>ERZ795053.867-NODE-867-length-38540-cov-6.218942_pt1 | contig 38540 bp, 31 predicted proteins | sample MGYA00375137_ERZ795053 | MGnify/ENA primary metagenome ERZ795053 (study PRJEB30182, sample SAMN05720284) | activated sludge metagenome | isolation source: Anaerobic digester | place: Hong Kong | collected 2014-12-17 ... | reverse complement strand
ATAATGGATATCTAGTGTTTGAAGTTTGGTTTGAGTATGAAGATGACTATACAATTACTGTAGAAGATAGAAGCATAGATGCTGAACAAGATTTTGATGTGGGATGATCTTCTAGCTCTAGTAATGATGATGACTTAGATGAATTTGAGTTTTATTATGTAGAAGATGAATCTCCTGATAGAGATGAGCGAATCACTGTAAGAATAAAGGCTCTTGATGATGATTGAGATAGAATCTATGATTATGATGAAGAAGTGACATTGACCTTTGAAAGAGATGGTGATGATGCTGATCGTTATGATATCAAAATACAATCAGATGATTTTGACGAAGATGAAGATGATCTAAGTAACTGAGAATTGGATGTTGATTTTGATAATGGATATCTAGTGTTTGAAGTTTGGTTTGAGTATGAAGATGACTATACAATAACTGTAGAAGATTGAAGCATAGATGCTGAACAAGATTTTGATGTGGGAGATAATGGAAGTGAAGATAGTGATATAGATGGATTTACAAATGATGAAATGGAAACGTTGGAAAGAATCTATGATATACGACCTACATTAATAGATCAATTGATAGAAGAAAATAGCGAATTAGAGGATGAGGATGATCGACAGGATATGTCGGATGAATTGTATGATAATATGGAAGATGTAATAGATGATAAATATAATAGAGAATTTGATGACTATGATGAATTCTTTGAAGCATTTGAAGAATGGTATAGTGAAACTTTGGATATAATAAATTAATATAAAATTGCAAAAATGATTATATTGCACAAATATTGGTTTGTGAATTGCACATTTTAAATTGATAAATTGATTTTATGCCTACAAAAACAAAAAAAACACCGAATAAATGACGTGGAAGACCAAAAAAAGAATTTAAAATCAAAAAAACAAATGAGGATACAAAAATAAAGCGTGGACGTGGAAGACCAAAAAAAGAAAAAATTAGAAAAACAGATAGTATAAATTCTAAAATTTCAAAATACAAGAAAGATCTGAAAAAGATTTCTAAGAAACATGAAAAGATACATAAGACGATAAAAAACACTACTTTTTCAAATAAAAAAATAAACAAAGAAGATAAAAAAACAGATAGATTTGCTTTGTGGCTTCTGATATTTTCTATGTTGTTTTTTATATTTGCTTTGTACAAAACATTTCTTTTCGATTCTACAGATTATCAAAATACAGATATAATAAGTTTTAGTGGCGATACCACTCTAGAAGTTTGATTGCCTAAAGAACAAGACACTATAGAAAGCACTTGAGCGTTGGAAGTTGAAGAAGTTAAAGAAGTTGAAAGAATTGAAGAGGTTGAAGAAGAGATAAAAAATGTTGAGACAGCGAATAGCAATGTACTGCAAGATTTTTATCAAAATATAAATGACAAAAAATATCAAGAATTGAAAAATATGGTAGATAATTATTTGAAATCTTCTAGTGTGTTTAACACTTATTATAATCAGAGATGGCTAAATAATTTTATTACAAATGTAAGTAATGAAAAAATTTATTTGACCAATCTAGAAGAAATAAAAGAAAAATCAAAAGAATGAGTAAAATATTTTGGATACACAATAAAATACAAACTAAAAAATCAAAATGAGATGTTTGAGGAACAACGAGAAGCTGCTATAATAGATAGAAATGATAAAGAATTAATTGGAAGTTTAAGGTGTACAAATACTGGTTGTAGTAAAATGCCTTTTTTCAATCCACAAATACATGGAATACAATAAAAACGTTACAGCGTGCAAACGTTGAAACGTTGAAACGTTTTTACGATTTTACGTTTGTAAATGAAATTTGAAGATATAGTTTTGTGATCAAAAAAAGAAATAGAAAAGTTTAGAAAAGATAATCCAGATGGAATTGTGATAATTTGGTGAGCAACAGCTACTGGTAAGAGTAGATTGTCTGTAGAACTTGCTAAATTTTTTGATGTAGAGATAATTAGTAGTGATAGTAGACAAATATTTAAAAAGATGAATATCGGTACAGACAAAGTATCAAAAGATATTTTGGATAAAATACCTCATCACCAGATAAATATAGTAAATCCAGATGAAAATTATACAGCATGACAGTGGCAAAAAGATGCTAAAAGACAGATAAAAGAAATACAATCAAGATGAAAATTACCAATGATTGTATGATGAACAGGACTCTATATAGATACAATATACAAAAATTTTGATATGCCAGAAATATGACCAGATCCAAAATTTAGAGCTGATATGGAAGAAAAAGAAAAAAAAGAACCATGATATGTGTACAAAGAATTGAAAAAGATAGATCCAGAAGAAGCAGAAAAATTACATCCAAATAGTACCAGATATATCATAAGAGCTTTGGAGATTTTTCATAAATCTGGGAAAACAAAGACAGAAAGTTTTAGAGAACAAGAAGTAGACCAGCCAATATTAATGATCGGTATATGAAGAGATAAAGAAGAGACTAATAAGTTAATAAATAGTAGAATAGGGGAAATGATAGATAACTGATTGATTGAAGAAGTAAAATGACTTCTAGATGAATGATACTCACCTACTTTGCAATCTATTTGAGGAATAGGATACAAAGAAGTGGTTTGATATTTGCAATGAAAATACGATATAGATGAAATGGAAAATTTATTGAATAAAAATACTCAACATCTAGCCAAAAAACAAAGGACTTGGTTTAGAAGATATATTTTTGATTGAGAAAAACATCCTAAAAAGGATGTGTATTATAAGGTTTGGGAATTAGGTTAGTATTTTAAGCTGCTATTTTTTCATTTTGAAAATATTTACTATAGTCCATCTTTGAAACATATAGCTCTGATTTTTTCTTTCAAGCTGATTTCAATCGTTTTCGTGGATCAATAATACTTTTGGTGACACCCTGTGAACCGTTAGACTCAACTACATTTATGGTTCAATCGCTATTGATACTCTCAATTATTGCAATATGATGTATACGATGTTCTTTTCAGTTTTTTGTCAAAGGAGGTATAGATCAAGTAGATCGTCTATATCTTGGATTTATACTATCTCGATAAAGTAGGTCACCTCTTTGCAAATTCATATCTTTCAATCTATTGTAAGATATTTCTTGAGCCTCTTTTTTGTTATTGGCCTCATTTTTATCAAGAACCTTAATTGTATCAAAATCTTGAAAATATTCTCTGGCGGTATTTCTTCATGTAAAACGTCAATTATACATTATTTGTCATCCTGCCTGCTTAATTATATAATCTACCATACCAGAACAATCCAATCATCATTCCTTATCTACATCATCTCATCATCGAACATATTTAATTGGGTTCTCCTCATCTAATTTTAACAAATTATCCAAAGAGGTTGATATTCTTTCTCTGTATGGTCAATCTAAAATCGGATTTTCTTCTAAACTATAAGATTGCGGGATAATTTCTTCGTCACTTACTGAATCAAATGGTAAATCATTTTCAATATTATTTTTTAATTTACTTAGCTCTATTTTCTCTTCTTTTATTATATCCAAAAGTTCCTTAAGTTCAGAAAAGTATCAACAAGTAATACTAAGTTCTGTTTCCAACAATGCTAATCTAACAGATCACTTTAATCATCACAATTGTTCAGTTACATTATCTTTTATATTTTCAGAACTTTCTTTCTGATTTTCATCAGATTCTACCTCTCCTCAAAGATAAAGATCTATGTATTCATTTATCTTTTTTTGTCAGCCAAATGGAGAATCAATTTTTTTATCAATTCACAAAGAACCAAGAAAATTGTTGATTGTTCAAAATAATGAATCTTCTTTTTGTTTTTCTATATATGTATCTATTACTTCTCTTTTTTCTATCATTTTCTACAAGTTATTTATATAACTTAAAAACTTGGATTGATTTGTGTCACTATCTTCTATACTTCAATAGTAATCTTTTACAGTAGATTTTTTTAATATTGTTATATTACTTCACTTCACATTGACTAATTTTCAACTATTTCTTATCTTAAATTCTCATTTCCTGTCTGGATTTTCTTTGAGATAATGTCACTTTATCCAATTGATAATATTTGCAAAACGAAATGCCTCTTGTAAATTATTGAATTTTATATTTAGTCCAGCTATTTTTGCATATCATGTATCTATAGTAAATCACCTAACTTCTTTTTCTTCACCAGTAAATACAGTGATATCTACACTAGTACCTCGACTTTTAAACTTACCAGGGACTTCTGTCTCTGTTACTTTTTCAGAATAAGCTAAAAATTTAGGATCTCATCTCCTACCTGCTCGATCTACTTTTTCTATTGTAGATATTATATTTGCAGTCATATCATCTATTTTCTTATAACCAGACTCTTCTGATTCAGAAACTTTTCTAATAGTCTGATTTTTGGTTTCTAACGAATTTGTGTCTAACTCATCAAGTCATTGATTTAAAGAAGTTATTGAACCTTCTCAAAGGTGGAACCTAATTCTCTCTTCCATTACTTTGGTAGATTTAGTGCTTGGTTCTACATCTACTCGATATCTTTCTCAATGAGTCTGTCAAGTCTCTGGATCTGTATATGGTTCTTGCCAATATCACATCTTACCATCTGTAATTCTTTCGTCTTTAGGATCTACATTACATCAGATTCTTTTAATCTCTCAATTTTCTGTAAATACTATAGTCTCAGATTCAAGTATTGATATGAGAATTTGTTTTGACATCCATGTTCATTTTTTTATCTCATTATCATCTGTAGATTTCAAAAGCTCTTCTACTGTTTTACCGGTTTCTTCATCTTTAGTCTTTTTGATATAATGCAATAAAAAGTATTTTTCATCATCTTCTAATTCTATATTATTGGAAATAAACAACTCGTTATTTGATGGATCAATATCTATAATTTTTGCGTTAGACCAAGCAAATGCACTATTCATATGCCCAATATTTCACATCTTGTCTCATCGAGAAAATTGAGAAACGGTAGCCATGATTCATATATAAGTATCTTCAAAATAATTATAATATTCTTCCCATTTTTCTTCTAAAATTAATTGAGAAGATAGTGGGGTCATATACAACAATGATCATTCTATATCTTTTCGGTCATGCCATTTTTTGGACATCTGTCTCTCTATCTCTACTGGTATATCCAAGTCATCTTTTTGAGAATTGGGAAGAATCTTTTTCCATCCAGACTGCAAAGATCTAAGTTTTTCTAATCTTTGATGTGAAGCAGAAACTCTATCTACTATAGCTTTCTCTTCTGGAGATAAACTTTCACGCAATGGAGATAGCGCTTCATAATCTACATCTATATTTGTTTTATCAAAATTTAGTGATTCGTTGATATGATATCATGTAGATAAGGCTATGATTTGATTGTTTTCGTATTTAAAAAGATAGTTTTCTATATCACCAATTTTTGCCTTTTTGGCTTCTATTACCATATCATATGGAATCTCTAGGTATCACTCTCTTCATTGAGATTGGGTTTTTACAAAATCTACAATCTTCTGCTCATATTTTTCTTTGTTGTCTCTATATCATATCTCTCTTTCTATAATAACTTTGGCTTTTGCTTTAAATTCTGCAATAATTTTTTGATCAGCAGCTTCAATAGCAGAATCCAATCATTCTGCTTTTGGTAAATGATCATGCCATGGAACAGTTGATATATAGTCTGCAAATGACTTTCCTTCTATTATTTTATTATAAACCTCATCAGCAGACATATTTTCTGTATCTATTTGGTTTAAATCAAACTTTAGATCCAATCATTGAGCTATCATTCATACAAGATCTCAAAAAGCAAGATATTGAAATTTTTGTGTCCAGTCAAGATCTTGATTTACTCTCCATCAATTATCATAATAAAGTCATGTAGAGTCCTGATTTCCAGCATTATAAAAATCCATAATATCTTTGGTAGTATTGTCTCCATTGTATCCATGAAATTCTCTAGCCATAGAATATAAGATATTTTGTCATGTACTGTCTGATGCTTGATATGTAGCCTCCAATCTAGGTTGAAACATATCTTTATTTGAAAAATAATTTAATGACTCTTGTTTATCCCAAAGTGGCCTCTTATCCATAGAATCAAAATCTATTAATATTTGTTCTATATATCTTTGATCTATTGTATTTGATTCGTTCTTAATTCATACTCCAAGTGTTTCTTCAATTGGTCTTCAAAGTTTTCGATATTCATAATATTTTCACAAGAAATCTAGATTTGATTCCATAGACTCCTTCTCGGGAGAAATATATGTTCAATTTTCCAAACCACTTTCTATTGAAGACTTCGACAATTCGAATCCAGTTATAATTTCATGCAAATGCACTGGGTTTTCTGTGGATAATTTTTCCAATATATCAAACCTTTCGGGATATTCAGATTTCAATTTTTCTTGATAAGCGACTTTATATCAATCTACATCTAAATCTTTATAATTAGATATATAATCATCTGGATTTTCCTGTTTTAAGTGATAATAAACTTTTGAATCTGCTAAAACTTTTTGCACAAAATTTACTCATTTATTTTGCTGAATCATGTCTTTCATTTCCTTATATTCAGTAGAGTTTGTATCTTTGTTGATATATTGTCTGATATATTCCATCCTTATGGAGATAATATTCTCCATTTCTTCCTTTTGTTTTGTGTAATTTTCAAAACGATCTTCGCTTTCACTTTTTAAATCTGCTTCATATTTTTCCTGACTTTCTCAACTAAAATAATAATACTGTAACTCGCTATATCATCATTCCAAAATTTCTTCTTGGTATATTAGAGCTTCTCGTGCATCCTCCATTGTATTTATCTCAATACCAGATTCTTCTGCATCTTCTGCTAGCTTTTCTTTCATTTTTTCATTCATATCCAAACGATCTGACTCTAATAAATTAACAATAGATTGTTTAATGGTTGTCCTATGCTGCTGAATAAAATCATATCTATTTTGTCAATAAAAAGCTTTTTTGTCATAATGAAGTTCATCCAGCAATACAGATGTAGCAAATGCTATTGCTCAAACTACCAACCCTACAGCAGTACCGATTGGTCATCACATACTTCATCATGCTGCACATGTTCATATAATAATAGCTGCCTCTGCCACCAATGAAGCAACTCATACCATAAGTTGAGCAGTGGCTTGATCACGTTTCACTTCTCATCTAATTTGATTTATTTTTTCTATAGCTTTAGCTTCTTCTAAAGTTTCAAAATATACAAATACATCTATTCACATTGATATTACAGCTATTGCAGAAAGTCATTTTAATCACTTAGCAACCTTGGACAGCTTAGATCCATGTTTTGCCACTTGACTCAATCACTTAATATCAGATGCGGTTTCTGCTATCCTCAACATATCTGCTAAATCATCTGAACATTTCAGGCTTCTTTCAGCAAAAAATTCTTTTATCTCTTTTGAAGATTTTCAGACTATAGTTTTTAAATCCTCTTCTGGCATAGCATCTATTGCATTTAATGTTTTGTTTGATGCCTTAAATTTATTAAAATATTTGTCAGGTATTTTTGCTCAAAGTTTTTGGTATGCTCTAAAAACATCATCTCATATACCATCTGCTCAACTAATAGATTCCTCAAACACCTTTATTGATTTTTTATAAGCATTCTCCATTGATTTATTTATTTTAGGAGATCTGCTTTTTTCTTTCAAGAAATCTACAGCTTTTTGCATAGCATTTTTTGTACGGGCAACATCTACAGATTCTGATGATATCTCTACAGTATTTTTTAATCATGCAGCTTTGTTTAGTCTATTTATAGAACTATAATAGAGTGTTGTACCACCTACTGCAGTTCATCAAGCAACAATAAGTGACGTGCTGTGTTCTTGAGCCCGATTTCCATTTCATCATTCTTCTGTAGAATTTTCCGATTCACTACTCGCATTACCTCAATTATTTTCTGATACATTATTTTCTTTAGGCTCTTCTTCTATTTCTCACACATAATCATCCAACTCATCTAATTTTCAATTTATAACCAATTCTGACAACTCCTCCAATCTACCGGATGTCTCTGCTTGTATTATTTTTTCTTGTTTTTCCTTGAGAAAATCGAATGTCTTGTTTGTGAGTTTTTCAAAAAGTTTTTTATTCATAATCTTAGCGCCAAGTATCTTACGCCAAAATCATAATTCTTCTATATCTCATAAACTATCAACATCAATTTTATCTTTTGATTTTAGGATCTCCTTCATCTTATCAGCAATTGGAAAAATCATAGCTTTTTCCAGAAAATTCAATTCCTTTTTGAAATCTTGTATGTATCTTTCTGCTATATCTCACTTGTATTTTTCTATGTTTACCATCCTACTATATCTTTATTAAAATAATTTCATAACCCTTCAAAGTCATTTTAACAAATCTGCTACTTCATCCAAATATTTTCATCATCTTTTAAACACTTCAAAAGCATCATCGAAATGCTTAACTACAACATCAATATTAGCATAGTTTTTAAATACTTGCTTATTATTTTTAAGTATTCATTTAAAGTCTTCATAATTTCATTCTGATAATGCTTTTTTTAATGAATTTCATCGCTTTTCATTTTTTAACCAATCGCCAACATCTGGGAAATGTTGTGCTCTGATTTTATTGTCTGATAACTTGATAAATGTTTCTAGGTCTGCATTTGTAAGATTTTTACCTTTTTTTAATTCAGTTAATCTTGCTATTTTATCTTGTCTTCAAACAATTTTTATATTATTTTCAAGAATTCATATCTCCTTATTTATGATGTTATTAAAATTAATTTTTAAATGAGCATCTAAGTGCTCGACATTGCTTACACTTTGTACCAACTTTTTGTTTTTTCACAATGTAGACACTAGATTGTCTATGTTTTTAGTTCATTTTACAAATTTGTCAAAACTTCAAGCTTTCTTAAGAGACCTAATTTCATCAAAACTAAACCTCCTTAATCTCTTTAATTCACCTGGGCTTAAGCTATTAATTTTTTTGATAAAATCTTGATTTTTACAAAGATCGTCAACCAATTTGATATCATCTGCATTTTTTATCCTAGATAAACTTTTATTAAAATATTTAGAAGATTGTGATCACTCTTTTAGTTCACTCAAACTTAGATCTAATTTTTTTAATTCAGCAATATTATTTTTGGCAAATACTCAATCTATATTGTGTATTCTAGGATCAAGTCTTGAATTTCTAATCTTAGTAGTTTCAGTAAATTTTCATGCAAATTTTCTGTTTCTTTTATAAAATTTTGCGAAAAGTTCTCAATTGTCATTTTTTACAACTTTTTTACACAATTCTACAAAATTATCTCAACTATTTCAATTTACTATAGGCTTTAATCCAGGAATCTTCTTGGCTGCACGTACTGCATCTGTTGGCGATATTTTTCAATTAGCTATACTTTTTTTCAACAAGTTGGTGGCTCGTCTTTCATTTCAATCATTAGCTAAATTTATAATCCTATTTCTGATAGCCCAAGAATTACCTGACATTCTCATACCAAATTTGGTCAAAGATAATGGGAACAATCAAACCTTTGTGAGGGCTTTTCATGGTATAGTCAATATATTTTTACCAGTTATTCTTCATATCAATACTAAAGCACCACCTGTCACAGTACATCACAAAAAGAAATTTATAAGTCCACTGGCTGTAAACTTTAATCAAAAAATATCTTTTATAGATGAGAAGAATTTTTTATAAAATGCTCAAATAGTATTTATTACATTTGCCATATGATCAGCAAAATCTTTGTTTTCTCTAGCTTCTTGCATAGCATATACTGCTAAGTGCAGTTCTTTTTTCATTGCTAAATATTTTCAGGTAAGGTCTTTTAATTTCTGTACATTTTCTTTGCTAGGATTGGTCAATATTTCAGCTTTTAGTTGACTAATGGATGCTTTTGTGGCATCAAAAGATTCATTCATACCACTCTGCTCAAGTATGTTTTGGATATCTTGCTGTTCTAAATCAAAAGCCTCAAAAAGATAATCAAATGTATTATACATCCAAGATCATTCTTGCTTATCTCACATATCTTCTACTATATTGTCACATATTTTTCACAGTCAATTTTTTGTATTTGTATCTATTGTTTCTCAATTTATAAGTTTAGCTTCTGCATCAAACAGAGCGTTTGACTCCAATCCCCCAAGTATATCTTCTGATTCTTGATCCAAATCATCTATTATAGTTTGTAGTTCAAAAGTTATATTTGAATCTAAAAGTCATTTAGATTCTAAAATCTTAGAAGCTCACAATATTTTAGATTTCAAGAATGTTCAATATAGAGTTCATTCTAAGTTTTCTTTTACCCAACTCTTATCATTTATAGCTTCTAAAAGAATTTCTTGTTGGTCTTCTAGATTAGAAGGTCGATTTTCTCAATTATATCATTGAGATATAATAATTGGCTTTGCATATTGCATTGCTAATGCGTTCTTTTTATCTGCAGTGTATGTAAGTATTTTAGAATACTGTCTAAAGAATATATCCAGCTGAGCTTCATGGAGTTTAGCATTTTCTCATATTTTATCAAAATATTTGCTCATTTTTTCTTCAGCACTATCAGATGAAATTATGCCAAAAGATGAAAAACTAGCAAATGTAGAAAGAAATGGTACTAATGCTCTATTGAACCAATCAGCTCAAAATGATCTTATGTTAGCTTTATATCATTCTATATTTTTTTGTCTCATATATTTACGTACTCATCATGCAGATATCATTTCATCTACATTACTATAATAGTTGTCTAAACAAAATGGTACCATACCTTTAGCTTCAACGTGCTCATATCATTCTCTTCTTTCTAGTTCTTCTCAGATAGATCATAATTCATTTCAAGATTCAAAACCAAATGTCTCTTTTTCGGTTTTCCATGCATTATCATAAAACTTATTTACTTCAGTACCCATTTGTTCATATTGTTTATAATCTTCTGGATTTTCTTTCATAAAATCAAGATATGTATCATATTGTTCTTGAGTCTCATCTAGTGGTTCTCATTTTTTTAATTTATCCAAAAGCCACTTGATACCAAAAAATCAAGCAACTCATATTCACGTCCACTTCAATACTTTTCATATTCATCTATTTCGAAATCATTTTTTATTATCTCATCCTCACTCCTTTCTTTCTCTCCTCTTTTTGATCCATCTTCTGATAAGAAGACCTACTCAAAGAGTACCAGCTCATATTAAAACAGTTTTTTTGTTTCTTTGCCATCGATTTGGTTTATCATTTTCAGATGGAACTATTTCAGGTTCTCCTTCTCCATTTTCTACTACCTCCTCTTGTAAGTCAGCTAGTTCTTTTTGAAATTTAGTTTCAAAATTTGAATTTAAAGTTTCATACTCTGATTCTAAATCATCAATCGCTTTGATTACTTCTTGATCTTGTGTAACATCTCTTAAAGAATCTAAGTCTGATTTGATCTGAGAAAGTGTAGATTCAAGCTCTCTTGCTTTTTCTACTTTCTGCTCAGGAGTAAGTTCATTAGATTTTTCAATCTGTGTCTGAGTCTCCTCTACCTTAGATCTAATTTGCTCAATTGTCATTGGCATTTGAATTTTGTAATATCTTTAAATTTTTTTACCGATTGTTTTATAAATTTAAAATTTAATAAATTAAATTTTCTTATAAAATCACCGGTATTGATTCGAAGTTATTCAATATATTGAATTAGCTTCTTATCATACCTTGTTTTAATTGTACTTATAGGGCTTTTTTAATACAAAAAATGGTACTTTTTGAAGCAAGTACCATTTGACATATTTATGTATTGGTATTTAATCAATTAATTCAGATAGGGTCTGGAAAAAACTATCGATATCTGACTTATTGTTGTAAATATAAGCACTCATTCTACATGTTCATGGGATATTAATATCTTTGTGCAGTGGATAAGCGCAGTGACCACCGCAACGAATGGCTATATTTTTGGAAGCAAAAAACTCTCAAACATTGTTAAAATTGGAATGATTTGGTATAAAAAATGAAAACACTGCTACCCTATCGTTGGTTTTTGGTCATATAAGCTGAACTTTATCTGATAATGCTGCAAATTTTGGAAGTATGTAACTTGCTAATTCTTGTTCGTGTTTTCGTACAGCATCAATTCATCAGATAGATTTGATGTATTCTAGCGCTTTTAGTAGGCTAACAGCTCATATAATATTTGGAGTCCCAGCTTCAAATTTTTCCAATGTATTTGGTGTAGTAAATCCATCTTGATCTACATCTTGTATTGCACCACCACCAGAAATCATAGGTTGAAGTGTCTTAATATATTCTTTTTTGAGATAAGTCACTCATATTCCAGTTTCTGCCATAACTTTGTGTCCTGTAAATATGAAGCAATCACATCAGATATCTTGAACATCTATCTGAAAATTTGGGAAAGATTGAGATCCATCTATCATAAAAAATGTATTATCTCTGAGATAAGATTTAATTTTTTTGACGTCATATATTTTACCAGTTACGTTTGAGACATGTCATATAGAAACTACTTTTACTGTGTCATCATATTTTGTTTGGAGGTCGTCTCGATCAATTTCATAATTATCATCTATATTGATAAATCTTATATTAAATCAAAATCTTTGAGACAATATCTGTCGTGGAATTATATTGGCATGATGCTCTCGTATACCAAGCAAAACCGTGTCTCACTTTTTTAAAATATCTGAATTAACTAAAGATTGAGCAATCAAATTGACACAATAAGTGGAATTGTAACTATAAATAATTTCAGATGCTTTACAGTTTAAAAATTCTGCTACGATAGATTTAGATTGCAAATATAGCTCTTCTGATCTTTCTGATAGTTCGTAGTCTCATCTATGTATATTGGCGTAATTATTTGCTATAAAATCAGAAACTCCATCAATCACAGATTGTGGTTTTTGAGTGCTAGCAGCGTTGTCTAGATATATTAGATCTGGATTGTTTTTAAAGATTGGGAGCGTTTCTTTAATGTCCATTTTGTAGCTAAGATAGTAAAACAAGTTATCTTACAATAATTTTGTCGTCTTCTAGTGATCAAAGATCTATAATTTTTATTTTACCAAAATCTTGATAATATTTTTTCAACAGACTATAATTCTGTATTTGTCATGTAAGTGAATTTTGATTGTTGAGGTAGACTCTTTTTTGGTCTGTGATAAACACAACCGTCATAGATGATCATGGTAAATAAACCAATCTATAGTATCAAGGGAATCATTGAGATATGACTTCCATATCTTGGATAAATTTGGTTTCAGGTATTTCAAAAAACAATCCATCTAATGAGTCTATACCACTCACATACTGTGGTAATTCTACGAAAAACATATTTTTTCAAATTTTATTGCCAGAAAAGATCTCAAAATTATAATCTCAAAAAACTCAGAATTTTCTCTCTCACAACTGTACCACAATATCTGGTTCATAAAAATCCAATTGAACTGATGCTGTATACTTTTGCGGCTGTATAATATGTACATCCTCTACTATTGGAAACTCACTTTTGATAGATCTCTCTATATCTAATTTTTTGAGCTTAGCTACTACAAAAAAATTTTCATATTTGATAAGCTCTGATATTTTTTTGTATAGATATGGATTGTCATACATGTCTACGCTATATTTGCTGTATGTAATCTGTTCTATATAGTTTTCCGCCTTGAATATTGTATTTTTGATAATAAAAAATAATCAATAAACAAAAATAATTACAACAAAAAAAACCCAAAGCCATTTGACAGAAAAATTTAATTTAGGATATATTAATTTTGTCTTTCTTATGCTTTTTTTGATTCTATTTCTCTTTTTTATTTTATGTTTTTTGGGTTTTACAAGTAGAATCATAATATTTTGATAGATATTTTAGCTTAAAATAAGATAATAATAAAGTACAAAAGTAGCCACAAATCATATAATAATTCATCACAAAACTTCTATTGGTGTATGTCAAATCCTCTCCTTTAGGGGTAATCATTTTTCCTGTTTTGTAAGCACACTCTTGAGGTCTAATCTAATCTCATTGATATATTTTGCTTGTCTACCAGATTCAAATCTTACATTCATAGCATCATATGCAAAAAGCAAGGCAAATCAGCAAGAAAGCGCAAACAGCATGCTATCAAATCCAAACTCCATCCATACCATAGTAGTAATACTTGTCGCTATACCAGCATGAAAACTTGGAAATCATCCTGCAGAAAAAATATTCCAGAGACAAAACTTTTTTTGTTTGATGGAATCAATTATAATTTTGGTAAATTGTATAATAAATCAAACAATCACCAAAATAAACAAAGGATTCATTTCTATTCCCTTTTGGAAATATTGCTGAATACTTTGATAAATAAATTGAAACATGTCCTTTTTGTTTAAGGATAAATACTGTAATTATTGTGTATTGAAAAGTTGCTTACTTTCAAGTTGAACTGACTTTCTAGTGCCTCCCTTTTCAAGGGAGGGGGACCCCCGCAATACTGCGGGGGTGGTGGGTTTTAAAACCCCTACTCCCCGCCTGCCGGACAGGCAGGCTTCGGAGCCTCTTCCCCTTAAAAAGGGGACAACTAACATATTTAAAAAACTTGCTTTGAAACAAAAAAATCATATAAAAATTTTAAATCCACCCCTCAATCCCCTCCTTTGAAAAAGAAGGGGAAATTTTGGGGGTAAACTCTCCCCTCTTTGCTCAAAGAGTGCCTGCCTATCGGTCAGACAGGGTTGGAGGTGATTTAATTTTTAAGTATTAGAAAATGAAAAAAATAAAACTTAGTTTATTGGGAATTGGTTTACTGGGAATTGGTTTACTGGGAATTTGAACAACAGACGCATGATATGATGCAAATACCAAAATCAAAAATAGAATTGATGGTGTGATGAGTGTAGTAGAGAGAGATCGAGGACAATATAGTACAATAACACAGATAAATAAATATCAAAAAATAATAGATTCATTTGGCAAAATAAAATTGACTGGAGAGTGAAAAGATATGATATGATATCTTTTGTATTTGTTTGAAGAAAAAGTAGAAGAACTGGAAGAAGAAATAGTAACACAAGATGAGTTGATAAAAAATGTAAATTGGGATAGAGTTGAAAAAGCTTGGCTAGAATGGCACAATGCAGAGAGAAGAGGTTTATGATTGGACGAGTATAGTATAAGTGAAAGTTTAAATTTTTCATCTCTAGAGTGGGCTCAAAAATTGGCAAAACAAAACTACTCTACTCATGAAAGAAAAACTAGCGACAATGGCTATAATTATTATAGTATATTAAATTGGTTTAACTGATTGTGAATAGATTTTGATTATAATGGTACTGCATTTAGTGAAAATATAGCTTATCAATATTACAATTGTAAAAAATCTGACTGTACACAGAATATGATAAATGCTCTGAAAAAATGATTTGATTTTTGGATGAGTGAGAAATGGGAAACTGAATATTCGAAGAGAGCTCATTACAGAGCTATTATTCATCCATATTTTGATGAGATTTGAGTTGGAGTTGCATTAGTTGGAAAGAGATATTGGGTAGTGAGTCATTATGGGATCAATGTAGAGTAGTTTATTGATATAAAATAAAAAAATATGAAAATAATAAAAGCTAGCGAATGAGTTGAAAGAAAAATCTCTGACTCATATTCAGTATTAAATTTACTTACTGTGAATGAATGTAAAAATATTAGTGTAGCTGTTTGTAATGCAAACGATATAAATAAAACCACTCAAACTAGTAGTGATAGAATTTATTATATCCTAGAATGAGAATTTGTAGGAAACAATGAATTGGTCGCAAAAAAATGAGATTTGATTTTTATACCTGGAGATACTAAATATACTTTTAGGTGAAATTTTAAGGCTATTTTAATAAATTCTCCGGCTTTTAAACCAGAAAATGAAATTAATCATTAATACTCTACATTTCACATGGTTTCTTTCCATTCATCAAATACTTTTTTGGCTTCTAGGTACATAAATTGTACTTCTGGGATTTTTCTTTGGTCGATTGGTTTTGAAAATTCTTGGTAGAAATTCCCGTCGTCGAAACCTATTTCATCGGCGTCTTTTTGTGTATTAGCATAATAGATTTTTTTGATTCTAGCTCGAAATATTGCTCACAGACACATTGGACATGGTTCACATGAAGTATAAATATCACATCCATTTAAATCAAATGTGTTTAGGTTTTTACAAGCATCACGGATAGCTTGTATTTCAGCATGTGCTGTAGGATCATTGTGTTTGATCACATGATTAAATCATTTTCCTACTACTTCTCCATTTTTTACTACTACTGCTCCAAAAGGTCATCCAAATTGTTTTTCTATGTTTTCTTTTGAAAGTTTGATTGCTTCTTGCATAAATTCTTTTTGCATTTTTGTATCATTAATTATTAAATTGTTTGTCTCCCTTTGTAAAGGGAGCTGATCTCCACGCAGGACTGCGTGGTAGTGGGATTTATAAATCCTCCTGTGCTTCACACCTCCCCTCCTTTGCAAAAGGAGGACACTTTATTATTTCTTCAATTTTGTTTTCTAAATCTCTAATAACTGACTCTAAGTTATACAAAACATCTTCATTTGTGTATCTAATAATTCTTATTCACTTACTATTAATATACTTTGTTCTAATTTCATCCTCTTCTCATTTCCAATCATGACTTTTATCATCTATTTCTATTCATAATCTAAGCTTATGACAATAAAAATCCAATATATAATTTCATATCTGTTTTTGTCTTAAAAATCTATATCAAGTCTGATTTTTTCTTAAGACTAAATTCCAAATCTTTCATTCTGCCTCAGTCATATTATACTGATTTCTATTTTGCTGTGCATATTTTTTATTTTTGGAGTTATAGTATATTATCATATATTTTTGTTTTTATAAATCCTCCACCCCCGCAATACTGCGGGGGTTCTCCTCCTTTACAAAGGAGGACAAAACTATTTCTCTTGATTTTTCCAACTCTGGAATTCTGTTCGTTTCTCGTTCAATGCTTTTCTGGTAGAAGGTCACATCCATCCTCTAGCAGGATTAGAATAATCATTTGCTGATAAGATACCAGCCGCTATTTGAAAATCGTAAACTGCATTTATTGTCGATCAATCGTATGTGCTATTTAAATCTCCATGATAAAATCAGTAATGACGAAGCATATCTTGCAAATCTGATATTTTAGAATATGTTGTTCATTTTTTATATGCTATATTGAAATAATTGGTAGTTGATAATGATGAATTGATGATTTCTAGATTTTGTCTGTTTCAATTATAATTGGCAGCATAAGAAATTAGGTCTTCAAAAGTAGTAGTTTGACTAAAATCTGGCAACAATCATCTAGCTTTGGCTTCTAGTTTCATATAATATCTTGTACGCTTTCCAAACACTCCACAATATTTTTTGGTGGTAATTCACCTTTTGATCTGATAATTACACAAAGCCCTCTTGGTCTGAGGTCAGAAATATCAAGTTTTCTTGTCCATATAACCAAATTTCATCAAGTACTCTTGTAATTTGTAAACCCAGACATCTGTCCTCTCTGGCCAAATTTCTTGTATAAAGAGTGCTGAATCAAAAAAATATTTGAGTATTGGTATTGTATCAAAATCCAATCAAACCTTTGGGTTGGCTCATAGATCTTTGAGATCTTGTTTGGTGCAATAATATCATGTGACGGTTCTTTTTCCAAAAGTTAGTGCTCTAACGAGTCATTCTTCGCCTTTTCACATCCAGATATCTATACGATCGTGAGCATCTCATCTCTCTCATGCATGAACTATCGCTCCTCCTCTATCTGCAATTTCTCCAACTCAAAGTGATGGAAAATATATTTTTCACCCAAAATCATAAGTACTAGGTGCTGCCAACATTCAGTTAAAAACTGCTTTTCAATTGGCTCCGTGAGTTCAATTTCAATTTAATATTTTCTCCTCCTCTACTGAGGGTTTGTAGTAAAAAGTTTGATTATCTTCTGGTGAATAATATGCAGTTACTACAAAAGTCTGCTTTTGACAGTCAGTAGTAAAGTCAAATCAGTATGTACTAGAAAACAGTCATAATAATAATGTTGAGAATAATAATATTTTGGAATAATTCATATGGAGATATTATATAAATCATTGGATACTATAAAAAGATCTGTAAGCAAATCAATTATTTTTTAAACTTGAAAAAGAAAAAACTTTTGATAGTATTATTTTGTTTATTGTATTTGTATAAAATATGTTTGGAAAAAGATTTAATAGATGGCTTATAAATTTCTTGATGGCAGGATCTTTTTTCAATGAAGTAGAAAAAAATATTAAACAGGAAAATGTGGAATGAGGTATATTTGAGACCAAGACAGATTATGTAAATAAGGTGGCTAAGTTTTTGGAGGATGGAGTAAAAGAGATGAAAAAAGATATAAAGAAATTTTAAAATCAAAAAATAAATCACCCCTTTTAATTCCCCTCTTTGAAAAAGAGGGGAAAATAAAAATTGGAAAATAAAGGCCCCTCTTTTTCAAAGAGGTCCTGCCTATCGATCAGACAGGGTTGGGGTGATTAAGAAATAAATTTATTCAAATAAAATAAAAAATGATTGTAATCCATAGTATTATATTGCTTTTGACTTTCTATCTATTGGCAATAATTTGTGATAGATACTTTGTAGAAGCTTTGGATAGAATATCAAAAAGATTGAAGTTGTCATCAGAGGTGACTTGAGCAACTTTTATGGCTATTGGAAGTAGTGCTCCAGAATTATTTACTTCAATATTTGCTATCTTTGCTATATTTGGTGGATGATGATGAAATGAAAGTCTATGAGCTGGTACAATAGTTGGATCAGCAATATTCAATATATTGGCAATCATATGAGCCTCTATCATAGCTATGAAAAAAGTGAAAAAACTGGCTTGGCAACCAATCATACGTGATTTGATATTTTATTCTCTAGCGATTGTTTTGTTGTTGATCACTTTTTGGGATGGGCAGATCACTTTTGTAGAGACTTGAATATTTGTAGTGTCATACATAGTATACATATTTATTGTAAAAAATTGGTCTAAGTGGCTGAATTACGAAATCAAAGATGATCCGGTAAAAGATGTAGAAGAAGATGTACAAAAAAATCCTATCACCAGATTTACATCAAAAATCTTGGATATAATCATACCAAATGTAAATATATCAAAAAATAGTTTTTGGCGAACATTTGTGGTAAGTATAGTACTGATAGCAGCACTCTCACACTTTATGGTAGAGTCTGCTGTACATGTAGCAGAGATACTTAGCATACCAAAAGCTATTATATGACTTACAATACTGGCTGCTGGTACTTCCATACCAGATTTAATATCTTCTATCATAGTAGCAAAAAGATGAAAATGAGATATGGCAATAAGCAATGCTGTATGATCAAATATATTTGATATATTGTTTGGACTAGGATTTGTGTATTTTGTGTATATGCTAGTCTATGGCACTTCTAGTACAATAATCGTAGATACTCACAATCTAAATAGTAGTATAATACTGCTCTTTGCTACTGTGATAACAATATTGTCGGTACTAATCCTGAGAAGATGGAAAACTGGAAAATTTATATGATATATGTTGATAGTAATATATTGTGTTTATCTAATTTTCAATATCTTGAAAGCTTGTGGAGTTTTTTAGAGAAATTATAACAAAAAAAATATTGATTTTTTATTTTATAGAGTTTATTTAATCAAATATTTAACCTCTAATTTACCTTCTTCAAAATCTTTTTGATATTCCTTTGGCATAGATTTAATGATGGCTCACAAATACTTGTTATCTCGAGAATCTAGTCGTTTCTTATAATAATTTCAACCCGACATTCATTTAGAAACGAAAAAACTATCATTGTCTGACATATAAGCTATAGTTTTAGTTTCTCAATAACCATCCTCATAATTATGAATCTTTATTGTAGATATAAATTCTTTTCAATATTTTTCTAAATTGTCTGTTACAATAAATGAATCTCATTGCTCAACAAGAAATAATGGCTGTTCTGGATATTTTTTTTTGTTGTTAGAATGATCTATATCTCGTAAAAAGTCACTAAATCCATCACAATATTCTTTGGAGTTTTTTTCTATTTCTTGTTTATATTTTGAATATAATTCCTGAAATACAAAACTATTAACTTCTAAATTGTCTATAAAATATTTGTATGCATCTTTTTTTGTATAATTATGCTTGTTATCTTTTATTAACATATTAAAAAACTGTCTAATATCTGAATACTTGCAGACTGAAAATAATTCATGTTTTTTTCAAAATCACTCTAAATAATCACAAAATGCTGATAAATCTAATTCATCATCATCGATTTTAGATTGAATCTCATCAGAAGCTTTTTGTGTTATTTGATCATATTTAGATTTATGATCTTGTGCTATTTGTTCTACAGTAATATTGAATTCATCACATAGTTTGTCTAATATCTTTCGATTTCTGGAATTAGAAAATATATCTCATAAAATTGATGGGAAGTCATTAGCATTGTAATGTATAGTTTGTTTGTCTTCAATATAATTCGCTATGTTATCTTCTTTTAAAATATGTGATCATGATGCAAGTTCTAGACTCTTTATATAATCTAAATCTTCTTTATTAAGTAAAGATATAATATCTTTTGTAACTTCACTATGACTTGTATTATGACTATTTATATGATAACTTTTAATAAATCAATGATTGTCTCTCCCTATTTTATGTAAAAGATAAACATCTAATATTGCTTTTGATAGTTCCTCGTCTGTAATATTAAATCATTGAGCTATCTTTTCCACATCTTCAATTGTATATATTTGTTTTAATACTTGCTCTTGATTTTCTACAAGATCAATTCATTTCTTTTTTCGAACATCATTTAAACTCATGCCATTTGGGTGCCAAATTAATTTACCAATCAATCATGATTGTATAGACTGTAGGGCTAAAGTTTTTTGTAAATCTTGTGATAAATCAAACAATACACTTAAAGATAGATAATACTGGCAAACATATGCAGCTGAAGATTCTACATTTACAACCGAAGATACATATTCCTGAATCTCTTTTTTTTCAGCATCATCTTGTGTGGAATTATAAGATAACAATAAATTATTTAGATTTTCTTTTTTGTTACTGCTAAATTCCCAACGTAAATTATTTCTTAATTCTGTTTCATCTCTTTCTCAAATATTGAACTGATCTCATGCAAATAGATCTGAATTAATATAAAAAAAATCATATGCTGACCTAACAATCTGTTGCAATGAATCTCATTTAAATTCTGTAATTTTTCTTCAAACAGTTATGTTTTTTCTTTCATCTCAATATTTAAAAGAATTTTCTCAGACTATATATTGTAAAGAATATTGCTTGTTTGATTTATCATATTGTAAATGTCACACTAACTGGATCATATTTTTTTTATCTCAATCATATTTAGGGATATAATTTATATATTTTGGTAAAAATCTAAAGACCTCTCATTCAGAAATATCTTGTTCTAAATCTACTCACAAAACTTTTGCTGTTAGATCAAAATCCATAGATGCCATTGCTTTTGATTTTAGTGAATCAGATGGATATTGATCCATATATTTAGTCATATTGAGTAAATGTTGGTAATATTTATTTTTATAGTTTTTATAAGCACAAAAAGCCTGTTGCATACAGGCATCCCATAAATTTCATTTTGAACATTCTGTGAGATAAACTCATTCTGTACTATCCTGAATGGCAACAGTATATTCTCAATCTTCTTCTTTTCTAAAGACTGGTTTAAAATATTCACTATAATTTCCGCTACCCAATCATAACATTGATACTTGTGCATCATATCAGGTACTATCGTATGATGGCAATAGTATTTTAGCATCAGCTATTGTAAAATTGTTTGGATCAATGCCAAAAAGTTCACATAAATCTTTCATTAAATCTTCAAAATCTTCTAATGATTCTATATTTTTAAAAAATCTATTTTTAAATTCTTTTTCAAGTCAATCCTTATGTCGTTGATGTAAAGCTAATTGAAGTTCATAATCTTTTCAAACTTTAGGCAGTCCTCTTCCATCAAGTATATTTCAATCAAAATCAGTACGTTTTTGAATATTTGATTCATTTATTAAATCTGGTTGATCAACGGAAATTTTATTATTCATCTAATTTTATGAAAAAATAAACTATATTAAATATTTTATAATTATTTATATAATAAAGTCAATAATTATTTAAATTAATTCTCTCCTAATGCTCTTATCTAATCAAACAAGTATTTCATAAATAATTCTGTCTGATTTTTTTTGTAATTCTGAAATTGAATTTTTTCACTCTAATCAAATGATTTCTATGTCATCTCATACTGATATGTCTTGATTTCACTCAATAGTGCAGAGATTCATACATATTGTACCAATCTGTGGTAAAAAAGTATTTTTGTGCTTGAAAAATATCTCATTGCTAGCAGATCTTGGTAGTCACTCAGCATAACCAAAAGGTACTATAGCTACAGTATCTCATTTGTCAGATTTTCGAGTATGGTTGTAACTTACTCACTCCTCTGCTCAGATGGTGTGTGAGGTGATTATCTTGGATTGAATTGATAGACAAGGTTTTAATTTTTGAGTCATCTTGAAGTATAGATCATCTTCTGACAAAGGAGAATAACCATATAGAGAAAGTCATGGTCTGTATGCATTGAAAAAATTGTCATCTATCTTGAATATTCCAGCACTATTTCAGATATGTCTTCGTATTGGATTGTGTCCATAATCGATGATGGTGTGATACATTTTTTTGAAAAGATTTATCTGCTTTTGGATTCAATCGTTTTCTTTTTGATCTGCACTATGGAGATGAGACATTACTCATTCTATATGTATCTTGGGATGGTTTTGTAAAAATTCGAGTACATTGATAAGTTCGTTTTGATCTATTCACTCTCTGTGCATACCAGTATCTAGGAATAGGTGAATTTTGATCTTTTTATGTCTTTTGGCCAAATAACTGATGGTTTCAATATTGTAAACGCAAAAAGTAGTCCTAGATAGGTCAAATTTTTTGTAATTTTTGGAAATGGTCTCTCCAAGTATTAGTATTGGTTTTTTTGTGTTTGATTTTACTATCTGATATTCTGGGAAACTATCTACAGCTATATAGGGTACATCGGTTTTGTTGAGTATCTTTGAGACTTGGGCTATGCCATGTCAGTAGGCATTGGATTTCAAAACTGGAAAAATTGCAGCATCTCTATGTAGATTTTGTAGATAATCTAGATTGTGAAGTAGATTTTTTTTGTGAACAAATATTTTGTTCATTGGTTCTACTTTTGGGTTGAATAATTTTTTGAATATCTTTTTCATAAAAATATATTAAGTTTTAAATTGTCATCCTAAATAAATTTTCTTTGTCATCCTAGAGCGTAGCGAAGGATATGAAAAATTTTATACCCTTCGACTAAGCTCAGGGTGACACAATCAACTAATATAGTTTATATTTATATATTATCTACTTGCAAGATTTTCAGTATGTAGCACCAAAAATAAAAAAGTGCTATTTTCTCTTGAAATGTTGATTTTATTTTTTATAAGATATGTGTATTTGCGTTTGCAAATATATGAGAAAATATTAGAAATAAATTACTTTACAACAAAAACATACAACAAAGAAATGAGGAAAAATATCAAATTATTCAATCCATATGCAATATCTAGCCTAAAATATGCAAATAGGCTTTCTATACACAAAAATCAAAGAGTAATAAGCGGTGACAATTTGTTTTGGGGTATATACCAATATATCAGAAATCACCAGCATTTTGATCTTTTTTGCAATGTGACATGACTACAAAATACTGAAAAATTGGACAAGTATTATCAAGAAAAAGTAGGACTAAAACTAGATAATCTAGAAGTCTTAGATACAGAAAGTGAGTTAAAATTAAACAAAAATTTGAGCAGGAAAATAGAAGAAATATTGGAAGATGGACTACATCAATTAGACTTTATTGTCCTATTTTATATATCATTTTTTGATTTGTCTATCCAATTTGAAGACTATCTAGAAAGTGAAAATATAAATATAGATATAGATAAGGTAATGGACAACTGTGAAAACTTATTGTCCAATCCCGTAATCATAAAGTCTGGCTTATTTGCATTTTTAGAATTATTGGATAAACTTTTTGAGAAGTTAAATTTAGATTCAAAAAATGTAAAAATCATGGATATACAAAACATCAACAATTTACACAGCATCAATGGCATATTAGATTCCTTGGATGGAGAAATTGTAGAAAAATGAAGTGACAGCGAAAGTGAAGTATGAGAAGAAATCAAATCTGGGAAAAAAGAAGAAAAAAAGATGACAATAGATTATTTTGGTACAGATTTGACCAAAGAGACAAAAGATGGGTTTATGGACCCAATAATTGGTAGAGACAATGAAATAGATCAAGTGATCTATACGCTTTTGAGAAAAAATAAAAACAATCCTCTGCTAATATGAGAAGCATGAGTAGGTAAAACTGCTATAGTAGAATGATTGGCTCAAAAAATAGTGGTATGAGATGTGCCAGAAAAATTGAAAAATAAAAAACTTTATTTGTTGGATATGGGAACACTTTTGGCTTGAACAAAATATAGAGGTGAATTTGAAGCTAGGATGAAATCTATACTGGAAGAAGCCATGGATCCTACAAATAATATTATATTGTTTATAGATGAGTTGCATACAATCATATGAGCTGGTGGTCAAGACAACAATGATGCAGCTCAAATGTTGAAACCGCTACTGGCTAGAGGAAAAATTAAATTGATATGAGCAACAACTTATGATGAATACCAAAAACATATAGAAAAAGATGCAGCGCTAAAAAGAAGATTTCAAGAAGTAATAGTAAATGAACCAGATGATAATGTCGCACATCAAATCATGGAATGATTGAAAAAAACATACCAAGATTTTCATGGTGTACAAATATCTAGCGAAGCTATAGAAGCTAGTATAAAATTGACAAAAAGATATGTACTAAACAAACATCTACCAGATAAAGCTCTGGATATCATAGATGAAGCTTGTGCTAGAAAATCTACAATACAAAAAAAACTAGAAAATGACGATGGTTATAAAAAAATAGAAAAAGATATAGATAAAATCAAAAAGAAAATTGATAAAGCTATAGAAGATCAAGATTATTTTGAAGCGGCAGAATTGAAAGAAAAAGAAGAAGAAATGAAAAATAGCTTATTGAAAATTAGGACAAGAAAAAATGTGCCAACACATCTTAGACCTACTATAAGCAAAGAAGATATATGAAATGTACTTGCAGATAAAACTTGAATACCTGCAAACGTAGTAAATCAATCTGAATTGGAAAAATTAAAAACACTAGATCAGGAGCTAAAAGATCATGTATTTGGACAAGAAGATGCTGTACATGCTGTAGTAAAGACTCTTACTAGAAATAGATTGTCTGTAATAGAAAAAAATAAACCAATATGATCATTTTTGTTTTTGTGACCTAGTGGAGTTGGTAAAACTTATTTGGCAAAAATGATTGCCAAAAACTATTTTGGAGACGAAAAAGCTGTGGTAAGATTGGATATGTCAGAATTTATGGAAAAATTTTCTGTAAGTAAATTGATTGGTAGTCCTGCTGGTTATGTGGGTTACGATGAATGAGGACAATTGACAGAATCTATCAGGAGAAAACCTTATAGCGTATTGCTTTTGGATGAAATCGAAAAAGCATCAAGCGATGTGTTAAATATATTGTTGCAAATATTGGATGAATGAAGGTTAAAAGATAGCAAAGGTAGATGGATTGATTTCAAAAGTACTATAATAGTGATGACTTCAAATCTTGGTAGTGAAGAATTTAGTAAGAAAAAATGAACAATAGGATTTGATCCAGACAAGAACAAAGATAGCGATATAAACGCAAAGAATTTTGAAAAAATTGAATCTAGAATATTTGAAGAGTTGAAAGACTTTATGACTCCAGAATTGTTGAATAGAATAGATCATAAGATAGTATTTAAGCCATTGGCCAAATCTATATTGACTGGAATATTCAAAAAAGATCTAAAAGAATTTATGGAAACTTGGAAAGTGAACAAAGATGTGAAAATGCCAAAATTTGATGATAAAAAAATTAAAAAAATCATTGATGAAATTTACGATCCTCAATATGGTGCTAGACCAATATCTAGATATATCCATGACAAGATTGAACCAGAAATTATAGAACAATTGATGAAATAGAATTTTATATTTTATAAAATAAATATGGCAAACAAACAAGAATTTATAGACAAATTAAACAAAGCATTGGAACGAGAATATGCTTCTTCAATCCAATATGTACAACATGCAGCACTAATAACGTGACCAGAATATGATGCTATTGCAGAAGAATTGGTGGTTCATGCTGAAGAAGAATTAGCTCACGCTATAAAAGTAGCAGACATAATATGAGATTTGTGAGCTACACCAAGTATAGAGGTAGAAAAAAGAGAAACATCAGAAGATTCAAAAGAAATGTTGGAACAAGATTTAAAATGAGAAGAAATAGCTATAAATTTATACAAAGAATTGATTGCTATGGCTGAAGATTTGGGTGAATATGGTAAACGTAGAATACTAGAAGACATATTGATGGATGAAGAAGAACACAAAAGAGATCTTTTATGATCTTTGGGTAAGTAGCCTTTAAATAATATTATCATACAAAAAAGTGGAACTCCTCCGCTTTTTTCTTATCTTGAAAAAGATATTGTAATAATTATAAGTATTTAGTAAATATATTTACTTATTTTTTGGGGAGAAATGAATTACTATGATGAAGAAGACTGAAAATTGGACAATATATTATTGATTGCCAGGAGAATATTTATAATTGCTTTGATATGAGCAATCATTTGGATTATATTATTTAAATTATTGTGATGATCAGAAAAAAAAGATAAACTAGAAAATATTGAAAATGAAGGAACTGTAAAAACTATATGAGAAGATATATGAAGAAATTATATCAAAAATAAAGATGGTATATGGTACAAATGAGAAAGGGTATTGTGGGTAAATGCTGAAGATTTTGAAGTAATAAATCAAAATGGAAAATATTCTGCAATGGGAAAAATAATAAACTCCAAAAATTTATTGGAGGTTTTTGCAGATTATGATACTAGAGTCTTGTTGATGAGATATATAGATCAAATTATAAAAAATGAAAAAAATGTAACGAGTGAATTGAAAAGTAGTAGTGAAAACGGTATGTATAATATGAAAACTGATTATGATGATCTAGAAAAATTCAATTGGAACGATAGGTACAATATGACTAATGAACAGAGGGCCAAATTTGCTTTAATGTTTATTTATCTAAAGACAGCAAAGTCTATGTCAAATAATGAGGCTAGTATGGAAACCGCACTAAAAGAACTAAAATATTTTCTGGAAAATTTTGATAAAAAAGATTTGGAAAAAGAATTATCTCAAAAAGATATGAAAGAAATAAAATGAGATATATGATTGGATAAACATTGTATATATGTGGATGGGAAATTATATGCTTGCTTTTTGGATGAAATATTCGTAATTTCAGAAGATTAGTAAAATTACCGAAGATTAATTCTGCATGAAATGCATAAAATCAATCTTCGGTAATTTTTTTGCAATCTTCTGAAATCTTATTTGTCTTACATATTTTTAATTATCTTTTTGACTACTCAAATAACTTTGGTGGTATCATATTTGGAGAGTTCTACCTTATCAAAAAATCTATTTACAGATTCTAGATAGAAATTGTCTTCTTGTTTGACAACTTTTTTTAGTTTTGGTAATTCGTTGTGTACTACAAATACAAAATCATTTGGATCATAGTTGGGTTGTTGGCGAATAAGTACTAAATCACCATCTTGTATCTTTGGCTCCATACTATTTCACTTGGCTCTGACAAAAAATGAATTTTGTACATCGCTTGTACCTATAAAAGCCAGTGTAACTGGTATTTTTTCTTGTGAATAATCATCTATCACAGCTCTTCATTTGTGACCACATTGAGCAAAACCAAAAACTGGTATCTGGATAATATCTTCAAACTTGTTTTGAATACTCTCTCTAACTAATCTATATCAAGAGCTATCTTTGACAAAATATCACTTGAGTACAAGCTGATTGAGTTTATTGAGCACTGTCTGTGGATGGTTTACTCATATAGCTGATGCTATTTCTCTAAGTGTGATACCCTCTCATGAGGTATTTTTTTTGAAAAAAGCAATAAGAGCTCTTTGGATATCATCCAATGTTTCGCGTTTTCTAGCCATAAAAATATAATTAAGAGTTAAAAGTAAATAGTGAATAATTGTGGCTATTTTTGCATAATAATTAAATCAAACAAAACACCAAAATTTTTCACTTTTAATTTTTCACTTTTCACTTTAATGATGTCTTTGACAAAGTCAAATCTTTTTTGACAAAATCAATCTATTTTTTGACGTTTTTCGATTAGTCAGTTGAAAACTGATAAAAAAAGTCTTGATTTTTTATTTTTTTTGCTTAAATATGAAGCTGAACAAACATCGACGAAGCCACTCTGTCAAAAAGACAGACTTTGGAATGCTCTTTTACATACATATATAAATACGAAAATGAATATTAAATTTGAAAAATTATTAGTACGACAAAAAGCGAAAGAAATTACTCTGAATATCCAAAAAGAGCTAAAACCTGATGACGATTGGTGATTTAAATCACAAGTACAGAGGGCATCAATATCAGTGATAGATTATATCGCACAATGATATGAAAAATGGTATGATGACGCCAAAGTGAAATTATATTTAGTGGCTATGTGATACAATACAAAAGTAATAAATATGATAAGCTTGGGTAAAGATCTGGGTTATTTGACTCCAGAAACAGCCAATCATATACTATGAGAATGTATAAATCTAAACAAAATGGTATATAGTTTGGTATCCAAGATCAAAAAGAAAAATGAAGCAGAAGCACCAAAGGTGCAGTAAAAAGTTCGTCAAGTCAAATGTTATCAAGTTAATGATAACTTTATAAACTTTAAGAACTTTCGACTTTAAACTAATCAAAAGCATTTGTGGCTTTGATGTTTGTGAAAAAAGATTTTATAAAAAATAAATAGAATAAAATGACTAAAAACAATGACAATCTGAAAGATGCTTTTAAAAGTATCGAAAAACAATTTGGGAAATGATCTATTATGAGGATGTGAGACAATTCAAATCTATGACTTGTAAACACAGTACATAGTGGAAGTTATGTATTGGACCTGATACTTGGATGATGATATCCGGAAGGTAGGATAGTGGAAGTTTACGGACCAGAATCTAGTGGTAAGACAACAATTGCCTTGCACGCTATAGCAGAGATACAAAAAAAATGAGAAACTGCAGCATTTATAGATGCTGAGCATGCTTTAGATCCTCACTATGCCAAAAAACTTGGTGTAGATGTAGATAATTTATTGTTGTCACAGCCAGATCATTGAGAACAAGCACTGCAAATAGCAGAAGAACTTGCAAAGACAGGACAAGTAAAAATGATAGTAATAGATTCTGTAGCGGCATTGGTGCCTAGAGCTGAAGTAGAGTGAGATATGGGAGACAGTTATATGTGATTGCAAGCTAGGATGATGTCTCAATGATTGAGAAAATTGACCAGTGTGTTGGCAAAAACTTGAACTATCTGTGTGTTTATCAATCAAATAAGGATGAAAATATGAGTGATGTTTGGTAATCCTGAAACTACGTCTGGTGGTAATGCGCTAAAATTCTTTGCATCTCAAAGAATAGAAATTAGAAGATGAGATAAACTGATGGAAGACAAAGAACAGATATGATATTTTGCTAGGATTAAGACAGCCAAAAATAAAATATTTGCTCCATTTAAGACAGCAGAAATACCTGTAAAATGGTGATTTGGATACGACCATATATTTGATACCATAGAAGCTGGATTGATATTGAAGCTGATAAATAGAAGTGGTGCATTTTATTCTATAGGAGACAAAAAAGCACAATGAAAAGAAAAGTTAATACAAATGCTGAACGAAGACAAAAAAATGTTTGAAAATCTAGAAAAAGACATCCAAAAAAACATCAAAGATATGAGAACTGGTAAAAAAGTATTGGATGATGAAATATTAGATGAAATTAGTGAAATAGCGGAAAACCTGGAATAAAAAGATTGTTTATTTACAAAAAATAATATAATAATATGAAACTATTTCTAGCATCTGCATTAGATCATGTAAAAGGTCTATTCGTTGAAAATATTTGAGATATAAATTGAAAAGGTATTTGATTTATAACAAATCCGGCAGATATGGATCGTGAATGAGATCAAGATCCTTGGTGGGTTTTAAATGATTTAAATATGCTAAAATCTTTATGAGGGAAAATTAAACAAATTGATTTAAGAGAAACTAAAAATGAAGATCTTTTTAATATTGTATCTGGATGTGATATATTATATGTTTCTGGCTGAAACACACGTTATTTCAAAAATCTGGCTGATGAGTCTTGATTTAATAAAATAGTAGATGAATTGATATTAACATGAAAAATAATTTATATTTCTACTAGTGCATGATCTTGTGTCATGTGAACTGGTATTAAATATCTAGATCCTGGAGACTTTAAAATAGAAAAATGATATTGAATTGTAAGCGCTATGATATTACCACATTGGTGATCTGAAGATTTCAAAAAAGAATATGAAGATACCATAGAGAAAATATATCAAGATGGTCAAAATATCATATCGATAGCAGATACTCAAGCTATATTAGTTGATAATCAAGGGTATAAAATAATATGAAAATAAAAAGATTTTAATTTTAAAAAATCCATCTTTATTGATGGATTTTTTTATTTATAAAATTTATTTTTTATTGAACATTGATATCTAGCACTCAAATCTTTTTATTACCAAACTCTATCACAACACTAGATTTTCATCTTCTGTGTCATGTAATTTCTATCTGAGCTTTTCATTTTGTAATAAGCTGAAGATAATTTACATCTATAGATACCAAATCATTGTTGGTCATAAACAACATTGGTAACTGTAAGACTCAATTGTAGTAATTACCAGTTCTTTGTTCACTCATTCATTTTTTGAAGATCTCTATATCCAAAGTAACAGTTTCTCAAAGCATCAATGACCTTTCATTTAGTTCTGAACGCAATTCAATATCTCGCAATTTTGTAAAATGTTCAGCCAATGGTTTAACTCAATCAAAATCTAACTCTATAAGTCGTGGGTCTTCTTCATTATCTTGTGTATAATCATCCTCTACCGTATTTAAATCTTCTGGTACTACTGGTTTTTGAATATCGCTTGATTCATCTTGTGATTCTGTGTTGTTCAAATCAGTATTTGGATCGGTACTTAGGTCTTCTTGTGCTGAATTGTGAGATTCGTTGTTGTTGATTACTTCATTCCATTTGTCTATCTGATCTTCTTCTTGAGGATTTTGTATCGGTTCTGGTATGTTTGTAGTAGTATCATCATTTTGTGATTTTATACTTGTATCTTCTATATTTTCTAAATCACTAGGATTATTTGATTCGTTTATCTCACCTTCTTGAGTGCTATCATCTTCCTCCTTTACTTCTTGATATGTAGAATTGGATTCAAATATCTTAATTGGATCATATTGATGAGAAAATAGCTCCATCCTACAAAGACCATTTTGGATAATATGGTAATGTCACTTATCTAGATCTTTACAGTTTAGATAAGAATATGCTGGTCTTCAATAATTATCTTTGTCTATCTCAAAATGAACATGATATCATCAAAGTTGACCAAATGTGTTTCAGCTATTTCATACTGTACCAATCTTTTGTCATCTAGTCACTGTGTCTCATTTTGATACATTGATTACATCCATATGGGCATATACTGCATATACTACTTCTCACTGATAAACATATTTTATCTTTACTACATTACCATATGCAGAATTCCATCCAGCTGAGTAAATCTCACCATCTCCTATAGAATACAAGGGTGTGCCACGAGCTGTGGCTATATCTACTCCGGCATGAGCTCATATTTTCTGATTCCAAGAATCTGAATATGGTGCTGCTCGTAAAGCAGTATATATAGACCTGTAAAAATCATTATCTTGATATGCATTATAATTTGCTCCATGAATTATTGGTAAATTAACTTTACAAGAATCTGGCATATCTCATCGATAAAGTGTTCTACATTCTACTGTAGATACTTTTTGCAATGGGTATCAAAAAGATGTGTTATTTGGTAAATTTGAACTTGATGCAAACATCAAACTCATAAAACCAATTGTTCAAACTAAAATCATTTCACCCAAATGCAACAAATGATGATGTGCATGATGTGTATGATGATGGATCTTATGACCATGTTTTGATATGTGTCTTCATACATGATGATGTATCTTTTTGTGTAATTTTCACATCTCTTTGAAATTAAGTAAACAATTAAGTACTTAATTATATATGTAAATGGACTTTTTGTCAAATTTTTGATGGGATTTTTAACTATTGAAGTAAGAAGGAAATAATTTATAAGAAAATATGTTTATTTTGATGAAAATATGAAAACTATATTATTTATATTAGATTATTATTTACCTCACAGGGGTGGTGTAGAAAATGTATTTGAAAATATAATTTTGAGATTACAAAAAAAATGATATAAAACTATAGTATTGACTAGTAAATATGATGATAATTCAAAGAAATATGAAAAATTGTGAGATACAAAAATCTATAGGATATGAAAAAATAGAATACAATTTATGGTAAAATCCATTGGTCTATGAAAAAAGATATTAAAAGAAAATAATATAGATGTAATACATGCAAGCACATATGGTGGAGCAATACCTGCCAGCATATTGTGAAAAATGTCAGACAAAAAAGTAATATTGACTGTGCATGAGATATTTGGAAAACTATGGTATAGATATAAGTGATTGATTGAGTGAATTGTTTATAAATTTTTTGAACGAGCTATATTTAAATTTAAATATAACAAATATCATTGTGTATCAAATAATACAGCCAGAGAGCTTAGAGAGGTCTATAGAGTGAATAATGAACAAATAAAAGTAATACACAATGGTATAGACAAAAATTTTTGGAATATAAGAAATGTAGATAGCAAAGAAATATTTGAGACTAGAAAAAAATATGGATGGGATGAAAAAAATATATTTTTGTATTTTGGACATGCAGGTAAATCAAAATGAATAGATTATCTGATAAAAGCATTGCCTGAACTGGTAAAAATAGAAGATAGTATTTTTGTGTTTAATATAATTGAATCTAAAAGGACAAAAAAAGTTTTAAAAAAACTAAGATTGTTCCATGAGTTACAATGACAACAAAAAATACAGATATTTGATGGATTTGAAAAAGAAGAACTTAGAAAGATTGTAGCAAGTTGTGATACTGTAATTGCTCCATCTATATCTGAATGATTTGGTTCTGTACATACTGAAGCTGTAGCTATGTGAAAAACTTTGATCACTACAAATACGAGCGCAATACCAGAAGTAGTGTGGTGAAATGTAAGATTTATAAAACCAGCTAATGTGGATGAGATAATAATGTGAGTCAAAGATGTGTTGAAATGAAAATATCAAAAAATCCCAAATAAAGATTTTGATTGGGATAATACTGTAGAAGAGATAGAGAGACTATATTAGAATTTTCAGTATTTTTTCTTTGGTGTCTTTTGAACAGGTATCTGAAAACTGACAAGATTCACAAAAATTTTTGAGCAACTCTCTGTCTGTTTGAGAAAAAATCTCAGGATTATGTATACTTGGATTAACAATCCAATTGTGGTCTCTATTGATTAACAATCAGCCCTCACAAAGTTGATTATCGGGTGTTTCTTGTTTTTTAGTAATTCAAAAAATATTGTTGCTAGAGTCCATAATTTAATTGTCGTAAGATTTTAAAAGTATCGAATTAATTTTTTGTCACCATATTTTAGATCAAATATTGTCAAAGTTTTCTGTATTTCATGTGGTATAAAATTTTACACTAGAATTTTGGGATAAACTATTTTTTATATCTAAATGATTTTGTAGATAGGGTAAAAATTTTTGAGCAGAATAATATGAAGGATCTACTATTTTTCAAGCAAATAAAGAATCAAAATATTTTTTATAGACAGAAAAGTGCGTACAACCAAGTATTAGGGTCTCTAAATCATCAGGAAATTGTCAAAGATAAGAATTAATATTGTCTATAATCTTGGAGATATCTTCTTCTCCAGATTCTACTAAATTTACCAAGCTTGATCCTGCCACAAAATGAAAATCTGGATCTCATTGTCAACCAAACCTATTGTACAAATCATTGTATATATCTGACAATATAGTAGCTTTGGTAGCTAAAATTCATACAGATCAACTTTGATCTGAATTTTCTATAAGCTCTTCTACGCCGGGTATAGTAATAGATAATACTTTTTTGTGAGGATATAATGCTTGTCGTTTTCTGATAGAATGCGCAGCAGCTGTATTACATGCTATGATAACTATCTTTGCTCATTGATCAAACAATCGATCTAAAGCTTTAAATGTAATATCTTTTATATCATCTCAATTTTTGTCTCAAAAGGGGCAATTTTTGTTGTCAGCCAAAAAAATATAATCATACTCTGAATATAAATCACAAAAATATTTCATGGTCTGAAGACCTCAAAATCAACTATCAAAAAAACCTATCATATATAGAAAGTTGAAAGTTAAAAGACTAAAGTTATCAAGTTAAGTTTTAAACTTTTTACTTTATAAACCTTTAACTTTTTACTTACTTTGCTTTGTTTTGCAATAAAAAGTATTTTTGTTATAAATACTGTGAGATTTTTTACTTTGCAAGAAAACTAAAAATATGATAGTAATTTTTGGTAAAGGAAAAGTATGAAAATGATTGGAGAAATTGCTAAAAAAGCTAAATATAAAATATGTGATAATGGATGATCAAGATTTTGATAGTAAAATATTGGATGAATCTACAAAAATTATCTGTTCTCCATGAATCAAAAAAAATCATAAAATCTATAAAAAATATGGAGATAAAATTTTGTCTGAATTAAATTTTTTGTGAGATGTAATAAAAGACAATGATTTGGATAATAAAATAGAGTTTGTGTGAGTGACTGGTACCAATGGTAAAAGCACTTCTGTACACATAATGTATCATATGTTTGTATGACTTTTTGAAAAGCTTGGAAAAGACTACAAAGTACACATATCTGGAAACTTTGGTACTCCTCTGTCGCAGACAATATTGGAAATATTGGAAGATGGTGATAATACGAATCATCTAGTAATACTTGAAGTGTCGTCTTTTATGTTGAATAAGTTGAATAATTTTGCATTTGACTATAGTATATTAACCAATCTGTGAGTAGATCATCTGGATTGGCACAATGATATACAAGACTATTTTGATTGTAAATTTAAAATAATAGACTATACAAAAACTTATGCTATCACAAGTAGTGAAGTTTTGCAAAAATATGAAGAAAGGATATGAAATGGCGATAATAAAATATTTGAAAACACTGTGATAGAGACTTATGAAAATGATTTTGACATAAAAAAGACTAATTTTTTGTGAAAACACAATGAGTGGAACTGGAATGCTATATATAAATTGATAAATAGATACTTTGAAAATAAGGACTGGGATCTGAGAGAAAAAGTTTTTTGGGATGTGGCAAAAGACATAGAACCATTGGAACATAGGATGAAAATGGTAAAAAATATCGACTGAATTAAGATATATGATGATGGCATATGTACCTCTTCTCAAGCTCTAAATGCGGCTCTGAGTTGTTTTGATGATGAGATTGTTTTGATAGCTTGAGGATATGACAAATGAGAAGAATACGATTGGCTGGCTGAATATATGTCAAAAAAAATATATTTTGCTTGTCTGATATGACAAACAGCCAAAAAATTTGAAAAAATATGTAAAGAAAAAAATATTGGATATAAAATATTTGATAGTCTGCAAGATGCAGTACACTACTCTGTAAAAATAGCAAAAGAAATGGGAATAAAAAATATATTATTTTCTCCATGATCAGCAAGTTTTGATATGTTTGAGAATGTTTATGATAGGTGTGATAAGTTTTCTAGCATAATTGACAAATTGTAGAAAATAAACTTGATATCTACATAAAGATAGATATATTGATTGAGTAAATAAAATGTAAAATTAATTAAATTAAAAAAAATGGGAAAATCGTTAATTAGATTATCTTGGGATGAAAAAAACATTGATGAGCTTGAAAAAATAAAGTCTAATATGAAAAGTCCTAGAAATAGGGAAATCATATCTAGATATATTGAGGCTAGAAAAAGAAGGCTGAATTTGTTTGGAAATTATAAGAAGATAATCAGACACGAAATTGTGACTGTATAAGTTGAAAAATGAGGGGTCAAATTTATTGGCTCCTTTTTTCGTTTGTAAAAAAAACTTAAATACTTATTTTAACACTAATTTATATTTACTATATGCAAATGAAAAGGATAAAAATTGGTTTGTTGGGAATTGGTTTATTGGGAATTGGTTTTTCAAACATATGAATAAGTAGTGCGCAAAATTTTTTGAATTTTGGAGAATTTTTGACTGTGTATTTTGAATGAATAAGTGAGGATGTACCAAATACTTGGAAATATATAGATGTGGAATATGATAACGTAAGAAAATGAACAGCTTTGTATCAATCTTTGCAGAAGTGAATATATATGGATCTATTTCCAAACCTTGATCAAGATCTGCCTACTGATAAATATTTGACTCAAGATTTTGTCACAAAATTTTTGTCTACAAAAACAGATAATAAGTTTAATGCTGAAAAATGAGAAAAAATAGATACAGAACGAACAAAATATATGATAGAACAGAGTAAGAAATCTAGCGTATGAAATACAAGAAGTCAGATATGACAAAATTTGTTGAATGATATAATTGATAGACTAGATGAAAATTATATTTATCCAAATGATATAAGTAGTACAAAACTAGAATATGGTGCTATACAGTGATATGTAGAAGCGATTGGTGATCCATATACTGTATTTTTTCCTCCAAAAGAAGCCAAAAATTTTGAAGATAGTCTGGAATGAGAATTTGAAGGAATATGAGCATATATAGAAATGTTGAAACCATGAGTGATAATAATAAGTGCTCCTATCAAAAACTCCCCTGCTGAGAAATATGGAGCAAAAGCTGGTGATGTAATATTGAAAGTATGAAATAATGAAGTGGATGAAAATACCAGTATGACAGACCTTGTAAATTGGATCAAATGACCTAGCTGAACTTTTGTAGATATAGAAGTATTGAGAGATTGAGAGATCAAAGAATTAAAAATTAAAAGAGATAAAATTGTTTTGCCAAATATAGAATATGAACTATTGGATTGATGAAATTGTTATATGAGTATCAATCAATTTAATGTACAAAGCAGAGCCCAATTTAGAGATGCTATAAATTATTTTGAAGAAAATAATTGTAGTAAATATATATTTGATGTGAGGAATAATCCTGGTGGATGACTAGAAGATGTGTCTTATATGCTAGATTATTTTGTACCTAGTAGCAAAAATATTGCTATGATTAAATATAAAAATAATGAAAGTACAATACAGGCAAGTAGTTTAACTAGAAAAGTAATGGACAAAGATGTAATAGTCTTGATAAACTGATGATCTGCATCTGCTAGTGAAATATTTGCTGGAGTGATCAAAGATTATGTGGAAGATAGCTTATTGCTTGGTACAAAAACATTTGGAAAATGATCTGTGCAAAATCTGATTGAATATACTGACGGTTCTATGTTTAAATATACTACTGCCAAATGGTATACTGGATTGAGCAAGAAAAATATTGATGGAGAATGAATAAAGCCTGATTTGAAACTGGAAGACAATCCGGATACCGAAATGGATGAAGTACTTGAAGTAGCAAAGATTTATAAGTTTTAAATAACACATAAATTGTCATTTCGACCAACGCGGAGAAATCTCTTTCAATTTATACTTAAAAGATCTCTCGCAAGTTAGAACAATTCGAGATGACAAAACCACTTTAGAAAAATTACAAAAAAAATGAAAAAAGATTATTCATATTGAATAGTACCAATATATGTAAATGAAAGATGAGAAAATGAATTTTTGGTAATACATCAAAAAACTAAGCACTGAAGTTATTGGTGATTCCCAAAAGGACATATGGAAAAATGAGAAAATGAAATACAAGCTGCAAAGAGAGAATTGTATGAAGAAGTTGGTATAAAAGATATAGAAATATTGGAAAATAAAAGCTTTGAGACACAATATTTCTTTGAAGAAAACGGAGAAAAAATAGACAAAACTAGTAAATATTGGATATGACTTGTAGACAATAAAGATGTAAAAAACAAGTTAGGGAAGGGTGGAGCCACACAAAATCTTATACGT
>ERZ795053.866-NODE-866-length-38541-cov-8.721171_pt1 | contig 38541 bp, 39 predicted proteins | sample MGYA00375137_ERZ795053 | MGnify/ENA primary metagenome ERZ795053 (study PRJEB30182, sample SAMN05720284) | activated sludge metagenome | isolation source: Anaerobic digester | place: Hong Kong | collected 2014-12-17 ... | reverse complement strand
GGCGAGCTGCGCGGCTCCACCGGCAAGCGCTTCGAGCGCGCGGTGCAGATAGGCATAGGCGGTTCCGACCTCGGGCCGCGCGCGCTGTACCTCGCCCTCGAGCGATGGGCGGCCGAGCGCGGGGAGCTGGCGCTCCGCGCCTCCTTCATCAGCAACGTCGACCCGGACGACGCGAACGGCGTGCTGTCCGGATGCGACCAGGAGACGAGCCTGTTCGTGCTCGTGTCGAAGAGCGGCACCACCCAGGAGACGCTCGCGAACGAGGCCCTCGTTCGGGCATGGCTCGGGAGGAAGCCCGGCGTCGACGCGTCGCGGCATATCGTCGCGGTGACCAGCGAGACGAGCCCCCTGGCGCGTAACGACGGCTACCTCGATTCGTTCTACATCGACGACTACATAGGCGGCCGCTACAGCGCGACGAGCGCGGTCGGCGCCGTCGTCCTATCGCTGTCGCTCGGCCCGGACGCGTTCAAGGCGCTGCTCGACGGCGCCGCCGACGCCGACCGCCTGGCGCTCGAGCCCGATCCGACCAGGAACGCCGCCCTGCTCGACGCGATGCTCGGCGTCTACGAGCGGAACGCGCTCGGCCGCCCGAGCGTCGCCGTCCTGCCCTACTCGCAGGCGTTGTCGCGCTTCCCCGCCCACCTCCAACAGTTGGACATGGAATCCAACGGCAAGCGGGTCGACCGCTACGGACGGCCGGTCGCGATACCGAGCGGCCCGGCGGTATTCGGCGAGCCGGGCACGAACGGCCAGCACTCGTTCTACCAGCTCCTGCACCAGGGCACCGACGTCGTGCCGCTGCAGTTCATAGGCTTCCGCAAGAACCAGAGCGGCTTCGACCCCGAATTCCAGGGCTCGACCGCCCGGCGCAAGCTGAACGCCAACCTCGCCGCCCAGATCGTCGCCTTCGCCTGCGGCAAGGACGACGGGAACCCGAACAAGGCCTTCCCCGGCGGCCGGCCGTCGACCCTGCTGGTCGGCGACGAGCTCGACCCGGGAGCCCTCGGCGCCCTGCTCGCCCACTACGAGAACAAGGTGATGTTCCAGGGCTTCGCGTGGAACCTGAACTCGTTCGACCAGGAGGGAGTCCAGCTCGGCAAGAAGCTGACCAGCGCGGTGCTCGCCGACGGCGGCCCCGCGGATCCCGCGCTGGCGGCCTACGCCCGCCTACTCGGCGCGCTATGAGCCGAGGCGACGAAGATACGGCCGCCGGCTCCCGCGGCCCCGACGGAGCCCGCGGCGACGCCGAGGCCTGCATCGCCTTCACCGGCGGCGGCACCGGCGGCCACGTGTTCCCCGGCCTGGCCGTCATCGAGGCGCTGCGCGAGCGCTGGCCGGGCAGGATAGTCTGGATAGGCTCCGGCAAGGAGGTCGAGCGGCGGGCGGTCGAGGCGGCCGGCGTCGAATTCATCGCGATCCCCTCCGGCAAGCTCCGCCGGTCGATATCGCTCAAGAACGTCGGCGACGCGTTCAAGGTAGCGGCCGGCTACCTGGCCGCCAGGCGCGTGCTCCACGAGCTGCGGCCGGCCCTGCTGTTCTCGAAGGGCGGCTACGTCAGCGTGCCGCCGTGCATGGCCGCGGCGTCGCTCGGCATACCGGTATTCACGCACGAGTCAGACCTATCGCCGGGCCTCGCGACGCGGCTCAACGCCAAGCGCGCCGAGCGCATCCTGGTCAGCTGGGAGCGCACCGTCGACGACCTGCCCGAGGACCGGCGCGGGCGCGCCGTCGCCGTCGGCAACCCGGTGCGGCGCGCCATCCGCGAGGGGAACGCCGCCGCCGGACGCGGCTGGCTCGGCTTCGCCGACGACCTGCCGATCGTGCTAGTTCTCGGCGGCAGCCAGGGCGCCCGCCAGGTGAACGAGCTGATCGCGGCCATACTGCCCGAGCTCGCAGGCAAGGCGCGGGTCGCCCACCAGACCGGCCCGGGGAACGCGCCCGCACGGCCGGCCGACGGCGGCTACAAGGGCTTCGAGTTCGTATCCGCCGAGCTGCCCGACCTCTACGCCGCGGCCGACGTCATCGTAGGCAGGGCCGGCGCCGGGACGCTCTGGGAAGGCGCCGCGTCGGGCAAGCCTATGGTCTTCATACCGCTCGGATCGGGTAGCCGCGGCGACCAGGTCGAGAACGCCCGCCTGCTCGCCTCGCGCGGCGGGGCCGTCTGCCTGGCCGGAAGCGACGCGACGCCCGCGGCCCTGCTCGCGGCGCTCGAGCCGCTCCTGACCGATCCCGCTGCGAGGGCGGCGATGGCCGCCGCGGCCGGCGAGACGGCCAGGCCGGACGCCGCGGCCGCGATAGCCGGGATGATACTCGATCGAGTACTGAAAGGAAGCACGAGATGAACGTTCTGGACTACGTACTGTTCGCCGTAATAGCCATCGCCGCGCTCCGCTGCTGGTTCAGGGGCATCATCGGGGAGGTGCTGTCGATGGCGGCCGTCGTCGGCGGCCTCCTGGCGGGCATATTCTTCTACCGGCCGGTCGGCGCGTGGATATCGGGCCTGAAGCCGCTCGGCGGCCTCGAGGTCGTCGTCGGCTTCGTGGCCAGCTTCGCAATAGTGTTCATCGTCGTCAAGATCATCGAGAAATCGCTGCGCAGCGTGCTCGAGAACCTGAACCTCGACGTGCTCGACAGCGTGTTCGGCCTGGTCTTCGGCGTGGTCGAGGGCGTCATCATCTCGGCCGTCGTCGTGATGATACTGCATTACCAGCCGGTCTTCGACGTCGAGGCGCTGCTCGACGGAAGCTGGCTGGCCGGGTTCCTCCTGCCGCTCGTCGTCGAGGCGCTGCCCGCCGCCCAGTCGGCCGCGCGTTCGACGATCTCCGGCTAGGCCCCATGTTCGACAATATCCTCTGCCAGCCCAACGCTACGGAGTCCCTCAAGGCCGAGCTGGACCGGGGAGCCTTGCCGGGATCGCTGCTGTTCGAGGGCCCGCCCCTCTCGGCCAAGCTCAGCTCCGCCCTCGAGCTGTCCAGGGCCCTGTCGTGCGAGCGCGACGCCGCGTGGAACTGCCAGTGCCCCCAGTGCTCGCGGCACAGGACGCTGGCTCACCAGGATACGCTGCTGCTCGGCCCCAAGTCGTTCAGGGAGGAGCTGGCGATAGGCGCGGCGATGATGGAGCGCGCGCCGGGAGCCGGATCGCGCTTCTTCTTCACGCGGGCGGTCAAGAAGCTGACCAGGCGATTCGACCAGGAACTGTACGCCGGCGAGGAGGGCAAGCTGTCCAAGGCGCTGCCGCTGCTACGCTCGGCGCTCGAGGGCGTCGACGCCTGCGCTCCGGCCTCCCCTACCGGCCGCTCCGTCGCCCTATCGGACGCCGAGGCCGTCAAGGAGGCGGGCAAGCTGCTCGGCGTCTGCGCCAAGCTCGAGGACCTGCTCCCTGCCGCCACCCCGGTGTTCCAGGTGCGCGCGATGGAATTCTGGGCCAGGCTCGCGCCGTACGGAAAGCGCAAGACCATCATCGTCGAGCACGCCGACCGCATGCTCGACGCGTCCCGGAACGCGCTGCTCAAGATACTCGAGGAGCCGCCCGAGCACGCCGTGTTCGTCCTGACCTCGAGCCGCAGGGCCGCGCTGATACCGACGATACTCTCCCGGGTCAGGCGCTATCGCTTCGCCCAGCGGACCGGCGACGAGGCCCGCGCCGTGGTCGAGCGCATCTTCAAGGACGACGCGGCTGGCGTCCCGACGCTGGGCGAGTACGTCTCCCGCTACAGGCCGTCGTCGACCGGCGCCATGGACGGCCTGGCCAGGGACTTCGCGGCGGCCATCGCCGCGGCCGCCGAGCGGAGGCGCGGCCCCTTCTCCGAGGGCGCGCTGTCGACGCTCGCCTCCGCCGGCGGTCCGGTCCAGGCGGCGATAGCGGCGGCCCAATCGGCGACCGCCAACTTCGGGGCGTCCGACGAGGCCTTCGCTTGGGCCTTCCCGGCCATGATCGACTCGGTAGGCTCTATCTTCGCTGCAATGCTCAGGCTGCCGGACGCCGGCATCGAGACCCAGCGCGCCGCGGAGCTGTACGCGTCGCTGGCGCGGGACGCGATGCTCCGGTACTCATCGTACAACCTCCAGCCGGCCGCCCTCGTCGAGCGCCTGGCCGACGCCTTCGCCGACGGCCTCCAGGAGGGCCGACGATGAGGAAATTCCTCGAGCGCGCGATGGAGAAGGTCTCGCGCATGAACGAGGAGTCGATACGAGGGCTCCTGCGCGTGCTGGCCGACGAGAACGAGAGGCTCGACGCGGTGCTCGACTCGATGCTCGACGGCATCGTCGTCTGCGACGAGGACCACGCGCCTATCCTGGTCAACAAGGCCGCCGATCGCCTCCTGCCGATGGCGCAGGCCGAGCTGTTCGACCTGCCGCTCTGGGAGAGCGTGCGGGACGAGGAGCTGGCCGATTTCTTCGACGCCGCGCTGAACGGAGAGGAATCGGTCATCGACAGGGAATTCGCGCTCGACGCCAAGTCCGGCACGCGCATCATATCGGTGTCGGTCACCCCGCTCGTCAGGGAGAAGCGCATCCGCGGCACCCTGATCCACGTCGAGGAGACGACCGACAAGCGACGCAGGGAGGCCAGGCTACGCCGGGCCGAGAACCTGGCGTCGCTGACGACCCTGGCCGCCGGCGTCGCGCACGAGATCAAGAACCCGCTCGGCTCGATCAGCATCCACGTGCAGCTGATGCGCAAGGCCCTGAAGGGCCGGGCCGACGAGCCGCCGATAGACCGCTACCTCGACGTCGTCACCGAGGAGATCGACCGCCTCAACAAGATAGTCGTCGACTTCCTGTTCGCCGTCAGGCCGATGGACATAGTCCCGATCAACGACGACCTGAACGCCCTGCTTCGGGAGCTGGCCGAGTTCATGCGCGTCGAGGTGGAGAGCGCCGGCATCGAGCTGTCGGTCGACTACGGCAAGGACGTGCCGCCCTTCCCGTTCGACCGGCGCTACCTCAAGCAGGCCCTGCTCAACCTGGTCAAGAACGCGGCCGCCGCCATGCCGGACGGCGGCTCGCTCAGGCTGACGAGCGAGGCCAGCGCCGAGGAGGCCAGGATAAGCGTCGCGGACAGCGGCGTAGGCATCCCGGAGGATCGCCTCGGCAAGATCTTCGAGCCGTACTATACGACCAAGGAGAACGGCACCGGCCTCGGCCTGACCCTGACCTATAAGATAGTCAAGGAGCACGGCGGCGACATCACCGTCACCTCGAAGGCCGGCCAGGGCTCGACCTTCGTGATCGCGCTGCCGATACCGCAGCGCGACCGCCGCATGATCACCGGGGCCTGTCCCGACGGCGAGGAATGCGATCACGAGCCGCTGCCCGATACGGAGGAAGGATGAGGTTTACCGTACTCGTCGTCGACGACGAGAAGAACATACGCGAGGGCCTCGGCGAGTACCTGCGCCTCGACGGCTACGACGTCGAGCTGGCCGCGGACGGCAGGGAGGGCGTGGCGCTGGCCGACCGCGGCGGCGTCGACCTCGTCATCACCGACCTGAGGATGCCCGCCCTATCCGGCGGGGAGCTGCTGAAGCACGTCGTATCGCGCTACCCGTCGGTGCCGGTCATCGTGCTGACCGGCCACGGCACCGTCGAGGACGCCGTCGACGCGATGCGATCCGGCGCCTACGACTTCATCACGAAGCCGGTCAACCTCGACCACCTCTCGATACTCGTGAAGCGCGCGCTCGAGCGGCGCGAGCTGTCCAGGCGGAACGAGGAGCTACTCGAGGAGATAGAGACGCAGCGGCGCACCTCGAGCATCATCGGGAAGAGCCCGGCGATCAGCCGCATCATGGAGCTGGTGCGCCGCGTGGCGCCGACCAAGGCGAGCGTGCTGATCACCGGGGAGTCCGGCGTCGGCAAGGAGCTGGTAGCCGACGCGATCCACAACCTGTCGCCGCGGGCCGACGGTCCCTTCGTCAAGGTGCACTGCGCCGCCCTCGCCGAGTCCCTGCTGGAGAGCGAGCTGTTCGGCCACGAGAAGGGTTCCTTCACCGGCGCGCAGGCGAGGAAGAAGGGCCGCTTCGAGCTGGCCAACGACGGTACGCTCTTCCTCGACGAGATAGGCGAGATCAACCAGAACGTGCAGATCAAGATACTGCGCGTGCTCCAGGATAAGCGCTTCGAGCGCGTGGGCGGCGAGGAGACGATCGAGACCGACGTTCGGGTCGTCGCCGCGACGAACCGCGACCTGAAGGAGGAGATCGCCGCGGGCAGGTTCAGGGAGGACCTGTATTACCGGCTCAACGTCGTCAACATCCACGTGCCGCCGCTCAGGGAGCGCAAGGACGACATACCGCTGCTGGCCGGCGCCTTCCTCAGGGAATTCGCCGAGGACAACGGCAAGGCCGTCGAGGGCTTCGACCCGAAGGCCCGCGCCGCCCTCTACGCCTACGCCTGGCCGGGCAACGTGCGCGAGCTGCGCAACTGCATCGAGAGCGCGGTGGTGATGGCCTCGGGCGGGCTCGTCACGCTCGACGACCTGCCGCCCGGAGTAAGCACCAGCGCCTCCGACAGCGACATCCGCGTGCCGCCGGGCTCGAGCCTGGCCGACGCGGAGCGCATCCTGATACGCGAGACCCTGGCGGCCCAGGGCGGCAACAAGAGCCGCAGCGCGGAGATACTCGGGATAGGCAGGAAGACGCTGTACCAGAAGATCCAGGACTACGGCCTGGAGCCGGGCGCCTAGGAGACTTCCTCGCTCCTGGCCGACGCGGCGGCCGACGGCCCGGCCTCCATGGCGAGCCTGCAGGCTATCGATCGCCTGCGAGGGTCTTCGTCGGTCCTGGCTACCTCTATCGCGGCCGCGAAGAGAGGGTCTCGCGTCGCCCGCGCGGCGTCGAGCATCGCGTCGCGCAGGCCGGGGCCGCCGCGCTGGTAGGCGTCCGCTATCTCTCCGGCGCCCTGGGCCAGCCCGAGCACGGCCGCGGCCCTGACGCAGGCGGCCGCCACCTCCTCGTCGCGGTCGTACAGTCCCTTGCGCAGGAAGACCCAGGCGCTGCGCTTGCCGCTCAGCCCGAGCCTCCTGGCCGCGGCCTTGCGGCGCGCCGGATCAGGATGGGTCGACAGCTCGACGCCGAGGGCGAACAGGTCGGCGCGCCCGGGCTCCTCGAGCGGCCGCAGCGTCGCCGGCCGCTCGCGCTCCTTGACCCTGAGCGTCTCGTAGGCCTTGGCGACCATCGAGAAACGGCGGGCCGTCGACGGGTCGCCCGACGCGTCGGGGTGCAGCCGCAGGCTCAGGTTGCGGTAGGCCCGCTTGATCTCCTCCGACGGCGCGCCTGGTTCCAGGCCGAGCGCCAGGTACATCGCCCGCTCGTTCATGCGTTCCTCGCAGCCTGGCCGCTCCGGAACGGCAGCTCCGACGGCCTCGGCGCGCCGGCTTCGGGACGGCTCGCACGCGCGGACAGCTCCGATAGGAGCCCCTCGAGCAGGGTCGCGACCATCGCGGCCTTCTCGTCGTCGCCGTCGCAGGCCTCGGCCATCGCCAGCACGTCCCTGATCTCGGCGGACAGGGCGGCGTCGACGCCGGCGCCAGCGGACTCCCGCCTGGCTATCTGGGCCAGGGCTAGCACCCTGTCCCGCGGCGACCGCGAGTCAGGGGCCCCGTCGAACACCGCTATCGACTGCTCCGCGCCGGTATCCATGTCGCGGGCCCTTACTATCATCATGTCGCCTTCGTCTATGGCGAACTCCACGGCTATGCGGGGCTCGCCCTTGACCGCCTTGCGTATGCCAGGCAGCAGGAAACGCCCGACAGTGGCGTTATCCGAGGCCCGTTCCGACTCGCCCTGGAGCACGTGCAGCTCGACCGAGCGCTGGAAGTCCTCTACCGTGGTGAATACGCGTCGGCCGACGGCGGGCAGGGGCTCGTCCTTCTCGATCAGCGGGACGAAGGAGCCGCCGTCTATCTCGAGGCCGAAGGTACGCGAGCAGACGTCGGTGAAGGACAGGCCCCGCAGGCGGCCCTCTATCCTCGCCGCCTCGACGGCCGCTCCGAGCGCCACGATCTCCTCGGGGTTGATCCTAGGGTCGGCCTCGCGCCCGAGGAGCTCGGCGAGCCGGCGCTTGGCGAGGGGGATGCGGCTCGATCCGCCGGACAGCACGAGCGCGTCGACGTCGCGGGCGTCGGCCTTGGCCGTGCGCAGCACGCGCTCGACGAGGGCCAGGCTGCGGTCAACGAAGGGCGAGGCTATCCCCTCGAAGGCTTCCCGCCCCAGCCTGACGCTCGGGTGGACGACGCCGCCGGCTCCGCGCAGGAACGGCACCGCTATCGTCGCCTCGTCGCGGCTCGACAGCTCTATCTTGGCCCGCTCGCACAGGTCGACGAGCATCCTGGCCAGGTAGGGGTCGGCCGACGGGTCGATGCCGAAATCCAGCCTGAAGCGCTCGGCGACCGTATCGAAGATCGCCGCGTCTATGTCCATGCCGCCGAGCGCGTCGTCGCCCTCGCTCGACAGGACCGAGCACGAGCCTCCCCTGGCCCGCAGCGCGGTCGCGTCGAAGGTGCCGCCGCCGAAGTCGTATACCAGCACGAGCCGCTCTGATTCGTCGCGAGCCGACAGCCAGGCCTTGGCCAGGGCGGCGGCGCTCGGCTCGTTCATCACGCGGGCGGCCTTGAGCCCGGCCTTCGCGGCCGCGTCGCGCACGGCCCTGCGCTGCCGGTCGCCGTACCTGGCCGGCACCGTGATCACGGCGCGATCCGCCTCGAAGCCCAGGTAGGCCTCCGCGTCGCGCCTGACCTTGCCGATGATGGCCGCTACGGCATCCTCGGGCGCAAGGTCGCGCCCGCCCAGGGCGACGCTCGCGGACCTTCCGAGCAGGCGCTTGACTCCGAACAGGGCCGAGGTCGGATCGGCCAGGGCCTGGTTCCGGGCGGACGAGCCGACGAGGGTCTCTCCCGAATCCGAGACGGCCACGACGGACGGCGTGGACCGTTCTCCCCTGTCGTTCGGTACGATGACAGGGGTATCTCCGTCCATCCAGGCGCAGAGGGTATTGGTGGTTCCGAAATCCAGGCCTATCACGCCGCGCACGCCGCTATTCCTTCGTTCGAGCCTCGCGCTCCCGTTCGATCGCGAGGGCCAGGTCGACCTCGGTCATCGTCGCGCCGAGCCTGGCGGCGATTATATCGCTCGAGAAGCCCCTGCGGGCGAGCGATACTACCTTATCGGCGAAGGGCTCGTCCGTAACGATAGGCTTATCGGAGAACCTGATGAACGGCACGGCCGAGGCGCCGTCGCCGATGGCCGGCGGAGGAGCCGCCTGCCCGACCGTAGGCCGCCCTGGTCCATTCTCGGGCGCTATGCGTGCCTGAGGCTCAGCGGCCGGCGCCGGCGCCGGCTCCTGTTCCGTCGTCGCCTGCGTCGTCGCCTGCGTCGTCGCCTGCGTCGTCGCCTCCGTCGTCGCCTGCGGCGCCGCGACCGGCCTCCGCGGCTCGCCGGTACGGCCGAGCCTGTCGTAGACGGCCGCCTCGGCCTGCCGCCTGGGCCGTTCCTGGCCGAGGAGCGCGATACGCTTGTCCGCCTCGGCGATCGAGTCCTTGAGGGCCAGGAGCCTATCCTCGAGCACGGTGACGTTCCGGTCGGCGCTCGCGTCGAGCTCGACGATAAGCGACCCTATCTCGCGCCGGATGCGCTCCAGCTCCTCGTCGGCGCCGAGGAAGCGTCGGACCTTGACCCTGGTCCACGCGACGAGGACGATGGAGACTGCCGCCTGGGCTACCAGGGCTATGATCAACGGCGTCATCGCCTATCCCGATATATCGACGTGGCCGCCGAGTGACGGATCGCTGATCGTCTCGGCCTCGTCGTCCCCGGCGGGCTTCTCCTCGCGGCGCCGCTCGCCGCCCTGGGCGCCGGCGCCCGAACCGCCGTCGCCGTTGACCGACTTCGCGGCGGCCTGGTCGTCCTTGGGCCGCTGAACGGCCTTGGCGGCCTCGTCCTCGAGGCGCTTCACCGCGGTGCCGTGCAGGTGGGCGTGGAGCAGGGCCCCGTCCTTGGCGGCCGCCTGCTCCTTGCCGACCTGGGATAGCTGCATGAACAGGGTCTGCAGGTCAATCGGCTTTATGGGCATCCGGCGGTCCTTTCCGGAGGATCTCGTCGTCGAATTCCTCGTAGCGCGTGGTCTTGATCATCATGTTCTCGAGATAGAAGGTCAGGCCCTTGTACTCGTTCTTGATCTTCTCGCGGATGTCGCGGATGACTATCTCGGAACCGGGGTAGATCCTGCCCGACACGCTGACCTTGCCGCGTACCTTGAGGTTGTTCAGGTAGGCCTGCAGGGAGTCGTACTCGTCCTTGAGAGACGACGACTCCTGCTTGAGCTCGTCGCGGCGGTGGGTCAGCTCGTCAAGGACGGCCTGCTTGTCGTCGGACAGCGTCTTACGCTGGCGCTTGGTCTCGTTCAGGGTGTAGATATTCTTGTCCAGCTCGTCGATCTGGCGCTGGAGCTGCTTCATCTTGACGTCGAGCTCGTCCATCTTCAGCTTGCTCTTCGGGTCGCTGCCGACCTCGAGTATCGTCTCGGCGCCTCCGGACGGGGAGCCGATGGACTTGGCGTTGATCTCCTCGCAGGCGCGGTAGCGGCCGCCGATGATGGCGGCGTGCTTCTGGCCCGAGCACAGGATGCGCTTCTCGGCGGTGATCTCCGAGTTGATGATGCTGGTCTGGACGATGACGTTCTCGCCGGCGTAGAGCTGCGCGTTCTCGATGAACTTGGCCCAGACGTTCTTGCCGGCCGTGATCACGCCGGCTCCCTTCCCGGTGATGCCCTGGTGGACGATGACGTCGCCCTCGGCGCTGATCTCCGCCTTGCCGACGTTGCCGCGCACCTCGATGTTGCCGGTGGCCTTGACGGAGAAGCCGTCCTCGACGTTGCCGGTGACGACGATGGTACCGAGGAAGAATTGGTTGCCGGTCTTGAGGTCGACGTCTCCGTTGATGGTGTAGACGGTCTCGACGTTGATCTTGCTGTTGATGTAGGTGGCCTCGCCGTTGACGTCCGCTATGACGGTCAGGCCGTCGTCGCTCTCGTGGACGTTCTTGCCGAGCGGCAGCGGCAGGTCCTTGCCGTTCTTGGCCGGCAGGAGCTTGCCGGTAACGGTGCGGCCGGGCACGCCCTGCTTGGCCTGGACCTTCTTGGCCAGGGCCTGCCCCTCGACCACGTTCTGGACGAGGTGCAGCTCCTTGTAGTCGACCTTGCCGTTCTTCTCCTCGAGGTTCAGCTTGCTGCGGTCGGTCTCGAACAGGAACTGGATACGGGCGTCGTCGCCGTTGACGGCGCGCTGCCCCTGGGCCACGAGCACCGGCTCCTTGTAGCGAGGGGCGTCCTCGAGGCCCTGCAGCGCCTCCTCGATCACGCCGAACACCACCTTGTTGTTCCGCAGGTACGCGAGTATCACGTCCTTGGACAGGTCGCAGCCGCCCGGCTGCGGCGGCGTGATGATGACGCGAGCCTCCATCTCCTGGGAACCGACGTCGACGGTCAGGAGCGCGTCGGCCGCCGGGTTGGCTATGAAATTGCCGACGACGACCCATTCTCCGGAGGCCCGCTTTACCGTCTCGCGCACCAGGGCCTCGTCGAAATCGTGGATGGCCCGCGCGTGCAGCTTCTCGACGGCCTGCTTATCGGTGGCGCGGCGCCCCTTGCCCTGCGGCTCGACGACCTTGAGCAGGGCGCCGTCGGTCGCGAGCCGTACGTAGGCCTGGCCGTCGACGTCCGGCTGGATGGGCTTGAGCTCGACCGGAAGGTCGAGTCCCCCGTCGAAGGCCTCGTCGAACGCCTCCTCGACCTTCTGCTTGACCGCCGCCTCGTAGACGCTCAGCTTCCATTTCTTGCGCCCTATGCCGACGAAGCCCTGGGCTCCGCGCTCGAGGACGTCGTACTCGAGCCTGGCGACCGGGCAGTCGAGCTGGACCGAGGCGCTCTTGAGCGCTTCCTCGAGCGTGGCGCCCTCGGCCACTATGGCGCGCTTGTCGCCGTCCTCGTCCAGGTACCGGCGCATCAGCTCGCGGACCGCGTCGAAGCCTATGCGCGCCTCCATTTAGACGATGCCCTTCCGGTAATGGGTCAGCCTCGCCCGCAGGCGCAGTATGGCCTTCGTATGGAGCTGGCTGATCCTCGATTCGGTTACCTCGAGCACCTTGCCTATCTCCTTGAGGGTCAGCTCCTCGTAGTAGTATAGGACGAGGACCTTCTTCTCCTTGTCGGGCAGCTCCTGGATCGCCTCGACGATCACGCGGCGGATCTCCTCTCGCTCGGTGATCGAGTCGGGGCTCATGCTGCCCGGGCTCTCGATGCTGTCGCCTATCGTCATGTGCTCGGTCTCGTCGGCGGTATACCAGACGTCGTTGAGCGACAGGACGGAGGTGCTCGATATCTTGAGCATCGTCTTGGAGAATTCCTCGTCGGACAGCCCGAGCGACTCGGCTATCTCCTGGTCGGTGGCGGGGCGGCCGAGCTTCGCCTCGGTCTGGACGATGGCTTCCTCGATCTCCCTGGTCTTCTGGCGCACCGAGCGCGGCACCCAATCGATGCTGCGCAGCTCGTCGTAGATGGCTCCCCTGATGCGGGTGACGGCGTAGGTCTTGAATTTGACGTTCTTGTCCGGGTCGTACTTGTCTATAGCGTCGATGAGCCCGAACACGCCGAAGCCGACCAGGTCGTCGAACTCGACCGACGACGGCATGTTCGCGACGACCTTGCCCGCCACGTACTTGACCAGCGGCGCGTACTGCTTGATGAATGCCTCGCGTATAAGGGGATCCTTGCGCTGCTTGTAGGCGGCCCAGAGCTCCTCTTCGCTGTGATGCTCCAGCAGGGATTGATTCATTTATAATTGCCCTTTCTGGTCTTTGCGCAGTAGTGTCTGTACGGCCTTGGCCAGTACCGCCGGATCCCTTCCGGCGTCCGGCGATCCGGCGGTAGGCATGCTGTCCGACGGCCCCATCAGGCGCGAGGCGTCGGGGACCGACGCCTCGTCGTCGCCGGCCTGAGCCGTCGTGAAGGCGTCGCTAAACCCGTCCAAGTCGGGCAAGGTATCCAATTCGTCGAGCGATACCGACGGCCTCGGCGCCCCGCTCGAGGACGGCGCCTCGCCCGGGTCGCTCGATACGAAGCTTTCGCTCCGCAGGTCCGCTACCTCCCGTTCCAGATCCCCGACGCCGGCCGCGCCGGGCTCGGTCCGAGCCCCGGCTGCCGGGCCTGCCGGCTGCCCGCCGAGAGCGGCGCCGTCGGGAGCCGACTCGCGGGCGGCCCTTTCCACGGCGTCGCCGGCCTGGAAATCGCGCTCCGCCTCCCCGCCGGGTAGTACTATATCGACGACCGAGCCGACGGCCGCGTCCTGCCCGGCGTACGGGGTCGACGCGGCGTCTCCGAACAGCTCCGGGAGGAATCGCCTGAGCAGCATGATGGCGCCATAGGACAGCCCGGCGAAGGCCAGGCCCGATAGAAGGGCGCGGAGGACCAGCGCGCCGAAGGGGACGCGAGAGAACGCGGCGACGATGACGGATAACGCGAACGCGCCAAGCCCTGCGAAGGCGGACGCGCGAAGACTCGAGTCCACCGTTTCAGTACCCTCCCATAGCCGACAACATTAAGGCATAATACCTTGTCTCGTCAAGCTTTGGCTCTCGGTACGATTATCGGCGCTATTCCTTCGAAAACAGCTTCTTGATCAGGCGGCTGATGCCGCGGTCATCGACGAATTCGGTCTTCTCGATGCGGTTCACCAGGTGCTGGACCGAGATGGCCGCTTTCGACTTCGGGTCCTGGACGATGAACGGCCGCTGCTTGAGCACCGACTGCTGGACGATCGGGTCCTCGTAGATGCAGCCGAGGTATTCCACCTTCAGGTTGAGGAACTGACCGGAGATGTTGATGATGCGCTCGGCCACCTTGCGGCCCTCGGTGACGTTCTTCACGCGGTTGACGACCAGCTTGAGGCCGATGTTCAGGTTCTCGACCTCGGTCGCTATGATCTTGATGATGCCGTAGGCGTCGGTGATGGCGGTCGGCTCGGGCGTCGTGATGATGATAGCGTCGTCGGCGGCGGCGACGAAGGACAGCACGTTGTTCGAGACGCCGGCGCTCGTGTCGATGATGATGATGTCGACGTTGGTCAGCGCGTACAGCTCCGAGATGAAATTCTGCCGCTCCTCCTCGTTCAGGTTGGCTATCTTGGAGAAGCCGGACGCGCCCGCGAGTATCTGGATCCCGTACTCCGTATCCAGGATGATGTCGCGCATCGTTTTCTGCTTGCGTATCACGTGGTACAGGTTGTACTTGGGTATCATGTTGAGCATGATGTTGACGTTGGCCAGGCCGAGGTCGGCGTCCATCACCATCACGCGCTTGCCGGTACGGGCGTAGGCGATGGCTAGGTTGACGGACAGGTTCGTCTTGCCGACGCCGCCCTTGCCGCTGGCGACGGTGATGACGCGGGTCTTCTTAGCCGCCTGCTGGGCCTGAGGCTTAGCGCTCATGAGCTCCCGCAGCTTCTGCGCCTGGTCTTCCATACGAGCACTCCATCGGCGGCCGGCTGGCCGCCCGTTCTTCTGGCTTCGTCCGATACGGCTGGTTACCTAGCCGTCAATCCGTATCTCTCTTCTAGTTTCGGCCGATTCGGCCTAAAACCTTCGAGATTCATCAGGAATCTGAGCGGATTCGCCTGAGATATATCCTGGGGCACCTTCTGGCCGTCGGTTATCCAGGCTACGGCCTTGTCGGTCTCGGCGAGCACCGACAGTACGTTGCCGACGCGGCTCGTCTCGTCCATCTTGGTGACGACGACGCCGCGGTACCGGAACGGCTCGAACTGCCTGAAGATATCGAGCATATCCTGGGTCTTGGTCGTCGCGGCCACCGCGAGGTAGACCTCGGCGGCCGGCCCGCAGGCGTCGAGCACCTGCTGCATCTCGGCCAGCCGTATCGCGTCGCGGGGGCTCTTGCCTATCGTGTCGACCAGGATCAGGTCGTTGTCGCGGTACATCGCGATGGTCTCGCGCAGGTCCTGGGCGGTCTCGACCACGGAGACCGGCACGCGCATGATCCCGGCGTACTTCTCGATCTGCTCGACGGCCCCGATGCGGTAGCTGTCTATCGTTATCATCCGCACGGCGCCGGCGGGCAAGCCGCCTATGCCGAGGCTGTGCAGGGCGGCCAGCTTGGCTATGGTCGTCGTCTTGCCGACGCCGGTCGGCCCCACGAGCACGAGCACCCGCGGCTTGACCGGCCTAGCCGGGGCCGGGATGCGCACGGTATCGCCTATCCACTCGAGGAAGGCCTGCTCGACGGCCCCGTAGTCCTCGAGGTCGCCGAGGCTGAATTCGTCGCGCGCCCTGGCCAGCAGCTCGGCGCGGTACCAGGGCGAGAAATCGTTGTCGACGAGCAGCGCGTCGAGGGCGGCCAGCGTCGGGTGCTCGCCGTCCTGGGGCGCGGGCCTGGCGACGGTCTCGGCGAGCGTGTCCTTGAGCGAGCGAACCTCGGTCAGCACCTCCTGGATGGCCCGCTCCTGGCTGACGCGCTCGAGCAGCCTGCGCTTCTCCTCCTCGATGTCGGCCTTCTTCTTCTCGCCCTCGCGCACCGCGTCGTCCTTCAGGTAGAAGGTTATCTCGACGCCCTCGCGGGCGAACAGGCCGAGGAAGCCGCCGGAGCGGACCGTGCGATGGCTCAGGACCTGGGCCGCGTCGCCGTAGCGGGCGCGGACCTTCTCCAGCACCTCCCGATGGCTCGAGCCCTGCTCTACCAGGTATTGCATATTTTATCCTTCAACGCGTATCTCTCCGATGGCCTCTACCTGGACGTCGGCCACGATCTCCGGTACCGATAGCACGACGAGGTCGGGTATTTCCCGTTCCGTGCTCGACTTGACGAGGGCCCTGGCCGCCTCGGAGCAGAGGATCACCGGGAAGTGCCCCTGTTTCTGCACCGCGGTGACGGCGAGCGTCAAGGCCTTGATCCATTGGCGCTGCGTCGCCGGCTCGAGCGCCGACATGGCGCCGGCCGGCGTGTCGACCCGCGCGTCTATGATGCGCTGCTCCAGGGACGGCTCTATGGTCAGCACGCGCATAGTCTTGTCCTGGTCGGTGTACTGCAGGCATATCTGGCGTCCCAGGGACTGCCTGGACTTCTCGACGAGGAAGCCCGGGTCCTTCGTGATGCCGGCGTAATCGGCCAGGGTCTCGAGTATGGCGACGAGGTTGCGGATCGACACCTGCTCGCGCAGGAGGCCCTGCAGCACCTTCTGTATCTCGCCGAGCGAAAGGTGCTTCTGAGCGTCCTCGACGACCGCCGGATAGTCCTTCTTGAGGGCGTCCAGCATGCCCTGGATCTCCTGCCGCCCGAGTATATCGGCCGCGTGGCGCTTGATGATCTCGGTCAAGTGCGTCGCGACGATGCTCGGCGCGTCGACGACCGTGTAGCCGGCACGCTCGGCCTTGTCACGCACGTCCTCGGATATCCAGACCGCCGGCAGGCCGAAGGCCGGGTCCTTGGTGCGCTCGCCCTGGACCTCCTCGGACACGCCGCCGGGGTTGATGGCCAGGTAGTAGCCGAGGCGTATGATGCCGCGCCCTATCTCGACGCCGCGTATCTTGAAGCAGTACTCCGACGGCTCGAGGCGCATGTTGTCGATGATGCGGATGCGCGGGACGACGAGGCCCATGTCGATGGCGCTCTCCTTGCGTATCCTCGTGACGCGCTCGAGCAGCTCCGCGCCCTTGTCCTTGTCTACGAGCGGTATCAGGCCGTAGCCGAGCTCGAGGCTGATCGGGTCGAGCGGCACGACCGGGGACAGCTCCTGGGACGCCTCGGGCTTCTTGGCCCCGCCCTCGGCCGCCCTTAGCTTGGCCTTGTCCGACTCGAGCACCGCCTTCTTGGACAGGTTCCAGGCCAGGTAGGCCATCGCCGCGGCCATCGGCAGCAGCACGTACCACGGGAAGCCCGGCAGGAGCGCCAGGGCGCCGAGCACCGCCGCGCCGACCCAGTAGATCCTGGCGTTCTGGGTGAACTGCGCGGTGACCTCGGAGCCGAAGGTGCCCTGGCTATTGGCCCGCGTGACGATGATGCCGGTGGATACCGAGATCAGCAGCGCCGGCAACTGCGACACCAGGCCGTCGCCTATCGTCAGCGAGGTATAGGTGTTCAGCGCCGACGAGAACGGCTCGCCGTGCAGCACCATGCCGACGATGAAGCCGCCTATCAGGTTGATCACGCTGATGAAGATGCCGACGGTCACGTTACCGGAGACGAACTTGCTCGCGCCGTCCATCTGGCCGTAGAAGTCGACCTCGCGCTGGACGTCGTCCTTACGCTTCCTGGCCTCCTCCTCGCTGATGGCGCCCGAGTTGTACTCGGCCTCGATGGCCATCTGCTTGACCGGCATGCCGTCCAGGGTGAAGCGGGCCGCCACCTCGGCGATGCGCGTCGCGCCCTTGGTGATGACGATGGCCTGCACGGCGATGATCACAATGAAGATGATGAAGCCGACGACCAGGCCCTCGGTGCCGCCGGCGCCTACGACGAAGGTGCTGAACGCCCGTACGATGCGGCCGTCGAAATTCTGGCCCTTCGTCAGGATCAGCCTGGTCGACGATATGTTGAGCGCCAGGCCGAAGATGGTCGAGACGAGCAGCATGGTCGGGAAGACCGAGAAGTCGACGGCCCGGCGGGTCGACAGCACGAGCAGTAGGATCATCAGGGACAGCGCCACGTTGATGGACATCAGCACGTCGAGGAGCACCGTCGGCACGGGTATGATGATCATCAGCACCACGGCCACCGCGGCGATCGCCACGGTATAGTCCGAGAGGTTGGTGGTAAAGGTTTCCTTGAGAACTCGCCTGTTATCCGACATGTCGCTTTCCCATGCTATCCTAAAAAGCGCGTTTCAACAATGATCACCTGCCCATCGCGGCGTACTTCTCAGCGACCCGCCGGTCGATCTTGGCGACGTGGGCGAGTATCTTAGAGATGGCCTCGTAGTAGGCCTCCGGGATCGCGTCCCCGACGTCGGCCTCGGCGTAGAGCGCCCGGGCGAGCGGGCGGTTCTCGACTATCGGCACGCCGGCCTCCTTGGCCAGGGAGCGTATGCGGAAGGCCATCTCGTCGGCTCCCTTGGCCGTGACCGTCGGCACCGCCATGGTCATCGGGTCGAACTCGACGGCGATCGCGAAATGGGTCGGGTTGGTGACGACCACGTCGGCCTTCGGCACGTTGACCGCCATGTTCCTGGACATGATATCGCGCATCCTGTCCTTGAGCCTGCCCTTGACCATAGGGTCGCCCTCGAACATCTTGCGCTCCTCCTTGACCTCCTGCTTGGTCATCTTGAGCCGCTTCTTGAACTGGATGCGCTGGAAGATATAGTCGGGTATGGCCAGCGCCAGCATCAGGATGGCGGCCTCGATGATTATGCGGATGACGACGCCGGCCAGGTAGACGCTCGAATTCCATACCGTCGAAGAGAACAGCCTCGTCAGGCGCGGCAGCTCGCCGCGGATGTTGATGAACGCGACCACACCGATCACGAGTATCTTGAAGATCGACTTGGCCAGGTTGAACAGCGCCTCGCCCGACAGCAGCGTCCGCTTGAAGTACTGGCCGAACTTCGGCACGATCTTCTTGAAGTCCGGCTTGAGCGGCTTCGTCGTGAACAGGAAGCCGGACTGCAGCACGTTGCCGAACACGCCGGCTATCATCGACACCGACGCTATCGGTAGGACGAGCTTGGCGAAGTACGAGAAGAACCGGGCGGCGACCGGCCCGGCCTCGGTCGTCGGGTCTATCTCTATGGACGCCTCGAGGAACCAGCGAAGCATCTCCCTGAGGTTGTAGACCATCCAGGGGCCGATGATCGCGAGGGCGACCGACGCGAGGAGGAGCCCGATAGCCGCCACGAGGTCGGGGCTCTTCGGCACCCGGCCTTCCTCGCGCTCCTTCTTGAGCCGGTACTCGGTCGGCTCCTCGGTCTTGCCCTCGTCCTCCGGCGCGAACCACTGCAGGTGTATCGCGAGTATATCGTCGCGGGGAGCGCGGGGCTGGCCTTTCACAAGCCTCCCCCGGGAGAGACGACGCGGCCGGCCGCGACCCCCTGCAGGATGGCCGCCACGTTCTCGAAGCCGATGTCGACGAGCGACGAGAAGGCCTCGATCATGTACGGCATCGCGGTCGCCATCAGGAAGAACCCGACGAGTATCGATATAGGGAAGCCCTCGGTCAGGAGGTTGATCTGCGGCGCCGCCTTGGACAGCAGCCCGGTCGTCACCGAGATGAGCATCAGCGTACCGAAGATCGGGAACGCCAGTATCAGCGCGTTCTGGAACAGCGCGCCGAGCGAGCCCACGACGTAGGCCATGAAGTCGTCGCGGCGCGACAGCAGGTCGGCGGCCCTGATCGCCTGGAAGCTGCCCCTGACGCCGACGAGGAACAGCCGCTGGAAGCCGCTCGACGAGACGAACACGAACATGGCTATCAGGTTGAGGAACTGGCCGACCACCGGTATCTCGACCTGGGCCAGGGGGTCGTAGGTCTCGGAGGCGCCGAAGCCCATCTGCAGCGAGAAGAACTGCCCGGCGGTCGTGAACGCGTTGAACACCATGGTAAGGAAGAAGCCGATGATCACGCCTATCATCGCCTCGCCCGCGACGATCGCGACGTACGAGCCGGCGCCGACGGGCATGGCGTAGCCGGCCTCCTTGACCCAGGGGAAGACCGCGGCGGCGGCGAAGCCTGCCAGGCCCACCTTGGCTACCTGCGGGATGCCCTCGCCGGACAGCAGGGGCGCCGTCTCGACCATGGCCAGCACGCGCACGATCACGATGAAGAACAGGTCGGCGTCGGCTACGATCGCGTTCAGCACGGCTTAGCCCGCCAGCGTCGGTATCAGGTCGAAGAGCCGCTTCGTGTACTCGGCCAGGTGGGTGAACATCCAGCCGCCGAGCAGGGCGAGCACAAGCATGATCGACGCGATCTTGGGCACGAAGGTCAGGGTCTGCTCCTGGATGCTCGTCGTCGCCTGGAGGATGCTGACGACGAGGCCGACGGCGAGGGCGGTCAGGAGTATCGGCGCCGCCAGCGTCACGATCTCGAGCACCGCGCCGCTCATCAGGGCGGCGGCCTGCGCGCTGTTCATAGGGCGTTCCTCATGAACGATTCGATGAGCTGCCTGGCCATCAGGTTCCAGCCGTCTACGAGCACGAACAGGATCAGCTTGAACGGCGTCGATATCATCACCGGCGGCAGCATGATCATGCCCATCGACATGAGCACCGAGGCTACCACCATGTCGATGATGATGAACGGTATATAGAGGAGTATGCCTATCTTAAAGGCTATGGTCAGCTCGCTGAGGATGAAGGCCGGTACGAGCACGTAGGTCGGCACGTCGGCGAGCGACTCGGGCTTGGGGAGGCCCCGCATGCTCATGAACAGCCGGATATTCTCCGGGTCGCCGCGCATCTGGGAATACATGAACAGCCTGAACGGCTTCTCGGCCGCGCGGTAGGCCTCCTCGACGCCTATCTGGCCGTCGGCGAGGGGCTTCAGCGACTGGGTATAGACCTCGTCGAAGGTCGGCCACATGATGAACAGGGTCAGGAACAGGGCTATGCCCATCAGCACCTGGCTCGGCGGCACCTGCTGCAGCGCCAGGGCCCGCTTGACGAAATCGAGCACGATAGACACGCGGAGGAAGCTCGTCACCAGGATGATCAGGCTCGGGGCCAGCGACAGCACAGTCAGGAGCAGGAGTAGCTGCAGGCTGAAGGCGACCTCGCCGCCGGTCTCGGGCGAGCGCACGGACAGGTCGACGAACGGCACGACCGGCAAGTTCCGCGGTATAGCCGTCGTGGCGCTCGCGGCTCCCGACGGGAACGTCCCGCCGGTCGTCCCGGCCGCCGTCCCGGTCCGCGGGGCGCCGGCGCTCGGTACCGGCACGCTCCTGGCGGTATCGGCCGGCACGGCCGGATAGGCGGCCGAATCCTGGGCCCAGGCCCCGGCCGCGGCTAGCAGCAGTATAAATACGGCGATGGCTCTTCGCACGCGATCCTCCCGCCAGTCCGAGGCTAGAATTTCCTGAGCCGGTCGCGCTGACCGCTCAGGAAGTCGCCGGGGCGCGGCGAGGGGCCGCTCTTGGCGTTCTTGCGGCCGAGCATCTCTCCGAGCATCGCGCCGAAATCCTTGCGGGGCGCCTGCGGCGCCTCGGCCGCCCTTAGCGTCAGCGCGTCTATCAGTTCCTTGTCCGCCACCTCGGCGATCAGCGACACCGACGCGTCGGTCGAACCGACCAGCCAGGCCTTATCGCCGAGCGCGACGACGTGGAGGTTCCTGCCTACGGCGAGCGGCGTCGAGGCTATCACGCGAAGGTATGAATCCGCGGCGGCGACCGGCTTGCTCGACCGCTTGATCAGCGCGTAGAGGCCGTAGATGCAGCCGAGTATCAGCGCCAGTACGAGGATCATGCGGATGACGTACGGGAAGATAGACGAACCGGCGGACGCCTCGGCGCCTGGAGCGCCGTCGGCGGCGGCGTCGAAGACCAGGCTCGTCTCGTCGACGGCCGCGGCCTGATCGGGCGCCGTCGAGCTTGGCGCCGCCGAGCTCGGCGCCCCTTGCGCGAACGCGGCGGCGGTCGTCAGGGCGAGCGCGAGCGATATGCACGCGATGCGGATACACCTGTCCATGTCCCCTCCGCGGCCATTGTACAGCTAAGAGGAAGGAATGGCAACAAGTCTTTGACTAATAAGGAATACCTTGGCTTGCTCGAAGTCGGGGCGAAGGCCCTGGCCGAGGCCTAGAAACCCCGTATCGTCGCCTCGTCGAGGCGCGACAGCACGGCCTGGGCCAGGCGTACCGCGTTATCGAAATCGGCGTACGAGGCGATGCCGTAATGCGTATGGATATAGCGGACCGGTAGCCCTATGACGATGACCGGGACGCCCGGGCCGGACAGGTGAATTGGCCCGCCGTTGGTCGCGCCGCCTGAACGGACCGACGCCTGCACCGGGATCCCGAGCTCAGCCCCTAGGTCGAGGGCGAAGCGCTGGAAACGCGGGTTGGTGATCATCATACGGTCTATGAAGCGTAGCATCGGGCCGCGCTTCAGCGCGGTCTGGACCATGTAGTCGTCGGCGAAGGTATCGTCGGCGGGGCAGCCCTCGAATACGATGGCCGCCGCCGGATTCACGGCCCGCGCGGTCACGCCGGCGCCGCGCATCCCGACCTCCTCCTGCGAGGCCAGCGCGCCGACGACCCCGACGCGCAGCGGCAGCCCGCTCGCCCGCCTCATCGTCTCGATGACGGCCGCGCAGCCGAGCCTGCAGTCGAAGGCCTTGCCGGTCATCAGGTCGCGCCCGGCGTCGTACCGGAAGTCCGCGTCGGGCACCACAGGCTCGCCTATCCTGACGCGGAAGACGTCCTCGGCCTCCGCCTTGCTCGTCGCCCCCACGTCGATCGCCATGTCCTCTATGTCGAGCGGCTTGGCCTTCTCGGCCTCGGTCATGAAGTGAGGCGGCTTGGAGGCTATGACGCCGGGTATGTAGCGGCCGTCGGCGTCGCGTACGAGCACTCGGTGGGCGGGTACGGTGTTCGGCACCCAGCCGCCGAGCGGCACGAAGCGCAGCGTACCGTTCGGCTTGATCGCCTGGACCATGAAGGCCACCTCGTCGGTATGCGCGTCGAGCATCACGACGGGGCCGTTCCCGCCGAGCCACTCGCCCCGTATATAGAGGTTGCGTACGCTGTCCTCGGTCACGGCGCTCGCGGGCCCCGCGGCGTCCCGGAGTACGGACAGTACGGCGTCCTCGAAACCGGGCGCCCCCGGCGCGTTCGACAGGCGCTCTATGAGTCCGAGCGCCGAGCGGTCCTGCGCGTCGAGTCGCTTATCGGTCATATCGTTAGCGTTTCCGGGCCGCGGCCCCTAGGACAGGTCCGCCATGCGCTCCATCGGGGATACGATCTCCGTGACGCGCACGCCGAAGTTCTCGTCGATGACGACGACCTCGCCCTTGGCTATCAGCTTGTGGTTGACGAGTATGTCGACCGGCTCGCCGGCGAGCTTGTCGAGCTCGATGATCGTGCCCTCGCCTATGCCCAGGATGTCCTTGATCAGCTTCTTGGTGCGTCCGAGCTCGACGGTCAGCTCCATGAAGACGTCCATGATCAGGCCGATATTGCCCGACTCCTGGCCGGGGTTGCCGAGGCCCAGGTTCGCGAACTGGACCGGCTGGACGTTCGGCTGGCCCATGATCGGCGACTGGTACATGCCCTGCGGCGCCATCATCTGCTGCTGGTACATGGGTTGCTGGTACCCCATCTGTCCGCCCATCTGCATACCGCCCATCTGCATGCCGCCCATAGGCTGGCCCATCGGCATCTGTCCGCCCATCGGAGCCTGGCCTCCGAACATGCCGCCCTGAGCGCCCATAGGCTGCTGGGCCGGCGCCTGCATGCCCGAGGCCGCGACGATGTCCTTGACGAAGCCCATGGAGTATATCTCCCACATCTTGTACGGCGATCCGTCGACGGTGAACTCGTACGATACCCGGACGAAGTCCCCCGCCGGGAAGCGCGCTATGGCCTTGGGGCCGAAGGCGCCGTCGGCGACGTCGGACTGGATGGACCGGTTGCCGGATTTCTCGGTAAAGGCGTTGATGGCCGAGCCGGTCAGGCTCGATATGCACTCGGATACCACGGAGATGGCCATGTCGTCGAGCTCGGAGAGCGTCTCGTCCTGGTTCGCGAGCGAGGCGATCTTGACGGACGCGTCCTTCGGGACGAGGAACAGGTGGTCGCCGGGAATGCCGCCGACCATGTCTACCTTGACGGCGAGCACCTCGTCTGGCAGCGACGGCAGCATGCCGTCCCTGGTCGTGCCGTCGACCGTCGGCGGCGAGAACGTGGCGTCCTTGCCGGTCATCATCGATACCGTCTGGGCGTGGGTGTCGGCCAGGGCCGCCATGATGCCGCCGAACGCCCTCAGGTCGTTCGCCGACGCTCCGGAAGCCGAGGCCTTCGAGGACGGAGAGCCGCCCGCGCTAGGATCGAGCCCCGCCAATAGGGAATCTATCTCGTCCTGGGAGAGAGCGCCGTCACTCATACGAATCCTCACCTTCCGCGGCCAGCTCTTCGTATTCTTCCTGGCCGAGCTCCTCGAGCTTCTTGGTTATCTGAACGGCCATCTTCTTGCCGATCACGCCGGGCCGGCACAGGAATTTCTTCTTGTTGCCGACGTTGAGCACCATCGGGTCGTCTACCTTGACGTTATGCAGCCTGATGATGTCCCCGAGGTTCAGGTTGAGCACGTCGCCGACCGTTACCTGGATGCGGCCTATCTCCGCTATCACCGGCACGTCTATCGTCGACAGCTTCTCCTTGAGTATGTTCAGGTTCTCGGTGGTGGCGCCTCGGCGCACCGACGAGTACCAGTACTGGGCGGACAGCTTTGAGATGATCGGCTCTATCGTCAGGTAGGGTATGCAGAGGTTCATCATGCCCTCGACGTCGCCTATCTTGGTCTCCAGGGTGACGAGCACGACCATCTCGGTCGGCGGGACGATCTGGGCGAACTGCGGGTTGACCTCGATCTGGGACAGGCGCGGCCTCAGGTCTATCACCTGGGTCCAGGCCTCGCGCAGGTTGCCGAGTATCTTGACGATGATGCCTTCCATGACGGAATGCTCGATGTCGGTCAGCTCCCTGGTCAGCTTGGAGCCCTCGCCGGCGCCGCCGAACAGGCGGTCTATGATCGTGAACGTGACCGCCGGGTCTATCTCCAGGATGATCTGGCCCTTCAACGGGTCCATGCTGACGACGGCGAGGGTCGTCGTGGTCGGGATAGACCGTATGAATTCCTCGTAGGTCAGCTGGTCCACCGACGCTACGTGCACGTTGACCAGGATGCGCAGCGACGCCGACAGGCTCGTGGTCGTCAGGCGCGCGAAGGTCTCGTGCATGTTCTGCACGGTGCGCATCTGCTCCTTGGAGAACTTGTCGGGGCGCCTGAAGTCGTAGATCTTGATCTTGCGCGAGTCGGTAGCCGACTGCACCGTCTCGAGCGACGTGTCGCCGGCGTTGATGGCGGTGAGGAGCTGGTCTATCTCGTCCTGGGACAGGACTTCGGTCATCTGTTCACTCCGCCTGCTATCATTGCATAGAAAAACGCTTTTAGCAACGTCGCGCGGCCGCTAGCGCCGCGAGACCGCTCGCGGCGCGGGAATACCCGCGTCGCGGTAGCGCTACATCTGGTTGCGCGAGAAGGTCTGGAAGTACACGTCCTTGATCGCCGGTTTCGACAGCATGCGGTTGAGCATCTCCCGCAGCTCCTCCTTGAGCTCCTGCTCGCGGTTGGGCATGAGGTCCTTGATGGCCTTCATGCTGAAGAAATTGCGCAGGGCGTCCTGGATCTGGTACTTGCGCGAGGTCAGCTCGGTCTGGATGTCCTTGTCGGCCTCGTCGTAGGCCAGGTTCAGCTTGATCATCACCGACCACGGCTCCTTGTCGATCGTGCTCGTCGTGATCTGGTCGATCGACGTGAACGTGGCCCAGATCGGGGTCGCGCGCTGGTATTCCTCCGAGGTCGGCACGGTCGTCATCGGCTTGGCCTGCCGGTTAAGGAGGCTGACGGTGACGACGACGATGACGATGATGAAGATGACCGCGCCGAGGCCTATGCCGATCCACTTGAGGAGGCCGAGTATGGCCTTGCCGCCGCCCTTGCCCTTCGGCTTGTCCGCGATCTCCGGGGAATCGCTGAAATCGGGCCCGCCCTTGTCGAAATCTTCGTCGCTCATGTATCGCTACCTCCGGTCATCACAGATGGCCCTCGTCCAGTATTATAATATCGACGCGCCTATTGTACGCCCGCCCCTCGGCGGTCGAGTCGTCGGCTATCGGCATCGTGGCCGCGAGGCCGGACACCTGGAAACGCGACTCCGGCACCCCGAAGTCGCTCAGGTAGTGTAGCACGCCGAGCGCCCGAGCCGCCGATAATTCCCAGTTAGACTGCCACGGGCCCGCCGGGTCCGTCGGCGACGAGTCGGTATGGCCCTCGATCCTGAACTTGCGCCCCTCGAGCTCGTCCGACTTGAGCAGCTCGGACAGCCTGACGAGCATCGACCGGGTCTCGTCGATGTTGATGTCGGCGCTCGCCGGCCTGAAGAACGCGTCGGAGGCGAGGGATATGACGATGCCGCGCTCGTCGGAGCTGACCCTGACCTTGTTCGACTTGATCTCCGGCTGGAACAGCGACACGGCCTTCTTCTTGGCCGTCGCGAGCATCTTGCCCTTCTCCATCGACGGCAGGCTGTTTATGGAGTTGCCGAGCTCGGCCATGCGCCCGACCGACAGGGTATTGCCGCCGGTCGACGCGCCCATGCCTATGTTGTTCAGGCTGGATATCATCTGGTTGAGCTGGACCACGTCCACCTCGGTCGTATCGAAGAGGGCCACGAAGAAGCACAGGAGCAGCGTGACCATGTCGCTATAGGTGACGATCCATTCTCCGGTGCCGCCGAGGGCGGCCTCTTTCTTCTTGCGCGCCATGCCTACGCCGCCTTATGACTGCGGATGCAGCTCTTCCAGCTTCTTCTGGCTCTCGGGAGACAGATAGGAGGAGAGCTTCATCTGGAGGATGTGCGGGTTGTCGCCCTGCTGGATGGACAGGACGCCCTCTATGACCATCTCGCGGACCTTCGTCTCCGCGGCGTCGTGGTTGGCCAGCTTGCCCATCATCGGGGTAAGCAGGAAGTTCGCCATCATCGCGCCGTAGTACGTAGTGATCAGGGCCACGGCCATGTTCGGGCCGATGCGGCTCTTGTCCTCGAGGTTCTTCATCATCGCGATGAGGCCCTGGACGGTACCGAGCATGCCCATGCCCGGGGCCAGCTTGGCCCATTGGTCGATCATCTTGAGCCAGCGGCCGTGGCGCTCGTTCATCTGCGACAGCTCGGTCTCGAGGATGCTCTTGATGACCTCGGGGTCGGTCGAGTCGACCACCATCCGGAGGCCCCTCTTCATGAACGCGCTGTCGACGCTCTCGATCTCCTCCTCGAGGGACAGGATGCCCTCGCGGCGGGCGCGCTCCGACAGCGACAGCAGCGACTCGGCTATCTTCATCTCCCCGAAGTCCGGGACCTTGAAGGCCCGGCCGAGGATGTTGAACATGCCGAGCATCTCCTTGATGCTGTAGTTGAGCATCAGCGCGAAGAACGAGCCGCCTATGGTCATCAGGGCGGACGCCGCGTCGAGGTAGGTCGTGACCACGCCGCCCGAGGCGTACATGGAGGCTACGATACAGAACATACCGGCCGCGAGGCCGATGATGGAAGCGAGATCCATGCCCTACTCCTCGTTCTTGAACGCGCCGATCTGGCGGCGGTATTCCACTATCTTGCGCAGTACGTCCTGGACGCCCTCGCGGACGATGACGCGCTTCCCGGACAGCATCGCGATCGACGTATCGGGCGTGCGCTCAATATACTCGATCTGATGGGGGTTCAGCCAGAACCCGTCCCCGGAAAGCCTAGTCAGCTCTATCATCGTCACCTCCGCGGGCCGTCACGCCCGGATTATCGCTTCAGGGTCATCAGCTCCTGGAGCATCTGATCCGAGGTCTGTATGGTCTTCGAGTTGGCCTGGAAGCCGCGCTGCGTCACGATCATGTCGGTGAACTGCTCGGCCAGGTCGACGTTGGACATCTCGAGGGCGCCGGCTATCAGCTTGCCCTTGCCGGCTATGCCCGAGGGCCCGATGTTGGCCATGCCGGAGTTGTTCGACGCGACGAAGTTCGTCTCGCCCGACTTCTCGAGGCCGTTCGGGTTGGTGAAGGTCGCGAGCGCGACCTGGCCGAGGGTCCTCGTCGAGCCGTTCGAGTACACGGCCGTGATCATGCCGGACTGGTCGATCTTGAAGTTCTCGAGGTAGCCCATGCCGTAGCCGTCCTGCTCGAACACCTTGGTGCTCGAGGCCTCGGCGAACTGGGTGACGGTGTTGCGTACGCTGCCCGCGACGCCGAGGTTGAGCGCGAAGGTCTGCCTGACCTGCTCGCCGCCCTCGCCGGCGGTGGTGTCCGCCACGTCGAAGGCCACGTTCATCGACAGGAGGCCCTCCTCGCCGGACGGGTTGCCCTGGCCGTCGGTCAGCCTGCGCAGCGTGCCTAGGTTGTCGAACTCGACTATGAAGGTATTACCCTCGGGGGCGGCCGGGCCGAGGCCGACGGCGGCGTTCGTCGCGGCGGCCGCCTCGGGGTCCACGGACACGGTCGCCTGCCATTGGTTCGGCTGCCCGGCGACCCGCGTGAACTCGACGCGCAGCGTATGCTCGGTGCCGAAGGAGTCGTAGATCTTCTCCTCGACGCGCCAGGTGCCCTGCCGGACCGTCTCGGCCGCCGCGCCCTCGGGGATCTCCGGGATGCGCTTGTCGAGGTTGCAGGCCATGAAGACCTGCTCGGTCGCGCGGGCCGGGTCCTTGGAGCCGACCGGGATGACTAGGTCCTCGAGGGCGCCGGAGGTGTTGAGCACCTCGACGCCGTTGATGACCTCGGCGTTCCAGCCCTGCACGCGCAGGCCGTTGCCCGGGTTGACCAGGCGGCCCTCGGCGTCGAGGCCGAAGGCGCCGGCCCTGGTGTACAGGGTCGCGTCGCCCTTGGCCAGCACGAAGAAGCCGGAGCCCTGGATGGCCAGGTCGGTCATCACGCCGGTGGTCTGGAGGGAGCCCTGGGTATGGATCGTGTCGATCGACGCGATCGACATGCCGAGGCCGATTTCCTTCGGGTTGATGCCGCCGACCTCCTCGGTGGGCTTCGCGGCGCCGGACATCTGCTGGTACAGCAGGTCCTGGAAGTTAGCGCGGCCCTTCTTGAAGCCGGTGGTGTTCACGTTGGCGATGTTGTTGCCGAGCACGTCCATGCGGACCTGGTGGTTCTGGAGGCCGGCGACGCCTGAATACAACGAGCGCATCATAACGGCGCCTCCTTACTCTTCGACTTTGCTGACCTGGTCGAGGTCGTAGAACGAACCGTTTACCATGACGAGCGGGAATTCACCGCGCACGACCTGCGACACCTTGCCGTAGATCGCCTTATCGCCGTCGAGCACCTCGACGGTGCGGCCGAGCAGCGACTGGGCCTCGCTGGAGTTGAGCACGGTCGACAGCTTGCCGAAGCTCGTCGCCATGTTGGTCATCTGCTCGAGCGACGAGAACTGGGCCATCTGCGCGATGAACTCCTTGTCCTGCATCGGGTTGGTCGGGTCCTGGTGCTGGAGCTGGGTGATCAGGATCTTGAGGAAGTCGTCCTTGTCCAGCTCGGTCTTGAAAGCCTTCCCGCCGGACAGCTCCTTGTTCAGGGCGTCCACCTGGTAGCTGGTCCTGGCCGCGTCCGCCTGGCTCATCCGAAGGTCTATATCCATCGATCGCTCCTTACCTTACACCACTACGTCGAGCAGGCCGTCGCGGCCGGCTCCCGCCAATCGCGGTACCGCCGCGTCGAGCTCGCGCAGCGAGCGGCTCCAATAGGGCCCCTCGTCGCGCTCCCCGCCGGCCTGGCCGTCGCCGTGCCCGGAGGCCATGTCGTTCCGGACCTCGACCTCCAGAGCGCTCGTCTCGAAGCCGCATTCGGCGAACGCGTCCTTGAGCGAATCGAGCGACGATCGGAAGGCCTCGCCGGCTATATCCGACTCTACGACTATCTTGCCGCTAATTTGCTTTTCGGCCATTTTAAGCTCGATCTTGACGCCTCCGAGCGATTCGGGCTCCAACCGGAGCCGGATGACGCCCGAATCGCCTCCGCGCAGGACGACCTGGGCCGAGCGGACGATGTCGGCGGCGCCTTCGCGCAGCCTGGACGCCAGGCCCTCGGCCGTAGGCTGAGTCGGCGCGGAAAGGCCTTCCCTCGGCTGCGAGACGGTCTCTGCGGGGTCGGAGAGCGGTCCGCCTATCGGGACGCCCGGGTTAGCGCTATCGGCGCCGCCGGACGGCTTGGCAGCCGACGCTAGCCCGCCGCGCTCGTCGCCCGCGTCGCCGGCCTCACGCCTCGATGCGGCTCCGCGATTAGCCTTGAGCCGCAGGTCCACCACGGTTACCTTCGCGCCGTCGGCGCGCCGCTCGGTACCGATGCCGACGGTCTCTATTCCCGACGAGCCGTTCTCGCCGCCGGCGCGCTGCCGGTCGGAGACGCCGTTCGCCTGAACCTGAACCGGCTTCGCGGCCAGGGTCCCGGAGGCGGACTGAGCGGCGCTCGCCGCCAGGACTGAGGCGTTATCGCGGGCCGGCGAGGCGTCGCCCGCGGCGGCTCGGCGCTTAGCGGCGGCGTTCGAGGCCGGAGTCCCGTCGGGGGTCTTAGCGGCGGGCCCGTTCGCGCCGTCGGCGCCTCGCTTCGCGGCGGCGGCCTTGGCCCGCGTCGCAGCGTCGACGTTCGGCGTCGCGGCGTTACCCGAGCCGCTCCGTTCCGCGGCGTTCCGCCCGGCTACGGCGGCGCGAGCCGGTGCGGCCCGCAGGGCGGCTCTTGCGCCGCGGGACGCGACGGCGCCGTCAGCCCCCGCTCGGGAGGCTCCGCGCCCTCGCTCTGCCGCGGCCAGTAGCCTGGTGAATGGATTGTCCTGTACGATCGCCGCCTTGCCGGGGTCGGCCTTCGGGGGCGACGCCCCCTGGGCGCCCTGGGCGGCTACGATACGTGTTAGCGCCAGCATGTATGCGGGCTCCTTCCGCGTCCGGCCAGGCCGGACCGCTCGCGGGGAGCCGGTTCGGGCGCTAGTCCAGCGACGCTGGTTTCTCGTTCATCTTGCGCTGCAGCGTCGCGGAACGCTCCGCGGGCAGCAGCGACAGCCAATACGCGACGACGGAGGATTCGCCCGACTTGGCGGCCAATTCCTCCACGGCCCTCAGCACGTCGATCACCGTCTGGTCGTCGGACGCCGCGAGTATCTTCACGGCGTCGGCCGGCGGCATGCCGGTCAGGTACTTGGCGTTCTGTTCGACGTTCGCTCTTCTATTCTCGTACTGTTCGGTCAATTGTTTGAATGAAATCTCGCGTTCGTCGAGATCCCTGGCCCTATCCTCGATCTCCTGGGCCATCGCCTCGACCGCCGCCTGCCGTTCCTCGGCCTGACGCTCGCGCTCGGTCAGCTCCTGCCGCATCGCCTCTACCGCGCCGAGCTGCTTCGCGAAGCGCTCGTCGTCGAGCAGCGTCGGGGAATCGGCCGGCAGGGCCTCTCCGCTGCGCGTCCTGAGGCCGGCGAGCCTCAGGACCGGGGCGAAGAAGTCCTTCGCGTCGACGATGCCGAGGTAATCGAACCAGAACATGCCGCCTATGGCGAGGGCGAGGATCATGATGAGCATGACGACTACCCTGCCGAATACGCGCCTTTTACCGAACGATGCCATACTGCCCCTCTACGTTCCAGACACTCAGTGTGCGTCGGCCCGGGCGTGCGCCCCGGCGGCCAGGTCGTCCATCATCTTCGTCTCTTCGCGGGCGACCGCCTTATAGTACACGGCCTCCTCGCGTTCCCTCAACTTGGTGACGAGGCGGCGGGCTTTGGTCGCCTCGAGGTAATCGGCGCGGGCCTTCTCGCGCTCGAGCTCGGCGGCCGCGAGGGCCTTGAGTAGCCGCTCGCGCTCCTGAGACAGCCTGACCGCGTACAGCTCGCCGGCCCGGTGGTCGGACGCGTCGCTACCCGGCCTGAAACGCTCCCTGGCGGCCTCGACCGAGGCGCGTGCATTCGCCTCGAGCGCCAGGGTCAGGCGGGAGCAGGCCGCGGTCTTCTCGCCCAGCGCCGCCTCCGCCGCCTTCTCGTCGTATTCGCGCAGCTCTAGCACGCGCTCCAGCCTGAACGCGAAGCGCCTCACGGAGCGGCCCCGTCGTCGGAGACGGCGTCGGGGCCGGCTTCGGCGCCGCTCGCCGCTCCGCCGTCGCGATCGACGCGCGGCGCCGCGGCCGACCGCGCCGGCTCGGCGAAGTCGGTCAGCTCGCTCGCCGGTATCGCCAGCCCGGCTATATCGCCGAGCCGCTTGATCGTATCCGATATCGGGGCCTTCTCGCCGACGCCCTGGATCAGGAATTCCTCTATGGCGGCGCGCTTGGCTATGGCCTCGTCTATGGCCGGGTTGGTTCCCTTCACGTACGCGCCGATGTTGATCATATCCTCGGCCTCGTCGTAGGTGGCCATCAGCCGCCTGACCACGCCCATCGCCTTCTGGGTAATCGGCCCGGTGACGGCCTGGGAAAGCCTCGAGATCGACTTGAGCGCGTCGACTGCCGGGTAATGGTAGCGCTCCGCCAGCTTGCGCGACAGCACGACGTGGCCGTCGAGGATGCCGCGCACCGTGTCGGCTATAGGCTCGTCCATGTCGTCGCCGTCGACGAGTATCGTGTAGACGCCGGTGACAGAGCCCTTGTCCGAGGTGCCCGAGCGCTCGAGCAGCTTCGGCATCGAGTCGAATACGCTCGGGGTGTAGCCCCTCGTGGTCGGCGGCTCTCCGATCGCCAGCCCTATCTCGCGCTGGGCCCTCGCGAAGCGCGTGACCGAGTCGAACAAGAGGAGTACGTCGAGTCCGCGGTCGCGGAAGTACTCGGCGACCGCGGTCGCCACGTAGGCGCCGCGCAGCCTGGCCAGCGGCGGGGTGTCCGAGGTCGACACGATCAGCACCGAGCGCGCCAGGCCCTCGGGCCCGAGGTCGTTCTCGATGAACTCGCGGACCTCGCGGCCGCGCTCGCCTATCAGCGCTATCACGTTGACGTCGGCGTTCGTGTTGCGCGCCATCATGCCGAGCAGGGTCGACTTGCCGACGCCCGAGCCGGCGAAGATGCCGATGCGCTGGCCGCGGCCGAGCGGCAGGAGGCCGTCGATCGATCGGACGCCCGAGCTGATGCGCGTCCTGATGCGCTTGCGGGTCATCGCGTCGGGAGGGACGGCTACCGCCGGGTAGAAGTCCGGCGACGCGATGTCGCCCTTGCCGTCGGACGGGCGGCCCATCGAGTCGAGCACGCGCCCGAGCAGCTTGTCGGAGACCGGCACGCGCAGCATCTCGCCGGTCGCTATGACCGTGCAGCCGACCTCGATGCCGTCGAGGCCGGAGTACGACATCAGCTGCACGGTCTCGCCGCGCAGCCCGGCCACCTCGGCCCAGGCCACCTTTCCGAGCCTCGGGATCAGTATCTGGCAAAGCTCGCCGACGACGGCCTGGGGCCCGCGGCTCTCGACGAGGAGGCCCTGCACCTTGACGACGCGGCCGGTGTACTTGATCGGGTCCGAGCGCTCGACCGCGTCGAGGTACTTCGCGATGAGGTCCACGGCCTACTGCGCCTTCCCGCGCGCCTTGATCGGGGATATGTCGAGGATCTTCTCCTCGAGCTCGTGGAGCTGGCTCTGGATCCTAGCGTCTATCTCGCCGAAGTCCGTCTCGATGACGCAGCCGCCGCGGTCCACCGACGAGTCCTCGACGATGGACAGCTTCTTGGCGTTCTCCGCCGCCTCGATGAAGTCCTTGGCGTGCTCGGTGGTCAGCTGGAGGTCGGCCAGGTTGACGCGAACGATCACGTCGCTGCGGGTCTTGAGCTTGCGCAGGGCCTGGGAGATGTTCGACAGCACGACGTTCTTCTGGTTCTCCGATATCGTCTTGACGACCTTGCGCGCTATCAGCAGCACCAGCTCGACGACCTGGGCCTCGGTCTGCTCGAGGATCTCGGCGCGCTTGTCCATCGCGCGGTCGAGTATCACGTGGAGCCGGTCGACGAGGCGCTCGACTTCGAGCTTGCCCTCCTTGAACCCCTCCTCGCGGCCCTGGTCGAAGCCCTCCTTGCGGGCCTCCTTGGTCACCTCGTCGACCCGGGCCTTGGCCTGGGCCTCGAAGGCCTGGATCTTGGCCTCGGCCTCGGCGATGGCCTTCTCGGCGGCCGACTCCGCCTCACGGCGTATCTTCAGGGCCTGGTCGTTCTTGCGCCTGACCTCCTCGAAGGCGGCGGCCTCGGCCTTGGCGACGATGTCCTGCGCCTCAGCGCGCGCCGCGGCTATCATCGCCTCCTTCTCGCGCTCCCAGTTCTGGCTGAACAGCTCGGCCTCGCGGCGCAGATCGTCTGCGGTCGGCCCCTCGTACTCGAGCGCGGGCGCGACGGCCTCCACGGCCTCGACGACGTCGTCGCCGCCGGGGGCGTGGAGCACGTAGGCGCTCGAGAGGGGCACGGTCTCCTGGGGCCTGAACACGGTTTTAGCCATACGCTACCTTTTCCTACTGGATCAGCTGATCGTCCTCGCCGCGGGCGATGATGATCTCGCCCGTGTCCTCGAGGTGGCGGATTACCGCGACTATCTTCTGCTGGGCCTCTTCAACGTCCTTGATGCGTACCGGGCCCATGTACTCCATGTCCTCCTTGAGCGCCTGCGCGGCGCGCTTGGACACGTTCTGGAACACCTTCTCCTGCACCTCGGTGTCGACGCCCTTGAGGGCCCGCGTGAGGTCCTGGGTGTCGACCTCGCGGATGACCTTCTGGATCGAGCGGTTGTCCAGCATGACGATGTCCTCGAACACGAACATCTTCTTCTTGATCTCCTCGGCCAGCTCGGGGTTCTCCTCCTCGAGGGCCTCGAGGATGCTCTTCTCCGTGGTGCGGTCGGCGAGGTTGAGTATCTCTACTATCGCGTCGACGCCGCCGGCGGCGGTGTAGTCCTCGCTCGACAGCGTCGACAGCTTCTTCTCGAGCACGCGCTCGACCTCGCGCAGGGTCTCGGGCGAGGTCCGGTCCATCGTCGCTATGCGCTTGGCCACGTCCGACTGGTGCTCCTTCGGGAGCTTGGTCAGGATGTAGCTGGCCTTGTTCGGCTCGAGGTAGGCCAGGATCAGGGCTATGGTCTGCGGGTGCTCCGTCTGGATGAAGTTGAGCAGGTTGGCCGGGTCGGTGCGGCGGATGAAGTCGAACGGCCTGACCTGGAGGGAGCTGGTCAGGCGGTTGATGACGTCTATCGCCTTCTGGGAGCCGAGGGCCTTCTCGAGCAGCTCGCGCGCGTAGTCGATACCGCCGGAGCTGATGAACTCGCTGGCCATCATCAATTCCTGGAACTCCATCAGGATCGCGTCCTTGAGCTCAGGCTCGACGTTCTCCAGGCGGGCTATCTCGAAGGTCAGCGTCTCTATCTCGTCCTCGCGCAGGTGCTTGAATATCTCCGCGGATATCTCGCTGCCGAGAGTGATGAGGAATATGGCGGCCTTCTGGCGCCCGTTCAGGTCCTTGGCGCTCTTAGGCTTCTTGCCGGTCGATCCGCTCGCTCCCGGTCCCGTCGACTTGCCCTTGGCTGGGGCGGCTTGGGGCATCTGTCACTCCTCCCTGAGCCAGGTCCGGATGAGCTGGGCCACGTCCTCGGGATGCTCCTTGGCCATGTTGATCGCGTGCTCCTGGAGATCCAGGCGCTTGCGCTCCTCCACGGACATGGACACCTCGATGTTCTGCTCCTCCGCCTGCCGTATCGCGTTCTCCCTGAGCATCTGCTGCTCGAGGGCCCGCTTCTCCTCCGCTATCCTGCGCCTGCGCTCGACCTCCCTCGAGGCCAGCCTGAAGACGATGAACGCGACGAGCAGGAAGGCCAGGCCGATCAGCGAGTAGAGCACTATCCGGTTCGTCTGCTGTCGCCTCAGGAAGGCCGCGTCCTCGGCCTTGAACTGGGCGCTGCGGTCGAACTGGATGTTCCTCACGGTGACCGAGTCCCCGCGCATCCTGTCGTAGCCTATCGCGTCGCGCACGAGGGCCGCGGCCGCGTCAAGGTCCTCCTGCGGCACCGGGACGTACTCCCGATCGATGCCGCCGTCGGCCTTCAGGGCCGGCTCGCCCTTGTCATTATACTTCCAGTTCCAGACTCCGTCGATATTTACCGATACCGTCACACGGTCGACCGTCGGGGAGCTCTCCTCGAAGCTCTCGCGCTTGTTCAGCGCCTCGTTCTGGATCTCGTGGGTCTGGGTAGCCTTGCCGACCATGTTCTGGAGATCCTTGTAGGCCGGGGCCGTCTGGCCCTCCATGCCGGCGGGGCCCTCCGGGTTGAATCCCGTGCCCTGGTACTCGTAGCTCGTCTTCTCCGTCGATAGCGTAACCGACGGCTGTACGATCGAGTCGTCGTACGGCGTGGTCGGGTTGTCCTCCTTGAGGACGAACGGGAAGTGCTCGGCGGTGGACACGCTCTTCTTGCTCATGTCCATGTCGATCTTGATGTTCAGGTCGCGGACGCGGTCGGCGGTATAGATCTGCTGCAGGGCCTTGAGCACGGCTGCCCTGTAGTAGGCCTCCTGCTTCTGGATCAGCTGCTGCTCCCGCTTGGTGCGCTCGATGCGGTCGAAGTCCTCGAGCCCGGCGAAGTCGTTCAGCTGCAAGCCGTTCTGGTCGGTGATGACGATGTTGTCGTCGGTCAGGCCGGAGACGGCGAAGCGGACGATCTTCTGGATGCCCTCGAGCTTCTTGCGGTTGACCGCGATGTCCGAGCCCGGCTTCGGGAAGATGATGATGCTAGCCGTCACGCTCTTCTGGTCGGCGGCGAACAGCTTGTCCTCGGGTATCTCGATGACGACGTTCGCCTTGTCGACGTCGGCGATCGACTCGATGTGCCTGGTCACCTCGGCCGTGATGGCCTTGCGGAGGTTGACGTTGCGCTCGAAGTCGGTAACCGTGAACTTATCGATAGAGAACACCGCCCAGGGGTCGGTACCCTTAGGGATGAGGTCCTCCCTGAGCAGTATCGCGTTCGCCCGGGAGCGCGTCGCCTCGTCCTTGACGTAGAGCGCGTTGCCCTCTCCGAGGGAGAAGTCGATGCCCTCCTCGTCGAGCCTGCTGGTGATGAGCCTGAGCTCCTCGTCGCTCTTGATGGGCGTGTTGATCAGCCGCACCTGCGTAGGCGCGCCGGACACCGAGACGAGCAGCACGATCCCCACGATGACGACGAGGCCGACGCCGATAAGGATCAGTTTCTGGACGAGTCCCCAGGAGCCCCAAAGGGTCTTCAGGCGCTCCGCGGTCTTCTTAAGCCATTCGTTCATGTTCCCCCTCCCAGAAGAACGAACGACGCCGGGCCGTCAAGGCCCTGCCGTCATCTCGTATTGATTATATCCTTCCACGCCCTGACCACGCGGTCCATGATGGTCCTGGTGATATTCAGCGACATGCTCGCCTTGGCCATAGCGATGGTCACGTCGTGCGCGTCTATCGAGTCCGGATCGGTCAGCATCGCCTCCATGGCGTTGGAGCTATCCATCTGCATCGCGTTCACGCCGTCCATGGCCTTGAGCATGGCGTCCTCGAAGTTGGGCTTTCCCTCGTCCCCGAGCGCCGGCGTGCCGCCGCCCGTCGCGAAGTGCCTAGGGTCGAGCCTCGACAGCTTTAGCCGGTCGCCGCCGACCGGGGTCGCGCCGGTCATCGCCCCGCCGGCCGCCTGCTGGATACCGATCTGGCTCGATACGCCCGGAACGCCGAACAGGGTCGACATCGCCTACCGTCCTATCTCCAAGGCCTTCATGAACATGGCCTTGGCGCCGTTGGCTATAGCCGCGTTCGCCTCGTAGGCGCGCGACGCGGATATCAGGTCGACCATCTCGGTGACCACGTTGACGTTCGGGTACTCGACGTAGCCGGCCCGAGGCCCCGTCTTGATCGCGTCCGGGTGGGTCGGGTCGTAGACGAGCCTGGTCTCGGCGGCGTAGTCCTTCTGGATCTCCGACACGCGCACGCCCTGGCCGGCGCCGCCGTCCCACTGGTCCGGCAGGAACGGCAGCCTGAAGTACGGCGTATCCGTCTTCGGCCGCAGCACCACGCGGCTGCGCCTGAACACGCCGCCCTCGGGCGTGCGGGTCGTCGACTGGTTCGCGATATTGTCGGCGATGACGTCCTGGCGTAGCCGCTCCGCCGTCATCCCGCTCGCCGCTATATTGATGCTCGTGAACATTCCCATCAGAAAGCCCCCTGTAAGAATGCTTCGCCACGGAGACACGGAGACACGGAGAATAAGGGAGAGGCAGGAAAGGAAAAACGGGACAGGCCTTTCCTACTCCGTGCCTTCGTGCCTCCGTGGTCTGCGTCTCTGTTCGTCAAATCCGCTATCATTTCAGGACCTGGTTGACCTGGTTGAATTCGAACGCCGCGGCCTGGGTCATCAGCGTGTAGCGCAGCTGGTTCGTCATCGAGTCCATGAACTCCTGCTCGGCGTCGACGTTGTTGCCGTTATTCTTGGTCGTCGACAGGTAGTCGAGCACCCTGCGCGGTTCGACGTCTCGCCAGTCGGCCCGCTTCCACGAAGCGATGTGGCCCGGTTCCGTTGTCGCCAGCTGCAGCCTCGGCTCGCGCTTCTCGGAGTCTATCGCCCGCTTCAGCGACGACTCGAAGTTGATCTCCGATCGCTTGAAATTCGGCACCTCGGCGTTGGCGATGTTGTTGCCTATGACCTCGTGGCGCAGGGACGCGACGTCCATGCTGCGCTGCAACAGCTCCACCGTCCTGCCGAACGTCGTATTCTCGAGCATCGATCCACCTCCACCGGCTCCCGTTCGCCGGAAGCCCTCACCTTCTCTTATCGGCCA
>ERZ795053.862-NODE-862-length-38562-cov-6.662815_pt1 | contig 38562 bp, 38 predicted proteins | sample MGYA00375137_ERZ795053 | MGnify/ENA primary metagenome ERZ795053 (study PRJEB30182, sample SAMN05720284) | activated sludge metagenome | isolation source: Anaerobic digester | place: Hong Kong | collected 2014-12-17 ... | reverse complement strand
CCGCCCGCGCCGCCGCCACATCTGCTCGCTCACCGTCGCCCGCACCGGCGAGCTCACCGGATTCCCCAGCCGCAGCACCTCGCCTCCCGGCAGTCGCACGACCACCGCAGTGACCTCCGTGCGCAGCGGACCGGCATACACCTGACCGCCGGCGAAGGCGACGCACGCCTCCGGCTCGGCGAAGCCCTGCGCCTGCCCCCACCACCACGACTCCGGGAATCCCCCTCTGCCCCAGTTCTTCTCGCCGTAGACCTGTGCCCCGTCGAGGACCCAGGTCTCACCGCCGACGACGGCGGTCCCACTCGCCCGCCCGCCGAGCAGCCACGGATGCCAGTACTGGTTGAGCCCAGGCACCGTCTGAAACCAGCTCGACCCACCGAACAGCCGCCGCGGCCAGCGAGCCAGCCGGTCCAGCCGCACGTCCAGTCGGTGGTCCGGCCCCAGGTCGACGACCACCCGCTCGTCGTCACCGACGAACACGCTCCCGGCCCGGGCGCCCAGCCGCACCGGGTCGGCCGCGGCCCCACCCACCACCGCCTGCGCCCACGACCCCGACGACGCGCCGAGCCCCACCAGCGCCCACGTGCCGGTCTGGTCCTGCTGCACCCCGATGAGCGCGATGACCGAGCGCCCACCCCGGACATCGGTGAACCTCCAGAAGTAGCCCTCCATCGCCACCCTGTGGGCACGCTCCGGCCGGCCGAAGGGCCAGTCCGCGCCAGACGCCCGATAGCGCGCCCGCACCTCAGCCCTGGCTCTTGGCAGCGGTGAGCCGGGCGAACTGCTCGCGGAACTCGCGGAACGCGGCATACGCCCGCGGCCCGTAGACCGTCGCCGGCCCACCGTTCATGAGGAAGGTCACCCCGATGGCCTCGGCCGCCTCCTGCAGGCTCGCCCCGGCGCGGGCCGCACCCCGCGCGTGCGAGGCGATGCAGCCGTCGCACTGCTTGCTCACGGCGATGGCGAAGGCGATGAGCTCCTTGGTCTTGACGTCGAGATAGCCCTCGCGCAGGGCCGCCTTGTTGAGCTGGCTGAAGCCCTCGTAGACGTCGGGGATCTGCTCGCGCAACGCTCCCCCGGGCTCGCGCAGCCCCTCGAGAACCGCCTTGCCGTGGCCGTGCTCGTGACCGTGGTCGTGCTCGGACATCGTCCCTCGCTTCGCTCGTGCCGGAAGGACTTCAACCTAGGCGAAGATCGGGCCGATCTGCGGGTATGCCGCGATGAGGTCCGCGCGCACCGCGCTCAGCGAGCGCGCGCCCGCGACGTCGCCGAAGCCCGTGTCGACCCGCATCGGCACGCCCCAGGCGATCAGCCGCTCGACGCTCGACGGCCAGGCCGCCCCGTCGACGAGCCCGGTCAGCTCGGCGAACCAGTCCTCCCGCGCATAGCTGACGTCGCCGCCGATGCACACCATCCGCACCGCGGCCGGGTCGGCGAGACACACCGATTCGTAGGGGTCCTCGTGCAGCCGCTCGAGGACGACGAGGTCAGCCGGACGACCCACCGCCAGCGAGCCCAGATGCGCGTCAAGCCCGGCCACCCGGGCCGCCCCCGAGGTGACCATCCCGACGAGGTCGGCCGCCGTCGTTGGACGGCCCTGCCCGGCGAGCACCCGACGGGCCACCCGCAGCTCGTCCAGCAGGCTCACCGAGCCGGAGGGCAGCCAGTCCGCGCCCAGCGCCACCGGCATCCCCGCCGCGAGCGCCACGCCCGCCAGGGTCGTCTCGCCGTAGAGCCGCAGGTTCGACTGCGGGGACCACACCAGGCGACATCCCGCGTCGGCGAGCTCACGCACCTGTGCCTCGCTCAGCGCCGACCCGTGGATGACGTTGGTCGCCGGCGTCGCCGCGCCGAGGTCGACGAAGCGCTGGTACTCGGTGCGGCTGCGCTCGTCCCCACGCGCCCCCTCGGCCAGGTGCAGGTAGAAGGCCGTCACCTCGCCCGCGGCGATGTCGGCGAGCACCTTCTGCAGCCGCGGCAGGTCTCGCGACGACGCGCTCGGCAGGTCGATCATCGCGCGCGCCTTGTGCTGGCCGAACGCCCACAGATCGACGTTGCGCACCAAGGGCTCTCGCGTCTTCGTGCTCGCCGCGCTCGCCCCCTGGATCGCGGTGACTCCCCCCACGAGAGCCCGCACCTCGGCATAGACGGTCTGGGTGCCGGCCGGCAACGCGTCGAGGAGCCGGTTCTGCGGGTCGCGCACGAGCGCCCGGTATGCCGCGCTGGCCCGCCACCGATAGCGGTTGGCATAGCGGGTCGGCGGCTCCCATGCCGGGAAGACGTTGAACTCCGGGTGGCCGTGCAGGTCGACGAGGCCGGGCAGGATCACTCCGTTGGTATCGATGACCCGAACCTGTTGCGGTGCAGTCGTGCTCACGTCGGCGACCCTGCCATCGGCCACCGTGACGTACCCCTTGGACCAGGCCGCCTCCGGCGTGATCACCGCACCGTGGAGGGCGAAGGGAGCCGTCGGCAGCGCCCGCGTCCGGCGCGGTGGCGGCCCGACCGGCTCGGTGACGCCGCGGCGGTAGGCTCGTTCGAAGCCGTCTCCGTGACTCACGGCGTGACCCACGGCCGTTGCGACACAGGGATCTTCACGCTGATCGTCGCTCTCTTCTCCGACGCGTTCGCGCCACTGCGGGTCGCCCACTTGTCGAGACTGCGCATCCACGACGGGCACCCGGCCGGCAGGTCGGCCTCCGGGATCTCGACGAGATCGCCGGTCCGCCACCCCTTTCCGTAGCTCTTCGCGGGCACGACGACATCCGGGGTCACGGCCGCGCGAAGGCCGGGCAGGGCGGCATTCCAGCTCTTGAGCAGCAACCCGGTGTTCATCACCCACTCCGGCCCACCCACGCCGGACGCGCCCTCCGGGAAGGTCGGGTGGAGCACAGCGGCGTGGTGCAGGGTCGCGGCCCGCGCGGGCTGGCTGGTCGCCCACCCCTCGTAGGCACCTCGCGCGAGCGCCCCGAGCGTGATGACCGCCTCGACCTGGGTGCCGACGAGCAGGGCATCCAGCCACGCATTCCGGTATGCCGCGATCCCGGCGTCGCTCTTGTGGCGCTCACCGCCGCCCTGGCCGTAGACGCTGTAGAGGAAGGTGTTGACCATGACGTAGGACCGGGTGACCCCGATCCGCGCAAGCAGACCCTGAACCCGCTGGCCGGCCTCGCCGACGAGGATCCGCCGCGAGATCGCCTCGTGCTGGGCCGGATCCTGGCCGACGACCAGGATGCGCGCCGAGCCGTCGAGCCGGCCCCGGTGGAAGACCGGCCCCCACTCGACCCGGAAGTCCCTGACCGGGTAGACGGCCTCCCCCGGGTAGTCCGCGACCAGCCCGGCGAAGGGGGCCGCGGCATACCCGGGGTCGAAGTCGTGACTCACCAGGGGTCCCCGACGGCGCTCGTCTTCGACTTCGGCGGGCCCTCGAGGGTGGGCCGCTGGGTGAAGTCCCCGGCCCGCAGCGCCTTGGTGATCTCGGCGTGGATCTCCTTGCGCGAGCGGGCTGCTCCGGCCGAGACGGCCTTGAGGAAGTAGTAGGTGAAGGCACCGTTGGAGCGGTTGTCGAAGGTCGCGTCGGCCGAGGTCTGGTCCGGCTGGCAGCCGGCGTAGAGCACCGGTCTGGAGGCCGCCGGCAGGGTCTTGACCAGGCTGACCATCTGCACCTTCTTCGGGGCGGACTCGACGGCACGCAGCCCGCGCGCGGTCGGCGGCGGTAGATAGCGCGGCCGGCGTCCCGCGAGCAGGTCGTCGCCCCGGAGCCCGCTGCCCGAGTGGCAGGTGTCCAGGAATGCCTCGAAGAGCACGCCCTTGGGCAGCGTGGCCAGCAGGGTGCGCAGCTCGTCGTCGACGATGACAGTGTTCGTGTCCCACTGGTTGCCGGCCTGGGCGATGTCGTGGCAGGCGAAGGCCTCGTCGGAGCCGTCGGGCTCGTCGCCGTCGGTGTCAGGCACTTGGGTGCCGTGGCTGGAGAAGGAGAACACGAGATGGTCGCCGGGCTTCGCCGCCCCGACCATCTCGGTCAACGCGCCCATCACCGCAGCCTTGGTCGCCTGGGTGTCGGTGAGCACGGTGATCGACTGGGCTGCGAAGCCGCGCTTGCGCAGCATCCCGGCCATGTCGTTGGCGTCGTTGACGCAGCCGTAGAGCCAGCTGGCCATGGGGAGGTGGGCGAACTGGTTGATGCCCACGCAGAGCGCTCGCTTGGCCATCGGTGGAGTCCTTTCGATTGGGAGAGAGGAGGATTGGATCTCACGTGGTGCTGAGGACCGCATCTGGTCGGGCGTAGACGACGTAGGCGAGCCAGCTCGCATCGCCGGCCGCACGCGCGGCCTCACGACCCGCTCGCGCCGCGGTGGTCACGGTCTCCCCCGCCAGCAGCCGGTCGTAGAAGGCCTCGACGAAGTCCTTCGCCGGCGCATCGCCGACCGACCACAGGGTCGACACGTAGGCCGCTGCTCCGGCGGCGAGGAAGGCGCGGGCGAAGCCCCCGAGGGTGGCCAGCTGCTGGCCACCGCGACCCGTCTGGCAGGCGTTGAGGACGACGAGAGGGCCGCTGCCGTCCGGCCGGCGCAGCCGCGCGTTCTGCGCCACCGCGGTGGCGGTGAGGTACTGCGGGGTCACCGAGCCCCCGCGACCCTTGCGCCCGGTCAGCATGATCTTCGCGGCGGCCACGTCGGCCGGGTCGGCCAGCCCGTGGCCGCTGAAGTGCAGGACGTCGAAGTCGCCGGAGCGCAGCAGACTGCCGACCTCCCGCTCGGTCGCGGGCACGGCGGCAGCGGCGAGGCGGTCGGCGAGGTAGGCCGCTTCAACGGCCGTCTCGGTCAGCGCGTAGGCCGGGTCGAGGTAGTCGGGGCAGATGGTCCGCACGCGCCCTGCCCGGGCCTGCAGGACGGCCGGCGGGAAGCCGGTGAACTGCATCCGCACGAGGCCGAGCTGGCCGAGGAAGAGCGGTGCCTTCTGCCGGCGACCCTTGGCCGGCTTGAGGTGGACGAGCTCCCACGGTAGGTAGGGCTCGTCGGCGAGCAGCACGAGACGGTCGAGCTGAGCGCGGTGCCGCCACAGCAGAGCCCGCAGCTCATCCGGGAAGAGCTCGTCGAACAGCTGGGCGCCCTTGTCCTGCAACGCGGTCAGGAACGCGGCACCGGTCGGGTGGTCGGCCCGCAACTGGCGCAGATCGCGGAACAGCTCGGTGACGTAGCCCTCGACGTCGGCGAGCACCGGCGACTCGAAGCGCTCGAGCAGGTGCAGGCTCTCAGCCCGCACTGCATAGGTGAAGACCGTCCCCCCGTCCCGCGCAGTCGGCATGATCTCCAGCCAGATCGTGTCGGCCAGAGCGCTCGGCTCGGCGACCGGCGTGGCCACAGCGCTGGCCCGAGCGGTCGCGTCCTTCCTCGACCGAGAGGAGGTGGCGACCGCCGACGCCTCGACGGTGAGCATCGCGAGGGGCACGACACCGTCGCGGACGACGACGGCCACCGCAACCTCGCCCGCCGCGACCGCGACGACGTCGAAGCGCAGCTCGGACGTTCCACCCCCGGGCGGGAGGGTGAACGTGTCGGTGGCCGAGCCGTCGATGCGACAGTTGCGCTTCGGCACGACCTGCACGGTGAGCTCACGCCCGGGCAGAGCCAGCAGGGTGGCCGCCTCCTGCACCCCCGACTCGTCCAGGGCCCCTTCGATCTCCTTGCGGGACAGCGCCACCCGCAGCGCCGTGGTCTTTCCGACGACCGGCTTGGCCGGCATCTCGGCCAGGAGATGCGCGGTGACCGGCTCGTCGTCGGCGCCCGGCGCGGGGGCCGGGTCCGGCCCGCTCTCGGGGGGCTCGGCCGTCGCGGGGACCTCGTCGGTGGCCGGCAGCTCCATGGGCGGCTCGGCCATCGCGACATCCCGGCCCACCGAGCCGAGCAGCCACTGGCTCATCGCCTCGGTGAATCTCGGCTGGGCGAAGTAGTTGCCGTGATAGACGAGGTCGTTGGTCCCGAAGTCCAGCACGTCGGCGACGAACTGCCCTGCCGCAGTGTCGATCTCGGTCATCGAGGCGACATCGACGACGAGATCGTTCGGCGCCTTGAAGAGCTGGTCGACGGCCCCCTCGGCAAGCCGGACAGCCAGCTCGCGGGGGAACTCAGCGGGCCGGTGACTGTCGTCGAAGAGCGTGACATGGAAGTCCGACTGGGCGACGAACCACGGCGTCCCCGGGCCGGCCTGACCGGGCTGGGTGCCGTTGAGATCGGTGACGAACGGCCCGCCCGGCACCATCGCCGCCAGCCCCGGCACGCCCTGCTCCTCGAGCAGATAGGTGGCGAGGTACTTCACCAGCGCCCCGATCCCGCGGATCACCCCACCGACGACGGCCGCCACCGGAGCACCGCCCGGCAGCCCGGCCAGGAAGCCCGCCCCCACCGTCGCGAGGTTGGTCGTCACGTCGACGAGGTCGCGCCAGCGCTCCGGGCTGGCCAGGTGGGTGCCGCCGTTGGTTGCGGCGACGAAGACCGCCTTGTCGACCTGTCCGGCCCAGCCGGACCCGGGCAGGACCTGCTCGGCGAAGCTGCGGGTCGTGAGTCCGCCGCGGCTGTGGCAGACGACGTCGAAGGTGACCGGACCGGCATACCCGTTGCACCGTTGCAGCAGGTCAGTCGCATTGGCGAGCGGGTCAACCGAGAGCGTGGGGTGGTCGAACCCGATCACCGCGTCGTATGCCGCGAGCGCGCGGCCCAGGAAGGCCCGGCCGTCGTCGGTGCAGCCGAGCACGCCGAAGGCGTGCATCGTCGAGGAGAAGGTGCCATGCACGAGCAGCAGCACGCGGGCCGGCCGGTCAGCGGGCAGCCCGATGTCGGTGAGCCGCTCGACGCGCGTCCAGGTCTGCGGGTCCGGGTCGGTGATGCGGACCAGGCCGGGCTCGACGTGTCGCTCGAGGAAGGCCATCGCCTTGCCGGCGAGGAAGGGGGCGGCGAACTTGAGCACCGTGACGCGGACGACGCCGGAGAGCAGGTCGCCGAGCAGCCCTCTGCTGCGGGTCTGCTCGGCTGCGCGGCTGCGCCGTCGGCGGGTCGCCGGCGCGGGTGCTGCCGTTGCGATCGGGATGCGGAAGGTTGCGGTCCGGGGGCCGAAGCTGCGGGTGCGCGCGCCGGTGACGACGGGCGCGTCCTGGGGCAGGTGCCACGAGTAGCACCCGTCCTGCTCGGCCAGCACCACCGCCCCCTCGTCGGGGGCGAGCTCCAGGGCCACGTCGACCGACCCCGGCCGGGCCGGCGGGTCGATCGAGCGGGTGCGGCGCGGCGTCAGCCGGACCTCGTCGAGGTCTTCGAAGGCGTTGTCCCGCAAGGCTTGCAGCAGCGTCTCGTGGGCGATCGAGCCCGGCAGGCCCCGCTCGATGGCACCCGGTCGCCGCCGGGTGGCGGTGTGCGTGTCGGGATAGGTCACGGTGACGCCGCGGCTGAGGCGCTTGGTGGCCACGACCACTCCTGTCGTCGAGGGGAGAGCACGACCGGTCAACTCTCTCGCGTCTGAGGAGTCCGCGCGCGGCATTCCTGATACTTCGTCCGGCCCCGCATCGACCAGGCGACGAGAGCGCAGTAAACCGGTTGCGGCCCAGCGGTGGGTTCGAGACGCTGACCGGCAGCACACGGCATACCGGATCGTGACCGACGGTCACCGAGAGACGAAGGAGGCACGCATGTCGACCCCTGCCCGCGCCGCCATCGCGACGCCCCAGCCCACCACTCTCTCGGAGATCACGAATGTCCTTCCCGCACAGCCCTGCTCGCGACGACGAGCACGACCTCGCCGTCGACACCCAGCCTGACGGACCTCCCGAGGGCGAGCGCTGGTCCACCTGGGACGGCGCCATGCACGGCCCCGGCCCGCGGCCCGACTGGGTCGTCACCGCACTCGGCGCCGTCGACGCCGACCTCGGCGTGCTCAAGACCGGCAAGGAGGCCGACGTCCACGTCGTGCGCCGTTGGGTGCCCGGCGACCCCGACCAGGACTGCCTGCTCGCCGCCAAGCGCTTCCGGACCGCCGACCACCGGCTCTTCCACCGGGACGCCGGCTACCTCGAGGGCCGCCGCGTCCGACGCTCCCGCGAGAACCGCGCGATGGCCCGGCGCACCGCCTTCGGCAAGGAGGTCATCGCCGGGCAATGGGCCGCCGCCGAGTTCCACACCCTCAGCACCCTGTGGCAGGAGGGCCTGCCGGTGCCCTACCCCGTCCAGCTCGACGAGCGTGAGCTGCTGCTCGAGCTCATCGGCTCCGACGGGGTGGCGGCGCCTCGACTGGCCCAAGCCCGGGTCGAGCGCTCAGCTCTCCCAGCGTTGTTCGAGCAATTGCGCGAGTCGATGCTGCACCTCGCCGACCTCGGCTGGACGCACGGCGACCTGTCGCCCTACAACGTGCTGCTCGACGGCGATCGGCTCGTGCTCATCGACTGGCCCCAGGTCGTCGACGTCGTCGGCAACCCGCACGGCTTCGTCTTCCTCGAGCGGGATGCTCGGACGATGGCCGAGTGGTTCACCCGCAAGGGCTATGCCGTCGACCCGGGCGAACTCTTCGCCGAGCTGCTCGCCGCGGCGATCCACACCTGAGCGACAGCCCCCGTCACCTCACCGGCGCGGCCGGGCAGGCCCCTCCGGCTCCCCCGGCTCGTCCTTCGGGTCGGCCGTGTCGTCTGGGTGCCCCAGCTCCTGCTCGCGGCGAGCCAGGTCGTCCTCCCACTCACGCAGTCGCCGCTCGGTCTCGGTCTCCTGCCGCAGCCGGCGCAGGAACTCGGGGTCGTCGTCCGGGGCGAGTGGGCGGGCCGGCGGATAGCCGTACCGCTGTGGGCGGCCCGCGACGAGCCACGCCACGCCACCGATGATCGGCAGCAGGATGACGAGGACGACCCACCACATCTTGGGCAGGTTGCGGATCTCCCGCTCGTCGCGCTGGCTGATGTCGATGAGGCAGTAGACGAGCACGGCCAGCTCGACGACGAGGGGCAGGAAGCGGATCATGCGGTCCTTCGGTCGGCGCCGCGGTGAGCTGCGACCGCGGCCGGTCCGCGCAGCATACCCTCGGGAGCATGGCCCGATCCGGTATGCCGCGGGCGCGCGATGCGCACCCCGCACGCCGCGCGCTGCTCGCCGGCGCCGCCGGGTGGGCCGGCACGCTCGCGCTGGCCGGGGCCTGCGGGACGCCGACACCGCCGGGCGCCCGGGAGCGCAGCGGCACGCTCGCGACGAGCCGCTGGCCCGGCCAGACGCCGCGGTGGCGGCTCCTGCGCCCCGATCCCGCAGCCGTGCCGGCGCCACCGCTGGTCGTCGCCCTGCACGGCCGGGGAGGCGGCGCGGACGATGCCTTCAGGCTCGGCCTGCCGGCCGCAGCCGTGCAGGCGGGCCTCGCGATGGCCTCGGTCGACGGCGGCGAGACGTATTGGCACCCGCGCCGCGGCAGCGACACGGCAGGGATGGTCCTGCATGACCTCCTGCCGCTCGTGCAGGCCGAGGGCGTCGCGCCCGCGCCGATCGGGGTGCTCGGCTGGTCGATGGGCGGCTACGGCGCGCTCTGGCTCGCCGCGAGCGCTCCTGAGTCGGTGGGGGCGGCCGCGGGCCTCGGCTCCGCCCTGTGGACCTCCCCCGGCGCGAGCGCGGCGGGCGCCTTCGACGATCGGGACGACTTCGTCAGCCACGACGTCTTCGCCCGACGCAGTGCGCTTGCCCAGCGACCGGTCCGGCTCGCGTGCGGGCGCGCCGACCCGTTCCTCGCCGCCAACCGGGCCTTCGCGGCCGGCCTGCCGGCCGGCGCACTCGCTGTCGACGACGGCGGGCACGACGACGACTTCTGGCGGGCGCGCGGCATACCGCTGCTGTCGTGGTTCGCCGAGGTGCTGCGACGCTGACCGGTCGGCCGATCTGCCCGTCGGCGCGCCGACGTAGGATCGACGGAACTTCGACGAGGGGGCCGCATGGCGTGGTTCGGCCGCAGCCGCCGCCCGGATCCCGGGCCCGACGAGCCGCGCGACGCCGACCTCGAGGCTCTCGGCGTCGATCAGGCCGCGCGCTTCCGGGCGGCCGCGATGGCCGCCTTCCGGCGGGTGGGGGTCGAGACGACCTGCACCGACGGCGTCCTCTATGCCAGCGGCGAGGTGCGCTATCCGCTGCACTCGATCGCCGCGCAGGCCGCGCAGACGCCGGAGCGCGACTGGCCGACGCTGCTCGACCGGCATGCGCGGGTCCTGTTGCGACCGGCACCCGAGCCGGTCGCGGGCAGCGCCGAGCTCGACGCCTCGCTCTTCCTGTCGCTGTGGCGTCGCGGCACGCTGCCGTGGCAGCCGGACCACCAGGTCGAGGTCGCCGACGACCTCGTCGCGGTGCCTGCCCAGGACCTGCCCGAGACGGTGAAGACGGCCTGCCGCGGCGACCAGGTCGACGAGTGGGGCGGCTGGGAGCACGTCGTCGCGCAGGCCTACCGCAATCTGCGGATGCTCGCCCCCGACCAGACCCTCACCGTCAACGACGACGACCCCGCCGAGGCCGTGTCGCTCAGCGTCGGCGGCTACTTCAACGCGAGTCGGCTGCTCGTGCTCGAGCGGGTGCTCTCCCAGGACTTCGGCCTCGAGGCGCCACGCCGAGGTGTGCTCGTCGCCGCCCCCAACCGGCATCTGCTCATCGTCCACGAGCCGAGCGGGCCGGGGATCGTCGGTGCCTTGCAGGCGATGCTCCACCTGGCTCGCAGCGAGAGCGCCGGCGCCGGCAGCATCAGCCCGCACGTCTACTACTGGCGGGCCGGCGTGTTGCAGCGGGTCAGCCACGAGCCGGTGCCCGGCGAGCTGACGATCCGCGTGGAGGGCGCCTTCGAGCAGCTCTTCCGCGAGCTCGGGCTCGCCGACTAGGGGCCGTACGAGGCGCGAGCGGCCGGCACCTGCGGCCAGCGATCCGGCACCTGAGGACGAGGCGGGCGCGATGGTGCGATCCCTAGCGTCGAGTCATGAGCCTCGCCGCGCCGAGCACCCGCGCCTCCCACCCAGCCGGCACTCCCGACGCCCACCGGCGCCGCGGACCGCTGCTCACCATCGACCCAGCCGCCGTCGCCGCGAACACCAACTGGCTGGCCACCCGCACACCGGCTCTGCTCGCTGTCGTCAAGGCCGACGGCTACGGCCTCGGCGCCTCGCGGATCTCCCGAATCGCCCTGGCACACGGAGCGATCGGACTCGGCGTGACCTCGATCGACGAGGCCCTGGCGTTGCGCGCCGATGGCCTCACCGCGCCGATCCTCAGCTGGCTCAACCCGGTCGATGCCGACTTCGGTGTGGCCCTCCGGGCCGGAGTCGAGCTCGCCCTGCCGTCGATCGCCCATCTCGACGCGGTATGCCGCGCCGCCCGGTCCGCGGGCCGGCGCGCCACCGTCCACCTCGCCGTCGACTGCGGGATGGCCCGCGACGGCGCCGCCCCCGTCGAATGGCCCAGCCTCGTCGCACGGGCCGCGCTCGCCGAGCGCGCCGGCCTCGTCGCGGTCGTCGGCCTGATGGGCCAGCTCTCCCACGGGGGCCGACCCGCCCACCCGGCCAGTCGTCGAGGTCGCCGGATCTTCGCGAACGCCGTCGACATCGCCCAGGGCCACGGCCTGGCTCCGATGCACCGCCACCTGGCGACGACCGCCGCAGTCCTCGTCGACCCGGCCGCGCGGCATACCCTGAGCCGCTGCGGCGCCGGCCTCGTCGGCATCGACCCCTCGGGCACCACCCGGCTCGAGCAGGTCGCCACGCTCACCGCGCCGGTCGTCGCCGTCCGTGAGGCGCCCGCGGGCACCGGCGTCGGCTACGGACACCAGTGGCGCGCCCGCCGATCGACCCGGCTCGCGACGCTGCCGGTGGGCTATGCCGACGGCATCCCGCGCGCGGTCACCGGCCGCGCCGAGGTCGCTCTGCACGGCCGCCGCTGCCCGGTGGTGGGCGCGGTGAGCATGGACCAGATCGTCGTCGACGTCGGCGGGCTGCCGGTCGCCCCCGGGGTCGTGGCCACCGTCTTCGGCGGCGCCGGCCCGACGCTCGACGAGTGGGCCGACTGGGCCGAGACCCTGCCGCACGAGATCCTCACCGGGATCGGCCAGCGCGTCCGCCGCCGGGAGAGCGACGGCGCCGACCTGCCCGTCGAGGTCGGGCGATGAGCCGGGTCGCGGTCGTCGGCGGCGGACGGAGCGTCGAGCACGATGTCTCCCTCGCCTCGGGAGCCGGTGTCGCCGAGGGGCTGGCCGAGGCCGGACACTCGGTCCTGCGTCTCACTGTCGACCGCGCTGGTGGGTGGCACGCCGGACCTGCGCCCGAGCTGACGCCGCTCACCCTCCCCGCCGCCGTGGGGGTCCTACGCCGGTGTGACGTCGTCTTCCCCGCGATGCACGGGCCCCACGGCGAGGACGGCGAGCTCGCCGCGCTCTGCGAGGTCGCACTCGTGCCCTATGTCGGCTGTGGCGTCGGGGCGGGCGCGCTCGCCATGGACAAGTGGGCCACCAAGCTCCTCGCCGAGGCCGCAGGTGTTCCCACCGTGCCGGGGCGGCCGCTGAGCGCTGGCGAGCGCGGCTCCTTCGCCGGACCGTGCGTTGTCAAGCCGGTGCGCTCCGGCTCCAGTCACGGTGTGCATCTGGTCACCGACCCGACGGCTTACGACGCGGCCGTCGACGCGGCATACCGTTGCGACACAAGGGTTCTCGTGGAGCAAGTGGCCGCCGGACGCGAGATCGACCTGGGCATCGTCGAGCATCCGGACGGTCGTCTCCAGGTGCTGCCCGCGCTCGAGATCGGCCGGGTGGGCGTCTTCGACACGACGACGAAGTACGACGGCAGCGCCGACTTCCGCGTCCCGGCGGCCCTGCGCGACGACGAGCTCGCGGCGCTGACCGAGGCCGCGCTCACCGTCTTCGACGCACTCGGCTGCCGGGGGCTGGCCCGGGTCGACTTCTTCCTCGACGCGACCGGCCCGGTGCTCAACGAGGTCAACACCATGCCGGGCCTCACCCCGCACTCCCAGCTGCCGCGGATGGCCGCCGCCGCCGGGCTGCCCTATCCCGCGCTGCTCGACCTGCTCGTCCAGACCGCCCTCGCCCGAGTCGACGGGGTCACCAGCCCCGCGGCTGTCCCGGTGATGGCGCGGTGAGCAGCAGTCGGGTTCACTGGACCCGTGCCTCCGGTATGCCGCCCGCTCACCTGCCGCCCGCGCCGGTCACCCGGCGACGCGGCTCGCTCGTGAGCCGGGCCGTCAGCATGCCGCTGCGACACTGGGCGCCCGACGTCGCCCTCGGCGCGCTCGTGCTCGGCGCCGCGCTCGCCGAGTCTGCCGACCGCGGGATCGGCCAGACCTGGGTCGCGGTGTGGCTCGCCATCACGGTCGGCCTGCTGCGGCGAGGGCCTGGGATCGCGGTCGGCCTGCTCTGGCTGCTGCTCGTCCTCCACGTGGCGACCGGCACGCCGCTGCTCGCTCTCGAGCTCGCCACCATCCTGGTGGCCTTCGGGGCGGCTCGTTGGGGCCGGGTGCTCACCGTGTGGCTCAGCGGCCTGTCGATCTTCGCGCTGGCGGCGATCTGCGCCTCGGCGCTCGCCGTCCAACCGATGGCCCTGCTCTGGCTGGCCCGATCCTTCGCCGCCCCCGAGCAGCTCAAGCGGGTCGTCCTCGACGGAGCAGGGACGAGCGCAGGGCTGCTGCTGCTGCCGCTCGTCGTCACACTGGGCCTCTTCGGGGTGCCGTGGCTCGTCGGCATGGCGCTGCGCTCGGTGCGCGACGCCCGCCGGTCTCGCGAGCTGCACCGGATCGCCGATGAGCACCGGGTCCTGGCTCAGGCCCAGGCCGCCAGCGAGCGGACCGCCGCCGAGCGCGAGCGTGCGCTGGCCGAGCAGCAACGGGCCATCGCCGAGCAGCAACGCGAGCTCGCCGAGCAGCAACGCCAGATCGCCGAGCTGCGCGGCGGTCAGGCCCAGCTCGCGCACGACGTCCACGACGTCGTCGCCCACTCCCTCACCGTCATCCTCGCTCAGGCGCAGGCCGCGGCATACCTCGAGGATCCGGCCCAGGTCCAGGCGACGACCAGCCGGATCGCCGAGGCAGCGCGCCGCTCGCTGCGCGACGTGCGCGCGGTGCTCGACTCGGCCCGCGAGCCGGGCCTCGGCGGTGCGCCGGTGCCCGGCAGCATGACCTCGCTCGTCGAGGACCTGCGCGGCACCGGACACGAGGTGCGCCTCGAGGTCGTGGGCGCCCCGCAGCCGCTGCCGCCCGAGCTCGAGACGGTCGCCTACCGCGTCGTGCAGGAGATGCTCACCAATGCCGTGCGCCATGGCGCGCGAACCGCACCGGTGCACGTCGAGCAGTACTGGGAGCCCGGCACCGGTCCCGGCGCGCCGGGCTGGCTGCGGGTGCGGGTGGTCAATTCCCTGCCGGACCTGCCCAACCTGCCGGCCCGCCACGGCGAGGGCGGCCTCGGCATCGCCGGGATGCGGCGCCGCGCCGGTGCGGTCGGGGGTCGCGTCACCGCCGGCCCCGAGGGGACCGACTTCGTCGCCACCGCCTGGCTGCCGATCCGACCACGCCTCAGCACCGCAGCCGCTCCCGCTGCGGCAGCTCCGCCCCACGTCGGCACGCCCCAGGAGCGCACGGCGTGACCAGCCCACCTGAGGCCACACCGATCCGGGTGCTGCTCGTCGACGACCAGGAGCTGTTCCGCGAGGGGGTCGCGGTCATCGTCGGCGCCGATCCCGGCATCGAGGTCGTCGGCCAGGCCGCTGACGGCAGGGAGGCCGTCGAGCTCGTCGACAGCCTCGAGCCCGACGTCGTCCTCATGGACATCCGGATGCCCGAGCTCGACGGCGTCGAGGCGACCCGCCTCATCTTCTCGCCCGACCGGATCGCCAAGCGCAACAAGCCGATTCGCGTGGTCGTGCTGACGACCTTCAACCTCGACGACCGGGCAGCGACCGCGATCCGGCACGGCGCAAGCGGCTTCCTGCTCAAGGACGCCCGACCGGCCACCCTCCGCGAGGCGATCCGCACCGTCCACCTCGGCAACGCCGTGCTCTCCCCAACCGACCTCGGCACCCTCCTCGACGGCGAGTTCCGCCGGCGCGCAGCCGTGCCCGCGGCATACCAGCTGCTCACCGACCGCGAGCGCGAGGTCTTCGCCGGCATCGCCGGCGGGGCGAGCAATGCCGAGATCGCGGCGACCGTCTTCGCCAGCGAGTCGACCGTCAAGACGCACGTCGGCGCGATCCTGCGCAAGCTCGGCCTGCGCGACCGCGTGCAGATCGTCGTCTTCGCCTACGAGCACGGCCTCGTCTGAGGCCGTGGCCCTCAGCCCTCGCTCTGCAGCGCCTCGATCGCCGCGCGGGTGGCGAGCACCTTGCGGGCCATGTCGACGTGCAGCTGCTCGACGAGCTTGCCGTTGTAGGTGCACACCCCGCGCCCCTCCGCCTTGGCGGCATCGAAGGCGAGGATCAGCCCCTCCGCGTCGGCGACCTGCGTGTCGCTCGGCGCGTAGGCCGCGTTGCACGGGTCGACCTGTCCGGGGTGGATGATCGTCTTGCCGTCGAAGCCCATCGCGCGGCCCTGCGTGCACTCGGCCGCGAAGCCCTCGGCGTCCTTGACGTCGTTGTAGACGCCGTCGACGATCGCCACTCCGGCAGCCCGCGCGGCGAGCACGGCCTTGGACAGCGCGTAGAGCAGTGGCTCGCGACCGGCGACGTGCTGGCAGTCGAGCTCCTTGACCAGGTCGTTGGTGCCCATGACGAGCACGCCGAGTCGGCTCGAGGCCGAGGCGAGCTTGTCCACCTCGAGGATCGCCTGCGGCGTCTCGACCATCGCCCAGAGCTTGGTCCGCGCCGGAGCACCGAGCCGCTCCAGCTCGCGCACGAGGTCGCGAACCTCCTTGCGGGAGTTGACCTTCGGGACCACGATGCCATCAGGGGCAGCCTTGCAGGCGGCGCGCATGTCGTCCCAGTGCCAGTCGCTGCCGACCCCGTTGATCCGGATCGTCACCTCGCGCCGACCGAAGCGCTTGGCCTTCACCGCGGCCACCGCCGCCTCCCGGGCGGCCTCCTTGCCGTCGGGGGCGATCGAGTCCTCGAGGTCCAGGATGAGCGCGTCGACCGGCAGCGTCGCGGCCTTCTCGACGGCCCGCTCGTTCGAGGCCGGCACGTAGAGGACCGTGCGTCGCGGCCGGTATGCCGCGTGGCTGTGCTTGGTCACGTCAGGACTCCTTGGTCTGGGCGCCGATGCCGTAGAGCTCGGCGAGGTCGGGGTCGGTGGCGGCGAGCCGCTCGGCGAGCTCGATCATGACGAGGCACTGCTTGAGACTCGCGTCGTCCTCCATCTTGCCGTCGAGCATCACCGCGCCGGTGCCGTCGCCCATGGCCTCGGCGACCCGGCGAGCATGCGCGACGTCGGCCGCCGACGGGCTGAACACCTTCTTGGCGATCGCGATCTGCACGGGGTGCAGCGACCACGCGCCGACGCAGCCGAGCAGGAAGGCGTTGCGGAACTGGTCCTCGCAGGCGACGACGTCCTTGATGTCGCCGAACGGGCCGTAGTAGGGGTAGATGCCGGCCGCCGCGCACGCGTCGACCATCCGCGCGATCGTGTAGTGCCACAGATCCTGCTGGTATGCCGAGCGCGGCGCCGCGTCGTCGATGGCGCCGTCGGCAGTGCGGGCCGCGTCGGCGCGCACGAGGTAGCCGGGGTGACCGCCACCGACCCGGGTCGTCTTCATCCGCCGATCGGCGGCGAGGTCGGCCGGGCCGAGCGAGAGCCCCTGCATCCGGGGGCTCGCCGAGCAGATCTCCTCGACGTTAACCATGCCGCGAGCCGTCTCGAGGATCGCGTGGACGAGGATCGGCCGGCTGAGCCCGGCCTTGGCCTCGAGCTGGGCCAGCAGCCGGTCAACGTAGTGGATGTCCTCGGCGCCCTGCACCTTGGGCACCATGACGACGTCGAGCGTGTCGCCGATCTCGGTGACCAGGGTGGTGAGGTCGTCGAGCACCCAGGGGCTGTCGAGGGCGTTGATCCGGGTCCATAGCTGGGTGTGCTCGCCGAAGTCGACGTCCTTGCCGATCTGCACGAGCCCGGCCCGGGCGGCCTCCTTGTTGTCGGCCTTGACGGCGTCCTCGAGGTTGCCGAGCAGCACGTCGACGGTGCCGACGAGGTCGGGGATCTTGGCGGCCATCTTCGGGTTGCTCGGGTCGAAGAAGTGGATCGCCCGCGACGGTCGGGCCGGCACCTGCCGCAGCGGCTGCGGGGCGCCGACGGCCAGCGGCGCGTAGAAGTCCTTCGGGTGACGCATGGTGCTCCTTCGGGGCGGGTCGGGGAGTGGCGTCCGGCACCCTCCAGCGCCGAATCGCCCGACACAGGCTCGTTTTCGACGCTAGCAGCGCCGGTATGCCGCCCGCACCAGGGCCTTGGGCCCGGTTACCCTCGGGGTTGTGACCTTGCCCACCCGCGCCTTCGTCGCCCGGCTCGCCGGGCTCGCGGTCTTCGACCCCCTCGGCGACCCGGTGGGCCGGGTCAGGGACGTCGTCGTCGCCTTCCGGGGCGCGACCACGCTCGGCGCGGCCCGGCCGCGGGTCATCGGGCTGGTGCTCGAGGTGCCGGGCCGACGACGGGTCTTCGTGCCGATGACCCGGGTCACCTCCATCGACGCCGGGCAGGTCATCACGACCGGGCTGGTCAACCTGCGCCGCTTCGAGCAGCGGCCCGGCGAGGTGCTCGCGGTGGCCGAGCTCTTCGACCGGACCGTGCGCGTCCATCCCGACGGGGCCGGCGAGTCCTTCGAGGCGACCGTCGAGGACCTCGCGATCGACCTGCGCCGCAAGGACTGGACCATCTCGAGGGTCTTCTGCCGCAAGGCGGGGTCGACGCCGCGTGGGCTGCGGTTCACCCGCCGGCGGGGCGAGACGGTCCTCGTCGACATCGACGAGGTGACCGGACTGCAGAGCGCCGGCCCGGGCCAGCAGGCCGACCTGCTCATCGCGGCATACGAGGGTCTCAACGTCGCCGACCTCGCCGAGGCGATCCACGAGCTGGCTCCGCAGCGGCGGGCCGAGGTCGCGGCGGCCCTCGACGACTCCAAGCTCGCCGACGTGCTCGAGGAGCTGCCCGAGGACGACCAGGTCGAGATCCTCGCCGGTCTGGACACCGAGCGCGCCGCCGACGTCCTCGAGGCGATGGAGCCCGACGACGCCGCCGACCTGCTCGCCGAGCTGCCGCCGGAGCAGCAGGAGCAGCTGCTCGGCCGGATGGAGCCCGACGAGGCCGAGGACGTGCGCCGGCTGCTCGCCTACGAGGAGGACACCGCGGGCGGTCTGATGACGAGCGAGCCGGTCATCCTCGGCCCCGAGGCGACGATCGCCGAGGCGCTGGCTGTGGTGCGCCGCGAGGAGCTTGCAACCACGCTCGCGACGACGGTCTTCGTCTGCCGGCCGCCCCTGGAGACGCCGACCGGCAAGTTCCTCGGCATCGTGCACATCCAGAAGCTGCTCCGCGAGCCACCGCATGCCGCGGTCGGCACGGTCCTGGACAAGGTGACGCCGCTGGGCCCCGACGCGACCGTTGACGCCGTCCATCGCACGCTCGCGGCATACGACCTCATCGCCGTCCCGGTCGTCGACGAGCTCGGTCGGCTGGTCGGCGCGGTCACCGTCGACGACGTCCTCGACCACATCCTCCCCGAGGACTGGCGTGAGATCCGGCACGACGCCAGGGTTGAGGCGACCCATGGCTGACCGGGACCGGCGCAGCGCCCTGGCCCGCGCCCGCGCATCACGACAGCAGGGCACGCCGCGGCTGGATCAGCCGCGCGAGGCCGGCCGGTCGCTGCTGCCCGCGACCGGGCTGTCGCAGGAGCGCTTCGGCGTCTGGTCCGAGCGGTTCGCCCGGTTCATGGGCACCGCGCAGTTCCTCATCGGGATGACCATCTTCGTCACGGCCTGGCTGGTGTGGAACACCTTCGCCCCGCAGCAGTGGCAGTTCGACCCGCGCGAGCTCAACTACACGCTGCTCACCCTCATCCTGTCCTTGCAGGCCTCGTATGCCGCGCCGCTCATCCTTCTCGCGCAGAACCGGCAGGCCGACCGCGACCGGGTCGGGCTCGAGCAGGACCGCAGCCGGGACGAGCGCAACCTCGCCGACACCGAGTTCCTCACCCGCGAGGTCGCTGCCCTGCGGATCGCCTTGCGCGACAACGCGACCCGAGACTTCATCCGCTCCGAGCTGCGCGAGCTGCTCGACGAGCTCGACGAGCGGGCCGCCGAGCGCCGCCCCGCTCCCCCGGACTGACCGGGCGAGGCGAGGCGCGGGCGGACATAGGATCGACCCCATGTCCGCTGCCGCCACGCCCACCCAGGACGCCCTGCTGTCCGCCCTCGCGACGGTCAACGACCCGGAGATCCGCAAGCCGGTGACCGAGCTCGGCATGGTCAAGTCGGTGACCTGCGACGAGACCGGGCACGTGCAGCTCGAGCTCTACCTCACCGTCGCCGGCTGCCCGCTCAAGGACACCCTGCGTCGCGACACGACCGCCGCCCTGTCGGCCGTCGAGGGCGTGACCTCGGTCGACGTCAAGCTCGACGTGATGAGCGACGAGCAGCGAGCCGCCTTGCGCACCAAGCTGCGCGGCGGGGTCGCGGAGCGCGAGATCCCCTTCGCCAAGCCGGGCTCACTCACCCGGGTGTATGCCGTGGCCTCCGGCAAGGGTGGCGTTGGCAAGTCGTCGGTGACGGTCAACCTCGCTGCGGCGATGGCCCAGGCGGGGCTGCGGGTCGGGGTCGTCGACGCCGACGTGCACGGCTTCTCGATCCCGCGGATGCTCGGCGTGCAGGGTCGGCCGACCCAGGTCGACGACATGATCCTGCCGCCGATCGCGCACGACGTGAAGGTCATCTCGATCGGCATGTTCGTGCCCGGCAACCAGCCGGTCGTGTGGCGTGGGCCGATGCTGCACCGGGCCTTGCAGCAGTTCCTCGCCGACGTCTTCTGGGGCGACCTCGACGTGCTCCTGCTTGACCTGCCGCCCGGCACCGGCGACATCGCCATCTCGATCGGTCAGCTGCTCCCGACCGCCGAGATCCTCGTCGTCACGACCCCCCAGCAAGCGGCCGCCGAGGTCGCCGAGCGGGCCGGGTCGATCGCTCTGCAGACCCACCAGCGGGTCGTCGGGGTCGTCGAGAACATGTCCTGGCTCGAGCTGCCGGACGGCTCCCGGCAGGAGATCTTCGGCTCGGGCGGCGGCGCGGCCGTCGCGGCCTCGTTGACCCGCTCGATCGGCGCGGAGGTGCCGCTGCTCGGGCAGGTGCCGCTCGACACCGCGTTGCGCGAGGGCGGCGACGAGGGGCAGCCGGTCGTGCTGCGCAACCCCGACTCCCCCGCCGCGGTGGCGCTGCGAGGCGTGGCCCGGGGTCTGTCGGCCCGGGCTCGGGGCCTGTCAGGTCGATCGTTGGGCCTCACGCCCACCAGTCGCTGATCCAGGGGTCGCGGCGGGCGCTGGACCGACGAGTCGAGCGAGGCACGAGCGAGCGAGGAGGGAAGCGACCGCCACCGGCGAGCCCGCGGATAGCGACAGGTGTCACGTCGCTGATCCAGGGGTCGCGTCGGGCGCTGGACCGACGAGTCGAGCGAGGCTCGCCTTCCGCGCGGATACGCCGTGGTGGGTCCCTCCACCAGGTCCGCTGGTGGGCCCCTCCACCACAGCGTCACCGCGCCCAGCCCACCAGCCTCGGGCTCGGGGACGCCTCCTACGTCGCGTCGGTGTCCCAGGGCGTCGGCTTGCTCGGGTCGTGCCCCTGCCCCTGGTATGCCGCGGGCTCCGGCACCCCCGCATCCACCGTCGACTGCGGGCCCGGGTCCATCAACGCCTCGCGGACGATCCGCCGCGGGTCGTACTGCCGCGGGTCGTACTGCCGCCAGTTGACGTCGTCGAACTCCGGCCCGAGCTGGTCCTTGAGCTGGCTGCGCGCCCCGTCGGCCATCTGCTTGAGGGTCCGCACACCCTGCCCGAGCTTCGCGGCATACTGCGGCAGTCGCTCCGGACCGAGCACGATGACGGCGACGACGACCAGGACGATGACCTCCCAGCCGTTGATGTCGAACACCGCTCGCCTCCGCTCTCACCGATCAGGCATCGAGTATGCCGCGTGCCCACCGCCGCGTGACACCCGCGTCCGGGTGGCCGCCTCGTGACGTGTCAGCCGGCCTGCAGGGTGAGCGTGATGTCGACGCTCTGCCCGGCGCGGTCGACGGTCAGCTTCACCGTGTCGCCGACATCGCGGGAGCGGATGGCGACGACGAGCTGGTCGGCGGTCTCGACCTTACGGCCTTCGAAGCGCACGACGACATCGCCGTCCTTGAGCCCGGCCTGATCGGCGGATCCGCCGATCGGCACGCCGCCCGGGTCGAGGATCTTGGCCCCGTCGCCGTCGAAGCTGCGGTCCAGCCGGACCCCCATGATCGGGTGAACGGCCTTACCGGTCTTGATGAGCTGCTCCGCGGTCTTGGCCGCCTGGTCGCTCGGGATCGCGAAGCCGACGCCGATGTTGCCCCCGGTGCTGCCGGTGTTGCCCGGCGCGCGGGCGATCGCCGAGTTGACCCCGATGACCTTGCCGTTCATGTCGAGCAGCGGCCCGCCGGAGTTGCCGGGGTTGATCGCTGCGTCGGTCTGGATCGCGTTGATGTAGGACGTCTCGTCGCCGCCGCCGGCCGCGACCGGCCGGTTGAGCGCCGAGACGATGCCGGTGGTCACGGTCGAGTCGAGGCCCAGGGGCGCACCGACGGCGATCACGCCGTCGCCGACCACGACGGTCGATGAGGAGCCGAACTGCAAGGGCGTCAGGCCCGTGCCGTCGACCTTGAGCACGGCGATGTCATAGGACGCGTCGCGGCCGACGATCCGCGCGTCCAGACTGCGTCCGTCGTTGAGCACGACCTGGATCGTCCCGCCGTTGGCCGCGCCGGCAACGACGTGATTGTTGGTGAGGACGTGACCCTGGTCGTTCATGACGAAGCCGGAGCCGGTGCCCTGCCCGTCGCTGCCCTTGACCCGGATCGTCACGACCGACGGCAAGGCCTGGGCGGCGATCTTGGCCACGCTGCCGTCGGCGCGGGCGGTGCTGCCGGGGGCCGGGGCCGGCACCGGCGACTGCGTCGTCGCGCGCGAGCCGACGAGCATCGCCCCGCCGGCCCCACCGATAAGGCCGGCGACCAGACCCAGGCCGGCCGCAGCGGCGAGCAGACCGCCGCGCCGACCGCCCTCGCGGCGACGGGTGGGCTGGGCGGGTCCGCCGGGCAGTCCGGGCGGTCCTGACGGACCTGAGCCGCCAGGCAGGCCCTGCGGCATCGGCGCGGTCGGCTGGTAGCCCGGCGGAGCGCTGGCGCCATAGCTCGGGTATGCCGCGGGCGGAGCCGGCGGCGCGGCATACGGGTTGGGCGGCCACGCGGTGGCCTGTGGTGCGGGCCCGCCCTGCGGCATCGGCTGGGTGGGCGCTGCCGGCCTCCCGAGCGGGTCGTAGCTGGGCAGACCTGGCTGGCTCATGGCGCGGGGTGCTCCGTGGGGGCGATGGTGCGGCTGGGGCGGGCGGTCGGACGACTGGGCAGCAGCCCGGTGGTGTCGACGAGCAGGACCGACTCCGAGTATGCCGCGGGCTCCGAGTATGCCGCGGGCCGGCTCGTCGGGGCCGACGGGCTGACCGCCGCACCGGTGGCTACCGGCGTGGCAGCCACCCCGATCGCCGCGGCGGCCGCGGTCGAGGCCCCCGCGAGCAGCACGGCGAGCGCGACCGGGCGGCGCAGCGACCGGTAGTGAGCCGGGGCCGCGGGTCGAAGGACAGGGATCCGCGAGTCGACCGCGGCGATCGGCGCGAGCGGCACCGCACTCAGCCCACTCAGCGGGGACGGCGAGGAGTGCTCCGAGCCGACGACCGGCGGCATCGACATGGCGAGCAGCATCGCCTGCAGGCTCTGCGGCATACCCGGTCCGGGTGCGGCCCGCAGCGAGGAGACGAGCCGGCGCTCCTCGTCGGCCGCCTGACGACACATGGTGCACGCGACGAGATGCTGGTCGTGGGCGTGCAGCAACGGCAGGGGCAGCCGTCGATCGACGTAGGCGCTGAGGTCGTCGCCGAGGTGTCGGGTCATCACGCCCCTCGACCAGCAGGCATGAGACGGGACGGGACGCGCAGGCCCCGGGCGGTGCGGCTCGGGGCGGCGACCGGCGCGGTCTGGGTGGTCGGCGTGGCAGCCGCGCCAGGCGCGCGGTGGGCGAGCGCCTCGCGCAGCTGGGCCCGGCCACGGTGGATCCGGGAGCGGACCGTGCCGAGCTTGATGCCGAGGGTCGCGGCGATCTCCTCGTAGGACAGTCCCTCGATGTCGCAGAGGACGACGGCGGCGCGGAACTCCGGGGAGAGCCCGTCCAGGGCGCGCTGGATGTCGTCGTCGAGGTGGGTGCGGTCGTAGACCTGCTCGGGGCCGGGCTCGCTGCTGGCCAGCCGGGAGCCGGCGTCCTCGGGCAGCGCGTCGAAGCGGATCCGCTGCTTGCGGCGCATCTTGTCGAGGAAGACGTTGGTCGTGATGCGGTGCAGCCAGCCCTCGAAGGTGCCCGGCGTGTAGGAGTGCAGCGAGCGGAAGACCCGGATGAAGACGTCGTGGGTGAGGTCCTCGGCGTCGTGCGGGTTGCCGGTGAGTCGATAGGCCAGCCGGTAGACGCGGCCGGAGTGCTCGGTGACGATCTGCTCCCAGCTGGGCGGGGTCCATGGCGCATCGGCGGGGGCCGAGGTGAGCGTCTGGGTGTCGGTCACGAGGTGATGCACCTTTCCGGGCGGTCCTGGTCTGACGTACGGGCCGGTCCGAGAGTTCCCCCGGAGGCTGTGAGTCCGTGTCGGATCAACTGTCGCCTTTTTGTGCGGTGGGCAACATCAGGGCCGACCCTGAGATTCCCCCCTCGCGCCCCCACCATCTCGCCGAGTGGACCATCTCCCGCCGAGTGGACCATGCCCCGTCGAGTGGACCATGCCGCGTCCAGACCTCAGCGCTTGACCGCGACCAGCAGCCCGTCGCCGACCGGCAGCAGCGTCGTGTGAAAGCGCTCGTCCTCCCGCAGCGTCTTGCCCAGGTCGCGCAGCGTCCGGGTCGTCTCGTCCCGGGCCGCCGGGTCGGCGACCTGGTCGTGCCAGAGCATGTTGTCGAGCACGAGGACGCCACCAGAGCGCAGCAGCCGGACGGCCTCATGCACGTATGCCGGGTAGCTCGCCTTGTCGGCGTCGATGAGGGCCAGGTCGTAGGCGCCGTCGGTCATCCGGGCCAGCACCTGCCCCGCCGCGCCGGTGATGACCCTGGTCCGCTGGTGCGGGATGCCGGCCTCGGCGAAGGCCTCCTTGGCTGCCCGCTGGTGCTCGGGCTCGACATCGATCGTCGTGAGCACGCCGTCGGCGGGCATTCCCGCCAGCAGCCAGAGGCTGGCCACCCCCGCGCCGGTGCCGATCTCGACCACCGCCTTCGCCCCCACGGACGCGGTCAGCATGCGCAGCGCCGGTCCGGTGCCCTCGCCGATCGGCTGGCAGCCCAGCTGCTCGCCACGCCGGCGGGCGGCCTCGATGATCGGGTCCTCGGCGACGAAGCCCTCGGCGTAGGCCCAGCTTGCGGCACGGTTCGCGCTCATGGCGTCCACCCTAGGCGGTGATCCCGTCGGGAACCGCTCGACGGGCCGCTTTCGGCGGGCACGCGCTGGGGTCCAGCACGCTATCGCTCAGGCAGCAGGTCACAAGCTGCTGATCCGTCGATATCCGGCTGATCCGTCGATATCCGGCTGCGCGGCATACCCCCACCGCCCGGCACGTCCTTCCCCGGACACAGCGACGCCCCCGGCTGGAGCCGGGGGCGTCGTCGTGAGACAGCGCGGGAGTCAGGAGACGCCGTCGCAGCCCTTGATCGCGTCGCGCAGCGCCGCGGCCTCGTCGGGCGTCATCTCGACGACCAGGCGTCCGCCACCCTCCAGAGGCATCCGCAGGACGATCCCGCGGCCCTCCTTGGTGACCTCGAGCGGACCGTCGCCGGTCCGCGGCTTCATCGCCGCCATGGGCATCCCCTTCCTCGTACTCGGGCAGAACCCATTATCGCGTGCTCGTCGCCATGTGACGAAATCGTCGGCCGCCGAACTGCGGCACGATGGGTGGCATGACCGCCCCAGCAGCTCCTGACGCCCACATCGGCCCCACCGATCCCACGAGCCCCGAGCCCACCCTGGTCCTCGAACGCGACGGCGGGATCGCGACGGTCCGGTTCAATCGGCCGGCGGTGTTCAACGCGCTCGATCGGCCCACCAAGACGGCCCTCGTGCAGGCGCTCGGCGAGGTCGCAGCGGACCCCGGGGTCCGCTGCGTCGTGCTCACCGGCACGGGCCGCGCCTTCTGCGTCGGCGAGGACCTGCGCGCGCACACCGAGGCGCTCATGTGGGGTGCGGGCGACCTGGCCAGCACGGTGACCGAGCACTACAACCCGTCGGCCGAGCAGCTCGCGACGATGCCCAAGCCGGTCATCGCCGCGATCAACGGGGTCGCCGCAGGGGCGGGGACGTCCTTCGCGATGGCCGCGGACTTCCGGATCATGGCGGCATCGGGCGGGATGAACCTGGCCTTCGCCGGGATCGGCCTCTCGTGCGACACCGGGGCGTCGTTCTGGCTGCCGCGGCTGGTCGGCGTGGCCAAGGCCAAGGAGCTGCTGCTGTTGCCGCGCACGGTGGGCGCCGAGGAGTGCCTCGCGCTGGGCCTGGTGACCGAGGTCGTGCCCGATGACCAGCTCGCCGGCCGGGTCGCCGAGCTCGCCACCCGTCTCGCCGCCGGCCCGACCGTCGCCTACGGCGCCATGCGGCGCGCCATCGCGTATGCCGCGGCCCACCCGCTCTCGGACGCCCTCGCGGTCGAGCGGGACTTCATGCAGCTCACCGGGGACACCCAGGACCACCTGGACGCGGTGCGCGCCTTCGTCGAGAAGCGCTCACCGGAGTTCCACGGCCGCTGAGCGGCGGGCGCCGTGGGTCGCTGCACGCTGATCGGCGGGCCCGCAGCAAAACGACGCCATGGCGTCGTTCGGGGTGGGTGGCGTCGATATAGCGACGCCATCCACTCGGAACGACGCCATGGCGTCGTTTCGAGCTGAGGTAGGTCAGGCCGGCGGCATACCGGCGCTCATGGCGCCCAGTCGGTGGGCGGGGTGAACAGCCACAGCACGCTGATCCACTTCCACTGCCACCACAGCGAGATCGGCATCAGCCAGAGCCAGCGCAGCCACGGGGGCAGCATCGGCCGGTGCCTCTCCCAGCCGAGCCCGAGCAGCGGCACGAGGTAGGCGAACATCGGCAGCAGATAGCGCGGTGTGCTCGTGCCCGGCCCCTGCGCCGCCATGACGTATGCCGCGTATGCGACCGGCCAGGTGCGCAGCACCGGGCCCAGCCGGGCCGCCCACGGCCCGGCCATCCCGCCGATGATGAGCGCGACGACGAGGACGAGCGCGGGCATCGCCCAGTCGCCGAGGTAGTAGCGCGGCGTGTCGAGCCAGGGCTGGAAGATCCGCACCCGGCCGCCGGAGTTCCACGCGCCCATCGTGTCGACGTAGGCGTTGCGCTCGCCGGTGGCCGCCCAGGCGATGGCCGGCCAGGTGAGCCCGGCGACCCCGCAGCCGGCCAGGGCAGCGAGCGCCGAGACACCCTCGCGGCGGTCGATCGGGTCGCTCCCCCGCCGCCGCCAGCGCAGCCCCACCGCGACGAGGGTGACCACACCGAGCGGCAGCGCGATCGGCCGACTCACGCCGACGAGCAGCGCCAGCCCCGTGGCGACGAGCCACCGCTCCCGACGCAGCGCGAGCAGGTAGCCGGTGAGCAGCAGCATGGCGAGCGACTCGGTGTAGCAGACCTGCAGCGCGGGCGAGGAGGGGAAGACGGCATACAGGGTGACGACGAGCAACGCCCCCACCCGGCCCACGGTGTCGCGCATCAGCCGGCCGAGAAGGACCGCCGCACCGAAGCCGAAGAGCAGCGCGAGCGTCGACCCGACGACCGGGAAGGACAGCCCGGTGACCGCCATGACGACCCGGGACAGCAGCGGGAACGCCGGGTAGAAGGCCCACGGGTTCTGCATGGCGTTGCCGGTCGGGTAGCGCGGGACCGAGCTCGGATAGCCCTCGGTGGCGATCCGGGCATACCACTTGCCGTCCCAGATCCGGGTGAAGCCGAAGTAGCCCACCGGCTCGCCGTCGGTCATCCCCGCGGGCAGTTGGTGTGGCGCCACCATCGCGAGCATGATCGCGGTGACGATGCGGGTCAGCGCATAGAGCACGACGATCTGCATCGTGAAACGGCCCCCGAGCACCTGGTCGAGCAGGGCCTCGGCGCGTGGGAAGCGGCCGTCCGCGGCGGTCACCTCGACGGTGCGGGAGGGGCGGGCGGGCACGCCGGGACTCTAGCCGACCGCGCGGTGGCAGCCGGCGACGTGGTCGTCGACGAGACCGCAGGCCTGCATCGCGGCATACAGCGTGGTTGGGCCGACGAAGACGAAGCCGCCCGCCTTGAGCGCGCGGGCCAGCGCGGTCGACTCGGGCGAGGTGGCGGGCACCTCGTGCATCGAGCTCGGTCGGGTATGCCGCGTGGGCGCGTGCGACCAGACCAGCCGGTCCAGCCCGCCGTCGGCGCGCAGGGCGAGCACAGCCTGCGCGTTGTGGATCGCGGCGTCGATCTTGCGCCCGTTGCGCACGATGCCGGGGTCGGCCATCAGGCGCTCGCGGTCGGCGGGGTCGAAGCGCGCGACGACCTCGGGGTCGAAGCCCGCGAACGCCCGCCGGAAGCCCTCGCGCTTGCGCAGGATGGTGATCCACGCCAGGCCGGACTGGAAGGCCTCGAGAGTGAGTCGCTCGTAGAGCGGCTGCTCGCCGTGCACGGGCCGGCCCCACTCGTCGTCGTGGTATGCCGCATAGTCCGGCGTGCTGCCGGCCCAGGCGCACCGGGGCAGTCCGTCGACGCCGACGACGAGGCCGTCAGACACGGGCGAGCATCTCCGTGACGGCCCGCTCGAACATCGCGCGGACGGCTCGGTCGGTGGCGGGGGCGAGCAGCCGGCCGAGGGCGTGCGGGTGCGGGGTGATCTGCTCGCGCCAGCGGATCCGGGTCCGGCGGCCGGTGCGGTGCCCGGGCTGCCCGCTCTGCCCGGGCGGAATGGTCGGCTCGCCCTCGGTGAGGGTGACCTCGGCCCAGCCGCCGAGCAGTCGCCCGGTCTTGACCACCGCGTAGCACGCCGTGCCGTCGGCCGGGGGGTGCCAGCGGGTGACGATCATCCGGTCGGCGAAGCCGACCGGGCCGAGCCTGGTGATCCCCTCGAAGGCCCACCCGACGCCCGGCTCCCCGGGGTCGGTGCGCACCTCGGTGAGCGGCAGCCGGTGCGCGGCGACGTCGGTGACCACCGCCCACACCGTCTCGATCGGCCGGTCGACGGTCCGCTCGACGGTGACGACGGCCACGCTCAGGACTCGGGGTCGGGCTGGCGGGTCGGCGGCTGCGGCTCGGCCAGGGGCGACGACTCGACCGGCTCGGCAGGCGCCGGAGCCGGTGCCCACGCGCTGGGCCGCTCGTAGGGTGAGCTGCCCGCGCTCTCGTCGGGCGGCATACCGGCCTCGCCCTCGCCCACGGCCTCCGCAGCGCCGGCGCGCCCCCGCAGCTCGTCGATCTCGGCCCCGAGCCGGGCGATCACCTCGTCGACCTGCTCCATCCGATAGCCGCGCAGCGCGGTGTCCAGCCGCAGCGCCTCGAGGTCGTCGGGGGTGAGCCGGTCGTCGGGCAGCGGCACATAGGCCAGCGAGGAGGTCGGCGGGGCGAGCGAGCCGTCGATCCGGCCCAGCACGGCTGCGACGGTGAGCGCGACGAGCGTGACCGCGACGACGATGCCGAGGACGATCACCGGGCCACCTCCGGCGGCGTCTGGCCCAGCCTGGCGTCGACGGCCCGGACGAAGGCGACCGCCTCGTCGACGTCGTCGGTGACGAGCAGCTGGTCGACGTCGGCGCGGTCGATGACTCCCCGCTCGACGAGCGCCCCGCGCATCCAGTCGACGAGCCCGGCCCAGTGGTCGCTGCCCGTCAGCACGATCGGGAAGCGGGTGATCTTGCGGGTCTGCACGAGGGTCAGCGCCTCGAAGAGCTCGTCGAGGGTGCCGACTCCCCCGGGCAGCACGACGAAGCCCTCGGAGTACTTGACGAACATCGTCTTGCGGGCGAAGAAGTAGCGGAAGTTGACCCCGACGTCGACGTAGTCGTTGAGCCCGGTCTCGAAGGGCAGCTCGATGCCGAGCCCGACCGAGACCCCGCCCGCCTCGAGCGCCCCCTTGTTCGCGGCCTCCATGAGCCCCGGCCCGCCGCCGGTGATGACGGCATAGCCGGCCCTTGCCAGGGCCGCGCCGAGCTGCTCCCCCAGCCGGTATGCCGCGTCGCCGGCTCCCAGCCGCGCCGAGCCGAAGACGCTCACCGCCGGCCCGAGCTCGGCGAGCGCGCCGAAGCCCTCGACGAACTCGGCCTGGATCCGCATCACCCGCCACGGGTCGGTGTGCAGCCAGTCGGTGGCGCCGCGGCTGTCGAGCAGCCGCTGGTCGGTGGTCTGGCTGGGCACCCGGTCGCCCCGCAGGGTGACCGGTCCCTTGTGATAGACGCGGCGGCTCACGGTGAAGAAACTAGCTCAGCCAGCGCAGCATGGCGGCCTCGGCCGCGCGGTACTGCTCGATGGGGGCGCGTTCGTCGTCCATGTGCGCGAGCAGCGGGTCACCAGGCCCGAAGTTGACGGCCGGCACCCCCATCGCGGAGAAGCGGGCGACGTCGGTCCAGCCCTCCTTGGCCTGCACCCGGACGCCGAGCGCCTCGATGAATGCCTGGGCAGCGGGCCGGTCCAGCCCGGGGCGGGCGCCGGCGGCGTTGTCGACGATGGTGACGTCGAGGCGTGCGAAGACCTCTCGGACGTGTGCCTCGGCCTGCTCCGCGGACCGGTCCGGGGCATAGCGGTAGTTGACCGTGACGACGCACTCGTCGGGGATGACGTTGCTCGCGGTGCCCCCGGAGATGAGCACGGCCTGCAGCGCCTCGCGGTAGGTGAGGCCGTCGACGTCGACGGTGCGCGCCTGGTATGCCGTGAGCCGCGCGATGACCTCGCCGGCGTCGTGGATCGCGTTGTGCCCCATCCACGGTCGCGCGGAGTGGGCGGCCGTGCCGTGGGTCCGGACCTCGGCGCGGAGGGTGCCCTTGCAGCCCCCCTCGACGGCGCCGTCGGTCGGCTCCATGAGCACCGCGAAGTCCCCCTCGAGCAGCTGGGGAGTGGTCTGGCTGACGAGGTGCAGGCCGTTGCGCTCGGCCTCGACCTCCTCGCACTCGTAGAAGCACAAGGTGAGATCGCGGTTGGGGGCGGGCAGCTCGCGGGCCAGGCGGAGCATGACCGCCACGCCGCCCTTCATGTCGACGGTGCCCCGCCCGACCAGGTCCTCGCCGTCGCGGACGACCGGGAGGTTGGGCTGCTCGCGGGTCAGCGGGACGGTGTCGATGTGTCCGGCGATGACGACCCGCTCGGCGCGGCCGAGATCGGTGCGGGCGATGACCGTGTTCCCGGTGCGGACGACGTGCAGGTGCGCGAGCGGCCGCAGGGCCTGCTCGATCGCGTCGGCGAGTGCCCGCTCCTCCCCGCTCACCGAGGGGATGTCGCAGATGGCGGCGGTCAGCGTGACGACGTCGGCGTCCAGGTCGAGCAACGGCATACCGCCACCCTATTGGGGAGGGGGTATGCCGCGGCGCTGGCCGCGGCATACCCCCTCGAGTGGTGCAGGGTGACTCAGTGAGCGATCAGTGCGCGGCGGCCCGCATGTGCGGCGGGACGCTGTTCGGGTCGCTCGGGTCGATGCCGGTGATCGCCTGGAAGCGCACCCGCTCGTAGCGGTCGTCGTGCTCGGCCGCCGCCTCGCCCTTGGGCTGGGTCATCAGCGAGACGATCGCCATGACGATGAAGCCGACCGGGATGGAGATGACCGACGGGTTGGACAGCTGCACCGGAGCGCTCGCCGGGTTGGCGGCGAACCACGGGACGGTCTTGGAGAGCAGGATCATGACGACCGCGACGGTCAGCCCGGACCACATGCCGGCCGCCAGACCCTTGGCCGTCGCCTTCTTCCAGTACATCGTGTAGAGCAGCGCCGGCAGGTTGCTGCTCGCCGCGATGGCGATGGCCAGGCCGGCGAAGAAGGCGATGTTGATCGTCTCCAGGGCCAGGGCGATGACCAGCGAGACCAAGGTCGCGCCCACCGTAGCGATCCGGGCCACCTGGAGCTGCTTCTCCGGGGTCACGTGCCCGCCCTTGAGCAGCTTGCCGTAGATGTCGTGGGCGACCGCACCGGAGGTCGCGATGACCAGGCCGGACAGGGCCGCGAGGATCGTCGCGAAGGTGACCGCCGAGACGAACGCCACGAGGATGTCGCCACCGAGCTGGAAGGACAGCAGCGGCATGGCGATCGTGCCACCGGCCGGGATCTTGAGCCGCGGCACGAGCACGGAGGCGCCGAAGCCGAGGATCGGCAGGGTGATGAGGAAGCAGGCGAAGATCCAGATCGCGGTGACCGCGGAGGTGCGGGCCGAGTTGGAGTTCTTCACGGTGAGGAATCGGATCATCACGTGCGGCAGGCCCAGGACGCCGAGGGTGAGGCCGAGGGTCTGACTGAAGTTGTCCCACTGCGCGACGGCGGCGGCCGGGTGCACCGGCTTGGTCGCCACGGTCGGCAGGTTCTTGGCGCCGTCGCTCTTGAAGACCTCGTCGGCCTTCTGGAAGAGGGTCAGCGGGTTGAAGCCGAACTTCACGAGGATGAGGAAGAGCAGCAGGGCCCCGCAGAAGAGCAGGATCGCGGTCTTGACGATCTGGATGTAGGTCGTCGCGAGCATGCCGCCGAAGAGCGTGTAGATCGTCGTCAGCACGGCGATGAGCAGCGCAGCACCCCAGTAGGGCAGGCCGAAGAGCAGCTTGAGCAGGCCGGCGGCCGCGACGAACTGGGCGGCGATGTAGACCAGCGACAGGAGCACCGACGAGGTCGCGATCGCGGCCCGCACGGCGTTGCTGCTGAAGCGGGTCGCGAGCACGTCGCCGAGGGTGAAGTGGCCGAGGTTGCGCAGCGGCTCGGCCACGAGAAGCATCGCGAGCAGGTAGGCGATCGGGATGTAGGCCGCGAGGAAGAAGCCGGTGTTCGCGCCGTTGAGGCCACCGAGCGAGATCGCGCCGGTGATGCCGAGGAAGGTCGCGGCCGAGATGAAGTCACCCGCGATGGCGACGCCGTTCTGCTTGCCGGAGATCTGGCCGGCGGCCACGAGGTGCGAGGCGGCCGAGGTGTTGCGCTTGCCGGCCCAGTAGGTGATGTAGAGGGTGACGGCGATGAGGACGACGAAGATGATCGCCGCAGAGGGGGTGATCTGTCCGGTGGTCACTTGGTCTCACCCCCAGCGGTGGCGCCGAGCGATGCCTCGACCTTGTTGATCTGGCTGCGGTAGTAGGTCGTCACCGCGACGACGAAGAAGAAGGTCGTGAAGACGTAGAGGAACGCCCACGACAGGCCGGGCACGACTTCCCCGTCGAGCAAGGTGGTGAAGTAGGTGATCGCGACCGGGACGAAGAAGTAGACGAGCGTGAGGGCGACCAGCGGGCCGACGAGCCGCTTCTTGGCGGCGGCCATCGCCTCGTAGTACTCCTGCAGCTCTGCTGCATGGGGATTGACGGACGGCATGTGCTGGGTCCTTTCATGGGTGGAGAGCGGCGACACGCGCCGGTGGGGCTTCCAAGGGTGGCGTTGTGCGGACGGCTCCCGTCCGGTCCGCGGCTGGTGGTGCAGGGAGGGTGGCCGTGCCTACATGGCCTTGCCGCCGTTGACCCGCCAGATCTGCCCGGTGACGTAGGACGCGTCGTCCGAGGCGAGGAAGCCCACGACGTGGGCGACCTCCTGGGGGCCGCCGAAGCGGCGGATCGGGATCTCGGCGATCAGACCCTGTTGGATCTTCTCCGGGATCGCCTGCACCATCTCGGTGCCGATCACCCCGGGGCTCACCGCGTTGACGGTCACCCCGGTGGGGTTGTCGAGCTTGCCCGCCCGTTCGAGCAGGAAGGCAGTCTCCCGCGCCAGGCTCTTTGTGAGGCCGTAGAGCGCGGACTTGCTGGCCGAGTAGTTCGACTGGCCGATGTTGCCGATGTCGCCGACGATCGAGCCGACGAAGATCACGCGGCCCGAGCCGCGCTCGAGCATGTGGCCCAGCGCCGCCTGGGCCATGAAGAAGGCGCCGTCGAGGTTGACCGCCATGACCGAGCGCCAGTCCTCGTCGGTCATCTTCAGCAGCAGTCGGTCGTTGGTGATGCCGGCGTTGTTGACCAGGATGTCCAACCGCCCGTGCTGCTCGATGACCTCGGCGACGATCCGCCGGCAGTCCTCGCCGACGCCCACGTCCCCGCGGTGCACGCTCAACGTGCCGTCCGGCTGCTCCTCGGCGAAGTCGCGCTGGAAGGCCTCGGCAGCCTCGGTGTTGCCGCTGTATGCCGCGGCGACCGTCGCGCCCTGGGCGGCCAGGGCCCGGCTGATCGCCGCCCCGATGCCGCGCGTGCCACCCGTGACGAGCGCCACCCGCCCGGCAAGCGGGCGCCCGGGGTGCTGCTCGCGGTCGTCGTCGACCATCTCCACGTCCTTCCGCACGCGCCGTTGCGTGCTTGCTCGGTGCCGTTGGCTCGGTGGTGCTGGTGCTGCTGGATCCAAGCGAGTATGCCGGGTGCTCCCTCCCGGGGAGCAGGGACCCCCCGGGAGGTGCACTCGGCCGGTGTCCGGACTACTTCTTGCGCTCGTCGATGAGGTGCTTGGCCTTGCCGATCGAGCGCTCGATGCTGCCGGGCGGAAGGACGTGCATGCCGAGGGTGACGCCGACGACTTCCTTGATCCGGCGCATCGCCTGCTCGCCGAGGGTGTGGTAGTCGCTCTCGGCCGGCTCCGGACGGGCCTCGACGTAGACGTCGCAGCCGTCCATCCGGCCCTTGTTGTAGAGCTTGAGGTAGTAGAAGGCGGTCAGGCCGGGGATCGACATGAGCACCTCCTCGACCTGGCTCGGGAACATGTTGACCCCACGCAGGATGATCATGTCGTCGCTGCGGCCGGTGATCTTCTCGACGCGCCGCATCGAGCGCGCCGTGCCCGGCAGCAGTCGGGTGATGTCGCGGGTGCGGTAGCGGATGACCGGGAAGGCCTCCTTGGTGATGGTCGTGAAGACCAGCTCGCCCTGCTCGCCGTCGGGCAGCACCTCGCCGGTGTCCGGGTCGATGATCTCCGGGTAGAAGTGGTCCTCCCAGATCGTGATGCCGTCCTTGGTCTCGACGCACTCGTTGCCGACGCCGGGGCCGACCACCTCGGTCAGGCCGTAGATGTCGACCGCGTGCATGTCGAGCTTGCCCTCCATCTCGCGGCGCATGTCCTCGGTCCACGGCTCGGCGCCGAAGACGCCGACCTTGAGCGAGGTCTTGGCCGGGTCGATGCCGTGCCGCTCCATCTCGTCGAGGATGGTCATCATGTAGGACGGCGTGACGACGATGACGTCGGGCTCGAAGTCGGTGATGAGCTGCAGCTGCTTCTCGGTCTGGCCGCCGCCCATCGGGATGATCGCCGCGCCGAGCTTCTCGGTGCCGTAGTGCAGACCGAGTCCACCGGTGAACAGGCCGTAGCCGTAGGCGTTGTGCACCTTCATGCCCGGCTTCACCCCGGCAGCCCGCAGGCTGCGGGCGACGACCGTCGACCACATCTCGATGTCGTTGGCGGTGTAGCCCGCGACGATCGGCTTTCCGGTGGTGCCGCTGGAGGCGTGGATCCGGCGGATCTGGTCCATCGGGACGCAGAACATCCCGAAGGGGTAGGTGTCGCGCAGGTCGGTCTTGACCGTGAACGGGAAGCGGGCCAGGTCCTCGAGGGTCTTGAGCTGGTCCGGGTGCACCCCGGCCTTGTCGCACTTCTCCTGGTAGTTGGCCTGGTTCTTGTAGGTGTGCGCGATCGACCACTTCATCCGCTCCAGCTGCAGCTCGCGCAGCTGCTTGACGGGGGCCTTCTCGATCGGCTCGAGATCCTTCGGGTCCGGCGTGAGGTCCAACATCGGTGGTGGTCCTTCCTGGTGGGTCGTGCTGAGAGTCTGCAGTACGTCTCGGGTCGACGTCAGGTCACGGGCGCTCGATGAGGACGGCCACCCCCTGCCCGACCCCCACGCACATCGTCGCGACGGCACGGTGCAGGTCGCGGTTGGCCAGCTCGAGGGCGGCGGTCAGGCACAGCCGAGCTCCGCTCGCACCGAGCGGGTGGCCCAGGGCGATGGCACCGCCATTGGGGTTGACGTGCTCGGCGTCCTCGGGCAGCCCGAGGTCGCGCAGCACGGCGATCGCCTGGGCCGCGAAGGCCTCGTTGAGCTCGACCAGATCGAGATCGCCGACCTGCAGCCCGCGTCGCGCGAGCAGCTTGCGGGTGGCCGGCACCGGGCCGATGCCCATGATCCGCGGCTCCACCCCGGCCGACGCCGCACCCGTCACCCGGGCGATCGGCTCGAGCGAATACCGCTGCACCGCAGCCTCGCTCGCGAGCAGCAACACGGCGCCACCGTCGTTGACGCCGGAGGAGTTGCCGGCCGTCACCGTGCCTCCCTGACGGAAGGGGGTCGGCAGCTTGGCCAGCGCCTCGAGGCTGGTGGCCCGGGGGTGCTCGTCGGTGTCGACGACGACCGGGTCGCCCTTGCGCTGCGGGATGGTCACCGGGGTGATCTCCTGGGCGAAGCGTCCGCTGGCCTGCGCCTTGGCGGCGCGCTCCTGCGAGCGCATCGCGAAGGCGTCCTGGTCCACGCGGGAGATCTGCCAGTCGGCCGCGACGTTCTCGGCCGTCTCGGGCATCGAGTCGATGCCGAACTGCTTCTGCATCGCCGGGTTGACGAAGCGCCAGCCGATCGTCGTGTCGTAGACGGCGTTGTCCCGCGACCAGGCGGTGCCGGCCTTGGGCATGACGAAGGGGGCGCGGCTCATGCTCTCGACGCCGCCGGCGAGCACGAGGTCGGCCTCGCCGGTGCGGATCATCCGGGCCCCGGTGGCGACCGCGTCGGCACCGCTGGCGCACAGCCGGTTCATCGTCGTGCCCGGGACCTCGGTCGGCAGTCCGGACAGCAGCGCGGCCATCCGGGCGACGTTGCGGTTGTCCTCGCCGGCCTGGTTGGCGTTGCCGAGGATCACCTCGTCGACGGTGGCCCAGTCGATCTGCGGGAGCCGCTCGACGACGGTCCGGATGAGGTGTGCCGCGAGGTCGTCGGGGCGCACCGGGGCGAGGACGCCGCCGTAGCGCCCGATGGCGCTGCGGGTCCCGGTGACGATGAACGCTTCAGTCATGTCTCTCAACTCGGTCGGTCGCGCGGCCCGGGCGGTGGGGAAGGTGTCCGTATGCCGCGTGCCGGGCCGCACGCGGCATACGGGGTCAGTGGTCGTGCCGGTTGGCGCTGGAGGCGCCCGGGCCGGTCACGCGTCGAAGTCGACGACGACGGTGTCGGCGGTCGGGTAGGACTGGCAGGCCAGCACGAAGCCCTTGGCGACCTCGTCGGCCTCGAGGGCGTAGTTCTGCACCATGTCGACGGTGCCCTCGGTGACCTTGCACCGGCAGGTCCCGCAGACGCCGTTCTTGCAGGCGTAGGGGATCTCCGAGCGCACGACGCGGGCCGCGTCGAGGATGGTCTGGGTGCCGGGCTTGAGGCCGAAGTCGGTCGAGCGGCCGTCCAGGACGACGGTGATCCGGGCCTCGTCGCTCGCGCCCTCGGCCGCAGGCGGCGGCGGGGGCGGGGTGGCGCTGATGTGGAACAGCTCGCGGTGGATCTGCTCGTCGTCGAGACCGCGCTCGAGCAGCGTCTCGCGGATCATGTCGGTCAGCGGCAGCGGCCCGCAGAGGAACCAGTCGTCGACCTCGGTCGCGCCCGAGCCGTCGAGGATCTGTAGGAAGCGCTCCTTGTCCAGCCGGCCGGAGAGGATCTCGGTGTCGCGGCGCTCGTTGTCCAGGACGTAGAAGATCTCGAGTCGGCCGAGGTAGCTGTTCTTGAGGTCCTCGAGCTCCTCGAGGAACATGATCGACGTCGTCGTGGGGTTGACGAAGATCAGCGTCGCCCGGCTGTTCGGCTCGGTGGCCAACGCGGTCGACAGGATCGAGATGATCGGCGTGATGCCCGAGCCGGCCGCGACCGCACCCCAGTGCTTGGCCTGCCCGGGGTCGAGCACCGGCGTGAACGAGCCGGAGGGGCTGAGCACCTCGAGGCTGTCGCCGACCTGGAGCCGCTCGATCGCGTAGGACGAGAAGACCCCGCCGGGCAGTCGTTTGACGCCTATCCGCAGCTTGCCCGAGCCGGCCGGGGCGCAGATCGAGTAGTTGCGCCGGACGTCGTCGCCGGCGATCGTCGCGCGGACCGCGACGTGCTGGCCGGGGATGTAGGAGAACTCGTCACGCAGGTCGTCCGGCACGTCGAAGGTGATCGCCACCGCATCGTCGGTGATGCGGTCGAGCTCGGCGACCTTGAGCACGTGGAAGGACACCCGCTTGCGGGCGCCGTCGGTCTGCGGCGGCTGGACTGCTGTGGCCATCGTCGTTGTCCCGTCGTTGGGTGCTGGTCTGGGTCGGTGAGAGCCCTGCAGGTCAGAGGCTCTTGAAGTAGTCGAAGGGCTCGAGGCACGCGGTGCACACGTACATCGACTTGCAGGCGGTCGATCCGAAGCGGCTCACCTCGCGGCCCCGCTCCCCGCACCGGGGGCAGGCGACGAGCTCGTCCGGCGGCCGGGTGGACAGGGTGACGTGCACCGGGCCGGCCGGGGCGACGCCGGTCGGCGGCGCGATGCCGTACTCGCGCAGCTTCTCCTTGGCCTGCTCGGTCATCCAGTCGGTCGTCCACGCCGGCGAGAGCGAGGTGGTGACCGTGACCTTCGGGTAGCCCGCCTCGGCGAGGGCGCGGACGATGTCCGCGCGGATCTCGTCCATGGCGGGGCACCCGGAGTAGGTCGGGGTGATCACCACCTCGAGCGTCCCGTCGTCGTGCGCGAGGACGTCCCGGAGCATGCCGATGTCGGCGATGGTGAGGACCGGGATCTCCGGATCGGTCACCTGCTCGAGGACGGTCCGCGCCGCGGTGACGGTCATCTCACCAGGAGGCGCCGGGGTGCAGGCGGTGGATGTACTGCATCTCCGCCAGCAGGTAGCCCAGGTGCTCGGTGTGGGTGCCCGCCCGGCCGGTGCCGTCGCGCAGCCGGACCGTCGGCATGGGGAGGGTCGCCTCGGCGAGCACGCTGGCGACGGTCGCGTCCCACGCGGCCTTGACGGTCGCGAGGTCGGCGGCGACGCCGGCCGCCACGAGGCGGTCGTTGAGCTCGTCGGTGCGGAACAGGTCGCCGGTGTAGGGCCAGAAGTGGTCGAGCGCCTCCTGGATCTTCCCGTGCGACTCCTCGGTGCCGTCGCCGTAGTAGCGGGTCACCGAGATGGCGTAGTCCGCG
>ERZ795053.859-NODE-859-length-38609-cov-9.525134_pt1 | contig 38609 bp, 24 predicted proteins | sample MGYA00375137_ERZ795053 | MGnify/ENA primary metagenome ERZ795053 (study PRJEB30182, sample SAMN05720284) | activated sludge metagenome | isolation source: Anaerobic digester | place: Hong Kong | collected 2014-12-17 ... | reverse complement strand
GGCGACAGGGGATCACGGGCAAGTGCGGCCAGGTACTCGTTGATTTCTTCGGGGTGGATAATCCGGACCATGCTGACCCCCAAATCCGGGCTGTGAAGCGACCATTTTTAAGCTGATTTTTCATCAATTTTACATGTCATTCCGGCAGATACTGACCCCCTGATCCTGAGTTGAGAGTCGATTATCTATTTTAATGGTTTTTGGGATACCATTTTTTTATTTTTTTGGGCGCGAGGCCGGGGACGGCCGCATACATTCCGGACTATATTGACCCCCTAAGCTCCCATCAGATAAAAAGGTTTGACCACAGTGTTTATAGAGCGGGAAAGATTCCGGACTATGTTGACCCCCGAAAAAGGGAAAATGCACCAAAAAGCTCTTCCAATTTTAACCATTAAAACAGACGCCGGGGGGCATTCCGGACCATGTTGACCCCCTGTTGTGATTCCCGACTTACCTGGGTTTTTGATTCCTTCGTGGCCATTTTAACCATTAATGTGATCACGGATGGCTGCAAAAACAAAACGTATGGGTACGATTAAGCAACTTTTACAGATGCATGGGCAAGGGCTAAAATACAAGGTTATAGCCCGAAGCCTGAAAATGAGTAAGAATACCGTGAAAAGTTACCTGCGAAAGGTCAGTGAATCCGGTGTGGATATTAAAGACCTTCAGGAACTTGACGATCCGGTACTTGAGATGTGGTTTCATGCCGGCACAGCAGCCTACCCGGACAAAAGGTTCGAAGACTTCAAAGAGAGACTGGATTATTTGGTCAAAGAACTTGGCCGACGCCATATGACTAAAAGATTGCTTTGGGAGGAATACCGGGGTGATAATCCCAACGGGTATATGTACTCCCAGTTTTGCTTTCATCTTACCCAGCATCTGTCGGCACGTAATCCTTCGATGGTGCTTACCCACCAACCCGGGGAGAAGCTCTTTGTCGACTTTGCAGGAGATAAGATCTCCTACACCGACCGGGAGACTGGTGAGATCATCTGGTGCCATGTGTTTGTGGCCTGCATGCCCTATTCTGACTATAGCTTTGCCATGGCGGTACGTCATCAGACCATAGAAGATTTTTTGTATGCCCTGGCTTGCTGTCTGGAAGCACTGGGAGGAGTGCCGCAGGTATTGGTACCGGACAACCTGAAGGCGGCCATCATCAAGGCCAGCCGTTATGACCCTGATATCAACCAGGCGTTGGAGGATTTTGCCAACCACTACCATTTTACAGTCATCCCTGCACGTGTCTCAAGACCAAAGGACAAAGCCCTGGTTGAGAACCAGGTAGGAATAATTTATAACCGTATCTACGCTAAGCTTCGCAACCAGCTGTTCTTTGACCTGGAATCCCTGAACCATGCCATTAGGGAGAAGAACCGGGAACATACACAAACCAGGATGCAACAAAAACCCTACACCAGGGAAGAGCTTTTCCTGGCCGAGGAAAAACCCCTTCTTAGACCACTCCCCCCTAAACCCTTTGAACTGAAGTATTACAAGCAATTGAAAGTGGCACATAACAACCATGTTTATCTGGCTCAGGACAAGCATTATTACAGTGTACCTTACACGTTAACCGGGTCTAAGGTCAAGGTGATTTTTACCCGTACCATGGTTTATATTTATTGCAAAGGAGAGCAGGTAGCCGTGCATATCAGGGACTACAAACCAGCAGGGTATACCACCAATGCTGATCATCTTTGCTCCCGGCACAAGCATTATCTTCAAAGGAGCCCTCAGTACTACATTCGTCAAGCAGAAGAAAAATCACTGTTACTGGGCCATCTTGTCCAAAAGATGTTTGAAGATGGCCGTCATCCGGAACTCAATTACCGAAGCTGTGACGGTCTGCTGAACCTTTGCCGGAAAACCGAACAAGCTGACTTTGAGAAGGCTTGTCGGATTGCCATTGATCATCAGGTCTATTCATACCGATTTGTCAAACGGATCATTGAAAACAAAATGACCCGGGAAGAACCAGCACCAGAAATTGAAAAGCCTTTACCCGCTCATGCAAACATAAGGGGCAAGGAATATTATAGTCAAACAACCATTAATTTTTAAAAACATGATGCAGATTGAAACACAAATGAACCAATTACGCCTGCGGGGCATGGCGCGCTCCTGGCAGGCCATGGTGGAAACGCGCCGCACACATGAACTCACTTTCCCAGAAGGTCTGGGGATCCTGCTCCAGGGAGAAGTCGATGAACGCACCGACAGGCGCTTTGACAGGTTGCAGAAAAACGCAAGGTTCCGCTACCGGGCATCGATCGAAGAACTTACCTATGATTCCTCCAGGGGATTGGATAAGGCATTGATTGCAAATCTGGCCACAGGTGAATACCTGGAAAAGGGAGAATCTGTGCTTATAACCGGGAAAACTGGTGTGGGCAAAAGCTTCCTTGCATCGGCGCTCGGATTGCAGGCCTGTGCCCAGGGATACAGCGTGGAATACTTCAATGCACAGAAGATGTTTCTGCGACTCAAAATGGCCCGCCTTGAAGGAACCATCCTGAAGTTCTTCGATAAACTGGCAAAAACAAAACTGCTGATTATTGATGATTTTGGTCTTGCTCACCTGGACAAACAGCAACAACTGGACCTGATGGACATCATGGAAGACCGACATGGACGTTCTTCTACGATCATTACCAGTCAGTTGCCGGTGGCTGCCTGGTATGATGTTTTTGGAGAGGGAACGATCGCCGACGCAGTATTAGACAGGTTGGTTCACACATCGTACAGAATTGAATTTAATGATATAAACTTGAGAAAAAAACTGTAAAATTGTCAGGCATCCGTGTTCTTTGATTTATGACCCGGCAGGGGGTCAATATCACCGGAACAGGGGGTCAGTTTGACCGGAATATCCACGGGGTCAATAAGCTCCGGAAGTTTCCCGAAATGGACGACAAACAGGGCGATACGCCGGATGTAATTATTCAGAGTACTTTTACTTTGTCCACGCAGGGTCACCTGTTGCTCTAGTTTGCGGACCACATGTTCAAATTCAGGGACAAGCACAATAGCCTGCTCCACAAAAGTAAAACCCGATTTCTTTCTCATAATCAGAAATTTTAAGGTGAAACGATTTCAAATTATGAAAAGAATCGGGTACTTTTGAAAGGCTATCCCGCCAAAGCGGGATTTAGTTCAACATTTTGTATAAGTAATGGCAGGCAAAGTGCTAAATATCAAGTTTTGTAGCCCGCTCAAATTGCGTAGCGGTTTGACAGGATAGTAGCCCGCAATCCCCAACGATTTCATAGTGTGCCGAGAAGCAGAACAGCGGCAAAATACAGTTCTGCATGCTGTAATCAAGATGGTGGAAACAGTTGTAAGTTGAACCACCGGTGTCACTTTGCAGGAAGGGGCATCAAACCGCCTAAAGGTGCTGTGGTAAAGAGCCATGGTGCTGAGCGTTTAGGTTAAAACTGGTACCATGAGTGCTGGTTGGTAGGAATAAAGGAGTTGAACGTAAGTGAACCCTTGATGAGGAGTCGAGAAGTTGCCATATCCTGTCAAAAGCTACGGAGTATGTGACGGAGTTAAAAGTTTAGCGGGCACCTGTTTACTGGCTAAACGGCAGGCGTCTTTACAGAGGGCAGGAACTTTATTCAGGCTTGGTTACGGAACTCGGGAACCAGCAAGCCGATGGCAAGGGAAGGGCACAACGGGACCACCCCGGAGGCCATAAACCGAAGCGGCATGTTGGGACGGATTGCCCCGTAGTAGCGATGAAGCGATTGTAATGAAAGCAGAGCGAAGGGGGCGAGTTATACAGGATCATAACATTTAACAACTCGCAAGTGTATATATTAATTGAAAAGTATACCACATTCCATTTGAAAAGTATACCACTCATCAGTGCAAACTTGTTGCTTTGGGATTTACTAAGCAACACAAAACGAGATGATGAGTATGGATACAAAACAAGAGATCACGAGACGTTATTTTCGGGAGGGTGACAGCGAAAGAAAGATTGCGCGTGATTTGAAGATCAGCCGGAAGACGGTTAAGAAGTATCTTCAAGATCATTTAAATGCCCAAGAAAAATCTGAACAAGATGGGAACACGGATTTATTGCAAGAGTATGTTTCCAGTCCGCCGACATACGACTGTTCTGGCCGCTATAAGCGGAAACTGAATCAGGAGATTGAAAGGCTGATTTTGGAACAGGTCACCGATAATGATCGCAAGAAGCGGGAAGGCTTACGTAAGCAAATTAAGCGGAAGATTGACATTCACGAATACCTGCTAAAGAAGGGTTATCAAATTGGCTATACCACGGTCTGTAACTTTATCCGGGAGCAGGAGGTCATCGCCCGGGAAGCATTTATCCGCCAGGACCATTTGCCGGGTGAAGAATGCGAGTATGACTGGGGCGAGGTCAGGCTGATCATCGGTGGAGAACAAAAGCGTTTTTACCTGGCCGCCTTTACCGCTGCTTACAGCAATTACCGGTATGGAGACCTTTACAGTCGACAGGATACGCTGGCCTACATGGAGTCTCACAATGACTTTGTCGGGCATGTAGGGGGCGTCTTCCACGAGATGGTTTACGACAACATGCGAGTGGCTATAGCGAAGTTTGTTGGCCGTTACGAGAAACAGCCAACCCGGGCTTTGACAGGTCTGGCCGGCTGGTACCACTTCCGCTGGCGGTTCTGCAATGTACAGCGGGGGAACGAAAAAGGCCATGTGGAACGTACTGTTGAAGTAGTCCGCCGCAAAGCCTTCTCTGACCAAGATACCTTCGAGACGGTAGCTGAAGCGCGCATACACCTTGCTGCCACTTTTGACCGGCTTAACGACATCCCCTGTCCGCAGCGGGGGAAGAGTCCCCGTCAGCTATTGGAGGAAGAGCGAAGCAGGCTGTGGAAGAATCCTGGAACAATGGAATGCTATCTGATTGATTGCCTGAAGGTGGATAAATACTCTACCTTCTCCTTCGGCACCAACAAGTACTCGGTTCCGGATTACCTGGTAGGCCGGATGGTCGAAGTCAAGGCATACGCCAATCAACTGAAAGTGTATTACAACAACCTGCAGGTGTGCCGACATGAACGACAGTATGGCATGTACCAATGGGAGATCGATCTTGAGCATTATCTGAAGACGCTTGCGCGTAAGCCCGGGGCACTGGCCGGATCGGTGGCCATGCAACAAGCTCCGTCGGAAATCAGGCGATTGTATGAGCGTTTCTTCCGAAGCAATCCGCGCGGTTTTATTGACATACTCCAATATTGCCATAGTAAAAACATACCGCACCAGAAATCAGAGGAAACAGTACATGAGCTTAACTGGCTTTGTCCACAGGATGTCTCTCAGGACAAAGTGATTGCCTTGTTGGGGAATCAGTCCCTGGAGCTGAAGCCGTTGGCAGAACCGGTCAGGAAAAATGAAATCGAGGATTATTCCCGAGAGCAACTTCTGGAAATCTCCATGATGGTAAGTAACCCTGAATGAAAATAGGATGAACACAAAAGATATCAAACAAAAAATCGAAGAACTGAGCAGAACCCTGCATCTGCCCGCTTTCCGACGGGAATATGAACAGCAGACTATCCATGCCTTAGCTGAAAGCCTGTCTTATGAGGCTTTCTTACTACGCCTGATGGAATTAGAGTCCCAAACCAGAGAAGCAAATCGCCGCAAGGCCCAGATACGGCAGGCCGGTTTTGTTCAGTACAAATATCTGCATGATCTATCTCGGGTGGACTTACCCCCTGACGCCGCAAATAAACTTCCGCAACTGGAACAACTCGATTTTATAAGAAGCGGGCAGAACCTGATCCTGGCCGGAAATCCCGGAACTGGTAAAACTCATTTGGCTACGGCCTTGGGTTTAAAAGCCTGTCAGGAGGGATATAAGGTACTCTATACGACCGTATCCAGGCTGCTGACCCAGATCCGTGAGAGCCGCTCCCAAAAACTGCTCAGAACGCTTGAGAACAGGTTTGAGAAGTTTGATCTGGTCATCTGCGATGAGTTTGGGTATGTATCCTTTGACAAAGAAGGCTCGGAGCTGCTTTTTAATCACCTCTCCTTGCGTTGTGGGCGAAAATCCACAATTATTACCACAAACCTGCCTTTCAACCATTGGAATGAAATCTTTGGCGATACAGTTTTGACGGCGGCAATGGTAGACAGATTAACCCATAAAGCCCTCCTGATCAATATGAATGGCAGTTCTTATCGGGTAAAAGAAACCAAATTAATGTTAGGGAAATGAACACCAAGCACCCGAATCAGCCGCCTTAGTGTCTTTGACGCGCCGGGGATCCCCGGCGCGTCAAAGACACTACTAACAAATATTACTTTTTCTTTTATCTTTATCGAGTGGTGTGTTCTTTAATTGAAATGGTGGTATACAATTGAACTGAAATTTACAATAGGCGAACTGCCATCAGTATTAGTTCAAAGAAGCGTATAGCCGAAAAGATGAGAGAGGTGGGCATTGAACACCTGACGCATAAAAGCATCGTAGGAGTTGCACAATTTCTGGAACCGAATATTTGGGGATGGATCAATTATTACGGAAAGTTCAGGTTGTGGGAGATGAACCCGGTCTTTCAATGGCTGAGAAGGCGGCTTGTAATGTGGGCACGGAAGCGGTACAAGCGTTACAAAACGAGCATCAACCGGGCTTATGCCTGGCTTAAGAGAGTGAAAGAACAATATCCGATACTGTTTTACCACTGGAGGGTAGGATTCTCGTAATGAAACGCATAGATTTGTATAACAAGAGCCGGATGAGCTGAGAGGTTCAAGTCCGGTTCTGTGAGAGGCTGAGGGGGAAGTTCCCTCGGCCTACTCGACCCGCTGAACGTTACATGCGTGCTGTCCGGCTCCATGGCACCTGTTATATTTCCTGAAAAGTTGCGCTTTTTTCTTCATGCTTCGATGGGGCAGGCTCGGCATGGATAAACAGAAAACAGGGTGATTTGCACGCTTAAAACGTGCAAATCACCCTGTTTCTGTAAAATACATCAAAATAAACTGAACCATAAAGCCACACCAAAGATTTCCACTGTAAAAAGGTCGAAGTGGGTATTCTAGTTACGTCAAATATTTAACTTGTTAAGGAAATCTCTACTTCCGAGATCACCAATGGTATAGGTGACAAATGTAGCAACAGGATACCACCAGAAGGAGCCAATGCCGGTGACCCAGAGTAATAGAGTAGTGAAGCAACCTGTGAGAGCACCGGTGATGGCCCATTTCCAAAGGATATTCTTTCGCAACGAGAGTAGAGCGAGCCCCAGTAATCCTCCATATACAAATCCTGGTACCTGCAGGCCAATATCAATTAGCCCCTTTTCGTTTCCTGCAGTAAATGTGAGAATCCCAACGGCAATTAGTCCAATTATGAGTCCCCAAATTGCAACAAAGTGGCGGCTTCTTCTAAGTAATTGTTTGTCATTCAGTTTTGTCTGACTTTCAATCGTCTTCCTGATACCAACCACCGTCGTTTGCGACAAGGCCGTAAGCGCTGAGTCGAGGGTGGAGATTCCAGCAGCAAACATCCCGGCAATAATCAATCCGGATAGCCCCTGCGGAACATGGTTGGCAACGAAATAGGGAAAAATGCCGTCTTGTCCGGGTGTTGCCAAATAGGCATATTCTGCCGGCAGCGGGTGTTGGTGGAAAAAGAGGAAGAGGGACAGGCCGACCCCCAGCATCAAAATCGAAGGAAGCACACTGCAGGCTGAGACAATTACGGCCAGTCGGGCCTGTTTCACAGTTCGGCAGCACATAATTCGTTGGGTGACTACCTGGTCGATGGCATTTGACCCCAGTTCAAACACCGAGGCTCCCAGCAGTCCTGCCCATAAGGTGTAAGTCTTTCGTGGATCTAAAGAAATCTCCAAAAAGGCGGTCTTCGCGTGATCATCGAGGGTGCGCAGCATCTCAGGCAAGGAGAGGTCAATCCCAGTGGTCACATGTACAATTGCGACAATTCCCCCGGTAATAAAGATAAAAAATAGGAAGAGGTCTGTCCAGATGACCGTTTGGATGCCGCCGATCCAGCTCCATAAAACGGAAAAGGCTACCAGGATTAGAATACAACTAAGGAATGGTAATCCCGAAATTACCTGTAATACCACCGATGTGGCCAGCAGACGAACAGCCTGGCTTAGGATGGTACCAATGAGGAAGAGAAGTCGGGAGATGACCGCCGCATTGGGATGGATTCGTTTGCTGATAAAATCATATGGGCTATAAATATTCTCCTCGTAATAGGGTTTCACAAAGATAAACGCCATTAGCAGGTTCCCCAGGATAAATCCCCCAATCAAGAGGGCATACTCCAGGTTCCCTCCATCGACGAACACTTTTGCCGGGAGGGCGATGAAAGTGAGGGCGCTGATCTTCGTTGCGATGATAGAGGCCGAGACTGCCCACCAGGGCATATTGCTGCCTCCTTTAAAATATCCGGCAGCGTTCGTGATATTCCTACCGGTAAGGAGGTGTCCCGCTGCGGTGACCATTACGAGCATGAGTCCGATAATGAATATGTCAAGCCAATGTATCATCTATTCCGCTTTTAGTTGGATGAGCATCCACCCGCAGGGAGGAATGTTAAAGTTGACCGTTTTTTTCGTCAGAGTATCTTCTCGGGGCAGGATCCGGTCGCGGTTAGCCGGGTCGTTGAACGCGTTAATGTCAGGGGAATTAATCTCCCATTTTCTCACAGCTTTATATCCATTAGGCACCGCCAATTTGATTTCCTGGGGTGTGTTGTGCGACCGGTTGGCGAAGGCGAGGTTGAGAGAACCGTCTTCCGCCAGGACAGCCGCCCCGTCTATAAATGGGAGTGTCTGCGCATCTAATTTCATTTCCGAGGCATCTCCCTGTATGGAAAAGTCGAGGGATGCAGTGCTGACACCCGGACCTTCAATCTGGATGTCAAGGCGTTTCCCGGTCATCAGTTCGCGGTACAGTTGGAAAAGGTAATAAGTTGGCGTAAGGAAAGCATCGTTATCACCTACTGTACGTATTAGTCCGTGTCCGTTTACAGGAAATATATAGTTGCCCATGCTCACATGGGGTGACTGACGTATGAAAACGTTCAACATTCCAGCGGTCACAGTAACATCAAACTGACGGCGGAGGTCGTTGCGGGTGAAAGTGAATTTCTCTCCGTCGAAAAGCTGGTGTCGGTTGTTCCATTCGTCAATCGAGAGTGTGATGGGGCGGCCTACCCGTTCAGGCCTCTCATTGTATTCGCTGAGGAGTGTACCCAGGTGGGCCAGGTGGGCCTCCATTTTAGCCGGGGCAAAAAGCGAGTTGGCTGCGTTGACGATGGAATCGTTCCTGACAGGCGTATGCACATAATAGTGTTGTGTGAGAATGTCAATGAAAGGCAGGTTATGCTCCAGAACCGACCGGTCCCAGTCGTAAGTGTGTCCCACGGCGAGCAGTTGCAAATCAGGATGTTTTTCGTGGATCACTGATGCCCACTCTTTAAGGCGTAGGGCATATTCTTCACCGGTCTCCTTTTTGTTGATTCCGAATCCACCCCAGTTTTCGTTCCCGATACACCAGTATTTCACGCCGTAGGGTTCACCGTGTCCGTTTTGTGCCCTTTTCTTTCCGTATGGGGTATCTGCAGCGCCATTGGTGTATTCAATCCAGTTAAGTGCCTCCTGAACAGTGCCGCCTATATCTGGATTGTTGGCCATGTTAAAGTTGATATAAGGTTCGACCTTCATGCGGTCGCACCACTGGAGGAATTCATCGGTGCCGAAGCGGTGGTTTTCGATGCCACCCCAGCACTGGACGTCGACTACGGGTCGTTTTTCGGCCGGACCGATTCCCCGTTCCCAGCGGTATTCATGTACGAAGGTGCCACCCGGCCAGCGTATGATGGGGATCTGGAGCGGTTTCAGGAGCTCATCAACATGCGGACGCGGTTCACCGTTCAGGCCGACAATACCGTCATAGATCACCCGATCGTTGCAATCTTCGAACATCTGACCGTAGATCATCGGGTTGATGTCGGCTGGATTTGCAGGAATGGTGACTGTCACCATCGTGGTTGATAGTCTAGTGTTTCCGGGTTCCCCTTTTTCTGGTGAGCAACCGGAGGTAAAAAAGAGAATTAAAAAGATTATGGATATAAAAAGAAATTTTAAAGTTATTTTCATCGGTGTGGATTTTGATTTATGAAGTCGGTTCTTTTCCAGCAAACGGATTATAATGGCCGGCTCTTTCGCCGGAGCCCTGATTTCTTTTCAGGATAAGTGATTTATCATCAAGTGGTTCAATGTTCTCATTCAGCAAATATTGTCCCTGTTTGATTAGTTGGGATCTCAACAGTTTGATGTTAACTGCTCTTGATGTGCATCCGTAAGCATTAGCGAGGGCCGCAGCCGTGCCTGCACCTTCACCAATGGCCATGGCTGTTGCCATCACCCTGGCCGATCCAAAGGCAGTGTGTGTGGCAGAGATACTGCGTCCCGCTACAAGAAGATTATCAAGGCCTTGAGGAAGAAGACAGCGGTATGGAATTTCATAGACTGCTTTCCCTGAGCCGGTAAATATTTGTGCTTCCCCTTTGGGCGGGTGAATATCGATGGCGAAAGTACCGCAACAGATTCCATCTTCGAAAGCAGCACCGTTGAGAACATCTGTTTCAGTGAGCGTGTAGTCCCCGGCGATGTGTCGTGTTTCCCTGATTCCTGCGTGGAGTCCCGTGTCTATAATATGGGACTTTTCAAATCCACTCACCTCCCTTTTGAGGAACCCGTGGATCTGTAGCACCTGTTTCCGGAGGAGAATCTCTGCCCGGGTAAGATCGAAGATATCTGTTCCGTCGACATTCTGCAGCCGGGTTGTGTTGACGGAGAACTGGCCTTCGGCAGGGAGTTGGTACATAAGGATGCGGGGTGCGATCTCCTGGTCAAGTTCTCCTCTCTCCTTTGCCGCTTTGATTCTGTCGTTCATGCCTAGGAAGGCGATGGCTTTTTGGCTGTCGATCTCATCATCGGTCGGACTATCCTTAAGCAGGTGGCGGTTTGTCTTCATCCAGGAGCGGAGCTTGGCGTTGTGAACATTTCCAATCCGGAAGTAGAGTGTTGCCGGCTGCATAGTGCCATCAGATTCCCTTCCTTTGACAAAGGGCGCCCCGGCACGGGCCACCACGTCAGCATCGGCCGAGCAGTCGATCACGTAATGGGGGCAAATAGCTTGTCGGCCCGATTTATTCTCGATGAAGAGGGTGGTAATTTTGCTTCCGTTACGATTCCTGGCTCTTTCTGTAGTTCCTTGAGCGGCTTCCGCCAGTGTTCCCTCAGAGGCTCCTTCTGCCCCTTCATGGGTGGGCACGTTCTCATCCGGCTCTGTTTGGACACCTACAAGGAGGGAATGGAGGAGTATCTGAACACCTGCCTCCTCGAGCATATTAAAGAGGAGAACTTTAGTGCCCTCTGGATCGAAAGGTGTCATAGAGGCATTGTCGAAGGTGAGGTCAGTCAGGTGCCCATGAGAGGCACCTCCCAAGATCAGCCGTTGAACAAATTCGCCCGCGATACCTCGGATTACCTGTCGGCCGTGAATGTCATGGAAGGTAAACATTGGGTTCACCATCGCCATGGTGAGGTTCCCGCCCACGAAGCCATACCGTTCAATAAGGAGTGTTTTGGCGCCAAGGCGGGCAGCTGCTATAGCCGCACCTATACCTGCCGGTCCGCTTCCCACAACGCAGATATCAGGACGAGCAATTATCGGAGTAATCCTTTCCTGTTCTTTGACAACAGGAAAGGATTTTTGAGTTTGAGTCATACACAACTAAAGTTAATAATTCGGATTTTGAACGAGCTTACTGTTCGTTTGCAATTCGATGGCTGGGATAGGCCAGAGATAATTCTTGTTTTTGTCAAAGATTCTGGTCTGAATCACGCGCATAGCACCCGCATTTGATACTTTGGAATAGTCAGGAGTTCCATTTGCATCAATGGCTGGAGCCGAAGACAGATATCCGCGTGGGATCCTGCCGTAACAAGGGCCGTTCAATACCTGTTCTGCGATCCTCCAACGCAGTATATCATAGTAGCGCAATCCTTCACCGGCCAGTTCAGCCTTGCGTTCTTTTCTGACCACGGACCGAAGTTCTTCCTGTGATTTTCCTGTGGAGATGACAGGCATACCTGCTCTTGTCCGGATCTTGTTGAGGGCTGTATAGACGCTTTCATCGATGTTATTCGCTTCGATTTTTGCTTCTGCGTAATTCAGGAGCACTTCAGCGTAGCGCATTATGATCGGGTTGATATCCGATTTGGTTGCATCTGTCTCAGTAGGATCGGAATACTTTCGCCAGGCATATCCTGAGAAACTGGCATATGTATGGGTAGCATCGAGGTTGGCCACCCGAACGGCCGGCGTCACTTTATAATTCCAACAAAATAGACTGTCTTTGTGGGTTTCGAACTGATATCCAAAATAGACGGAGCCCGGAAGAGCTATGGTTTGGCCGAGTCTCGGATCACGGTTTTCAAATGGTTTTGCCGCGTTGTAGAGCGGTGATTTGTCGATGGGTAGGCCATCGATGCAATCATACGAATCGACCAGCGACTGTACAGGTAAACGGTTGCAGTAACCGGAGGCCAAACGGGAGCGGAAGGAGAGGGGGGTCTGATGGAATATATCATCATAGTTAAACTGGATAGCCCAGATAATCTCCTTTGAGGTTTTACCAACACGCATACAGATATCTCCGTACTTGGGATTCAGAATATATTGGCTGCCTTCGAGGGCCATCACTTTTTGCGCGGCATCGATTGATTGCTGCCATTTTCCGTTATAAAGTGCCACGCGGGCGGCCAAAGCCCAAGCGGCACCCTTTGTGATAGCCATGGTATTCGGTTGGTTGGTGGCGCTAAGGTTCGCAGCTGCTTCATCCAATTCCTTCAGGATAAAGGCAGTTACCTCCTCTTTGGAGTTCCGGGTTACCATCGCCTCAGAGAGATCAAGCGTTTTGGTAATCAATGGAACGCCGCCGTAGAATTCTGAGAGGAGAAAGTAATAATAAGCGCGGAGGAATTTAGCCTGTGACGATATGTTTTGGATGATAGCTTCAGATACATTTTCGCTGGCGCGATCGATGTTGTTAATCAGGAAGTTACACCGGCCGATGCCCCGGTAAGCAGTGTTCCAGATCGTACCGACATTTCCTCCGCCGGGGTCGCCCCATAAGCTTTCAGGTCTGCTGTCACGATTGGTGGCAATGTCAGAGTACATTTCGAACCATATGGCGTAAGGATTTTCACCAAACCTGAGGGTGAGGGGATTCATACAGCCTGCAATGGCCGTTTTTAGCTCGTTCTCTGTCTTAAGAAATGTCTCCGTGGAAGGAGCATCGAGGGGGTATTTTTCAAGTTCGTCGGTACATGCGACAAACAGTATCGAAAGTAAGAATATCAGCTTTTTCATGGTTCAGATTTGTTAAAACGTGACACTTAAACCTGTATTGAGCGTTTTTACCAGCGGGTAGTAAGCGCCGCTGCTTCCCGGAGTGATTTCAGGATCTGTATTCGGCCAGAAATTGTCGAATGTAAAGAGGTTTTCGGCTGAGCAAAAGATGCGCAGGTTTTGAAGATTCAGTTTTTCGCTTATCTGTTTTGGGAGGGAATACCCTAATTGGATATGTTTCAATCGCAGGTATGCCGCACTCTTCATCCAGAAATCAGAATACTCGGTGTTGTTGGTCTCCCCAAAAGCCAGGCGTGGAAACATGGCTTCAGGATCGGGATTTTCGATCGTCCAGCGGTTCTTATGGTAGTCAAAGGCGGTTCCCGACATGTGGAATGGGACATTCCCGCTTCCAGTGATATAACCGTCGACTTTTCCTACGCCTTGCATAAATGCCTGGAAGTCGAAATTCATGTATTTCAGTGACAGGTTGAGGCTATATGTATAGCGGGGAATGGTACTTCCCAGAATCTGCTTATCCTCACTGTTGATTCGGCTGTCTGCCTTGTAATCCTCGTATTTAATGTCGCCGGGTTGAACATTTCCGAACTGTGTCGGGCCTGTATATTTTTTTGTAGCGTCCATATCTGCAGACGAGATAAATCCAAGTGATTTATATAAGTAGAAAGATTCGATGGGATATCCTTCATGGTCGACAATGTTACCCGATTCCCGGATACCCTTCAAGTCTAGGATTTTGTTCTTTACATCAGAAAGTGCGAGGGTTATGCCGTATTCCAGTTTGCCGATGGCGTCTTCATAATCAAGACTGAAATCCCATCCTTTGTTCTCAACAACGCCTGCGTTCTGAAAAGGAGCTGTGAGTCCCATCGTGGCTGGGATGTTGAGCCTAAGGAGTATGCCTGTTGTTTTTTTATAGTAGTAATCAAAACTGGCTGACAATTTCTTCTTAACTGTTACATCGAGTCCGAAGTTTGACATCTCAGACGATTCCCAAGAGATATTTGTGTTGGCCAAGTCGACGATTGCTGCACCATCCTGGAGCATGTCGTTAGAGATGTAACCCTGAGACAGGGAGACTGTCGATGCAAAGGGGTAGTTATTCCCAATGTTCTGGTTTCCAAGACGGCCCCATGAGGCCCGAAGCTTCAAATTGTCAATATCATCTTTTAGGGAAGCCATGAATGCCTCTTCTGAAATTCTCCATCCGGCTGAGAATGAGGGGAACACTCCCCATTTTTTGCCTGTGGAAAACCGGGAAGAACCGTCGTAGCGTACGTTGGCCTCAAGGAGGTATTTCCCTCCGTAATCATAATTCACCCTTCCGAACCATGAAAGCAGTGTCCATTCCGATGCCCAACCTCCATTTTTCATATTTGAGGATGAGCCAGCCGAGAAAACTGTATAATCGGGGAACAAGAATCCATCGCGGAAAGCGCTGAAGCCCTCGTTAATATAGCTTTCATACTGGAAGCCACCCATGGCCATGACATTTCCGAAGGTGTATTTTTTGTCGAAAGTAAGCGTGCTGAAGAACTGGTCGGTGCGGTTTCTATTCACGTTTTCGTCCATGTAATTGATTGAAGGGACAGTGAACCGTAGTGTACCGTCGGCATCATAGGTCTTTACTGTGTTGACGAATGATTTAACCTGAGGCTGTGAATATGTGGGGGCATAAGAGACCTTAGCTGTCAGCCAGTCAGTGGGGCTGTAATTCAGCGAGAAATTGCCTATTACCGGGGTTTCAGTTACCCTGTAAAAGCCGCCATCTTCTAGGATTGCCAGCGGGTTTACGCCATTTTGTCCTTCACCCCAGAGTCCGTTCGAATATTTAACTGCCATGGTAGCCGGCAGTTTGTTCATCATCCCAAAAATGAGGCCTGTGGCAGATTCGTAAGAGATGGCCCCGGGATTGCTTCCAGGAAAATCAGATACAGATTTTCGGTTGCGGTTATAAACAAACAGGTCAAAAGAGCCACTGATCTTTTCTGAAATCTTGACATCTGTATTCAGGCGAACAAAATAGCGCTGATAGTTGACCGGTTTTAGTAGGCCGTTTTGGCTCAGATAGCCGAATTCTCCGAAAAATTTCAGCCTGTCATTTCCTCCCGAAAGACTGATTGTGTGGTTTGTCTGGATGCCGTTACCGTTTAGTACCTCATTTTGCCAGTCAGAATCGGGATATTTATCAGGATTTGAATCCTTATTTGCTTTATATTCGTTGATATAGGTTTCTGAAAAGAGAGGTGTCCTGCCTACGTTTGTATATGCCTCATTTAAGAGGTTCATATGGTCGATCCCATTAAGTTTATTAGGTAGCTCGGTTGGCATTTGCACACCCACATAAGCGTTATACCTGAGAGAAAATTTGCCTTCCGATCCTCGTTTGGTGGTGATAATAATGACGCCGTTGGCAGCCCTTGATCCATATATGGAAGAGGAAGCGGCATCTTTCAACACAGAAATGGATTCAATGGATGCAGCATCGATATGGTCAATAGACATTTCAACACCGTCGACCAGTACCAGTGGATTAGCGTTATTAAGGGTACCGATCCCTCTAATGCGGATAGTACCGCCATCGACACCCGGTTGTCCGCTTCGTTGGGTGATGGTAACACCGGGAGCAATCCCTTGGAGAACCATGGATGTCTGTCCAACCTGTCTTCGGGCAATGTCATCACTTGATACTGTAGTGACGGCACCTGTTAGGTTGACCTTTTGCATGGTTCCGTATCCAATGGCCACAATTTCGTCGAGGCCGATTACATCCTCCAGCATGGTCACGTTGATGATCGTCTGGGTGCCAACAATTACATCCTGTGATTTCATGCCAACAAATGAGAACTCCAGAATGGTGGAAGGATTAACATTTGTTAGCATGTAATTGCCGTTATTATCAGTGATGATGCCAAAAGTTGTTCCCTTTCTGATTACAGTGACCCCAGGGATAGGCGTCCCAGTTTTGTCAGTCACTTTTCCGGTAACTTGTCCCTGTTGCTGTACTGTTGACTCTTTCACCTCCGGAGATGCAGTAGTAAGGACAATCTGCCGGTCCATGATGAGGTAATTGACATTTGTCTCCGCGAAAAGTTCCTCCAGGATATCTTCGATCTTTTTCTGGCTTACATTGATGTCAACCTTTCGTTCTACATCGACAAACATCTGGTTGAAGAGGAAATAATAATCAGAATTTTCTTCAATTTCAGCCAGAATGTCTACAACCTTGGCATTTCTCAGGTTCAGTGAGAGCCGGGTATTTTGAGAGTAACTGTCGATTGCCCAAGCTTGGGCGGCGAGCACTAGCAGAAAAAAAAGACTTAACCGCATAATTATCATTAGTTTAGTTAGACATGGATAAGGCACCATGTGCAAATTCCATTTTTTTTTCATAGTTTTGACACATTAAGTAGTTATTAAATATTTAGGAATGGTAACTTCTTATCGACAGGAGAGTGGTACGAACACTCTCCTGTTTTTAACTGAATTGTTTAATTTTTTCAAGATTCAATTTCAGGATAATCCTTCGTTTTTCATATGTTCCGTCGGGATTTATCTCTCGTTTCATTTCTTCGAAAGCGATGGGAGAGGTGATAGCAAGTAATTTTAGGACTTGGTCAAGCTGTTCATCCTGAAAGGTGGCGTAAAACTTATAGTTCATCAGCTGCGCATCAGCAATGACAATTTCGGCATTATACCAGCGGCTGAGGCGACGGGCAACCTGGCCCATGTCCTCATTCCGGAAGGTCAGTTTGCCCTCTTTCCAGCTGGTATATTGTGAAGCGATGACATCGCTTTTATTTACTTTTTCATTACCAGTTTGGATTTGAAATTTTTGGTCAGGTTCAAGAAGACAGAGCGATGACCCGGTTTTGTTCAGTACCTCCAGTTTCCCGGTTTGCAGGATCACCTCTTCCGACTGTTCATCGCGATAAGCTATTACGTTAAAGGTAGTACCAAGAACCTTCAGATTCAGTTTGGTTGTTTTGACGAGGAATGGTTTGTTATCCCTTTTGGCCACGTCGAAGTATGCTTCGCCATAGAGGGAGACCTCTCTGTCGCTATTGAAGGGTATGGAATAATGCAGGGTTGATCCGCTGTTCAGGAACCCGGTGGTGCCATCTGGAAGTGTGAATTTGGTGCGTACACCGAAGGGGCACTGGATTTCGGCCTGGGTTACTGGTTCTGGTCGTTGTTTGGAAGAGAAAGCGAGAAAGGCCAGGAAGGAGAGAATAACCGGGATGATGAGAATAGCTGCAACACGCTGGAACCACTTTGTGAAAGAACGATCCGATTGCATTTTCCTATCTGGATGAATGGTCGGGTTCGGTTGCGTCAGCCTGTCTGGTGGTATGTTCAGGTTGTGATGCATTTGCATGTCCCGTTCACTGTTGGTTATTCCAGATACATTGTTGAAGTCGCCTTCTTGGTGATTTCCATCTTCGATTTGTTCGTGGAGTTTATGGAGTAACAGTTCCACATCAAAGTCCGGAGCAGGGGATTTGCAGAATTCAAGGTAATGAATCGTCATCAGTTCCCTGATTTCATGGTCTGACTGATCATTTTCGATACATTCTTTGATTGTCAGGAAATCCTTACGAGAGTATTTCCCCTCAAAAAACCGTTTTAGTATATTGATATCCAGATCCATAAGTCGGTATTGTACATGAGCACGGATGCTCTTTTCTATCTATAGCATTAACGTACACAAAACCCTTAGTCGGGTTGGTTATTTTTTCCCCTTTTTACCGATAATTTTTCCTGGATAGAAGAAAGAAGAGGAGAAGCCGTGTGTTGTCTTGGGTTAATTTTTTTTTGATAGTCTTTAGTGCTTCAGTGATATGGTGTTCTGCAGTTTTTATGGAGATTCCCAGTTGCAGGGCAATCTCGGAGACCGCCATTCCATTCATTTTGCGCATGAGAAGAATTTCACGTTGTCTGTCGGGCAGTGTGCTGATTATTTGTTCAACGAGTTGGAGGAGTGACTGATAGTTGGTTTGCTGTTCCGTGTCATCATTGAAATCGGAGACATTTGAGGTGATATCGTGGAGGTAATAGTGAGAACGCTGTTTTTTTTTGAAAGCTGCTGAAATATTGTGGCTGGCAATGGTGAAAAGGTAAGATTGAAATGAACGTTCAGGATTCAGGGAGTGGCGGTTATTCCAGATTTTGAGAAAGAGATTCTGTACGATTTCTTCGGCATCTTCTTTAGATTTCAGATATCCGAGAGCAAAATGATAGATGTACTTACCGTAATTTCGGAAAAGTTCATCAAAAGCGTTTCTATCCCCGTTTTTTAGGTTAGATACCCATTGCGATTCTCTATCTTGATCATTTCTATTCAGCTCTGTTTTTTAAACAAAAGTAGTAAAGAAATTTGCTTAATCATCTAGCTTTGTGAAACGAATCCTTTTCCTCTGGAAATCCTTTATTATATCAATTTTCTTCATTTTTTTCTGTAAATTTATTTCACTGCCAGAGCACCAGTTACGAGTTGTAATTGTAAGATGTACTTAAAAATATAAGGAATGAAAAAGTCTTTCAGAGTCATTCACTGGCTGCCCAGGGTAATCTGTATTGTTGCCATACTTTTTATAAGCCTGTTTGCAGCGGATGCATTTGGGCCAGGACAAACTATTTTACAACAGCTTGGTGCATTTTTTATGCATTTGATCCCATCGTTCCTCCTAATCGCATTACTTATTGTAGCATGGAAATGGGAATATATTGGAGGGATCATTTTTGTTTTGATTGGATTAGGATTAAGTCCATCTATTTTTATGCACAATTATAACCGGAATCATTCACTTGGTACGAGCCTTGGGATCATCCTGATGATTACATTTCCATTTGTTGTGGTAGGCATTCTTTTTATTATCAGTCATTTCATGAAAAAGAAAAGTAATCTTCAGAAGTAATATTTCATTTTAAACTTTACGGAACGGAAGGGGAGATCAGGGTGGTCATTCCCCGGGACAGTCATTGGTTCTTTGCCTGGGAACCCGGCCTGACCGAAGTGGGAGGGATTGCGGTCCGCAATGCGGTATGGAATTACAATGGCAATGATCCTGCGAACCATCTCTTTACGACTTGGGCGGGGATTCCCGGGGGAGGAATGCTTCCTTTTGGCATCCATGCGGTTTTTTAACCCGAAAAACAGCCGTGGCAGCAGTGCCATTACCACGCAGATCGTAGCCGGAAATAGTGTGGAGACCAATGGGGGCAACCATGCCGATTCCAAGAAGAACGATTATTTTGCCCGGGCCACTCCGGGAAGCACCACGGTGGGTTGCAGCATCAGCGGTGCTGATTTGGGTTCCCCTGGGGCGACCACTGAGTTCTGCGCTCCCGGGGGGATGGCCCGGTATCTGTGGAGCGTATCGGGCGCTACCATCAGCGGGACTGCCGATGGTCGCTGCGTGCAGGAGCAACCGATGGAAGGTTCCTGTGGGTTTATGGTTTTGCTCACCACGGAGGACGGGAGCGGAAATCAGGCCAGTTGTTACAAAGAGGTGAAGGTGGCCGACCAGGTGCCGCCGGTGGCTGGTTATAGTCCGGACCCTTTTGATCTTGGATGCAACCCCGGGGTGGAGGATTATCAGCCAACATTGAATCCGCAATGGAGTGACCACTGCGGCATCGAAACCACGGGAGTCAGAGCCGGGACTCCCATGGCCGATGTGAATGTGAATGGCCGCTGGAGCGTGACCCATGAGTATTTTGCCGTTGATTACGCCGGAAATGAAGCCACCTGCCGGCAGGTTCTCTCCTGGCATCAGTGTCTGGCGGTTACCACGGCAGTTGCCGATTCCATCACGGCCAACTCCGTGGTGCTTGGCGGGGAGGTGACCTTTGAGGGGCTTTCCTCAGTGATGGAACGTGAAGTTTGCTATGGCACCACCCAGATGCCCACGATAGGAAGTGGTCCAAAACCTGGCCTGGTTGCCCTCTGTGGGTGGATCAGCGGCCGGTTCAGACACTGACCCTTATTATTATGTTTACGGATATGACGGCACCGATGTGCAGGCAGCAAAAGCAACAACGAATTACTCCACCTATGGAGTATTGTACAACTGGCCAACAGCCATGACGGCCTGTCCGGCTGGGATGGCATTTGCCAAGTGACGCTGAGTGGTCCTCTCTGACCAATTATTTGATTAACAACGGATATGGCTATGAAGGGAGCGGGAATGACATTGCCAAATCCATGGCAGTCACTACCAACTGGAATTCTTATTCAACGCCCGGCATTCCGGGTTATGATCCAGCCAGCAATAACAGCAGCGGTTTTTCGGCTCTTCCGGGCGGGTTCCGAGGCAGCAGTGGTAATTTCGGCCACATTGGCTACCTCGGGTTCTGGTGGTCCTCTATGGAGAACTCAACAGGTAGTGCCTTTTACCGGTACATGAACTTTGGCAGCACCTACGTCTACGGGTACGACCACGGCAAGGATTACGGTTTTAGTGTTTGTTGTGTGAGGGATTTTTAGCGAACGAATTGAGCGGGTCGAAATTTCACCTCAGCAGGGGGGACTCGTTGCCTGATTGTTCAAGACAGATAGTAGTACCCACGTTGTAATTTCTCCACAGCATGGAGGCATCAGGCTTCCTTTGTTGTTTTCTGATGTTCGGGAGTTGGTGCTGTCCCACTGTATCCAGGTGGTATTAATCCCCTTGTGCAATCATCACCACCATGGTGCTGCTTCTTATTGTTCACTTTGTGAGCATCCGCCCGCTGCAGTGGCAGATCGAACGGCAGAACGCCGTGATCGACGAACTGGCCTACATTGAGAAATACCGCTACGAGATCCGCAACGATTTCGAGAAGATCAAGGCCCGTGACTCCCAGGTGGTGATTGACCTGGATAATAAACTTGACGTTTTGTCCGTCACTTCAGGTGACAGTGTGGAAGCTCCCAAAGTGAAGCGGAAAAGTTTTCTTGGAAAAAAATGGTATTTTGGGAGTGATGTTTTATATAACAAAATAATTCAAGAAAGCGTGATTGTAAATAGTTTATAAACACTATAGTACTTAGTCAGATGAAGTTCAAACTACTATTTTTCTTTTTGATCTCCGGCATGGTCTGCCTGGCTCAGAGCCAGGTTCAACATGCTGCCACCGATGTGATGATTTCTGTGGTGAAGGGCAAAACCCGGGTTCTAACCGATGAAAAGGGGACGTTATGCCTGCGGGTCACCCCGAGGGATGTGCGCAGACTGAAGGCCAGAGGGATCGTCCGGTACAGCGACTTTGGCGTCAGAGGAGATGGAAAGCATGATGATATGGACCTTATTGCGGCCACGCACGCCTTTGCCAACCAATATGGGCTTACGGTGAAAGCCGACGAGGGGGCCACCTATTATATCAGTGGGAAAAACCGAACGGCGGTCATCCGGACCGATACCGATCTTGGCACGGCTACCTTTATGATTGACGATACCGATGTTCAGAACCGCAATGCTCCTGTTTTTCTGGTCAGTTCCGATCTCCGCCCATTCACACCGGAAGGGATTACTTCCCTGAAGCGGAATCAGGAGCGCATAGACCTTTCCCTGCCTGGCCCCTGTCTGGTTACCGTGACCAATTCGAACGTAAAACGGTATATCAGGTTTGGGCCTAACCAGAACAACGGATCGTCGCAGACCGATATTTTCATGGTAGACAAAGACGGATATGTGGATAGGAACACGCCCATCATCTGGGACTTCGACCAGATCACTGATATCTCAGTTCTGCCCATTGATTCCGTTCCACTGACCCTCAGCGGGGGCCGTTTTACCACGATAGCCAACAAGGAGGCGTCGAAGTACACATACTATAGCCGGGGCATCGCCATCAGGCGATCCAATGTGGTCGTTGAAGGATTGGAACATCGTGTCACGGGGGAAGGAGAGCATGGCGCACCGTATGGGGGGTTCATCAATGCCGGAGATTGCGCTAACGTGACAGTCCGGAACACCCTTCTGACGGGGCGAAAAGTCTACCAGACCATTGGCTCAGCCGGAGTGCCTGTTTCTATGGGGAGTTACGATATCTCCCTTAACCGCGCCCTTAACATCACCTTCGCGCACTGTCGCCAGACCAACGATATCAATGACAGCAGATACTGGGGAATCCTGGGCTCCAACTACTGCAAGAATCTGGTCTATGACCATTGTACTTTTTCCAGGTTTGATGCCCACATGGGGGTAGCCAATGCAACCATTCGCAATTCCACCCTGGGGCACCAGGGCATCAACGCCATCGGTTGCGGAACCTTTGTTGTCGAGAACTGCACCATCCGTTCAAGGAACCTTATCAACCTGCGGTCAGACTATGGCTCCACATGGCAGGGAGAACTCATCATCCGCAACTGCGTTTTCGCACCACCAGGAGACCGGCCGGTCAAGCCTTGCCTGATCGGAGGATCTAATTCCGGACAACATGATTTTGGCTACACCTGTTATATGCCGGAACGCATCACCATCGAAAACCTTCATATCGACGATTCCAACCATCCTGAGGAGTACCAGGGGCCTGCTATTTTTGCCAACTTCAACCCGAAAATGAACGACGAATCCTACATTGAGAATTTCCCTTATGTTACTACCCGCGAAGTCTTACTCCGGAATGTAACCACCACCAGTGGCAGGAGCATAAGAGTCAGCGACAATCCCTTTATGTTCCGTGAGGTGAAGGTCCTGACCCAATTAAACCCTTAAAAGTGATCTGAATTTTGAAACAGTATATCTGAAATTGAAAGCAGCTCAGGCGGCTGATGTGTTAATTTGAACTCGCCTATAAGGTTTTGCTTTTTTATGCTGATCCGGTTTCCCATGGAATTCCGGAACCAGTTTTCTTTAACGACAAACATGATTATGAATAAGCTGATTCTCCTGTTATCAGGGATTTTGTTGGGGGGTATGGTCTATGGCCAGAATGCGTTCACCCCTCCTCCCACCGGATTTGATGTGGCGCGGAATGATATCTCCCATGGGAAAATCGATACGCTGAGTTATCTCTCAGAAACGGTGGGCTCCACCCGGAAAGCCCTTATTTACACCCCGCCGGGCTATTCGGCCGATCAGAAGCTCCCGGTGCTTTATCTGCTCCACGGAATCGGGGGTGACGAAAAGGAATGGCTCTATGGTGGCCACCCTGAGGTGATTCTCGATAATCTTTACGCAGAAGGGAAAGTAGCCCCGATGATGGTGGTGATGCCTAACGGGAGGGCAATGAAGGATGACCGGGCTACCGGAAATGTTTTTGCACCCGACAAGGTGGAAGCTTTTGCCCGGTTTGAAAAGGATTTGCTCAGCGACCTGATCCCCTTCGTTGAAAAGAACTACCCGGTAATCCAGGACCGCGAACACCGGGCTATTGCCGGGTTATCCATGGGGGGCGGACAGTCGCTCAATTTCGGGCTGGGCAACCTGGACTCCTTTGCATGGGTGGGGGGTTTCTCTTCGGCACCCAATACCAAGAAACCTGAGGAACTGGTCCCTGATCCTGATAAAACAAAGGAACAACTGAAGTTGCTCTGGATTTCCTGCGGAGACCAAGACGGTTTGATTACTTTTAGTGCAAGATTGCATGATTACCTTGAAGTTCATAAAGTTCCTCATATCTATTTTATCGATCAGGGTCAACACGATTTTAAAGTGTGGAAAAACAGCCTGTACCATTTCACGCAGTTGCTGTTCAAATAAAACCTGGCCCGGGCCTTTTCAGGAACTCGATGAATTCTGCTCCCGTTATGTTGGAGCGAAGGGAACTGAAATTTTTGTCTCTGAATGAATAACAATCTTAATACGATGAGAAGCATACTGTCAAAATTCGCTCTTTTTCTCTGTATAGTCTTGTGTGGACTTGGGGTATCGGCCCAGGACCCCGATTTCCACATTTATTTATGTTTGGGGCAGTCGAACATGGAGGGGGCCGCCTGTGCCGAAGTGCAGGATTCAACGGTCAATCCCCGTTTTCTGATGATGTCGGCGGTGGATTGCGTCAAGCCTGACCGTCAGATGGGGAAGTGGTATCCGGCGGTACCTCCTTTATGCCGGTGTAGGACCAACCTGGGGCCAGCCGATTATTTCGGTCGCACCATGGTCGCCAATCTTCCTGAAAAGGTGAAGGTCGGCGTGATCGTGGTAGCAATAGGGGGCTGCAAAATTGAGCTTTTCGACAAGGAGAACCATGTGGACTATGTGGCGACGGCTCCCGGCTGGATGAAAGGTATGCTTGCCGAATACGGCGGCAATCCATATGGGCGGCTGGTCGACATGGCCCGGCTGGCGCAGAAGGACGGCGTCATCAAAGGCATCCTGCTCCACCAGGGCGAATCCAATACCAACGATACCCTCTGGCCCCAAAAAGTGAAACAGGTCTATGAGCACCTGATCAGGGACCTGAAGCTTGACCCACAGCAGGTACCCCTGCTGGCAGGCGAAGTGGTCCATGCTGACCAGCAGGGCGTTTGCGCCTCTATGAACCAGATTATCGGACAACTGCCCGCATCCATCCCCACTGCGCATGTAATCTCTTCCGCCGGTTGTACCGATGGTCGCGATAACCTTCATTTCAACGCGGCAGGATACCGGGAACTCGGGAAAAGATATGCCCATAAAATGCTTGCCCTCCAGGGCAACCCCATCCATTCCGGAAACCCGCTCTTTACACATCTCTTTACGGCAGATCCCGCTCCCATTGTCTTCCGCGATACCCTTTTCCTCTACACCGGCCACGATACGGCCTCGGTGACAGCCCCCAACTATAAAATGCCCGACTGGTGCGTCTTTTCCACCACTGATATGGTCAACTGGACCGACTACGGCGTCTGTCTGTCACCCCATACCTTTAGCTGGGCCACCGGGGATGCCTATGCCGCCCAATGTGTCGAAAGAAACGGTCGGTTTTACTGGTTTGTATCCACCTTCCATAAAAGCGACGAAAACAGCAAGGGAGGCGCCGCCATCGGAGTGGCTGTTTCAGACCGCCCCATGGGTCCTTTCAGGGATGCTATTGGAAAAGCGTTGATCGTTAATGAGATGACCACCGATATGCCCCACGCCTGGGACGACATCGACCCCACCGTCTTTATCGACGACAACGGTCAGGCTTACCTGTATTGGGGCAATGGCAGCTGCAAATGGGTCAGACTCAAGGAAAACATGGTCGAACTCGACAGCCCCATCCATACCTTCAAACCCCAAAACTTCATCGAAGGCCCCTGGCTCTATAAAAGAAATGGCCTCTACTACCTGGTTTACGCCGGGGCGGGAACCAAACCTGAAATGATTGAATATTGTACCGCGAATAGTCCGGAAGGACCATGGACCTACCATGGCATCATTCAGGAAAATACACCCAATAGTTTCACTACCCACCCGGGCATCATCGACTACAAAGGGAAAAGCTATTTCTTCACCCACAATGGCACCCTGCCTACCGGGGGCAGCTACCGGCGTTCAGTTTGCGTGGATGAGATGTTTTATAATCCCGACGGGACGATTCAGAAAATCATTCAGACCACCCAGGGGGTTAGGGCCATTTTACCATAGATTCCTTTTTCGATTTGCATAGATTTTCATGGGGCTGGTTGATTAACCGGCCCCTTTGTTTTTATGACCGCCGGCTTACAGGCTGTAAAACCTTCTACTCCCCGACGTATAAGTATAAATGTCTGAAATTAAAAATCGAATACCTGAAAATGGAACTCCCCCCGGAATGCGCTGGCTATTTTTACAATGGCTAGAACTAAAACCTAAACCTGTATTAAAGCCACATTTTAAAGAAAAACCTAACAAACGATTTCTTCCTGATCATAGGGAAGGATCATTTTTATAACAAACCAATTATTAACTCATTAAACAGTACTATGATGAAAAAAAGCAAACTAGTGTGGTTGGCGTCTGTTTTGTTGCTTCTGATGATGATTCCCCAATGGGGGATTTGTCAGCCCAATCCCGTCAGGGGTCAGGTGAGTGATGAATCAGGGATGCCCATGGCAGGGGTCAATGTGGTCATAAAAGGGACCGTCCAGGGGACCATTACAGATGCCGATGGAAGGTATCAGATCGCAACGCCCGATGGGGCGGTGCTTTCTTTTTCCTTTATTGGCTATGATTCACAGGAGATTCCTGTAGGTGCTCAAAGGGAAATTAATGTCAAGATGGTGCTCAGTGCCCTCTTTGTCGATGATGTGGTGGTAGTGGGCTATGGTACCGTGCGAAAAAGCGACATTTCCGGTTCTGTAGCCTCCGTCAACACAGAGGAGATGATGAAAAAGGCCCCGACGAACATATTGGAGGGGTTGCAGGGGGCAGCAGCGGGGGTGTTGGTGCTCAGGCAGGACGGGGCTCCCGATGCCAATGCGGCCATCCGGATCCGTGGTGTGGCTACCATCAATGGAAGTGCCAATCCTCTTTATGTGGTCGATGGCGTTCAGGTGGGCACCAATGCCAATTTCTTGGCTCCCAGCGACATTGAGAGCATCGAGGTCCTCAAGGATGCTTCAGCCACGGCTATTTACGGTGCTGCCGGAGCCAACGGGGTGATCATGATCACCACCAAACGCGGAAAAGCGGGCACCTCCAACATCAGCGTATCGGCCGACTTTGGCTTACAAACCCTGGCCTCCACCCTCGACGTGGGAGATATCGACCAGTATGCCAAGAATATCCGCGTTGCCAGGGCCAATGACGGAGCCCTGCTGGCCAACCAGATCTTCGCGGAGAAATATGATGGAAAAAGAAACCACATTGACTGGCAGGATGTGATGACCCGTTCTTCCCTGAAGCAGCAATATGGCATATCGGCCTCAGGGGGCACCAATAAAACCCAGGCCACTATGTCGCTCAACTTTCTGAACAATGATGGGATTGTGGTCAATACCAACTTCAAACGGTTGACCGCCAGGGTAAATATGTTGTCCAAAGTAAATGACTTCCTGGAAGTGGGTGGCGATATCAATTTTGTCCATTCCGAAACCCGGGGCAGCAATGCCGGCTATGGTAACAACGGAAACCTCTCTTCGCTGCGTGACATGGCCTATTATTGCCCCACGCTGGATTATGTCACTCCCGCCGGCGTCCTGGTGAGCCCCAACGTCATTAACTCTAACGGAACTTATGGTACTTCCATTCAGAGTTCGGTCGGTTCTTATGACGGCGGACTTGGCGATAATATTTACGCCATACAGATGGAGAACAACGGCCTGACCAAACACAACCGTGTACTGACCAATTCCTATCTCCAGGTCAAATTAATGAAGGGGCTGACCTTTAAAACGATAGGTTCCTACATCCTGCAAATGCGCAACTTTGAAAATTTCTGGGGTAACAAGCAGCGGTATGAGCCCGATGGCGTCACTAAGGTGGCCCTGGCCAATTACGATGCCCGCTACAGGTTGCAAATCGACAATAGCCAGAGCAATACCCTGGCCCTGGAAAGCTACCTGACCTACAACCTGAATAAGAATATCCATAACCTGACGGTGATGATGGGTAATTCGGTAAGCAAGAGTTTTGGTAGCTCGACTTCCGCTACGGCTACAGACTTCCCAGGTGATAATATCAGGGATATCAGTCTGACCAAGGATTTGACCACCCGTACGGGCAGCGGGGCCTATGACCTTGAAGTCCGCGGGATTTCCTACTTTGGTCGCGCCATCTACAGCCTGATGGATCGCTATATCATAACAGGCACCCTCCGCAGGGATGGTTCCTCCAATTTCGGTGCCGGCAACCGGTGGGGGACGTTCCCTTCGGCCGCATTGGCCTGGCGCATTTCCGAGGAAAACTTCCTGCAAGGTCATCCCCTCATCAGCAATCTGAAACTCCGCCTGGGATGGGGCCAGACCGGTAATTCAGGCGGACCCACCGACAAGTCCGTGGCCGCCCTTACCTCCAATACCATTGCCTATTATTTCTATCCCCAGGGTGGACCGTCAGGGTTGGGTACCAGTAAGCAGACGGCCAACGGATATGCCATTCCGCTGGTCGATACCCGGCTGAAATGGGAAACCAACGAGCAAAGCAACGTGGGTGTGGACCTGGGCCTGTTTGACGAAAGCCTGAACATCACCCTGGATTACTTTATCCGCACCTCCAAAGACCTGCTGCTCAACCAGTCCATCAGGCCTTCGGCGGGCTATACTTCCGTGTATACCAACTATGGTGAGATCCGCAACAATGGTATTGAATACAGCATTCAGTATAAGAAGCAGGTTAACCGCGACTGGAATTTCGGAGTCACTCTTACAGGGGCCAGCCTGAAGAACAAGGTCATCTCCATGGGCGCCGATCTGTTAAGCGTGAATGAAACCACCACCAATGACGGCTCCAATGTAGGGCCAGTGGCCGCCACTTCGGGAGTCCACTGGGATGGCCATTCGATATGCCGTGAAGGGTACGCCGTGGGCTCATTTTATGGGTACAAGGTCGAAGGGATCTTCCAGAACCAGGCCGAAGTCGATGCCGCCAATGCCGCTGCCAGGGCCAAAGGCCACACCCAATACCAGAATGCCAATACCGGCCCGGGGGACTTTAAATACAGAGATCTCAATGAAGATGGATTTATCGACCAAAAGGATATGACCATCCTGGGGCATGGTTTCCCCAAACTGAACTATGGGCTGAACTTTAACGCCTCCTACCGGAACTGGGACTTCTCAGTGCATACCCATGGTGTGGCCGGCCAGGACATCTACTCCTACTCGGCCATGACCCTTTCCAATATTTACCCGGGTGACAACCAGACCATCCCCAATATCCTGACCTCATCGTCAAAGGCAGCCTGGACCAAAGAGAACCAGAGCACTACCATGGCCAAGCTGACCATTCTCGATTACAACTATAATATGAGAGGTTCCGATGCCTGGGTCAAAAAAGGAGACTACTTCAAAATTGACAATGTTCAGGTGGGTTACAATTTTGATCCCGCTCTGTTAAGGTCGGTGAAGATGGAGGGCGCCAGGCTTTACCTTTCTGTACAGAATCTGATCTGCATCTCCGGATACAACAAGTATGGCGATCCTGAGGCAGGGCATGGGAGTGTCCTCTTCACCGGTTTGGATACCGGCCGCTATCCGTTGCCCCGCATTTATTCCGTAGGGTTGAATATCCAATTCTGATTCACCACTAAATCCTAATGACAATGAAAAATAGAATAAAAACATACCTGGTAGTGGCTTGCACGATGATGCTGACAGCCATGACCTCTTGTGACAACGACAAATTCCTGACGGTGGACCACTATTCGATTCTGGCGGCTGACCAGATGTTCAAGACCGATGAAGATGCCAAGGCAGGACTGGTCGGGTGCTATGACATGATGTTGCCGGTCACGGAGACCAACGGGGACTGGGGTTTCAAACCCAATCTCTTCATCGGGGGGCACCCCACGATGGACACGCAGGCTACGGGGTGGGATAAGGACTGGAATACCCAGAACTGGAACCCCGGGAGCCCTGAACTGCTCAGCGGATGGCGCCATGCCTATAAGGCGATTTCGCGGTGCAACGATTTTCTGGACGGCCTGGCCAAGGCTACCAACATCACGCCGGCCCTGAAAACCTCGCTGGAAGGACAGGCACGCTCCATTAGGGCTTTCTTTTACATGTGGCTGGCCAAGGCTTTCGGCCGGGTGCCCATGCTGGCCACCGGGGAAACCTACATCAATACGCCCGACAAAGCCCGCGCGGAGACTTACGGGGAAATGTGGGATTTCATCATCGAAGACCTGAAAGCTGCCGTTGATCTGCTGCAATGGGATCCTCTCAACGGGGAGTATGGCCGTTGTACAAAGGGTTTCGCCCTTTCCTACCTGGGAGAAGCCTATATGTGGAAAGCCTACAGAATGCCGGAGAAGGCCAATGAAAACTATACCCTGGCCGCCGCTGCCCTCAAACAGGTCATCGAAAGCGGAAAGTATGAACTGAATCCTTCCTTTACCACCCTGTGGGATCCGGGAGCCGTTTGGACCAAAGAGTGTGTTTGGGAGGAAGTGCTTGACGAGGGATCTCAGTGGAACAGCTGGAGCAACCTCACCGACGCCCATGCCTGGGTGACCTATTTCTCTGCCTGCCCGGCCGTAGGTGGATGGGGTTCCCTTTATCTTTCCTGGGAGTGGTGGAGCTCCTACGAACAGGGCGACAAACGCAGGGACGCCTCCGGGGTAACCGGCGCTGTACCCGGCATCGACCCCCAGTGGAAATCAGCCACCAACTATGGTTACAATCCTTATCTGCAGCAGAGCATTGTGACGCCCGATGCACTCACCTCCCATTTCCATTATTACAAAGACGGTGAAGCCGCTCCGGCCATCTGGAGCCTTAAGTTGTGGCGCAGCTGCCGGGCCGACTGGAATGCCATGTGGGGGCCACAGCAAATCTACTATAAACGTTATGCCAACGTCCTGTTCGACTATGCCGAATGCCTCTTCCGTATCAACGGTGAAAATGATGCCACCGCCTGGGGAATCATCAAACAGATCCGCGAACGGGCCTTCGGGAACCTCGAAGTTGGAAAGAAAGCAACCCTTACAGCCACCTACCTTCCCTACTACCAGCAGATCGCGCAGTTCTATATCAGTAAGGGGGATACCAAGGTTAAAGTTCCCGAGGAATATCCTATCCCCTTCAACGAAACCACCGTCAATGTACCCGATGCCAAAACATATTATACTTCGGTAAAATCTGCCAAAGGATTTACCTCCCCGGTATGGCTGGTGGCCCTGGGTATGGAACGCCGCAAGGAGTTCAACGCTGAATGGACCCTCGCTCCCGACCTGGTGCGCTCAGGCTTCATCGAAGACCATATCATCCACAACTATCCCAAGGGAGTAGGCTTCCCCAATACCGATCCCAAGGTCCAGGATGCCTGGCAGACCTACCGCATCTTCGATTATGACCACAAGAAAATGGACATGCCTATCCCCACCGAGGAGCTGTTGAAAAACAAATTGTGCGATCAGAATGAAGCATATAAGTAATTGGTTCAAAAAGTTTTATTACTTTTAATAATCACTTTTAAAGACAGAAATCCGGCAGGCCCCGCCTGCCGGATTTCTTCCGGGTAATTTCCACATTTTAGAGCCTTGAGACGAGCATGGTGCTTCTGCCACTCCTCTATATCATCCTGAAATGCAATTTATTAATAAACAAATATTTACATGAAGAAAACTCTATTGATCCTGTTCGGATCACTGCTTTCGATTTTTGCGGAAGCCCAGTTTGCCGGAATGATGCGTGGTCCGCAGACCGAACCCCTTCCGGAAGGTTTTAAACCCGCGTCAACCAACACTTTCCTCAGCCAGTATCCCGCGGTCAACGCACAGACCCGGCAGGCGATGTTCAGGGTCGTGGCCCCTGCCGCCCGGTCCATTCAGTTGGATCTGAGCGGCAAGAAGTATCCGATGACCAGAGATGAGAAAGGAATCTGGAGCTGTGTCTCCGATCCCCAGGTGGTAGGTTTTCACTATTATGCCATCCTGATCGACAGTGTGGCCGTGATGGACCGCAATACGGAGGCTTTCTTCGGCAGCAACTGGGAGTCGTCGGGCATTGAAATTCCCGAGGGCCCCGAAGGCGATTATTACCGTTTTAACCGGGAGATCCCCCACGGACAGGTCCGATCCATCTATTACTGGTCTGACATCAACGGTCTGGAGCGCCATATCAATGTTTATGTACCGGCGGAATACGAGCAGAATCCGGAAAAGAAGTACCCGGTGCTCTACCTGGTCCATGGCTGGGGCGAAGATGAAAACGGCTGGTCCAACCAGGGGCATATGGCCCACATCATGGATGGTTTGATCGCTTCCGGAAAAGCGGTTCCCATGATTGTGGTCATGCCTTCAGGCGACATCAAAACCAACCCTGATGTGCGGCAGGCTTCCGGCGACGTGACGGAGATCTTTGCCAAAAATCTGGTGCCGTATATCGACAAAACCTTCCGCACCTATACCGACAAGGAACACCGCGCCATGGCAGGTTTGTCGAGGGGAGGCTTTCAGACCTGCATGACCGTTTTTAACAATATGGAGATGTTTGCCTGGATGGGCACTTTCAGCGGCTTTTTTGTCCGGGGTAACGAGGGCGTCATCAATGCCTTCAACGGGGTGTTTAAAGATCCGCAGGTTTTCGACCAGCAGATGAAACTCCTCTTTATCAGTACCGGAACCGAGGAACGTAATCCAAAAGAGCAGGTGGAAGAACTGAAAGCCCATGGCATTAAGAACATTGTTTTCCATGAATCGGAAGGAACAGCCCATGAATGGCTGACCTGGCGCAGAGCCCTTAACGATTTTGCTCCAAAGCTGTTTAAATAACCGACTCATACACCTGTGCCCATGTATAAGATCTATATGCTTTGAAGGACTCAGGCATGGGCATTGTGCCGTGACAGGGATAATCTGCTCTGTCTGCCCAACTGAAAAATGACCTGAAGGAAGAGAATTATCCCTTCTTTGAACCACAGACTTGTAATGGTTAAAGGAAAAATATATGTTTGTACAAACAGGCCAATTATAACGTAATAACATACACAGATGAAAGTCGCATGGTGCTTTGACCACAAAAGGAGATGTATATTTGCTCCATGCGACTTCCATGGGCGTGAAGCATTTAAAGTGGCTTCATTACGATATACAACTGAAGAGCAAGTCATTAATAAACAACTATCCAAATGAAAAATAAAGCTGGATTTCTCATTTTTTTGGCATTTTTTACATGGGTATCTATGGGTATGATATATGCTTCAGACCTGACCTCCGGGGTATCTGCGAACAAGCCGGATGGGGCAGTGAAGGCCCCTGTTTTCTCGAAGTTCGTCTACCAGGGCAACGACCAGGTTTACAATGATTATCCCTTGAATCCCGGAGAGTTCTACAATCCCATTTTGCAGGGTTGTTACCCCGATCCGAGTATCACCCGCAAGGGCGACGATTACTACGTGGTATGTTCTTCTTTTGCCATGTTCCCCGGGGTACCCATTTTCCATTCCAGGGATCTGGTGAACTGGACCCAGATCGGGCATGTTCTTGACCGCAAATCACAGCTGATCGTCCACGATTGCGGAATCAGCGCAGGTATATATGCCCCCCAGATCATTTATAATCCGTACAACGACACCTTTTACATGATCACCACCCAGTTTGCCGGCAACATCGGGAATATGGTGGTCAAGACCAAAGATCCCATGAAAGGGTGGAGTGATCCGATTAAACTTGCATTTGACGGCATTGATCCATCCCTCTTTTTCGATGAAGACGGAAAGGGGTATGTGGTCCATAACGATGCTCCTGACCGGGGAAAAGAGTTATACAATGGCCACCGGGTGATCAAGATCTGGGATTATGATGTGGCCAACGACAGGGTGGTTCCCGGAACCGACAAGATCATTGTAGACGGGGGAGTGGATCTTCGGGAGAAGCCCATTTGGATTGAGGCTCCCCACATTTATAAGAAAAACGGCCGTTATTACCTGATGTGTGCCGAGGGAGGCACCGGTGGCTGGCACAGTGAGGTCATATTTGTCAGTGACCATCCCAAAGGGCCGTATACGCCAGCTCCTGGCAATCCCATTCTCACGCAGCGCTACTTCCCGCGGGAACGCGCCAATAAGGTGGACTGGGCCGGGCATGCCGACCTCGTTTTAGGTCCCGATAACCAGAAATATTACGCTGTTTTTCTGGCTGTACGCCCCAATGAAAAACAAAGGGTCAACACCGGCCGGGAAACCTTCATCCTCCCTGTCGACTGGTCAGGAGAATGGCCAGTATTCGAAAACGGACTGATCCCCATGAAACCGCTGCTGAAAATGCCCGCAGGGGTGACCGAAAACAAAACCGGAAAGGAAGGTTTCTTTCCCAACGGCAATTTTACCTTCAGCGACGATTTCACTTCCGGAAAGCTGGACTACCGCTGGATTGGCCTGCGCGGTCCCCGGGAAGATTTCATTACGGTTACCCGGGAGGGATTGCAGGTGAATCCCTTTACCACGCATATCAAGGAAGTGAAACCGACTTCCACTCTTTTTATGAGACAGATGCACCGGACCTTTTCCTTTGCTGTGGATATGAATTACAAACCCGCCTCGGAGAAGGACCTGGCGGGAATTGTCGCCCTGCAGAGTGAAAGTTTCAATTATGTGTTCGGAGTGACCCGGTGGGAAGGGAAGGACTACCTGGTATTGCAGCGCAATCAGCGCCAACCCAGGCGGCGTAATACAGAGTCGAAAATCATGGCCAGTACAGAGATTGATCTTGCGAAACCCCTGCGCCTGCAGGTCTCGGCCGAGGGCGATGCATACACCTTCAGCTATTCGCACGACGGAACCCATTTTCAGAGCGTGGGGGGCACCCTGTCGGGCGATATCCTGTCAACGGATGTGGCCGGGGGATTTACCGGCTGTCTGCTCGGACTCTATGCCACCACGGCCAACGATGCCCATCCGAAAGCCCAAAACCCAATTGTCTTTGCTGATGTTCCCGACATGTCGATGCTCCGTGTGGGGGATACCTATTACATGAGCAGCACCACCATGCACATGAATCCGGGAGTGCCCATCATGAAATCCAAAGACCTGGCCAACTGGGAAATCGTCAATTATGCCTACGACATACTCGATGATGTCGACGCCCTGAACCTGGCCAATGGCAAAAGTACCTACGGAAAGGGGACCTGGGCCAGCTGCCTCCGCTATCACAACGGTTTTTATTATCTCTCCACCTTTGCACAGACCACCGGCAAAACCTATATTTATAAGACCAGGGACATTGAAAAGGGCCCCTGGGAAGCCATCTCCTTCAAACCTTCCCTTCATGACCATACGCTTTGGTTCGACGACGACGGCAAGGTCTACGTGGTTTGGGGTAACGGCAAGCTTAGCCTGGCAGAACTTAAAGAGGACCTTTCCGGGATTAAGGAGGGGACCGAAAGGGTGCTCATTGAAAACGCCAGCGCCCCGGCAGGCCACAACATCGGTTTGGGTGCCGAAGGATCCCAATTATTCAAGCATGATGGAAAGTATTACCTTTTTAATATCACCTGGCCACGCGGCGGTATGCGCACCGTAGTGGTACACAGGGCCGATCACATCACCGGTCCATGGGAAGGAAAAGTGGCCTTTCAGGACCTGGGTGTAGCCCAGGGGGGCATGGTTGATACCCCTGATGGCCGCTGGTTTGCCTATCTCTTCCGTGATTCCGGATCGGTAGGCCGCATCCCTTACCTGGTTCCCATCACCTGGGAGGAGGGTTGGCCCGTTATCGGCGTGGATGGAAAAGTACCTGAGTCCCTGGAGCTGCCCGTTAGCAGAGGACTTATCCCCGGGGTAGTCAGTTCCGACGAATTCAACCGCAAAAAGGGCGAACCGGCCCTGCCCCTGGTGTGGCAGTGGAACCACAACCCCGATCCTTCCCTTTGGTCGGTTACCCGCAGGAAAGGATTTCTGCGCCTGACCACCGGCCGCGTCGACACATCCTTTGTGATGGCCCGGAATACCCTTACACAAAGGACATTTGGCCCGGTCAGCTCGGCAGCCATCAGATTGGACCTCTCCGGAATGAAAGAGGGTGATTTCGCCGGACTGGCCTTGCTCCAGCGCAAGTTCGGTCAGATCGGGGTGAAACTGGAAAACGGCCGGAAGTCGGTATTGATGGTCAGCAATGAAACCGACCGGCCCACAGAACTGGCAAGCGTCCCCCTCAACCAGAATTATATCTTCCTGAAGGCGGCCTGCGATTTCCGGGATAGAGCCGACCTGGGATATTTCTATTACAGCCTCGATGGCAGCAACTGGTCCCCACTTGGCAGGGAGATCAAAATGCAATACACACTCATGGAACATTTTATGGGCTACCGGTTTGCCCTTTTCAATTACGCCACCCGTCAGCCGGGAGGAAATGCCGACTTCGACTGGTTCCGGATTAGCCCTCAGCTGTGACCCATCCTGAATGAAACAGCCCAGCCCCGATGCAAAACTGAACATTAATTGAGATATGAATTCAAAGAGATTCCTTTTCCTTCTGGCCATGCTGGCTGCCCCCTCCCTGTGGGGTCAGAACCCGGTCATTCGTGACCAGTTTACCGCCGATCCCTCTGCGAGAGTTTTCAACGGGAAGGTATACCTCTATCCTTCTCATGATATTCTGGCGCCCGAAGGAAAAAACCTGCGGAAAGAGTGGTTTTGCATGGCCGATTATCATGTCTTCTCATCAGATGACCTGATCAGATGGACCGACCATGGAGTAATCGTCAGTCAGGAGCAGGTGCCCTGGGTCGATTCTACCTCATACAGCATGTGGGCACCCGATTGCGTGGAACGTAACGGCAAGTACTACTTTTACTTTCCGGCCAATAAAAAAACACAGGGCCCCAATGGCCGGAGGGGGTTTGGTATTGGGGTGGCCGTTGCCGATCACCCTGAAGGCCCTTATATCCCCCAACCGGAGCCTATCCAGGGGATTTTCGGGATCGATCCCAACGTGCTCATTGATAAGGATGGCCAGGCATACATCTACTGGTCCATGGGCCAGATATTCGTGGCCAAACTGAAAGAGAATATGCTGGAACTCGATTCGGAACCTCTGGCTATTCCTAACCTTCCCAACAAAGGCCTGAAGGAAGGTCCCTGGGTATTCGAACGGAATGGGATCTATTATCTCACCTTCCCGCACGTGGAGAACAAAATTGAGCGTCTGGAATATGCCATGGGAAACCATCCCATGGGGCCTTTCACAATGACAGGAGTCATCATGGATGAATCGCCCCTGAACTGCTGGACCAACCACCAGTCCATTCTGGAGTGGAAAGGGCAGTGGTTCCTTTTTTACCACCAGAATGAGCTTTCACCTAAATTTGACAAGAACCGTTCGACATGCATTGACAGCCTTTTCTTCAATGATGACGGGACCATCAGGAAGGTGACGCCTACCTTCCGGGGGGTGGGATTGACGCATGCCGGTGATGAGATCCACCTTGACCGGTACAGCCTGAAAAGTGAGACCGGGGCTGCCATCGCCTTTCTGGATACGACCGATACCTTTGCCGGCTGGAAGACCCTGTTGCAAAGTCCGCAGGCCTGGGTGCAATATAATTCCGTCGATTTTAGAGCGGAGCGGTTCAAGTCGGTCAGGGTGAAAACCATAGCTCCCCGTGGAGGAGCCCTGGAGATCAGGCTGGATTCTCCCGAAGGAGCCGTTATAGCCCAGGTAAACCTGCCCGCACACGACGCCTGGCAGGAATGGGAGGTGAAAACCAAAAAAGTGAAACCTGCGGTGCATAACCTGGTGGTGGTGGCCACACAGGGGAATCCCGTTGAACTGGACTGGATAAAGTTTGAGTAACCACGTTTCCGTCATCCGAGTTATGAGGATCAGGCTGACCATTTGTTTGGTTTGCCTTGCTGCCCTGGCAGCCACCTCGGCCCCTGTAAATTTCTACAGTGTCAATAACCTGTTTGGCATTTCCATGCGGGTGACCAACTCCATTTGCAAGGATGAGAATGGATTTATCTGGGCCTCCTCCAAGACGGGCATTTTACGGTTAACCGACGACGACTACAGGATTTACCAGCTTCCCTTTGAAACCACGGGGGCCATTAGTGTCAAGCTGGCTTACCGTAACGGAAAGCTGTTCGCCTATACCAACAACGGGCAGGTTTTTTCCTATCATCCCCAGCTTGATAAATTCGGAATGGTGCTGAATCTGGCGCAGTTCATAGGGAATTCCCATTTTGATGTGTACAACCTGCTGATCGATCCAGCGGGAGGGTTGTGGTTTGCCCTGGACATAGGTCTCTATAAATTCCACGACGGGCAACTGACGCTCGTGGGGGAGATTTCGCGCGAGAGATACGGGATCACATGGTATAATGACCAGCAGATTCTGGTGGCACGGCCGGGCGGGATTCTGCTTTTTGATGTGAACGGTCAGAAGAGAAAGGAGGTGTGCCGGTTCACCGGGAACAGGCCTTTGTCAGTCTCTTCACTTTTTTATGATCAGGTTTATCGTCACCTCTGGATGGGGACCCTTTCCAATGGATTGTTTTTCTATGATTTTATACCTCTCCATTCGTGCTTCGCACGATGGAACCCATCGCTATTCGCGCCGTTCGGAGCTGCGCTCCTCACTGACGCGATGCTCGTCTTGGTTCCATTCGTGCTTCGCACGATGGAAC
>ERZ795053.858-NODE-858-length-38642-cov-10.251380_pt1 | contig 38642 bp, 20 predicted proteins | sample MGYA00375137_ERZ795053 | MGnify/ENA primary metagenome ERZ795053 (study PRJEB30182, sample SAMN05720284) | activated sludge metagenome | isolation source: Anaerobic digester | place: Hong Kong | collected 2014-12-17 ... | reverse complement strand
AAGCGGTCAGACGGGGGAGAATAGTAAAAGTACTAATGTGTCTTTTGTGACTATTGTGGTATTGGAAATAATGAAACGAATACTCACCATATTGCTGCTACTCATAACCGTGTATTCTGCGTACCCGCAGGATCCACAATTCACGCAGTTCTACGCCAGCCCTTTGTACCTGTCGCCCTCGTTCGCAGGGGGAATTCCCGGGCAGCGGGTGGTTACCAACTACCGCAACCAGTGGTCGTTCGTACCGGGAACGTTCCAAACCGTGAGCCTCTCGTACGACCACAACTTCGTGAACTTCAAGAGCGGCCTGGGCGTTGTATTTCTCGGCGATCTGGCCGGCGACGGCCACCTGGGAACCACCATGGCAGGCATCCTGTACAGCTACGACATCCGCCCGCACCCCGACTGGCACATCCGCCCGGGCGTTGGCTTCTACTACGTGCAGCAGTCCATCGACTACAGCCGGCTGATCTTCGGCGACCAGCTGCTCACCGACCCCACGCCGCCCTCGTTACAGCCACCAGGAAAGCCGGCCATCCGCGACATCGACGTGGCGACCTCAATCCTGGCCTACTCCGATAACGTGTGGGTGGGCGCCACGTGGGACCACATGCTGCGCCCCGAGCGCACGTTCTACGGCGACGAGTCGCGCACGCCGTTCAAGGTTTCGGTGTACGGGGGATTTCGGATTGTACTAAAAGGAATCATCATGCGCCCCATCGAGGAGAGCATCACGGCGGCGTTCAACCTGAAGTTCCAGGGCGATGCGAAGCAGGCCGACTTGGGACTTTACTGGTACCGCCAGCCCGCCTACTTCGGGGTTTGGTACAGGGGTATTCCGCTGGTGAAGGAGAACCCGGGGACCGATGCGGTGGCGTTCCTGGTAGGCTACAAGTACCAGCAAACCAGCTTCGCCTACAGCTACGACTTCACCGTTTCGAGGCTGGGTTTTGGTTCGGGCGGCTCGCACGAGATTTCGATAATCTACACCTTCAAGATAAAAACCCGCAAGCGCTGGCGCGCAATTCCCTGCCCAACGTTCTAGGTATGGCTAATTGCAAAAAAAAGTCGAACAGATTTTCCCTGCCCGACTTTTTGAGGTTTGATGTGAAAATAGTTTACTTATCGAATCTGCTTTCAATAACTTTCCAATCCAATAAATTCCAGAAGGCTTCAATGTAATCGGGGCGACGGTTCTGGTAGTCGAGGTAGTAGGCATGCTCCCAAACATCGCAGGTTAGAATTGGAGTTAACCCGTTTCGAAGCGGGTTGCCAGCATTCGGCTCCTGAACAATCTCAAGATGCCCGTAGGCATCCTTTACCAGCCATGCCCAACCCGAACCGAAAAGCGTTGCTGCTGCTTTTGAGAATTTTTCTTTAAACTCGGAGAATGAGCCAAAGTCAGTTTCAATGGCATCGGCCAACTTGCAGGTATGCAAAGCATTTGGTTTTGGCGAGAATGCTTCGAAGTAGAATGTATGGTTCCAAACCTGAGCTCCGTTATTAAAAATTCCACCATCCGCTTCGCGGATAATTGTTTCTAGGTCGGCGTTCTCAAATTTTGTGCCTACAATCAGGTTGTTTAGGTTATTTACGTATGCCTGATGATGTTTCCCGTAGTGAAATTCCAGCGTTTTTTTGCTTATGGTTGGCTCAAGCTCATTAAGGTTGTAAGGAAGTTTTGGAAGTTCGAATTTCATATCAGTTTGGTTTAAGTTTAAAATGGGATAGTTTCACCAAATATACCAAAATATTGAGTAAAAATCAACCCTAGTTTTAAGTTCCAAGGTTAAAGGATAAAGTTTCAAGTTTCGAAATCCAAAACTCCAAATTCCAAAACCCAAATCCCAAAATCCAAAGACAAACTGATTACCGATTACCGACCACCGACCACCGACCACCGACCACCGATTACCGATTACCGATTACTTACTAACCAACCTCAATCCCACCAACCCGGCAACAACCATTAGGATAAAGAGAATTTTTAAAATATCCTTCGATTCGTGGAACAGAATTATTCCCAGAATGGCTGTGCCAACCGCACCAATTCCTGTCCATACTGCGTATGCCGAACCAACCGGTAGCGTTTTTAGCGAGATGGAAAGTAGCCAAATACTTATTGCCATAGCAATAATTGTAAACACCGATGGCCAAAGTTTGGTGAATCCGTTGGAATATTTCATCCCAATGGCCCAGGCGGTTTCGAAAAGTCCGGCAATAAAAAGTACTATCCATGCAATATTCGATTTCATGCTGAAGGGGAGTTGAAAACTGGATGATTTATTGAAGTAATTACCTCATAATTTTTTTGTACAACCCCACAAATATATTCATTGCCGGAACCTTTTCCATGTATTTTTTGTATTCGGTGCCAAACTTTTCAACTAGAAAATTGTCCTCTCTCTTTGTTCCAAGGTAGGTAAGGTAAATTCCGGGGATACCCAATACAATAAAAATCCAGTGAGGGTAGATGAATGGTGTAGCGATAAAAATTGAAATTATTCCTCCGGTGTACTGTACGTGCCGAACAACTGAGTAAAGTCCGGTAGTTACAATGTTACTGGTATGTACGTAGGACCTGTCCTTTTTTACGCCACCCTTAACCCTGAAGTAAAAGAAGGGATAAACTACCAGCAGCATTCCAAAAGCCCAGATAATGAAACCAATACAGGTTAGCGTGTTGTTTGCGTTGGGCTCAATAATATTTAGGAAAACAAGCGGATTAAGAGGAAAGCAGATTACCATTAACAAGTAAGCAGTAATATCGACAAGGTTAACAGAGTACTCTTTCTTCATTATTTTACTGTTTCGTTGCTTAGGTAGTTAACGTTGAACCTTCGGCGTACAACGCCCTTTTTTAAATGGTACTTAGGATAGCCAATAATTAGGGAAGCCAGCGCAACTTCCGATTGTGGTATCTGAAAAACTTCCCTAATTTTCTTGTCCTTATTTATGGCAGGAGGAATCAACCCTATAGCAGTAGCACCTAATCCCAGAGCGTGTGTAGCAAGAAGTGCGTAGGTTAGCTTTATATGCGAATCCTCAATGGCTTCAGGAGTTCCCTTTTGCGAGTGAAAAATTATGAGGGAAGGGGCTCTCCGGGTAATATTGTCAATCCCATTTTTTATGTCGTAGTGCCCAATTTTTACCATGGGAAGTATATGGTCGCGCAGGGTTCTGTATGAATTCTCTCCGGCGTTACGTCGTATCATGTATCGGATAAATGGATTTTTAAACCATTTTTCAATATTGTTGTAAAAGTTTGAAAGCAGCGGTAACGCATTTGCCAGAATATCTTTGTTATTAACAACAGTAATATTTATGTTGCTGGCATCGGCACCAAAGGGTGCCAGCGAAACAGAATCGATTATTTTCTCAATAACCATATTTGGAACCGGAACATCGGAAAAGTTTCTAACAGAGCGACGTTGAAGCAGAAAACACCTGAACCTGTCGTAGTCGGCTGCAAACTCTTTTAAATCAACAATATCCTTGCCGTACTCTAACCCGTCGATGGTAATTGAATTGGTTGCGCAAATTGCCATACACTGGCCGCACTTTATGCATAAGTGCAATTTATTCTCATCAAAAGCAGTTGGGGTACCGTTGGAGGGAATGATTATGTGAGCCGGACAAACCTCGGTGCAAAGGTTACAACTACTACACGTATCATGATTAATTGAGTTCATAATTAGTTGTAGATTAATTGATTGAGATTTTGTATATGTAAAATTATAACATTTTTAACCCTTTGTCAAGGTAAAAAACCATTGTTTTACGTATCGGCATTTTTTGTATTTTTGCAGGCTGTTATCAAGTTTTGAATCAATTTTTAATTTTATAATATTCTCATGGAAATTTCTGCTAAGTACAATCCTGCTGAGGTTGAAGACAAGTGGTACCGCTACTGGATGGAAAACAAATTCTTTCATTCTGTTCCCGACAATCGCGAACCTTTCTGTATAGTAATTCCTCCACCCAACGTAACCGGTGTTCTTCACATGGGGCATATGCTCAACAATACCATTCAGGATGTGATGGTGCGCAGGGCGCGAATGCTTGGCAAGAATGCTTGCTGGGTTCCCGGAACCGACCACGCTTCAATTGCTACCGAGGCGAAAGTGGTGGCCAAACTTCGGGCTGAAGGAATTGATAAGAACAAGCTAAGCCGCGAGGAATTTCTGGAGCATGCTTGGGAATGGAAGGAGAAGCATGGTGGAATTATTCTTGAGCAGCTAAAAAAACTTGGTGCATCGTGCGATTGGGACCGAACAGCTTTCACCATGGACGAGAAACTTTCGGCCAGCGTTATTAAGGTTTTTGTCGATTTATACAACAAGGGAAAAATTTACCGTGGAGTTCGAATGGTAAACTGGGATCCACAGGCCAAAACAGCTGTATCCGACGAGGAGGTTATTTACCGCGAGGTGAAAAGTAAGCTCTACTACCTAAACTATAAAATTGATGGCGAGGATGGTTTTGTAACTATCGCCACTACACGTCCCGAAACAATTCTGGGCGATACCGCCGTTTGCGTTAATCCAAACGATCCACGCTACACGAATCTGAAAGGGAAACGAGTTTTGGTTCCGCTCATAAATAGAAGCGTACCCATTATTTACGATGAGTATGTTGATGTGGAGTTTGGAACCGGAGCGCTGAAAGTAACTCCCGCACACGACATTAACGACTACATGCTTGGCGACAAGCATAACCTCGAGAGCGTTGATATTTTCAACGACGATGGAACCATGAGTCCTGCCGCACAACTTTATATCGGAATGGATCGATTCGAGGTTCGTAAGGTGATTGTTAAAGATTTGGAAGCAGCAGGAAATGTTGCAAAAATTGAGGATTACACCAATAAAGTTGGTTACAGCGAGCGAACCGATGCAGTTATTGAACCGAAACTTTCAATGCAGTGGTTCCTCGACATGAAGGAGATTTCAAAGCCTGCACTCGATTCAGTAATGAATGGCGATATAAATATCTATCCACACAAGTATGTAAACACTTATCGCCACTGGATGGAGAATGTGAAGGATTGGTGCTTATCGCGCCAGCTATGGTGGGGTCACCGAATTCCAGCTTGGTACTTACCCGAAGGTGGTTACGTTGTTGCTAAAAATGAAGAGGAGGCGCTGAAACTCGCCCGCGAAAAATCGGGAAATCAATCGCTTCAAATATCAGATTTGAGGCAGGATGAGGATGTTCTTGACACCTGGTTCAGCTCATGGCTCTGGCCAATTTCCGTTTTCGACGGAATCAATCATCCTGATAACGAGGATATCAAGTACTACTATCCAACCGATGAGCTGGTTACCGCTCCCGAAATTCTTTTCTTCTGGGTTGCTCGTATGATAATTGCAGGTTACGAATATCTTGGCGAAAAACCATTCAAGAATGTTTACCTAACAGGAATTGTTCGCGACAGCCAGAAACGAAAAATGAGTAAGCAGCTTGGTAATAGTCCCGATCCGCTCGATTTGATTGCAAAGTACGGAGCCGACGGAGTTAGAGTTGGAATGCTGCTATGTTCCGCTGCCGGAAACGATTTACTGTTCGACGAAAGTTTAACCGAGCAGGGACGTAACTTCAGCAACAAAATCTGGAACGCATTCCGATTGGTGATGGGCTGGCAGGTTGACGAAAGTTTGGCTCAACCACAATCAGCAAAAGTTGCTGTTGAATGGTTTAACAATCTTCTCAATCGCGAAATTGCACAAATCGATGACGATTTCTCAAAATATCGTCTCTCCGAGGCGCTGATGAACGTTTACAAACTTTTCTGGGATGAGTTCTCATCATGGTTCCTTGAAATGGTGAAGCCAGCGTATCAGCAACCAATCGATGGAGTTACCTACAAAGCAGTTCTTGAAATTTTTGATAAGTTGCTGGCAATTCTGCATCCATTTATGCCGTTCATAACCGAGGAACTCTGGCATCATCTTTATCCACGGAAAGAAGGTGAAAGCATTATGGTTTGCCAAATGCCGAAGGCAGAAAGTATCGATACACAGCTGCTTGAGAAGGTTGAATTGATGAAGGAGGTTGTAGCAGGAGTTCGCAATCTTCGTCAGGAAAAGAATATTCCAAACAAGGACGCTTTATCGCTGATGGTAAAATCCGAAGAAAAATTTGGCGAAGGAATTGAAAGCGTAATTGTAAAGCTTGCCGGACTTGATTTGCTCAGCTACGTTGAGGATAAAGTTGACGGAGCCGGAAGTTTCTTAGTAAAATCAACAGAATTTTTTATTCCGCTTGATGGATTTGTAAATCCTGAAGAGGAAATTAAAAAAATTACCGAAGAGTTGAATTATACCAAAGGATTTCTACAGAGCGTTCAAAAGAAGTTAAGCAACGAGCGGTTTGTAAATGGTGCTCCTGCTCAGGTTGTTGAAGTGGAGAGGAAGAAGCAAGCTGACTCCGAGGCAAAAATTAAAGTTCTGGAAGAAAGACTCAAGGAGTTATCGTAAGCACCTAAACAGCAAGGTAATAAAGATTTAGTAAAGAGGTCGGTTACATTTCCGGTCTCTTTTTTTATTCCTGATTTCATGTAATCAATCCAATAAAAAAATGTAAATTGTTTTGCATTATTTTTAATATTTGAAACTTATATCAGGGTTTTGGAGTAATAGTATATAAATAATTTTAGGGAGCATCGTTATGATGGGGTTGAACTTGTTTATTCTTGTTCTGGTTCTTTCGTCCATACTTTCATTTATACTTGCCTTTTTTCTATGGAATAAAAGAAGCGTTCTTGGAACACCATCTCTAGCTGGTGTTTTGGCTGCAATTGGCATTTGGGCTTTGGCCAATGGTATTGAGTACGTTGTTCCTACCCTAAGCCAAAAAATGATTTTTGTGGCTATTCGCTACTTTGGAATAGTTCAGGTTCCGGTTTGGCTCTTCCTGTTTACCTGCGAATACACCAAGCACTTTGAGGATATTCCTGGAAAGCATAAACTTTTTCTATGGTTAATTCCTATTGCATCAATGGTTTTTGCAATTACAAACAATTCACATAACCTCTTCTTCTTAGATGTAAAGTTAAATGCATACAAATCAATTAGTTTTGTTCAATTAGAGCATGGCTTATGGTGGTGGATTCATACTTTCTACTCATACTTGCTTATCCTAATCTCGTTTTTTTTATTGGTACTTAGCACATTTAAAAGTTCCGAGCAGCAAAAACACCAAATTTATATTCTGTTAGCTAGTATTACTGTTCCCATATTTTCAAACTTTGTTTACATTATTGGCTGGCGTCCTTTATCCTTTGTTGATTTAACTCCCATTGCATTTGCAGTAACAGGAATCTTGTTCTTTTGGGGCATATACTCCAAAAAACTATTCAACCTAAAGCCAATTGCGCTCGATACCCTTTTTGCCAATCTGCCCGACGGAATTATTGTGCTAGACAATTCAAATATCATTATCGACATAAACCATGCTGCCCTTGAGATGGTTTCCTTGCATACGGATGAAGTTGTTGGGAAACCTATTGATGAAGTTTTCGCTCCCTACAATGAACTCTTCAACGCTCTGGATTCATCATCAAGGGAGTTTCAGTACAACCGTAAAATATACGATTTTCTGCAATCGCCAATCTACGGGAAACAGAATGTTAAAGTAGGTTTACTGCTTATTTTCCGAAATGTTAGCGAGAAAAAACAAACAGAAACTGAACTAAAATCAACCCGCGACCGATTCGAGCTGGCTGTTGTTGCTGCCGGCCTTGATACATGGGAAAATAACCTGGTTACAGGCGAAAGAATTGGTGGGGATAAAATTTACCTCGAACTTGGGTATAAACCAAACGAAATCCCTAGAAGCATTGACGACATTTTTAGGTTAGTTCACCCCGATGATTTGAAAAATGTGAAGCAACGAATAAACAACCATGTTGCAGGCAAAACCAGCATGTATACTGCTGATTTTAGAATAAAAGACAAACTTGGTAACTACCAGTGGGTTACAAATTACGGGAAGGTTGTTGAACGCGATAGCGAAGGCAATGCCACTCGTTTTATAGGCTTAACCCTAAATATTAACGATAGAAAACGAATTGAAGAGCGCACCAAAAAACAGAACGATGAGTTGCTGAAAGCCAACGCCGAGAAGGATAAGTTCTTCTCCATCATCGCACATGACTTGCGGGGCCCCTTCCAGGGTTTTATTGGTCTCACCGAACTTATGTCGGAGAGCATTCAATCCATGAGCCATGATGAAATTCAGGATTTGTCGCGTACTCTTCAGGGCACAGCTAAAAACCTGTATGAACTTCTTGACAACCTGCTAAACTGGGCTGTTGTGAAGCGGGGTCAAAAAAGATTCAATGTAGAACGTGTTAACCTCTCTTCAATTGTCGGAACAATTGTCGAAATAGTAAAACACCAAACACATCTTAAACAGCAGGAATTAAAAAATAACATTGATAAGGATATTAATGTGTACGCCGATAAGGAAACCCTGAAAACAATAATTAGGAACCTTGTTTCGAATGCTGTTAAGTTTACACCACATGGCGGAAAAATTTCAGTCACCTCTGCCGACAGGCAAAATGGTTTTATCGAAGTATCAGTTGAAGACACAGGTATTGGAATGTCAGCTACTCTTAAGGATAACCTCTTTAAAATAAACCAAAAAGTATCCAGATTAGGCACTGATGATGAACCTAGTACCGGTTTAGGCTTAATTCTATGCAAAGAATTAATTGAGAAACATGGCGGTGTTATATGGGTTGAAAGCGTGCCAGGGAAAGGAAGCAATTTCAGGTTCACGCTACCAAAAGTAGAGTAAATATAATTAACACAAACCTCTTTTTTTATCATGGCTTTCTGTTTTTGTTGACATAAATCATCTTGCCAAATAAGGAATTTGTGTTTAATTTTATCAATTTACTTATTTAATGTCATCCAATGACTGATAAGGATATCGCTTTGAAAGGTAGCGTTCATGATATAATCATTGTTTGGGACTACCTATCGCAAACCATATCATTTTCAAGCAGAAGTTTGCTTGCTGAGTTAGGCTATACTATTAACAACCAAATTATTGACGAGAATAGCTGGCGGCAGCTAATCCACCCTGACGATAAGGGTGCTCTTCAAAGTGACGAAACAACAATTCTATCAACATCCAGAAAAAAAGATACATTCACACTCAATATTCGGCTTAAACATCAAACTGGTAGCTGGGTGTGGTATAACTTATACACCAGCATTCTCGAAGAAACCTCAGGAGGAGAAGCATCAAAAGCCATTTTTTTATTCAAATCGAGTATCGCCAAGGATGAATTAGAAAAGTTGCTTCTTGAAAGCAACGAAAGGTTTAGAACCCTTGCGAACGCATCGTTTGGAGGTATAGGGATTCACAACAAGGGTTTAATTATTGAAGCGAACCAGGAGCTGGCTCGAATGTCAGGGTTCGACCACAGCGAACTTATAGGAATGGATGGCCTTATGCTTATTGCTCCCGAACAGCGCGAAAATGTTCTGCAAAAAATTGTATCAGGCTACGAGAAACCTTACGAATCGTTAGGAATTCGCAAGGACGGAACCATGTACCCGCTCGAAATTCAAGGGAAACAAATTCCATACAAAGGCGAAACGGTAAGAGTAACTGAATTCAGAAATATTGAGGAAAGAAAAAAAGCCGAGAAAGCCATGTTTGCCATCGAGCAAAGCTACGAGAGCATTATTGAATTAGCTGTTGATGGCATACTTATTGGTGACATTAAAGGCATTGTAACAAAGGCAAATAAACGATTCCTTGAAATTTCAGGGAAAACTAAAAAAGAGGTTGAGGGGCTTCATATTAGCAAGCTGTTTTCACAGAAAATCCTAAAGGAAAAACCCTTACGGTTTGATATTCTTAGCAAGGACAAAACCCTGGTTACTGAACGGGAACTTGAAAAACCTGACGGAACGCACGTGGTTATCGAAATGCACTCCAAAATGATGCCCAATGGTTCGTACCAGTCAATTATTCGCGATATTACCGAGAGGAAAAAATCGGAGTTGGCCTTGATTGAAAGCGAAAGCATGTTTCGAACTCTATTCGAAACTGCCAACGATGCCATTTTTATAATGGATAGTGAACATTTTATCGATTGTAACTCTAAAACGGAGGACCTCTTTGGAGTTGAAAAGACAAGTATCATTGGTCATTCACCCATAGAGTTTTCTCCAGAATATCAGCCCGATGGGCAGCTATCCGCCCAAAAAGCGATGCAGAAAATTGAAGCAGCCAAGCATGGCGAACCTCAGTTTTTTGAATGGGTTCATCGTAAAGCCAATGGGAACCTATTCTATACCGAAGTTAGCCTTAATCAGGTTCTAATCAATGGGAAGCAACTTACCCAAGCTATAGTTCACAACATTGACAAACGAAAGAAGCTGGACATCGAACTTCAGTACGAGCAATTCCTCATGATGAACCTGATGAATAATGTTCCCGATCAGGTTTACTTCAAGGATAAGAATAGCTGTTTCATTAGGGTGAATAATAACGTGGCCACTCGGTTCGGGTTCTCAGACCCTAAAGATATTATTGGCAAATCCGACTTCGATTTCTTTGCTCACGAACATGCAGAGAACGCCTACCGGTTGGAACAAAAAATCATATCAACTGGAACGTCAATTGAAGGAATCGAAGAGATGGAAACCTGGCCCGACGGGAGAATCACGTGGGTGTCAACTTCAAAAATGCCTCTTAGAAATGAAACGGGAGAGATAATTGGTACATTTGGCGTTTCTCGCGATATTACATTCAGAAAAAAAGCTGAGCAAAGTTTGCGCGAAAGCGAGATGCGTTTACGCACACTTAGCGATAATCTACCGATGGGTTTAGTTTACCAAGTCGATTCTGGCATTGATGGAACTAAACGCGAGTTCAAATATATTAGTGCCGGGGTAGAAATAATGCATGGGGTAACCCCACAGGAAGTTATCAACGATTTCACTTGCCTATACAGCCAACTTCTAGAGGAGGATGGAAAAAAAATGGCTGAGCAGGAAAGAATTGCCCTGGCAAACTTCTCCTCATTTAGGGTTGAAGTTAGGTACGTTACAAAGCAAGGAGAAACAAGGTGGATACTTATCTCTTCATCACCAAGGAAAGCCGACAACAATCACATAATTTGGGATGGGATTGAGCTTGACATCACTGAACAAAAACGAGCTGAACAAGCACTTCGCGAAAGCGAAGAAATGTATAGGCTTGTTGTAGAATCAACAAATGAAGGAATATGGGATTGGGATATTGAAACCAACATAGCAGTATTCAGCGATAGGTATTACACAATGCTTGGCTATAAACCTGGCGAATTTGAGGGTAGCTACGAAAACTGGCGAAAACTGATACACCCTGATGACATTGGCTGGACAGAAGTTGTGATAAAAAAGCATCTTGAGGAGCAACTATCTGAGTTCAACGTGGAGTATAGAATGAAAGCGAAGGATGGCAACTGGCGGTGGATTCATGCTAAAGGCAAAGTTGTAGGAAAAAATAGCCAGGGAAAACCTAATCGGGTTCTTGGAAGTCATGAAGATATTACCGAAAGGAAACAGGTTGACGACGAAATTCGCGAATCGAGGAATCTGCTCCAAACCATTCTCGACACCATTCCTGTTCGGGTTTTTTGGAAGGATAAAAACCTGAACTACCTTGGATGCAACAGAGCATTTGCTAAGGATGCAGGATTCACATCTCCTCTACAAATTATTGGCAAAAACGATTTTGATCTAGCGTGGTCAGCCCAGGCCGAACTTACCCACGCCGACGATTTAGCGGTAATAAATACGGGTAAAGCAAAAATTGGCTACGAGGAGTATCGCGTTTCCTCCAATGGCGAAGTAATCTGGCTCAGAACCAGCAAGGTTCCACTACGCTCGCCCAATGGCGATGTACAGGGTGTACTGGGAACCTTTGAAAATATTACCGATAGCAAGCAAGCCAAAGATGAACTCTACAGAAGTTACGCTGAAAACCAGGCTCTACTGGCTGCAATTCCTGATTTAATGTTCGTGTTCACCCGCGAAGGAATTTTTGAAGACTACTACTCATCATCGTTAGATGATCTACTCCTCCCGCCCGAGCATTTTTTGGGAAAGCATATAACAGATGTTTTACCTAACGAGTTGGCCAACCAAACCTTGCAGCACCTAGACCTTCTATACAGTACTGGCGAAAACCAGTTCTACGAGTATCAGATTGAAATTGACGGGAAAAAGAATCTGTACGAATCGCGCATGGTTAAGATTGACGAACAAAGAGTAATAACCATCTGCCGCGATATAACCGAAAGGAAAAAAAGCGAGGAAGCCATTGAGATTGAAAGAGCCTACTTCGAGCACCTTTTCGATAGCTCGCCCGAAGGTATCGTTGTGCTCGATGAGAATGATTGCATCGTTCGTTGTAACTACGAGTTTACCCGAATGTTTGGTTACACCTCCGATGAGGTTATTGGGAAAAGAATTAACTCGTTAATTGTTCCAACGGATCTTGCCAACGAGGGTATGGAGCTAACCAATAAGGTTGCCATTGGCAACCTTATCATGCACGAAACCAAACGAATGAGGAAGGATGGGTCGCTAATCGATGTGTCTATTCTGGGGAAACCAATTCGTTTTAAGGGCGGGCAAATTGCCGTTTACGGCATATACAGAGATATTACCGACAGGAAAAAAGTTGAAGAGGAACTGATTTTTAAAAACTACGAAATCGAATCGCAGAATGAGGAGTATAGAAAAATAAACGAAGAGCTGCATAAAGCCAAAGAGCAAGCGGAAGAAAGCGATAGGCTAAAATCAGCTTTCCTCGCCAACATGAGCCACGAGATACGTACTCCCATGAACGGTATTATTGGTTTCTCACAGCTTCTTGTGAGCCCCGAAACCGGAAAGGAAGAAACCAGCCAGTATGTTGACATTATCCATAGCTGCAGTAATCAGCTGCTTACCATAATTAACGACTTGATTGATATCTCTAAAATTGAAGCGAACCAGGTAACCATCCTCGAATCGGAAGTAGAACTTAACAAACTTCTTCATGAGCAGTATATGCTGTTCGACAAAAAGTTTAGAGAAAAAGATATTGAGTTTACTCTATCAACCGGATTAGAAAACTCACTTGCTAACATACACACCGACTCATCGAGGCTCAAACAAATAATATCAAACCTGCTGAACAACGCCATAAAGTTCACAAAACAGGGCTTTGTGAGATTTGGCTACACAAAGAAAAATGATGTGCTCGAATTCTATGTGAAAGATTCAGGCATAGGAATTTCCAACGATTTTCATGAGATTATTTTTGAGCGTTTCCGACAGGTAGAAACGAAACTTTCAACTCAGGCTGGAGGTACCGGTTTAGGGTTAGCAATCTCCAAAGCATTTATCGAAAAAATGGGGGGAAGAATCTGGGTTGAATCCCAACCAGATTCGGGCTCGCATTTCTACTTCACTATCCCCTACAAACCTGTTGAAAACATTAATTTCTCAGGAAACTCGCTTATAGGTGTTGATGAGAAGTTAACAAGCAAACCCAACACTATCCTTATTGCCGAAGATGATGATTTTAACTACCTTTATATTAGCGAATTATTCGCTGAATTTGAGGTAAAACTGCTTAGGGCAAGCACCGGTTTAGAGGCTGTAAACCTGGTTAAAGAGAATCCTGAAATTGGCATCGTTCTAATGGATATAAAAATGCCCGACATGGATGGATACGAAGCAACAATGCAAATAAAAAGTATTCGAAAAAAATTGCCAGTAATTGCTCAAACAGCATACGCATTCTCGAGCGATAGAGAAAAAGCAATTGAAGCTGGCTGTGATGATTATTTATCGAAACCACTAAAGCGAGAAAAACTCATATCACTAGTATCCAAGTACTTAAGAAATGACGAGTAGAGGAATCACATTTAATTTTACAGCTATACCCTACTTATGTTGGCTGCTGGTTTTATAACAATAGTTGCCAAAGATGCAACAACTAACGTAAAAATAAAATTTGCAACCCGGGCAGTAATCACTGTTTTATCAAAACCCAAGCTAATCCATAGAATTGTAAACAGCAACCCTGCAACTATAGTGGTAACCACTGCCCGACCATGGTAACGCTTCCAAAAAAGAGTGAAGAGAATTACCACCGAGAAGGTGCAACCAATTCCTGCCCAAACGTAACCCACAAGCGTAAAAATTAGCTTTTGTGGCGAAACGTAGGCTACGCCAAGTGCAACAATGGCTATAAGCGCAGTAATTACTCGTGAACGGCGTAACCCTTTCCTGCTATCAACCTTTTTGCTGAATGGTTTCACCAAATTTTCGCTCATTTCTGTAGCAGAAAGCACAAGTAGCGAGTCGGCCGTTGAAATCATTGCAGCAATTGCTCCCGTAATTAAAACCGCGGCAATAGCGGGAGGAAATATTTTTAGCAGAACAGCCGGCATTACGTACTCCTGATCGGTAAGCGTGCCCGGACCGAAAATTGCCAAACCAATTAAACCCAGCAACATTGCGCCAACGTATGCCACCAGTGTCCAGGCTATTCCAACATTTCTAGCTTTTTTTGCCTGTTTCATATCTTTAATCGCCATAAAGCGAAGCGAAAGCTGTGGCATTCCGCCAAGGTAACCAAAAAACCAGCTGAATCCGGAAACTATAACACCCCCAGCAGCAAATCCTTTTAACCCGTTAAAGAGGGAAAGATGTCCGGGTCCGGCCATCTGTAGTGCGCTAGGAATTGAATTTGCAAAAACATCGGGATTGTTTGTTATGTAGTAGATACCGGCTATTGGACCAATTACCAGGGTTGTGATCATTACCAACGCCTGCACAACATCGGTGTAAACCACGCTGGTAAATCCACCGTAAATTGCGTAGGGAACAATTATTAGCGCAGTAACCAGCATTCCCCATTCGGGTTTTATGCTGAACATTGCATGCAACGTTTTTCCACCGCCAAGAAACTGGGCGCCAACGTAGAAGAAGAAAAAGAAAACGATGGTAAAGCTACCAACAATCCGAATCATTTTTCCTGCATCGCCATGCCTGCGGGCAAGGTAATCGGCGAAGGTGTTGGCATCGTACTTCTCAGCTTCATCGCGCAGTCGCCACGATAGCAGCCACCAGGCTGCAATAATTCCGAACACACAACCCAACGCCGTCCAAATTTCGGTAAGCCCCATGGCGTAGGCCGCGCCGGGTAATCCCAACAACGCCCACGACGATTCACCTGTAGCCCGCTCGCTAAGTGCTGCAACCCAGCCGGGAAGATTTCGACCGGCAATAGCAAAATCCTTATCCGATTTAACTTTTCGTCCTTGATAAATCCCCCAAATAATTAGCATCGACAAGTAGGCAAACATTACAACGGCCAGCTGAATTTGTGAGTCCATGTTTAATAGATTATAAATTTGGTAGGCAATTTATGGAAAATTGAATAAACATCAAAGTTGAAAGCAATTGTTCATAATCAAAGGCTATTTGCTTCTAAAATTACCTTTTTGTAAAAAATGATTTAGCAAGCAAAGAATAATAATTTTTAATAAGTCACCTGTGATTATTTGAAATTTCGCTTTTTTATTCAACAAAAAAATATAGAATTTGCTATGAATAACTGGAGACAAAACTTGACAATCCTCCTAATTATTAGTAACTTGTGCAGACCCAACCATAATCTTTGAAATAATGAAAAAAACTCCCTTTTTTTATTTGCTATTGATTTTGGTTATTAATTTCCAACAAAATTATGCGCAAGAACCAGATTGGACCCGAGTTCTCCAGTTTAACACTCTCGATCTTCAATACGGCAATGTCGTAACAGCAGATGCTGAAAATGCCTACATGGCAGGTAGTGTTTGCGATCAAATTACCTTCGATGGTACAAGTTTTACAAGTGTAGGAACACACGACTTGATTATTGTAAAAGTCAGCAATACGGGTGTTACTGCATGGAAAAAGCAATTCAATGCCCAGGCAAATGGCGACATAACACCCAATGCAATAAAAGTAGATGCTAACAATAACATATATATATCGGCCACTTTTACAGGAACCGCAACTATTGGCAACAGCACTATCACTTCCGGAACATTATACAATGCGTTTATTGCCAAATTTGATATTAATGGAAATGGTTTATGGGCTACAGCATTCTTAGCTGAAGGAACTGGCAGTAGTAAAATCGCTATCGATGATACAGGTAATTCATATTTAATAAGCAGCAGCAGTAAACTTTTAAAATTTGACAATTCCGGTGTAAAGTTATGGGAACAATGCTACTCTGACAAAACTTTGCAGGCTATTGCCGTTTACGGTTCCAATCTTTACATAGGTGGAGACCTTCAGGAAGAAACTATTACTTTCGGTTCATTAACTTTAACCCCACAAGGTGGATTTTATACCGGTTATTTGGTGAAAGCCGATTTAAACGGGGTTTACAATGATTCACTTGTTGTTCGTGGTTCAACTTGGGCATACGGCTCCACGATATGCGATATAGCAATTTGTAATAGCGGAGATTTAATTATTACCGGAGGTTATACCCAAGACCTGATTTTAGGTACTGAAACTATTACAAACCCTTCCTATTCTTTCTATACTTACATTGCAAAATGTAACACTGATTTTGATTTTGAATGGGTTAAGTCAAGTACTTCTAATACTAATGCATTGTTTAATTTTAGATTATTTATTGACAATTCTAACAATATCTATGAATATGGTTTAAGTAATCGTTATTTTAATTATGATTCATTCAGTTCTTGCCCAGATTTTGGGCAATTTTTGTTTCAGTTTGATCCAAATGGTGATGCAACAAACACCTACTGCCTTCAAAACAGGTCTTCTTATGACAGAACTATTGTTACACCAGAAGGAAAAATTCTCACCACAGGTTCGTACGATGTTAGCGGAGATCCTTTGTATGGAAACCTGTACATAAATCAATATGATGATGAAACTTTAGAATGGCAAAAGATTTCAACTAACACCCTTTCAGGTTCTGCCGAAGTAAATTTTGTAAAGCATGATTCATTAGGAAATACATTCATAAAATCGAGGGCAACAGGTTACTGCAACTATTTTGGAACTACCATAAACAGTATTAACAGCGTTACACTTATTTCAAAGCATGATATTGCCGGAAATTTATTGTGGCTAAACCAATTAGTTGATTTAAAGCCCAACACAACACTTGCATGGAGATCTTTCGGCCCAGGATTTATCCTCGATAAGGATGACAATGTACTTACCATTGGCCGCTTTGAAAATTCATTGAACATTGGAAACCAAACTTTCATTAATCAGAATACCCTTAACGATGGTTATGTTGCGAAGTACAGCTCATCCGGTCAATTTGAATGGGCTGTACAGCTGAATGCTAACGGGCAGATAATTACAATAGATGGCATTACAGCCGATAGCGAAGGAAATGCTATTGTATCCGGCTCATTCAAAGGAGAAATAACTATTTCAAGCCATACTATAAGCGCAGGCACTGGTTATGGTGTATTCATTATAAAATTCGATGCTAATGGTAATTATTTATGGGCACAAGGCTTTCCTATAGGTGATCTGGTTTATAGTGCAATGGTGAGTGTTGATAAAAACGATAACATTTACCTTGCTGGTGAAATGTATGATTGGACAACCAATTTATTGACATTCGGAACAGTTTCCACACCACAAACGAACGAAGATGGTGCAGTAGTTTTAGTAAAATTTGATACCGATGGTAACCCGCAGTGGGCTAATACCTATGGCGGTGCTATAGGTGCCTCAGGAGCCGATAGTTTTCAATCAAATATAAAAACCGATGCGGATGGTAATACATACCTTTGGGGAATGTGTCAGAATAATGCTGTTTTTGGAACAACAACTTTGACCAATCCATTTAATACTATTCCAAAATACTCATACTACTTAACAAAGATTAATTCAGCCGGCGATGTTATTTGGGCAAATGCAATTTATGAAAGTTATGATGATAGCAACCATGGCTTTAACTTTGGTGATTTATTAGACTTAGATAATTCAGGGAACATATACGTGGGTGGGCATTTTACCGATTCAATAAGCATTGCAGGTACAATTTATAAACCCGAAGGCTTAAATGACTTTTTCCTTGCCCAATATTCAAACAACGGGGGCTTTCAATGGATAAAAACATTGCCTTCAGATGATCCTCGCTTTGGAAATATAAGTGCCTTTAGTGTTTTCGACGATAATGTGTTAACACTGGGTGGTTATGCCGGGAAAGAATCTACTATAGGAAATTTTGATATTGTAAACACTAGCGGATCATCGTGCATTGTTGCCACTTTAGGTTATTTACCATTTTTGAATGTATCAACCGAAACCCTAACAATCACAGCAGAAGAAAATAGCACTGCTTCGTTCGTTATAAGTTCAAATGTCAGCTGGACAGCAGAAAGCAACGAGGAATGGTTAACAGCAAGTAGTAACGCTGGCTCAGGAAACGAAGCATTAACACTTACAGCTTCAGCAAACCCAGCAATTAGTTCAAGAACTGCAACCGTAACTATTTTAGGAGATAAAGTAATTCCGAAAGCTGTAATTGTAACCCAAGATGCAGCTCTACCTAATTTGAATGTATCAACAAACACATTATCAATTGCTGCGGAAGATAGCAGCACAGCTACTTTTGACATTACTTCAAATATTGATTGGACAGCAGAAAGCGACCAAAGCTGGTTAACCGTAAGCAATAATGCCAGTTTTGGAAATGAAACAGTTACACTTACTGCCACGGCAAACCCTGCAATTAATTCAAGAACAGCAAATGTAACCGTTTCGGGAAACGGAGTAAGCACACAAACTATAATCGTAACTCAAGACGGTGCTTCCGCTGTTTTAGCGGTTTCTGCAGACACATTAACAATTGCAACAGCAGACAGCACTAGTGTTATGTTTGATATTACCTCAAATATCAGCTGGATTGTATTAAGCAGTCAAAGTTGGTTAGCTGTGAGCAGCAATTCAGGTTCGGGCAATAAAACTATTACACTTTCTGCAACGGAAAACCTCGCAACTAACTCAAGAACAGCAACCGTAACAGTATACGGAACCGGTGTAGATGAACAAGTCATTACCGTTATTCAAAGCCCGGCTTTGCCCAACTTATCAGTTTCAACCAATATATTAATTATTAAAGCAGCTGATAACAGCAACTCCTCATTTAATATTACCTCAAATACAGACTGGACAATAGAAAGCAACCAAAGCTGGTTTACTGTAAGTAAGGATTCAGGAAGTGGCAATGAATCTATAACGATAACTGCCGAAGAAAACCCAACAATAAATACAAGGACAGCAACCCTAATTGTTAATGGAACGGATGATTTGGAACAAGTCATTACAGTAATCCAAAATGCGGCAGTACCCTATTTAACCGTTTCATCCGATTCATTATCAATAGAAGCGTTAAATAATAGTTCTGCTATATTTAACATTTTCTCAAATGTAAGTTGGGTATTAGTGAGTAATCAAGACTGGTTATCAATAAGTAACTGCACAGGTTCATGGAATGAAACCGTAACTTTATCTGCAACAATTAATCCAACCACAAGTGTAAGAGCAGCAATAATATCAATTTTTGGAACCAGTTTAGAAGAGCAGACGATTACCGTTGTACAGGAAGCTGCTGAACCATCTCTAACTGTTTCAACAAATTTATTGACAATCGCTGCACCAGAGGGTAGTACCGCTACATTTGATATCACTTCAAATATCAATTGGACTGCTGAAAGCAACCAAGAATGGTTAACTGTAAATAGTAGTTCTGGTTCGGGAAATAAAACAATCGCATTAACAGCTGCTGAAAACCCAACAATTAGTACAAGAACTGCAACAGTATCCATTTCTGGGAATGATGAATTTTCACAATATGTAGTTGTCACACAGGAAGCTTCAGAACCGTTACTATCAGTTTCAATAAACACTTTAACAATCTCCGATACAGAAGGAAGCACAACAACATTCGATATTACTTCAAATATAAGCTGGCTTATTTCCTGTAATCAAGATTGGCTAACCATAAGTAACACTGCTGGAGCGGGAGACGAAACAATTACACTGACTGTTGAAGCTAACCCATCAAACAACCCACGAACAGCAACAATAACCATTTATGGCACAGGAGTAACTGAACAAACGATAACCATCATTCAATATGGAGTTACTACAAGTATTGATGAATCTTCCATTAATTACAATGTTAACATTTATCCAAATCCGAATAATGGTAAATTTAATCTTGAACTAAACAATTTCAACGGTGATGATATTAGAGTAACGATAGTTAATTCTATTGGGATTATTAATAAAAATTTCACAATTTCAAACATTTCAACCAATTATACTCAGGAAATTGATTTAGGTAATTTGGCAAAAGGCTTATATTTTATTACATTAAAAACTAATAAAATACTGGTTACTAAATCATTGTTGATTCAATGATTTCTTCAGCAAATAAAATCTGATATATATTGGTAAAATTTCGCCTTGACTATTTGATACGAAAAGATAGTTTTCTAAAACACATGCATTCATTTACTTATATTTAATTACCTAAAGCATAATAGTCTCCTCAAAACAATATATGCTTGCAAAGTTTTACATTTCTTCTTGAAAGAGAGTGCTGTTTTTATAACATTCCACTCTTTTTTTGTGTAAATTCGTAATGTTTAACAATTACGATTTCTCACTTTCGAAACAATATAAGCAAATGAGTAGTTCTGGTAATAAGTTTGGAGCCTTTAAGGGAGTATTCACTCCTTCAATCCTTACAATTCTTGGCGTAATTATGTATTTGCGTTTGCCCTGGATTGTTGGACAGGCAGGCCTTTGGGCAACTTTAGGAATTGTTTTGGTTGCACACATAATTTCTGTAACAACAGGATTAAGCGTTGCCAGCATTGCCACCGACAAAAAGGTAGAAACCGGAGGAACTTACTACATGATTTCCAGAAGCTTAGGGTTACCCATTGGCGGAACCTTGGGGCTTGCCCTTTTCGTGGGTTTATCGTTCAGCGTAAGCTTGTATATTCTGGGTTTTTCAGAAACTCTTCTCAGCGCATTTGGTTTTGAAGTTACCCTTAACACTATACGACTTGCGGGAGTTATAACTTTATTGTCAATTACAATTGTAACCTTTATAAGCACGAACCTTGCACTAAAAACCCAGTTTATAATACTGGCCGTTATGATTCTTTCGGTAGCCTCAATTCTTCTGGGCAAACACAATTTAACCCCAGTTACACCCCTTAGCGGAACCGCAGCGAACTCGCTACCGTGGATTGCCCTTTTTGCAATCTTTTTCCCTGCTGTTACAGGCTTTGAAGCAGGCGTTGCCATGTCGGGCGATTTGGCAAACCCCAAAAAAGCGATTCCCAGAGGTACCATCACAGCAATTTTAACTGGATTGGCCGTATACATTATCCTGGTTTTCTTCTTTGCATACACAGTTGAACGAGATTCCCTTATGAATGATTCTTCTGTGCTACTCAACATCTCGCTATACTCTCCTCTTGTTGTGGCAGGAATATGGGGTGCAACCCTCTCGTCGGCCTTTGGCAGCATTCTGGGTGCTCCACGAATTCTCCAAGCAACAGCAATGGACAGAATTACACCTAAAGTATTTGCCAAGGGAGTTGGTAAAGGGAACGAACCTCGCAATGCGCTAATTCTAACTTTCTTTATCGCGTTAGGAGGAATCCTAATTGGTGAGCTTAATGTGATTGCACGGGTTGTTTCAATATTTTTCATTATTACCTACGGCTTCCTGAACCTAACTTGTGCAATAGAAAACTGGGCAGGCTCCGATTTCCGCCCCTCCTTCCGCATTCCGGCGTGGGTTGGTATTATTGGTGCCATGGCCTGCTTTATCGTTATGATTCAGCTCGACCTTGCCGCCATGATTGGCGCAACAATTCTGCTGGGCGCTATATTCCTTCTGCTAAAACGTAAAGAGTTGAAACTCCAATCGGGCGATACGTGGGGCGGTTTCTGGTCGTCTATCGTAAAGTATGGCCTATTGAAACTTTCGGTGTCCGATACCAAGAACCAGCGTAACTGGCGCCCAAACATCATTCTGTTTAGCGGCGGCGCTAATACTCGCCCGCATCTGGTTGATATGAGCAGAATTCTGGTCGGAAAGCAGGGTGTTTTCACTAATTTTGAGCTGATTGAAAGTCCCGATGAAAAATTACTTTTTGACCGAACTGCTTCAATCCTAACAGAAACTGACCGTAACGGGAAAAAAGTAATTACCCGGAAGTATACCTGTAGCGATGTTTACGATGGAATTAAAATGATTTCAAGAGTTTACGGGTTTACCGGATTCGAACCCAATACTGTACTTATGGGCTGGGGAAAAAGAACCCAGAATGCTGAAAAATTCTTTTCAACCATCAATACGCTTCATCAACTCGATTACAACCTGGTTTTCCAGAACCAGGTTAGTACCCAAAAAAATAGTAAAACTAAAAGAATTGATTTGTGGTGGAACGGTAATAGCAGGAACATCAACTTTGGAGTTTCGCTGCTAAAATATATCACTACCGATCCAAAATGGAGAACTGCTCAGGTAAGAGTTTTGGTTATTAACTACAACTCCTCAAAAACCGACAGCATTTACGCATTGATAAACCAGGTTCTCGATAACTCCCGACTAATTGGAGATGTTAAAGTTATCAACAATTCAACCGAAAAACTTTCAGAAATTGATATCATTAAATCTGAGTCTTCATCTGCTGATTTGGCAATTGTTGAAATGGGAATTGAGCAGCACGAAAACTTGGAATTACTAAACTATATAAATCAACTGGTTGACATACCTTGCTCTTCTTTAGTCATTGAGTCAGGAAGTTACTTCGAATCAATCAACGCAAATGTTATTCCATCTGATATTGTAACAGAAAATATTAGTGTAGAGGAAAATACTACCTCGCTTTCTGAAAAAATCAACTTCCCTCAAAAAGAGCTACTAGCAGAAGAAGCGATAAAAATTGCTAAAAAGCAGGAGGAGCTTCAGCATAACTTCATGGCGAACTCAATTCAATTTACTGAGAATCTACTCAATGATTTTCATGCTGATATTTTAAATCACACATCTAAACTATTTGGTTCGCTCGAAAAACTCGTAAAAGAGAGCAAGCCCGACCCAAAATCATCAACAAACAAAATTCTTACAGATTTCTCCTTTCAAACTAAGTTGAAACTTAAACAACTTGAAGAAATAACGCTTGAAAAATCATACAGAGGCATAAACGATTCGTTGGCCGTGTTTTTAAATGCTGTTGAAGAGCACAACCTAAATCTTCCTGAGTATGTAAATATAAACTTCACTAAAGGTGAACACCTGGTAAAAAAGAATGATCGATTCCGTATCCGAATTTTTAAATTAAAATCAAGAATTCGGGGACTGTTCCTTGGTTGGCCAATTTCCCAAAGGATTGAAATTTCAAGGGCAGCTGAACTTTTCCTATACTCAAATAGGTTTAATCAAATTGATAAATCACTGACAATATTTGGTTTATCAACTTTCAGCTACATAAGTAGCATTAGGCGATGCCTAGTTGATATTACAAAAAAAGTTGAGGTTCACATTAATCAACCAGAACAAATAAATATCTACGATTTTATTGCTGAAATAAAACAGTTTTCCTTCCAAATCCTAGCGGAAGCAATTAACGAGCTACATAAAGGGGTTAAACATTCGGTTGATTACTTGAATGCCGATCTGGAAAAGTGTACGCAACGGCTCTGTAATGTGATAGAGAAACCTGAAGAAAGGCACCTTCTATATCCTTTCCACAAACTCTCAAAAAAAGGAATCGGGATTGATGATCTGTTAGGCAAACCTAAAGTTTGGCTTAAAAACAACACGCTGTTCACAAACAAAAGTTTGCTCGAGTTTACAATTATCTCGCTTCGCTTCCGGCTTAAAACAAAAATCAGGAAGCAGGTTGATGAGCTGAACCGTTGGGCCGACAGCAAACTTTCCGACACAATAAAGGGCGTAAAATCAATCCTGGCTGAACTAAAAACTGCATCAGAAATCCCCGACACCACAGCAATTGTTGACAAGCTGAACGAGCTAAAAAAACCTGCTATGCAGGAACGTTTCGAAAACTTCTTTAACGATATAAACCTGATTGTTAACGAGCTAAGCGAAAAAATCGAGGTTAACGAGAACAGTTTCTTTACTGAAATCGACAGGGGAAACTTTCCTGAAAGCGAGGTAAGGGAAATTGAACTCCGGCGCAAAGCCCAGTTCTACATAGGAACTGAACTTATCAGCAACGTTCGAAGATCGATGGAAACACTTTCCGAAGCGCTGAAAGAAACCGCCTCAAAACTTGCCGATAAAATGCGTTTGGCAATGTTTAATATTGAAAACATTATCGCTTCGGAACAGGAAGATAACAATACAGAATTAAGAGAAAAATTGGTAACCGAACTACTCAACGATATTGCTTCTGAAGAAAGGCAAGTTAAAATACTTTTACTCCAATTTGAGACCAGTCTCGATACTTTCCTAAGACAAGCGCTAGATCCACTTAACCAACTTGTTTTCAACAAAGACATAGAAAAAACGAAACCCAAAAGAGCTGAAAAAATTAAACTATTTAAGGGTGCTGTGCGCTTCTTTGGAAGAATATCGAGGCATATCAACAGCAAGCTGGTTCGCATATTCTACTCACGCAGTGAGGGAATTATGCTTGCCCAAAAGATAACCTCGTTTGAGCAGGAGCATAAAATCAGTAACCAGGCAATTCAGGAGATGCTGGTTTCACTATCAGGGAAAAAAGAGGTTGTTAAAAATATTCCCTTCTACTACGTTAGCCTTTTTGCAGGGAGCACAACTCTAAACAAGGATCTTTGGGTTGCTCGCCCAAGAGAGCAAATGGAAGCCGAACAAATAGTTAATCGTTTTAAAAATGGGTACTCCGGAGCACTACTAATAACAGGCCAACGCAATTCTGGCAAATCAACACTTTCAAAATACATTGCAACAAATTACTTCTCATCCTTCCAACAACACGTTGTTCGTGCTCCTAAAGGTGGAACAATCCAGAAATCAACTTTTTTCAGCGCTCTTCAAAAAGCGCTGAATGTTGATATGGAGCCAATCCACTACCTCAACACATCGGCACTGCAAAGAGTAATAATTATAAACGACCTTGAATTATGGTGGGAACGTCACAGTAATGGAACTGAAGTAATCATAGAAATTATAAACCTTATCGGCTCATTTAGCGGGAAAATATTTTTTATTGTGAACTGCGGTTCGCTGGCCTATAAACTTATAAATAGAATCGTTCCCCTTGATGCCAACCTGATGGGGCACATTGAATGCGAACCCTTTGACTCAAAAGAGTTGAAAGATTTGATTATGCGAAGGCATAAAACTGGCGGTTTACGGTTTGTACTCAACAACAAATCGGAGGAAACAATGTCGGAGTGGAACTTTGCAAATCTATTTAACAGATATTTCAACCTCAGCGGCGGAAATCCCGGTTATACTCAGCAATCGTGGATTGCAAACATCAGTAGAATTTCCGATAAAACTATCTACATAAAATTACCGGAACTTCCGAATCTCACTCATTTAAATAACCTGAGCGACGATTTGTGGCTGGTTATTTTGCTAATGATGCTGCACCGAAGATGCACAATCGACAGACTTTCAAGAATTCTTCGTCAGGATGAGGAGCAAACCCGAACAATGATTATCGAAATGAAACGTGCAGGACTTGTAGAAGAACGTTTTCCCGAAGTTTTTGCTGTGAACTCTGTGCTTGAACCTCACCTGACAAGCAAAATGGAGGAGAAAGGTTTTTTCTAGAATAATTTTTATTGAATTGATAGAAATAAAAAACACAAGAATATGACACTCAAATATCTCATAATAGCCCTTGCAATTTTTGTTGCACTCCGGTTCCTCTCCCGAATTGTCAATTCGGTTCAGGCCAACAAGGTTGTACACCGTATTCTACTTCGAAGTTTCCCTATAGCAGAGTTTACAATTTGGATTGGTTTTGCAATTTGGGTTCTCAACGAAATTTTTAGCGAACACCTGTATTACAACCAGATACTTATCGTTGTACTTGGGTTATTAATCATTATTGCCGGCTGGTACTTTATACGCGATTTTATTGCCGGAATAATTCTTAAAACCGAAATCCCGTTCGAAAAAAATCAGCTAATCCGAACTCCAAAAGCCGAAGGAATTTTAAAGAAGTTAGGATACCGCTCAATTGAGCTGGAAAGCCAGAATGGCGAAAGAATTAAAATCCCTTACAGTCAGCTCGCATCAAACTCAATCCACCTGCAAAATATCGACGAAGGTATGCAGGGACACGAAACTACCATTCAGGTTTCGTCATCCGCACCAATTCAGGAGGTGAAAGATAAAATTACTAAGGAGATTATGCTGCTCCCCTGGTCATCGATTGTTCACATGCCAACAATAAAAGTTGTTGAGCAAACCCAAACGCACAACACATACTCAGTTCATTTTCACACGCTTTCCGAGAGACATGCAGCATTTATTAGTCAACATCTGAAAAACTTTTTTTAATTTACTTAATACATAATCTTACATATGGCATGGCATAGTTTATAAAGTATAACAATTACATCCAACTAGTTTAAAATTAGGAATATTAAACCTTATTCAATATCTTTTTCAAAGTATGAAAAAAATTAAAAATTATTTTTTATTATCATTAATCATTTTTATTTCCTGTAATAAAGATCCAGACACTGAGTATATATTATTCTTTCAAGATGATTTTTGGGAAGAATCAGAATGGGTATTATACTCCACTACAAACACAAATCCTTATTCAATTTCATATTCTAATGCTACAATAACAGAAAGTTTTTTGCATACTGAAGCTTATCAGGAAGGAGACCCTATGAATGCATCAGCAACAAGATTTTTTGAAAAAGATAACTCAAAAAACATTCATGAATTACGATGTGTATTTAAAGGGATAAATGCCCAATCATCGGGAATGGGTTCAAACAAATTTACATTAGTTATTAATAATCTTAAAATTAAAGTAAATTATTTCCCGTGGGATCTTGAAGGTGATTTAGAGATGGTATATAAAAAATCAAATATTAATTTTTTTCTAAATGGTGAACTCATTTATATCTCAGCTGATATTGAAACAGAGATCCCTTCCTACTTCTATGAGAACAATTTTATTGAAATAAAAAGTGTTGCTGCATGTATGGATAACTACTGTCATGCGAGTTTTTATCTAGATTTTATTAAAATAAGTGTTGCTTACAGTAGTAGTGATAATAATTTCAGCTATACACCAACCTGTGATATAATATATCCACAGCAAGACTCAGAATATGAGATTGGTGATATAATTGTCGTATCTGTAATATCCGAGATTGAATATGGGAACATCGCTTCTACTGACTTATTTGTTGATAATAAAAGCATTAACGCTTTAAACAATAGAATTAACTATTTTTTTGAATCTACTTCTTTGAACCCCGGAAATCATTTTCTAAAAGTTAAATGTAAAGATGAATTTGGGGCTGAGGCAGCTGATAGTTTGTGGTTTTCTTTGAAATTAAAAACAGATGAAATACAAAAAGATTCAATAATTGATATCCGAGATGGGAAAGTATATAAAACAGTTCAATTAGGTAACCAAGTTTGGATGGCCGAAAATTTGAATTACGAAACAGAATACGGAAGTTGGCTATATAACAACGACTCATTAGCTGAAATTTGGGGTCGATTATATAAATGGGAAGTTGCAGTTAATGCGTGTCCAAATGGATGGCATCTTCCAAGCGATGATGAATGGAAAACACTGGAAATGCATCTTGGTATGTCAGAAGAGGATGCAAATGATACAGGAATGGATAGAGGAACCAATGAAGGAGATATTTTAAAATCTAAACATGGATGGATAGAAAATGGAAATGGAATTGACGAAGTTGGCTTTGCCGCATTACCATCGGGATACTACTTATCTGGAGATTTTTATTGTTTAGGAGAAAGTGTTTACTTTTGGGCTAACAACATCATTGGAACGAGAGGAATACATTATAATTATCAAATGATTTTTAGATCTGTAACAGGCCCTGTCGACCCAAATTTAGCCTTTAGTGTCCGTTGTGTTAAGGATTAACATTATATATAACTTCAACCATTTTTTTCTACGTGTTTAACCTTTACCTCGTTTTTGTGTTATACCATGTAAAAGAAAAATATAATGAGCAAAATTGAAATAGTTCTACCCGCCATGGGCGAAGGCATAGTTGATGCCACCATAACCCGTTGGCTGGTAAACGTTGGCGATACGGTAACCGAGGATCAATCGCTGGTTGAAGTGGCAACCGACAAGGTTGACTCCGAAATTCCTGCTCCCGCATCAGGAAAGGTTAAGGAGTTGATATTCAACGAGGGCGATGTTCCACAAATCGGACAAACCATTGCCATACTTGAGGTAGATGGGAAAACTAGCGCAAGAGTAGAAAATGAACCAGAAACCCCGAAAATTATAACCGAACCCAAGCCAGAACCTTCAACCAAAGAACCAAAGCAAATTGCTAGTGGTAGTATTTCTATTCCCAATTCCGAAAAGCTGCCTACTCTAAGTCCGCTGGTACGTACCATTGTCAAGAAGGAAGGAATCTCCGTTTCAGAGCTCAATAGTATTACAGGAACCGGTTTAAACGGCAGAATAACCCGCGATGATATTCTTAGCTATGTTGATAAAAGAAGTAGAATTGCAGAAAAACCAAAAGCAAAAGCCGCCTCTGAAACCTCTGCCCCCACTGGGGCAATGGTTGAGGTTATTCATATGGATCGTATGCGCAAGCTTATTGCCGACCACATGGTAAACTCGAAGCAAACATCCGCTCACGTTACCTCTTTCATTGAAGCCGATGTTACAAATCTCGTAAACTGGCGCAACCGTGAAAAGGAGGCATTTCAGAAACGTGAGGGACAGAAGCTAACGCTAACTCCACTTTTCGTTGAAGCTGCAGTTAAAGCCCTAAAACAATTCCCTGTGATAAACAGCTCGGTTGATGGCGATAAAATACTCGTTAAAAGGAATATAAATATTGGGTTAGCCGCTGCACTACCAAACGGAAACCTAATCGTTCCGGTTATTAAGGATGCCGACAAGCTGAACCTGGTTGGCCTTTCGGCCAAGGTGAACGACTTAGCACACCGAGCCCGGGAAAACAAACTTCAACCCGATGAAATTCAGGGTGGAACTTTTACCATAACCAACCTTGGAATGTTCGAAACCCTTACGGGCACTCCAATCATCAATCAGCCACAGGTTGCCATTCTGGCAATTGGCGCAATAGCAAAGCGGGTTGTGGTAATTGAATCGGAAAATGGCGACACCATTGGAATTCGTCAAATGGCTATGCTTTCGCTCTCATATGACCATCGGGTTATTGACGGTGCGCTGGGTGGTTTGTTCCTGAAAGCGGTACGTGATAACCTGCAAAACTTTTCGGTTTAGTTGGCCTTCTCTTCCTTTTCATCCAAAAGGTTAAATGTAAGAAGTAGCGCCTCAACCTGCCGCACATAGTTACGCTTATTGAATCTTGGTGCGTAAACGAAACCTTCAACCGTAATTACCCGGTTGTTCTCCTCGTCTATGGTAGTAAGGCTAATGAATGGTCCTCCCATTGCATGGTTGTATACATCCCAAAATCCACGAAGTTGTCCGAAATACCTGTCCTTAAACATCATCGGCTTCAATACGGGAGGCACTAGGGTTTGGGTAACCATGTGAGAACCATCTGTTGGACCAGGAATATACTTGGCAACAAAATCATTGCGCTTTTCTACCAAATAATCAACGGAGAAAGTATTCTTATCGGTGTATGGGTATTGGTAAACCAAAATTCCTTGGCTAATATCGGGCGTTTCGTGCGAAATCCAAACAAAATCGGTTGTATCAAGGTTCAACTGATAGCCCTTGGGTAAAAGCAACTCAATCCCAAATTTTTTCTCAAGCAGAAGCCTCATACCTTCGGCTTCGTATTTTTCTGCATTCTGAACAATCCTGTCGCGCTCTGCCTGTTCAAGCAGCTGAACAAAACGATCCTGCTCTTTACGTAACATTTCCTCAATTGCCGGATAGGTTGGCCCAACCACATTCAAAACCAACTGTGGTGTAGCCCACACATCACGCTGGGTAACTATTTGAGCTTTATCGAACTCATCACCCACTTTGGTAATTACAATGTTTCGATGGTTCTTAAAAATGTCACTAAACCCCGAGGGAGGTATCATCACCATATCAAAAATTGGCTCCGCCTGGGGAATCATTGGGTACTCCTGCTTCATAATCTCTTTCACGGTTTTCCCAATGGACTCCTCCCAAACGGCCTTGTTAAGAACAACGATAACCTCACCAGCCGAGCCGGTAATATTTGGCAACATGGAACGTTTTACCCTACTGTCCTCTCGGCAAGAGAACGCAGCAAACAGCAAAACAGTTATAAAAATTGGGTAAAGAAGCTTTTTCATAGTATTCAATTTTCAAAATATAAAAAAGTATAACGTGCAGCAATTGTTCAAAATTGCAATGGAACCTAAAATTCGTTGTTAATTCAGCAAAATAATTTTCTGTTCAAGCTGTATTCGATTGTATGTTTGCTTGTCAACCCATATGGTAACCTGCTGACCAACGCTAAGTTCGTTACTTAAGGCAGGATTCCAAGCATTGATATCATCAATAGTACAACCGTACTTAATTGCAATTTTATGAAGATAATCGCCACTTTGTACCGTGTGGGCAACCATAATCTTACCTTCGGTACTTCCAGCACTTGCTAAAATATTGTGGAAATTGGGATTATCCTCTGTCCTTGCGTAAATGTTTTTTTCCTTTTCAACAAACCTTGGTACCTTACTTACTGGTAACCGGAGCACTGCATCCTTAATTCTAGGCACATGCGCACGGCGGTATACAGGGTTAAGAAACTGCAGCAACTCCTCTTCTACTTCTATTTCTTCTGAAATAACCGTTAACGATGCTGCCTCAGAAAGGTGAACCGTATCGGTTTGCATGTAAGTTATAATGGGTAAGGAAGCCTCAATTTCATGGTCGCTGGCATTCTGAATTACATAAGTTGCGGCAATAAATGCGGGAACGTAGTTCTGGGCTGCTTCGGGTAGGTGGTCGTACAACTTCCAAAAATTCGTTTCACCGCCCGAACGGGCAATCGCATTCCGAACAACTCCCGGACCTGCATTGTATGCTGCCATTACAAGATGCCAGTCGTTAAAAATTCGGTGAAGATACTTCAGGTACATGCAGGCTGCTTCGGTAGATTTCAGCGGGTCCATCCGCTCATCGATGTACGAGTTCACCTCCAGGTCGAACATTCGGGCTGTGTTAATCAAGAACTGCCACAATCCCACAGCACCGCTACTGGAAACAGCCAAAGGATTTAGCGCCGATTCAACCACAGCAAGATACTTCAACTCAAGCGGAAGCTCATACTTGTCTAATAATTCGTCAAAAAGAGGGAAGTAAAGTTCTGCTAACCCCAGCATCTGCGAAACCTGCTCGCGTCGTTCTAGAGTGAAAATTTCAATGTAGCGCCTAACATGCTCGTTGTAGTCGTAGCTTATGGGCGACATATTGTCGATTTCGGCAATCTTATACTCGTAGGCTAAATCAGGGAAAGTTGGGTATACTTGCTGCCCAGAATCCGCCGTCGAGGAATCGGGGAAAAGTTTCAAACCTTGTAAAAGTTCAAAACTTGCGGTTACTCTGCAGGATCTATAACCCAAATCCTCAGCTGGAAGCGTAATTTTGCCTTCGGCGGAGGATAGGATTGCTACAAGGATAAAAAAGGAAAAAAGAAATATTTTTTTCTCTTGAAGCTGCATGCGTAAACTACTCTTCTTTTTCAGATTCCTTACCCTCTTCCTCTTCTGCACCTTCCTTCATCCCTTTTTTAAACTCGCCTACGCCCTTCCCTAGTCCACGCATCATTTCGGGAATTTTCTTTCCACCAAAGAATAGAAGAACCAGGGCAACTATCAGAACTATTTGCCAAACGCCAAACGTACCAGCAATAACAAAACCATTCATAAATGCTAATTTATTAAATGTAAAGTATCACAAACCTAGTGTAAATAAATGCAGAATTCAACTAAAACCCAATAAAAATTGACCCACAAGTATACCTATGGCCTCTAGTTAAAAAGCTTTACAATATCGTTGCCGTTGGCAAAAATCACTAGTGCAAGAATAAACATCATTCCTACAATCTGGGCATACTCCATGAACTTGTCGCTGGGTTTTCGCCCCGACACCATCTCGTAAACCAGAAAAATCATGTGTCCACCATCGAGCGCCGGAATGGGAAGAATATTAAGAATTGCCAACATTATTGACAGGAATGCGGTTAACCCCCAGAAAGCCTGCCAATCCCATACACCAGGGAAAATTTTACCAATGGTAATAAACCCTCCAACCGATTCATAGGCTTTGGTTGACGGGGAGAAAATCATCTTAAGCTGCTTCAGGTAGTTTGAAATGGTGCTGAAACCCCTCTCAATTCCTGCCGGAATGGCCTCAAGGAAGCTATACTCCAAAACCTTTATCTCGAAGAATTTCGACATGTCCTGAATTGAGTACACACCAATCACCCCTGATTGAGGCACGTTTATCTCAATATTTACCGGAACACCCTTCCGGTTCATGGTAATATTGAAATTTTTACCAGCATAGAATGTGGCCGAGTCCTTAAATTCATCAAAGTACTTTGCACTAAAACCGTTTATTGCCAATAGTTGATCTCCAACTTCAATTCCTGCTTTACTGGCAGCCGATTCCTTAACAACCTCGCCAATCTCCATGGGGAAACGAGGCTGGAACAGGTAGGGCGATTTCAGAATTTGTGAAATATACCTCTCCTCAACGGGAACATCAACCCTACTCCCAAAACGCTCAACAGTAACGGCTTGCGCCTCGTCGAAAACCATCTGTGGTACAATCTGATGAAAGGCCTCAACCTCTTCTCCTCCCACAAGCAGAATCTTATCTCCGTTTCTGAAACCCATTTCGTAAGCCAGCGAATCAACAGTAACGCCATACTTCAAGCTGTTTGTAGGAAGGTAGCTTTCGCCCCAGGTGTAAAGCACTGCAATGAAAATCAACATTGCCAGTATGAAGTTCACTAGTACTCCTCCAGTAATTATAAAAAATCGTTGCCAGGCAGGTTTCGAACGGTACTCGTAGGGTTGCGGGGGTTGGTTCATCTGCTTTGTGTCCATCGACTCATCAATCATCCCCGAAATTTTCACGTAGCCTCCCAGCGGAAGCCACCCAACACCGTACTCGGTTTCCCCCTTTTTAACTTTGAATAGCGAGAACCATGGGTCGAAAAACAGGTAAAATTTTTCTACCCTGGTTTTGAAAATCTTTGCGAATACAAAATGCCCCATCTCATGCAACACCACAAGAATTGAAATGCTTAGAATGAACTGTAAAATTTTTGTTAGAATTTCCATATTGCTTTTGTAATTTTATTTCAAACAATCAACAAAAAATGTGAAGCTATGTTCTGCTCACGATGCTTTCAGCAAACTCGCGCGTAACCCTATCGGTTTCGATGTAATCGTCGAAGGAAGGTTTCGCGATAAAACTTATTCTCTGCAACGATTCTTCCACAACATCAGCCATTTGAAGAAACCCAATCCTTTCATTCAGAAACGCATCAACTGCTATTTCGTTGGCTGCATTCAGAATGCACGGCATGTTCCCCCCTTTTTCCATTGCGTTAATGGCAAAAAGTAGCGCAGGAAACCTATCGGTATCGGGAGGCTCAAAGGTAAAATTCGGGTAGCTGAGGAATGAGAATCGGGGAAAATCCGATTTCAGCCGCTTTGGGAACGAGAAAGCGTACTGAATGGGAAGCTTCATGTCGGGTAACCCGAGCTGAGCTTTTATGGATCCATCCTCAAACTGAACCATTGAGTGAATAATGGATTGGGGATGAACCACTACCTCGATTTGTTCGGGCTTCAGGTTAAACAGCCATTTTGCCTCAATTACCTCAAATCCTTTGTTCATTAAAGTAGCTGAATCGATGGTAATTTTGTTGCCCATGCACCAATTCGGGTGATTCAATGCATCGGCCATGGTAACATGTGCCAACTGTTTAAACGAGTGGTTTCGGAATGGTCCTCCTGAAGCCGTTAAAAAAATCTTTTCAATGGGATTCTGTTCTCCAACCAGGCACTGAAATATTGCCGAGTGCTCTGAGTCAACCGGAATGATTGGGACACCCTTCTCTATGGCCAACTCGGTAACTAGTTCACCTGCCACAACCAACGTTTCTTTGTTCGCAAGGGCTATTGGCTTACCAGCATTTATTGCCCTAATAGTTGGCAGTAAACCCGAATAGCCAACCATAGCAGTAAGCACCATGTCGACCGAATCCATCTCAACAATTTGTGCAATAGCTTCCTTCCCTGCATAAACTTTAACGTCCTCGTTGGCAAGCGCAAGTTGAAGTTGGGGATACAATCTCTTATCACCAATAACAACAGCATTGGGCTTATAGCGAATTGCCTGTTCTGCCAGCAACTTTACATTACTATTAGCCGTTAAAACCTCAACCTGAAAAAGATGATGGTTACTTTCAATAACCTGTAAAGCTTGAGTTCCAATGGAACCTGTTGAACCCAATATTGCAATTCGCTTTTTCAATGCAGCTAACTATGTTTGGGGTAAACTAGAAAACAATATACTTCTCGGGATTAATTGGGTTGCCGTTGTGCCAAAGTTCGAAGTGTAGGTGGGGTCCTGTTGTAAACTCACCCGAGTTCCCAATAATTGCTATTGCTTCACCTGCTTTTACATGTGCCCCCATCTGCTTCAATAATTTACTATTATGTTTATAAACTGAAAGCAAGTTTCCTGAATGTTGAATTTGAATAACATAACCTGTCTCCAAGGTCCAACTCGATAGAGTGACGGTTCCATCGGCAATAGCAACAACAACCTCTGTGGGCGGTGCAACAATATCCACCCCAAAGTGGTTCTCCTGAAAGTTGAACGAGTTGGTAATAACCCCCTTTACGGGAGGGAAAAGGTGAAAACTCGATAGTTCCTGGCTCCTTCCTACGGTATTATCAATTACCGAAAGGTTGTAAAGTTCCTCCTCCTCAATCTGTAATCTAAGAAGCGAATCCTCCACCGAACGGGTAAAAACAATCTCTTTGTAACTTACAGATGTATCAGGAATACTCTCTAAATTATTTGGGTTTTCTCCCCGCAATATCGTATGAAGATTCCCTAAATATATTTTCCACTGCTGAAGTTCACGCTCCAAACTATCAACCTTTAACGAGTTCTGAACGATAAACCGTCTCGTAGTTCCATCGGGATAACCTGGAATAAATTCCCGAATGGGAGTAAACGCTATTAATACTGTTACCAATGCAATAAGAAGAAGCGCTGTACCACCAACCACAGTAATCACATTCAACCTTGATAAACGCATATACCAAACTTCTTGGTAAGTTTGATCATTGTATATACTTAACCTGTACTTACTTTTAAGCTTGTGTATATATTTTTTTTTGTTTTTAGGTTGCGACATTTTTTAAAATTCGAATTCGCACAAAGATAACTCTTTTTGTTTTTAGAAACAGAATGCTTTTCGCTTAAATAATACTAAAGAATAGTTCTGCAATCAAATATTGTTATCATTTTTTACTTTTCCATACAGCCCTTATATTCAATGCATAAGAACATATATTCAAACAAACATATTGAACTATTAGAAAGATTTACTCATAAAAAATATTTATTCTTTTGTATTTTTCATTTAATAATCTTACTTTTGCACCGCAATTGATTGACGATTCTATCAAAAAACATATTGCGGGGTGGAGCAGTTGGTAGCTCGTTGGGCTCATAACCCAAAGGTCGTAGGTTCGAGTCCTACCCCCGCTACTAGAAAACCCTGATATTCGATTGAATATCAGGGTTTTGTTTTTTAACGAGGGACGGAATAGGGACGGTTTTTGTAATAGTATAGGACAATTATTGCTCGGTTACCTCATCCTTTCCCCCATAATACTCTTCATTTTTCTTCCTAATCTTCTCGGTAATATTCTGAAAAAAATTCATACTCTGCTCGTAGGGATTTTTCTGTTCAAAGGCTACCTGATCATATTTTGGCAAAGCATAAGGAAGAAGTTTTGCAATAAAATCAAGCCTATCTTTAGGTTCTGCTTGTTTTAGTTGTTCATCAACATTGTTAATTTCTTTTGCTATAAAATCTTTGAGCAGCAAGCGAAGGTCTTGTGTTACCTTATTTGCTGTCCCTTTTTGTCGCCCACCTGTTTTAACTCCTTTTGCCATAGCTGTCAGTTTTTTCTATATCTGTCTATTTTAGATAACTGCTTATGCAAAGATAGCTTATAGTATGTTAAAACATTATGATTATGAGCGATTAATTTCAACAAAAAGTGTTAATTATCAATAGGTTTAGTGTTATTTTTTCTTTTGTTATCCTTTTGTAAAAAGTATAATAAAATGATGAAACTGTAGACTAATTTTGGTTTAGCTGAGGGATTCCATGTTAGGTGCTATTTTTTCAAATTAATATATTTAATTGATTTTGCTACAACCATTTTTGAGTCATCATTTACATCCATTACAATTTTGTACTCATTGTTTTGCATTGGGATTATTGTTGTTTTTAATATTAATGTTTTTAATATCTGTTTACTACTTGCTTTCACATTGCTTTCAATGTGAAGGTTTATTTTCTTAATATTTTGTTTTAAGAAAGAACTTATAATTATGTTTTTAAGGATAGTTGAGGTAACTAGGGTATTATCTTTCAAATCTTTTATTTCATTAATATTTAGATTATAAACTACCTCCCATCTAGTTGGATATTTGAAATTATTTGACCCTCTTTTTGCATTATTTCTTCGATTTATTATTGAAATTTCCTTGCTATTACTAGTCTCTGGTTCTAATACCCTTTCAAACTCTTGACATATTTCATAAACCATTAAATCAATGTTTGACTGGACAGTATTCATAGATTCTTTATCCATATAGAAACTAGAAGATGAAAACAAATTATTCCCATAATAAGCTTTAATTTCTTTGGTGAACTCAGCTAATGCCTCGGTGTCTGATAAATTTGGGTACTTAGATTTTGCAATTTTAGTAAAAGGGTCTAATTGAACTAGAATCTTTTGTAAATCATTCATTAAATCAGTATTAGTTTCATTTAATGAAGATATTTTAATGTTTAATTCTTCTGTTAATTTATCTGACTTTGCCCTTTGATAATTTCCAATGATTAACTGTGCAAGCAAAACAACAGAATAAACGCTCAATAAAATTCCTTTAATAGTGTTTCTTTTACTATAGTATTTTGATTCTTTATTATTAATTGACTCTGGTGGAAATGCAAATTTATAGGTGATGTATCCACTAATAAGGGTTAGTCCAAACATCCAAAAGAAATGATGATTGTTAAAAAGAGTAATAGCATTTTCCATAAAAAATTATTTTAAATTATTATTATTTTACTCCCCCTCAGCAGCAATACCATAACTAAAGTCTTCTTCATTTGATGTATAGGGTTTTGTCTTATCGTTTTCCGATAACCTATCTGCCATCATTTTGGCCTGCTCCAGAACTGTTTCTGTGGCTTTTGCTTGCAGGTCGGGTGGGTAGCCATGCTTCCTGAGTATCTTTTTAACTGCAATTCTCATCTTGGCTTGCACGTTCTCCCTTACCGTCCAGTCGATGCTGGTGTTTTTCCTTACCGTGTCAACTAACTCCTGGGCTATGTGCCTAAGCACCTCATCGCCCAACACCTTAACTGCACTATCGCTAACTTCAAGGGCAGTGTAGAAGGCATATTCTCTAAAATCCAGTCCTAATTCCTCGCCCCGACGATCGGCAGCTTTGATTTCCTTGGCTAGGTCTATCATTACCTCAATCACCTCCATTGAGGTGATAAGGTTGCTCTGGTATCGCTTAACTGCATCATCGAGCATTTCTGAGAACTTTCTTGACTCAACCAGATTCACCTTCATCCTTACCTTTATCTCATCTTTCAGGAGCCGTTTTAGCAGTTCAAGGGCAAGGTTCTTATGCTTCATTCCCTTTACCTCGGCCAAGAACTCATCGGAGAGGATGGATATATCGGGTTTCTTTAGCCCTGCTGCATCAAAAATATCAACCACCTCATCGGTAACAATTGCATCGGAGAGAATTTGCCTGATGGCTGTGTCAATCTCCTCGTCGCTGAGTTTCTTGGTGCTTTGGGTAACTTTTACAATCCTTGTTTTGATGGCCTGAAACAGGGCAACTTCATTTCTTATCTCTTCGGTGTATGGGTGTGGTACCGATATGGCAAATGCCTTTGAAAGTGCAGTAACAGAGTTCAGGTATCGTTCCTTACCATTATCAAGTGATAATATATAGTTTGCAGCATCGATTGGGAAAGCCAATTTTTCCTTTGGTGTTAACCCAAAGAAACGTTTGTAATTATATCCCTTTGGTAATGTTGCATCCTTGGGTTGCTCGCTGAACATCTGGG
>ERZ795053.855-NODE-855-length-38790-cov-9.982651_pt1 | contig 38790 bp, 26 predicted proteins | sample MGYA00375137_ERZ795053 | MGnify/ENA primary metagenome ERZ795053 (study PRJEB30182, sample SAMN05720284) | activated sludge metagenome | isolation source: Anaerobic digester | place: Hong Kong | collected 2014-12-17 ... | reverse complement strand
AGTCGAGTATCCTGGGCTTCAAACCCTTCGGGTCTTCTGAAAACTCTCCACTGACTACTCAATTTCTAAAAATTCATCAAGATTAGACCTGTCTGTATGGGTTATCCTGGCTGCACCATAACAAACGGCCGTCTGCTAAACGTTACGAAACCAGATAACCGTCGCAGTTCGGAACGCTTTTGATTACAATTAACCCCATGGCCCAAATCAACCTGAATTTTCTTGGCCCGCCCCGCCTGGATGTGGACGGCAAGGTCGTAGAACCGGACACCCGCAAAGCCACGGCGCTGCTGGCTTACCTGGCGGTGGGCGGCGAACGGCCGTCACGCGATGCGCTGGCAGCCCTGTTATGGCCCGACTTCGATGACCGCCGGGCGAAGGCCGCCCTGCGCCGCACGCTTTCAGCGCTCAAAGCCACGGTCGGCGACGCCGCCATTTACGCCACCCGCGAAGTGATTGGGCTGCACGCCGAAGTCGTGTGGTGTGACGTGCTCGCTTTTCAGGAACTCCTGGCGCAGGAGGAGTGGGCCACGGCCGTCGACCTGTACCGCGACGATTTCCTGGCCGGCTTCTCCCTGCGCGACAGCCTGCCATTCGACGATTGGCAGCTCCAGCAAGCCGAATACCTGCGGCGCGCCTACAGCGACGCCCTGGCGCAGTTGGTTAATAACGCCGTCGCCAGCCACGATTTTGCGGCGGGCATCACCTACGCCCGCCGCTGGCTGCGCCTGGATTCCCTACGCGAAGAAGCCCATTATCAACTCATGCGCCTCTATGCCTGGTCTGGCCAGCGCTCCGCCGCGCTGCTGCAATACCGCGACTGCCTGCGCGCGCTGGAAGAAGAGTTGGGCGTAGCGCCCCTGGCCGAAACCACACGCCTATACGAAGACATCCAGAACGACCGGCTGGCCCCGCCGCCCATCCTGGAAACGCCGACCGCAGCCGTGGCAACGGCCGTGCCGCCCGAACCCGCCCCGCCCCTCGCCCTGCCCCCCTTCGTCGGACGCCAAAAAGAACTGGCAGCCATGCAGTCGCTATACCGGCAAACAAGCGATCAGGTCGTTTTCCTGGGCGTCAGCGGCGAGGCCGGGATCGGTAAAACGCGCCTGGTGGAAACCTTTGTGAACCAGCACCCGCAAGCCAGCTGCCTGCGCGCCCACTGCTATGAAGGTGAAACCCGCCTCGCCTACGCCCCCATTGTCACCATGATCCGCCAGGAACTGGACCGGCCAGACTCGCTGGCGCGTCTGACGGCCGTCGCCCCGCCCTGGCTGGCTGAAGTGTCCCGCCTGCTGCCAGACCTGCAAACGCATTTTGACTCTCTGCCCACGCCGCCGCCGCTTGATTGGCCGGGCGCGCCCGGCCGTTTTTTGGAAGGCATCACCCGGGTGCTGGCCGCGCTGCTAGATGGTCCCCTGCCGGGCATTTTTTGGCTGGATGATGCGCAGTGGGCCGATTCGGCCACACTCGACCTGCTGGCCTACCTGGTTCATCGCCGGCCCCAGCAGCCTGCCCTCGTTCTGGCCTGTTGGCGCGAACCCGATTTACCGGGCAACCACCCGCTGCACGGCTTGCTCGGCCAGGTGCGGCGCAGCAGCAGCAGCCTGGTTCTGGCGTTGAATCGGCTTTCGGAAGGGGAAGTCGCCGAACTGGTGGCGCAGCTTCCCGTTCGCGCAGCGGAAACGGCCGTTCCCCACATCCCCGCCGGCGCGCTTTACCGGGAAACCGAAGGCTTACCCTTCCTGGTCACCGCCTACTTGCAAGCGCAAATGGAGTCCGGCGGCCCGGACGGCGGCTGGAGCCTGCCGCCCACCGCGCGCCATCTGTTCCATTCGCGCCTGATTCAGACCGGCGAAACCGGGCAGCAGCTGTTGCAAGCTGCGGCCGTTATTGGCCGGCCCTTTGCTTTTGACCTTCTCTTGGCCGCCAGCGGCCGCAGCGAGGAAGAAGCCATCAATGCCCTGGAAATCATGCTGGCCCGGCAGCTGCTCATCGAAAAGCCGGGCGAACTGGTCTTCGATTTTTCGCACCACAAACTGCGCGACCTGGTGTATGAGGAGATGAGCCTGGTGCGCCGGCGGCTGCTGCATCGGCGTATCGCCCAGGCGCTGGCCGCCCAGCGCGGCGCGCCGACCGACGCCCTGGCCGGCCAAATTGCCGCCCATTACCAGGAGGCCGGCGAGGAGGCGGAAGCGGCCCTGCACTACCGCCGCGCCGGCGACCACGCCCGCACGTTATTTGCCCATCGCGAAGCGCTGGATCATTACAAAACGGCCCTGGCGCTGGGGTACCCGGAAACGGCCGTTCTCCACGAAGTTTGCGCCGATTTGCATGTCCGCCTCGGCGAATACGCCGCCGCCCTCACCCGCTACGAGCAAGCCGCGGCCACGTCTCCCGCCGCGCAGCTGCCCCATTTAGAGCATAAAATTGGCCAGGTCCACTACCGGCGCGGCGCATGGCGGCTGGCCGAGCATCACTTCGAGCAGGCCGAAACAGGCTGGCAAAACCCGGCGGCGCCGGCCGATCTGGCCCGTTTGTACATCGATTGGGCCACAACTTCCTACCGGGCCGGCGACATGCCTTTGGCGATCAAGCTGGCGCAGCAAGCCCAGGCCCTGGCGGCCGACACGCCCACACAGGCTCAGGCAGCGAACGTGGCCGGCATTTTAGCGCGCCAGCGTGGCGATCGGACGGCCGCGCTGGCCCAATTTAACCGGGCGTTGGAATTGGCCGACGAACATGGGCATCTGGCCGTGCAGATTGCGGCGCTAAACAACCTGGGGCTGATGGAAACGGCCGTAAACCACCTCGACCAGGCCCAGGAATTGCTGGAAACAGCGCTGCACCACTGCCAGATCTACGGCGACCGGCATTGGGAGGCCGCCCTGCACAGCAATCTGGCCGATTTGCTGCACCAACGCGGTCAGGAAGAGGCGTCCATGACGCAGCTAAAACAGGCCGTCACCATTTACGCCGAAATCGGCCAGGAAATGGGCGATTGGCAGCCGGAAATCTGGAAACTGAGCGAATGGTAGCCCTGGCAGCAAGGTTTCTCCTGCCAATTCTTCATGGTATACTCCCAGGAAATGGCCCATAGGCGATCTGGGTCGATCCCCTGGGCCGCTGACTTCCGCCGCGGCTTCCCCGTTGGCCTTCCCCAAAAGGCCCGAGAAGCCGCCCATGACCCAAACCATGACAAATAGGAGCTGAGCCACGATGAAAAAAACTGTTGTGCTGGTCGGCAGTCTGGATACAAAAGGCAAGGAGTTTGCCTTTGTCAAGGAACTGATCGAAAAGGAAGGCCTGAACACCCTGGTTATAGACTTTGGCGTTATTGGCGAGCCGGTTTTTATACCCGACGTGACCCGTCAGGAAGTGGCGGCCGCCGGCGGCGGCAACCTGGCCCATCTGGCCGGCGGCGAGCACAAAGATGAAGCCATGCAGGTCATGGCCGATGGCCTGGCTGTTATCGTACGCCAGCTTTATGACCAGGGTAAACTGGATGGCATTTTGGGCATGGGCGGCAGCGGCGGTACGTCTATCGCCACGGCCGGCATGCGCACCCTGCCGGTAGGCGTGCCCAAGGTGATGGTTTCCACCGTGGGCGGCGGCGACGTCAGCGCTTATGCCGGCACAAAAGATATTACCTTCATGCCTTCTATCGTTGACGTGGCCGGGATCAACAGCATCAGCCGGGTTGTGTACGCCAACGCGGCCGGGGCCATTGCCGGCATGGTCAAAGTCACACCGCCGGCGGGAGACGCGGAAAAGCCGCTGATTACCGCCTCCATGTTTGGCAACACGACAACGGCCGTTGACCACGCCCGCGCCATCCTCGAAAACAAAGGGTACGAAGTCCTCGTCTTCCACGCCACCGGCGCCGGCGGCAAAACCATGGAGAGCCTCATTGCCGACGGCTATATCGTCGGTTCGCTGGATATCACCACCACCGAACTGGCCGACACCGTCTGCGGCGGCGTTTTTGACGCCGGGCCGGAGCGCGTCACCGCCGCTTCCAAAGCCGGCATTCCCGCAGTCATCGTCCCCGGCTGCGTCGATATGGCCAATTTCTGGGGCATCGAATCCGTGCCTGAAAAATACCAGAATCGCTTGTTATACAAATGGAACCCCAACGTCACCCTGCTGCGCACGAACGTGCCTGAAAATGTCAAAATGGGCGAGATGATCGCCGCCGCAGCCAACGCGGCCACCGCGCCGGTGGCCATCGTCCTGCCCCTGAAAGGCGTATCCATGCTGGACAGCCCAGGCGGCATGTTCTGGGACGAAGCGGCCGACCGGGCCTGCTTTGAGTCCATCAAAAAGAATGTCAAACCGGGTATCCCGGTCATCGAAATGGATTACAACATCAACGATCCCGAATTTTCCGGCAAATGCGCGGACTTGCTGTTGGACATGCTGCAATCATAGCGCTCCCGATCCAGACATTGAGAGCGATTTGTCAAAAATAGACCCGCAGGGTCAAAAGGAGTCAATCATGGCCTTCATTTCACGCACAGACGCACTGGCAAGACTACGCCAAACAGCAGCGTCCGGTAAACCCATTGTCGGCACAGGCGCTGGCACCGGCATCTCCGCCAAATTCGCCGAAAAGGGCGGCGCAGACCTGATCATCATTTACAATTCCGGCCGTTACCGCATGGCCGGGCGCGGTTCGCTGGCCGGCCTCATGCCTTATGGCGACGCCAACGGCATCGTCGTGGAGATGGCCGCAGAAGTGCTGCCGGTCGTCAAAAACACGCCTGTTCAGGCTGGTGTGTGCGGCACCGATCCGTTCCGCCTTATGCCGGTTTTCATCAAGCAGTTGAAAGAAATGGGTTTTACCGGCATTCAGAATTTCCCCACCGTCGGCTTAATTGACGGCAACTTTCGGGCCAACCTGGAAGGAACCGGTATGGGGTACGATAAGGAAATCGAAGCCATCGCCATCGCCCATCAACTGGACATGCTGACGACCCCCTACGTGTTTGACGAGGACGACGCCAAAGCCATGGCCAAAGCGGGCGCCGACATGCTGGTAGCCCACGTGGGCCTGACCACGGCCGGATCCATTGGCGCGGCTGTCGCCCTTTCGCTGGAAGACGCGGTAGACAAAGTCATGAAAATCGCCGCCGCAGGCAAGTCGGTCAATCCGGATATTTTGGTGATTTGCCACGGCGGCCCGTTTGATGAACCGGAAAACGTGGGCAAGGCGATGAGCATGATGCCCGGTATCGTGGGTTTCTTTGGTGCGTCGAGCATTGAACGACTGCCGACCGAGCGGGCGATTACCGCCCAGGTTGAGGCGTTTAAAGCCATTGACCTCGCCTGAGCGGGGAAAATTTCTATATCATCATTCTAGAGAATCACGGCACGGCCGCGGGCCGGGCAACGCTGTTGGACGCCTCTCACCGGCTGGAGGTGGTTGAGTTTAGCGCGCGGTCTTTGATTGACACGGCCGTTCTCACCCTGCTTGTACCCATCGATGACGAGCAAATACACGATTGTGCCATCCAAAACTTTGACGAACTAGAATACATGTTCTATAATGGTGCCACAAAACTTGGCCATAACCCCAATAACTGAACACCGTCGAAAACCAAAGACCAAAAAGGAGAATAACATGAGCGGAGTACGCGTTTTGGTAGGCACTCGAAAGGGTGCGTTTATTCTGACAGCGGATGGGAAACGGGAGCGGTGGGAGGTCAGTGGACCTCATTTTGGGGGTTGGGAGATCTATCATTTAAAAGGGTCGCCGGCAGACCCGAATCGGCTGTATGCCTCTCAATCGAGCGACTGGTTTGGTCAGGTCATCCACCGCTCGGACGATGGCGGCAAAACGTGGCAAACTGTGGGCAACGAGTTTGGCTACGACGGCGTTCCGGGTACCCATCAGTGGTATGACGGCACCCCACATCCGTGGGAATTTAAGCGCGTCTGGCATCTAGAGCCCTCGTTAACCGATCCGGACACCGTTTACGCCGGCGTCGAAGATGCCGCCCTCTTTCGTTCCACAGATGGTGGGCAAAGCTGGCATGAACTCTCCGGGCTGCGCAGCCACGGCACCGGACCAAATTGGCAGCCGGGTGCGGGCGGGCTGTGTCTGCACACCATTCTTCTAGATCCGACGAATCCTGATCGCATGTTTATTGCCATCTCCGCGGCGGGTGCGTTCCGCACGGACGATGGCGGCAAGACCTGGCAGCCCATCAACCAGGGATTAAAATCAGACTATATTCCGGACCCAGATGCCGAAGTGGGCCATTGTGTGCATCGCATTGCGCTGCATCCGGCCCGGCCTGAGGTTCTCTTTATGCAAAAGCATTGGGACGTGATGCGCAGCGACAACGCCGGCAACCTATGGCGCGAAGTTAGCGGCAATCTGCCCACTGACTTTGGGTTTGTAATCGACGTGCACGCCCACGAACCAGACACCATTTACGTCGTGCCGATCAAAAGTGATTCCGAACATTACCCTCCGGAAGGCAAACTGCGCGTCTATCGCAGCCGTTCTGGCGGCAATGAGTGGGAAGCGCTCACCAACGGCCTGCCGCAGCAAGATTGTTATGTCAATGTACTTCGCGACGCCATGGCCGTGGACAAACTGGATCCTTGTGGCGTGTATTTTGGCACGACGGGCGGCCAGGTGTACGTTTCGGCCGACGCCGGGGATAATTGGATGCCGATCGTCCATGATCTGCCGGCTGTCCTGTCGGTTGAAGTGCAGACGCTGCCATGATCCGCGTGGTGATCCCCCATCATCTGCGCACGCTGGCGGGCGTCGGCGCGGAGGTGCAGTTGGACGTGGATGAGCCGGTCACAGCGCGCGCGATTCTTGATGAGCTGGAGGCCAGGTATCCGGTGCTGCGGGGGACGATCCGCGACCACGCAACGAAAGAGCGACGGCCGTTTCTCCGCTTTTTTGCCTGCATGGAAGACCTGTCCCACGAATCCCCGGATACCCCCCTGCCCGCCGCAGTGGCCAACGGGGCCGAACCCTTTCTAATCATTGGCGCCATTGCCGGCGGCTAATCCGATCGTCACGGGCGCGGAGAAATTCATGCAAAAGATCACAACCTTCCTCATGTTCACCGGTCAGGCGGAAGAGGCCATCAATCTCTACCTCTCCCTGTTCAAACAGTCAGAAATCATCAGCCTGACTCGATACGGGCCAAATGACGAATCAGGCGTCGAGGGCAGTGTGCAAGATGCCATCTTTTCGCTCAATGGCCAGGCATTCATGGCTATAGACAGCCAGATTGAGCACGGATTTACGTTCACGCCGTCCATGTCACTGTACGTTACCTGCGACACCGAAGCGGAAATTGACCACCTTTTTGCCAACTTAGCACAAGGCGGCGAGATCCTGATGCCCTTAGATTCGTATCCGTTTAGCGATAAATTTGCCTGGATAGCGGATAGATTTGGCGTTTCCTGGCAATTGAGCTTCAGCAAAAGCAGCTGACCCAAAGGATGGCGTATTATGACCCCAATTGACCCGCAGCAGTTTACTGAAGCTCTGCTTCTCCTCCTGGACGAAACCTTTGATGCGGTGCAGGGAATTTATCTGGACCGGGGAACATCTCTGTTCGAGACATTGGCCACCGTAACGGCCGTTGAAGCCTCTATCCCCGTCGGCGGCAAGTGCGCCACGCTGGCGGCCCAGGTCAAACACGTCGCCTTTTACCTGGACGTGGTCGACAAATCAACGCGCGATCCCGACTATCCACGGGTAGACTGGGACGAAATCTGGCGCACAGTCAGCCGCGTGACGCCCGAAGAATGGGCGGCCATTCAGGCCGAGCTACGCGAAAGCTACAACCTGATCCTGAAATTAATCAACGAGACGGCCGATTGGTCTGGCGCCAGCCAGATTGGTGGGGCCATGGGCGTCATCGCCCACACCGCCTACCACCTGGGCGAAATCCGGCAGGCGCTCTGCACGCTAAAAGCCTGACGGCCGTTTCACCCCCTGATGATCGAAAAAGGGAGATTTTCGCCGGACTCGGGCGAAAATCTCCCTTTTTTCCTATCAGGCATGGCCCTGAACCAGGTTTACCGCAGTTGGTAATCCCAGCCAAAGTTGACCGGGTAGGCGCTGTCGCCGGCCCGCAGGGTAATTTCCTGATACCAGATACCCCTGGCCGGGAAGGTCCAATCACCCGGCAAGAGCCGTGGGCCGTTCTCCGGAGAGGCGGCGTTCATGGAGACGCAGTAGGTGCCAGGGCCTAAATTGTTGAAGATGTACCGGCCGCCGGCGTCGGTGGTGGCGGCGACGGCGACGTTGTTATTGTTCAGGCAAGACCCCAACTGCAGTAAGATCGTCACGCCAGAAATATACCCTTCCGTGGGCTCAATCATGCCGTCAGCGTGATAATCGCCATTGCCATCGGCCACACAACTGCCATCCAGCGCGTCGCCTTCGGCGTTTGTCAGGCAGTAATCGTCCCACAACCAGCCGCTAATCGAGCCATTGGGGATGGCTGCCTTGAGATTGATGCTGCTCAAGGTTTGCCCGGCGGTTACCGCCACGCCAACCACATCTTCCAGGCCGGCGCTGCCGGGCAGGCCCAAGCAGTAGTTGCCGCTGAAACTGCCGCTGAACGTGTAACGGCCGTCACTGCCCGAATACGTGACCGCACTGGGATCCTGCCGAACCTGGCAGGCCGTGCCCGTGATCAGCCACACCTCGCGGTTGGCCATCAGCATTTCGCCTGCGTCAAACACGCCGTTCTGGTTAGCGTCCTGATACACGACCCCGCTCATGATCGTGTTGGCCGGCTGCGGGCTGACGACGTTGACCTTCACCCACAACGGCGAATTGTTGCGCCCTACGCCAAAGAACGCGCCTTGCGGGCTTTGCAATTTCCAGTCGCTCTGATAGCTGCCGGCGGTCACCGGGGCCAGCATCACGACGCTCAGATCGATGGTCTGGCCGGGGGCTACGGCGGCGGGCAGCGGCATGGTTTCGGTCACTGCGCCCAGGGTAGGACCCCCCGCGTGGACGAACGTGTAACGGCCGTCCCACAAGCAGGTGCCATTGTTACGAATACGCCACACTTTGTTAAATGTGTCACCGGCCATAATCTGGCTGCCATCCGGGATGGTCACGTCGGCGACAAAGGCGGCGGCGTTGGTGCAGGCCGCCGGCGTGGTGGCCGTCGGTTGGCTGACGGGGGCGTTGGTCGGCCGGACGTATTCCAAATTCGCCGTAACCCAACAACTGCCGACCGCGCCATTGGGGCAAACCACCCGCCACCAACTGCCATCCTGGTTAACGCCGGTCACTTTGGCGGTCTGGCCCTCGGCCACCCAGCCGACGACGTCGGCATTGGCCCCCGGGCCGCTGCGTATGTTGACGTTCGCCAGCGCCAGCACATATTGTACGGAGGTGGTCGAAACGGTCACGGCCGTTGCTGTTGGCATGGCCGAAGCCGTGGCGACGGCTGTGGCCGCAACTGTTTGTTCGACCGGCGCTGTCGCTGCCGGCTGAGTCACGCCGTCCTGGGTAACTACCACAATCGGCGTCGGGGTTTCCAGGGCAATAGGCTGTGGGTTAGCCACAAACATATCCCGGTTAATCAACAGCGCTGCAAACCCTAAAATCATTACAACCAGGGAAGCAACGCCTCCTATAAGAATAATCGCCATGGTGCGAGACATCGTTTACACTCCTTCGCGGCAAAAAAAAGATAGGGAAGCGCCGCAAGCCGGCCAGACGGCCCATCCGCCCGGCCCGGTTTGCTCTGACGTTTTGCCAGCGTCATATATTGAATTCGTCTCTTGGCGTTATTTTGTAACACCCTGCTGCCCTACGATTTCCCTACGCCGGCAAAAAAACGGGCTGCTGACCAAACAGCAGCCCGGCAAGATGCGGCAGGGGCAATGCCACGACTGGTGGCAGGCTACGGCCGTCAGGCAGGCACAGCCGCCAACCGATCATAGGCCGCCGCGTCATCGCCCAGCAGCTTGAGCATTTCCTCCAACGGGAAACTGAACCACAACGGGCTGTCCGTCGGTTTGGGACTGGTGTTGGTCTGGTGCACGATGTCCACCAGCCAGGTGTTGGCTTGCAGCGGCACAATCTTTGCCGCCGGATCACGGCGTAGGAAGCGAATGTCCTCGCCCGGCTGGGTATCGGGAAAGCGGTTGTTTTGCCAGAAGGCTCTGGTATAGCAGAACGTGCTGCCCGGCATCCACGCCAGGCTGCCCGACGGCCGTACCGAGTGCCACGCCCGCCGCGCAAACGGATCATAATGCAGCAGGTTATCCAGGCCGCACACGTCCGCGCCATATTCCGTCAGCGCCGCCACCTGGTAGCTCAGCCGCCAGGGAGCCATCCAGACGTCGTCGTCCCAACTGGCCAGAATCGGGCCGCGGGCTTCCTCGCCGCCCCGGTTGCGCTTCGCGCCGATGGTCTGCCGTTCCGCCAGGCGCACGTACCGGATGCGCTCGTCGTCGGGCACCAGGTCAGCCACGGAGTCGCTGCCGTCGTCGAGGATGATAAGCTCCCGATTGGGATAATCCTGGCGCAGGAAATAGGCGATGGCCAAAGGCACAAACGGCCGTCTGTTAAACGTGGGCATGATGCAGGAGACCAACGGCGCGGGCAGCGCCGCCACGTTAGCCGCCAGGGTCCGGGCCTCGGCCACAAACCGTTCGGCCGCCGGCAGCGTGACGCCGCGCAGCGCCCTGGCGATGGTTTCCGGGGCGGCCGCCGCCAGGCGCGGGACGGAATCCACGCCCAATTCGGCCAGCGTCCGCGACCGCGCGGCGGCGATGCCGCTTATGGCCGCCAATGGCACCGACTGCGCCGCCAATTCCGGGCTGCGCGCCGCCCATTCCGCCGGGGTAGCAACGAGTAGGGGCGCCACGGCCGTTTCGACGGCCATAATTTCGGGGGCGGCAGGCACAGCCACAGCCAGCGGCGCGCGCACCAGAGCTGGCCGCACGGCCACAACGGCCGCCGGGCGGCGCGGGGCAGTGGTTTGCAGCGGGCGGGCGGACGGCGGCGGCGGTGGGGCTGCGTCACCCGGTTCATCGCTGCACGGCCCGCACGGCGACGCGCACCAGGCGCAGCAGCCGCCACGCCCATCGGCGCTGCGGCCTGGCGGCGTGGGCGGGCACAACCCTTCGGGCGGCGGCGGCGTGGTAGCCACCTCGCCCACGTCGTAGGCGACGTCAAAGCCGGTTACCGTCAATTTGCCCGGCGCTTGAGCCAGAAAATGAATCGGCACCGTGACCAGTTCCACGGGCACAAAGGAAAGCTGCCGGACTTTGATCGTCGTTCCGGGCGGCAAAACCAGGTTCAGGCTGGCGGAAACGGCCGTAACCGGCACGCTCGCTTCCAGGCTGTGTTCCTGCTGGCCCGACAAAATGGGCAGGCTGCTCGATCCGGCCGCCTGGCCGCCGGCGTCCAGCCAATCCAACCGCACCTGGGGCGCGCCGCCGGCCAACTGGCTGACGATGTCGCCGCGCAGCTGCAGCACAAACGGCTGCCCGCCGGTCACCGCAAACGTCTGAATCAGGGAAACAGCGACGGACTCCTGGTTAGCCAGGGCCACGCCGTCGGCGGCGGGCTGCACGGTCACCCCGGTTACGGAGGCGGGCGACAACTGCCAGCCGGTCAGTTCGCCATCCTGCACCAGCAAAAAGTCGCCGTTGGCGACCGGGTCGCTGGTGGCCTGGAAGGAGACAGTATCCACCGCCACGTTATGCTCCGCCGGAGCCAGGAAGCGGATTTCCGCCTGGGTTGCGCCCGGCGGCGCTTGCAGCCGCGCCCGGTGGAACAACAGCTCGGGCAGCCGCTGGGTCACCGCCGCTTGAAGGTCGGTGGACCGCACCCGGCCAAACGACGCCTCGGCCAGGCCGCCGGCCAAAGTGGCCGTGGCGGTCCTTTTTTCCAGTTCAAACTCTGGCACTTGAATCGAGATGCGGTCCGTGCGCTGCACAGCGCACGCGCCGCCGCGCCAGATCACTTCGGCCACTGCCTCCAGGCTGGAGGCCACACCCCAGAAGCTGAAATCATAGGTGCAGCCGCCGACAACGGCCGTTGCCTGCGACAGCCCTGAGGTGCGCGCCGGTTGGGTCTCTCTTTCCTCATCGGTAACCGGACCGAGCACGGCCGTGAGGTGGAACGGGTCGGCAAAGGCGATGGGCAGCACAAAGCCGGTGGTCAGCGTCCAATGATCCGGCTGCTGGCGGCCCAAAGGCAGGAAACGCAGGCCGGGAACGGAGGCCGGATAAGGATTTTGCAGGGCCACGTACAGGCGGTCGCCAGCCGGCGTCACGGCCAGGTCCAGGTCGCCAAAGTCCGGCTGGCCCACGCGCACCGGATTGCGCACTTCCAGGGTCACCAGGTCCAGCACACTCACGGAGGCCGTCTCCCGGCCGGCGATGAAGGCGCGACGGCCGTTTGGCTCCACAGCCACGGCCATAGGCAGCAGTGCGCCGTCCGCCGGGTTGGGCAGGGTGATGGTCCGCTCGTGGCGCAGATTCACGGTATCCACCAGAGTGACGGCGTCATTGGCGGCGTTCACCACCAACCCGCGACGGCCGTCGGGCGTCAGGGCCAGGTCTACCGGATTGCCGCCGACAAAAATCGGCTCCACGAGCGATTGGCGCGTGGCGGCGTCGAAGGCATAGACGACGCCGGATAACGTCTGGTCATGGGCCGCGGCGACAAACAGGCGACGGCCGTCCGGCGACACGGCCAGACTGACGGCGCTGAAGTTTGGCTCCAGCGGCAGGGGGTCGGCGGCAAAGGCGGCGGTGATGTCCACGGCTGTATTTTCGGCCAGGAGTTGGGCCAATACGGCCGTTTCCACCGCCCAAACCTCGCCGTGCGGCGGCGAAAAAGCCCCCGCGCCCACGTAAAGGATACGGCCGTCCGGCGACAGCGCCAGACAGCTGTTAAAGTGCGACAACGGGATCGGGCTGCCCAACCGCGCAAACGTCGTCGCGTCGATTACGTTCAGGTGCGGCGATTCGTACAGGTCGTTGACCACGTACACGCGGCGGCTGTCCGGGCTGATGACCACGTGCTGCCGCGAGATAGGCGTTGGCAAATCGCCCGCCGTGATGAACTGGTGCAGCGGCAAGCCGATAAACCCGGCGCCGCCTGAATCCAGGCCCACATACGCCCACTCGCCATTCGGGGCCACCGCCACGCTGCTTAAACCGGCCCCACCGGCGTCTTGCAGCGGGCCAAAGCTGGCGCCGGAGGTTGACCATTGGGCGAAGTCGCCATTTTGCAACTGCTCGCCGCGGGCGCAGGTGGCGGCTTCGGTGCGCCGGGCGGCCTGGTTGATGGCCGCCGCAAATTCAGGGAAGTCGATGGTGAAATCGACGCGCCCCAATGGCTGGAAACGGTCCAGGGAGACGGGCACGGCCGTTTCCCCCTCGCCCACCAACACCGACAGCGGCATCTGGAACTGGTCGGGCACGCGGCGCAGCCGGAAGAATCCGGCCAGCCGCCCGGCTACACCTTCCACCTGGGTGGCGCGCCAGGAAAGGCCGCCTGTGGTGGAATGCTGCAGGGCGTCGCCGTTAACGGCCGTCTGGCTGTGCCAAGCCGCTTCCCCTTCCTTCGCCTGAATCACCAGCCAGTAGCGTGTGCCGGCGCGGAACTGGAATTCCTGCGGCAGCCGGGCGCTGATCCAGGTCGCGCCGGCCGCCAGGTCGCGGTCTAATTCCACGGTGACGGGTGCGGGCAGCAGGCGCGTGGCAAACGGTTTGCCATCCGAGTCGGCCATCAGGTTCAGATCCAGCACGGCGGCGCGGCTGGTGCTGGAAAGCAGCAAATCAATGGCCGTGGCGGCGGTGTCCGCACCCAGCATGATAGGCTGGGCCTGGCTGTCGGCGGCGGTGATGGGCACGGCCGTTACCGGCGTCAGCGGTCCGGTCGGGCCAAACACAATGCGGCTTTCGTCAAACGCGCCCAAGACCTGCACGCTGGCGGCGGTCACTTCCGCGCCAACGGGCATGGTCGCCTGCACCTGGGCGCTGTTTGCCTGGGCCGTACCGTCGAAGCCGTAGGGCAGGGCGATTTCGTTCACCCCGCCGGGCAGCGCGGACTGCTGGCGCACGTATTCGATGTCTACGGAGACGCTCATCCGGGTCAGGCTGTCGGAGTGGAGAATGAGGGGGAGTTGGTAACGGCCGTCCACCACTTTCGCCTGCTGCAAGTACACTTGCAAGAACTCGGCAAAGTTGGGCGTGGTCACCGGCATGATGATCTCGCCCGGCTGCACCCAAAACGGCGGCATGCCCTCAAACGCCAGCGTGGGATTGGCTGCGGCCGTACGCACCGTCACCTGCGTCACATTCCGCGTCGGCAGCGGAGATGGGGGCGCTGGCGGCGGAGGCGGGGTACTCAATCTGAACTTGCTAACAAGCAGGCTGGGCAGCGTGCCATCTGCTGGCAACGAATACAAATCAGAATCATCAGATGTGGCTGTCGCCCCGTGCGTATTAATACCCATGAAGACGCCCCCGCCCAGGTCAACGGCCAGGTCACAGTCCGTCACATTGGAGCCGCGCACCACGGCCAGCGTGCGCCGGGCATGAAAGTCCACCTCCACCACACCGGGTTGAGGCACTTTGGTCATGCCAAAATCGCCCACATTGCCGGTGAAGGTCAGCACTTCCTCAAACAAAGAGCGTCCCGGCGCCGCCACCGGCGTCAGGGTGATGGCGGCGTGTTTGATTTGCGCCCCTTCCGGTAAGCCCTGAATTTGCAGCGTCCGGTTGCCTTCAAAGCGAACAGCTTCGCCTGGAAAATCAGCGGTCAGTCTCATGGGGTTTTACCTTGTGAAAATAGAGATTGGTTCAATCTGTATGAAGAGTAAAAACTTAATCCAGCAATCGGGAGACATGTCATGCTGAGGTCCTCCGAAGCATCCCATTCACCTTCAGTGACCAGGGTGGTAGGGATTCTTCGCTCCGAAGACTGCGCTCAGAATAACAGGCCGATTACCTGGTTATTTTCTTAAAGTCCATTCAGATTGAGTGATCAGTAGAAAGTTTTCAGAAGACCCGAAGGGTTTGAAACCCAGGACACTCGACTAAATTGGTGTAAAACCCTTCAGGTCTAATTCCAAAAACTTTTTGTGATTTACTTGAACCAATCTGTGTTTAGATTATGCCCGCAGCAGCACCATCACCTTCAGTTCACGCATGATGGCTTCGAGGTCGCGGCCTTCTTCGCGCAGGCCGTTGATCACAGCCTGGGCGTAAACCGGTTCGCGCAGCAGCGTCAGGCCCAACTTGTTGAAGCTGAAGTGGGAAACCTGAACCATCGTGGGCGCGGCCGTGGGAACCTCCAGATCATCCGTATTCTCGCGCACGTAATTTACCGTCTTGCGCGGCACAAACTTAATCCACATATCGTCCCAATCGCCCTTCTGCTTCAGGGTCTTCACCGAGCGTTGTTCGCGGCAGCAGCGGTCAAACCAGGGGGAATGGGCGTACTGCTGGTCGTCAAAGCGGTCATTGGGCGAGTTAAACATGGCGTCCCACAGCTCAGTTTCGATTTCATCCAGGCTGGAGTTGTCGGTGTATTCCACTTTGTAGCGGGCCAGCAAATCGGCAAAAAGCACCCGGTATGGTTCAGAGTCCGTTGGTTCCACTTCCACGCTCATCGGCGCATTCTGGCCTTCCGGCACGAAGCGAATCCGCTTTTCGCTGGAGTGATAGAGGAAGAAATTGACCCAGGTCAGGTATTTGTAGTCGTCTTCGGAAGCCACCACCTGGAAGTAATCAAGCTGGTAGAGGTCAACCAGCGGGCTGTTTTGCAGCTGGTGATCTACCACCGATTCCTCGCCGAGCTGAAGCCTCTTGAAGAGCTGCACATAGCCGGAACGCAAAGCCATCTGGCTGATCGCCTGTTCGATGATCGCTTTGGCGATCTCGGACAGGGATTGGCCTTCCAGGTGGTCGGCGTCCTGGGCGCTGGGCACCTGGGTGATGGCGTCCACGGCCGCTTGCGCCTGGCTGGCGATGTCGGCGCGAATCTGGGACTGCATGTCGTTCATAATCTCGGCGGCGATCAGTTCGCCTGGTTTGTACTCTACATAAGGTTCTGGAATAGACATTGGTAACGCTCCTTTTTGAATAGTTTGAGACTGGAGACTGGAGACCAGGGAATGGAGAACAGTCTCCAGCCGCTAGTCTCTAATCACCAATTTCTCTGGTACGCTCACGGATAACACGAACAGAGACACCGGCGGCTTTGGCTTGCAGCACGCCGACGGGGCCGGGTTCCAACGATTCGGTGGTGAGGGCGGCTAAGGGTTTGCCCAACACGGTTTGGCGGGCGTTCTCGAACGGCACACCCTCGTAGATGACGGAAAAATCGAACATGGCCGGGCCGGAACTGCGGGCGGCGACGGCGATATTGTTGCCAAAAGCGCCCGGCTCGCGGGCCTGGATGCGCAGGAAGCCCTCGATGCCTTCGCTGGTCAGGTAGATTTGCGCCGGCGTGGCCGGGTCGCCCAGGGTGAGGGGCTGCGGCTCGCGGAAGGGCATGGCCACAGGCTGCCAGCCCAGCGGCACACGCGGCACAATTTGCGCTTCCACCAGCGCCGACTGCTTGTTGAGCAGTTCCACGATGTAAAAATCGTCGCCGGGCGGGTCGGTAACGGCCTGGGCGTAGAGTTCCGGCCTATCTTTACCCTGCCCAAAGCGGGATTCGTTGAAGCGGCCGCCAAAACGCTCCGGCAGGTCGGCGGGCAGGCGGACGAGAAAGGCGCCGGGTTGGTAACGGCCGTATGCAAACCCCACCTCCACCTGCGGATCAGGCAAATCGTCCACACTGGTAAACACCGCCGCCACCGGCTCCGGCGGATTGTTGGCAAAGCGGCTGACGCTGAAAATGCCCCGATCGAGGCAGACGCCGCCGGGGAAACGCGCCTCGTCAAAGCGGGCGTGGTTGAAGCGCGGGCCATAGCAGTCCAGGTAGCGCCAGGTGGTGCGCCCTTGCGGCAGCGACAGCACGGTGGCTTTGGGGAATGAGGCGGCGCGAACGAGGGCAGACGGCCGTTCCCCAATCCGCCGCGCCAAAGCATGGGGCGAAGCCGGGTCGCCGCCGATTGTCACCGCCGCGTACGCTTCCGCCACCGGGTCGCCGGATTCCGGCGCAAAATTCAGGCTGACGGTAAAGAGCGCCTCGATCTCCTGGGCAATCAGCAGCGGCTGCGCGTCGGCGTGGATGGTGGCGTGCAGGTGGACCACGCGGCCGGCGAAGTCCTCCAGATTCACGTTCGCGCCGGGCCGCACGTCGGCGCGGAACTGGTCGCTGGCGTCTAGCAGTTGATAACCGGTGTCGGTAAGGTGGAGACGGCCGTTCACCGCCACCATCTGCCCATCATCGCGCACCGGGTCAAGTGCAATAGGCTGGATTTCCGCCTCGGTGACCCGCACAGACACGCCATTGCCGGGCTGCACGGCCTGCCGCGCCGTTAACTGCACGATGTTGTCCGCGAAGGGATTATTGAGCTGCAAGGCGGGCGGCCCCTCAGCGTCACCGCTGAGCTGCCAGACGCCATCAAAGGGAACCCAGGTTTGCCCGCCCAGCGGCCCGACCAGGATTTGGTCGCCGCGCACATTCCGATTGCGGATTGCGGATTGTGGATTGCGGATTGCGGCGTGGAGACGGCCGTCTGCCACCCACAAGCGCGCCGTTTCCCCTTTTCCCAGGGCCACGAGCAACCGCACCTGCCAGCCCAGCGCTTCATTCACTAACGTCGGGCCGGCCACGCCCAACGGCGCGGTGATGCTGACCGCCGCGTAGCCCGCCGCCGCGCCGGTGTTGTCGGCCGACCAGCGTCCACCGTGGGTCACGGGCTGCGGCGGCAGCGTCTGGGTGATGGGCGGGTACTCGATCACATCCAGCGTGCGCAGCGGCAGCAGTTCCAGATGGCTGTCCTGCCCGGCCGTGGGCGCGGTGAGCCGCAAATGGTTGTCGGCCGTCACGGAGGCCATGTCCGGGAAGACGGCGTTGACGGCGGCGGCGATTTCGTCGGCGAAGGTGGTGGGCGGGAAGCCGCCGGCCACGTCAATGTCCGCCGGGACGCCGCCGTTCACGGCAATACGGATGCGCGAGCGACGGCTAAGGTTGACCGGCGTCAGCAAATTGGCCGCGCCTTCGATGATCGCCGGCGCCGGGTCTGCGCCAGTTGTTTCGTCAGGCACGCCGCCGAAGAGTACGGCGCGGGCGTCGCCGGAGGAATGGGCGGCCAGCACCAGGCGCGAATTTTGCCCGGTGGTGGGCGAAGTGAGGCTGAGGAATTGGCCATCGTGCGCGGCAATTTTGGCCTTTAGCGCGGCGTTGATGGCGGCGACGATTTCATCCGGGGTAACGGCCGTTTCGTCCCCAACATTCGGCAGCAGGCAGTCCACGTCCACCGGTGCGGCCCCATTCACCCCCAGGCGCAAAAAGCGGATGACGCGCAAATCCACCCCGCCGCTCAAATCTTGCCTGCCGATGACCTTCGCCGCACTGGGGTCACGGCCGTGATACTCACGCGGGGCGGCAATACCCAGGAGCGCCTGGGTGGCGTCGGGCGCGGCGGGGGCGGCAAACACAAGCCGGCTGCCCGCGCCCACCGTCGGCGAGGCGATGATCAAGTGCGCGCCGTCATGACTGGCGCGGTTGCTGCCCAGGGCCAGGTTGATGGCAATGACGATCTCGTTGAGGGTGGCGCTGGCGGGATTGGCGGCGTTGGCGGCGCAGTCGATCTCGACGAGCGCGGCCCCGTCCACCCCCAGCTTGATGGCGCTGGCGCTGCTGAGGTCAGCGCCGCCGCTTAAATCCTGCGTGCCGACAAAACGCACCTGCTCCGCATTCTGGCCGCGAAATTCGCCGGGCTCCACGCCCAGCAGCAGCGGCAGGGCGTCGGTGACGCGCGGCGGCTCAAAGGCGATGCGGCTGCTGGCCCCCACGGTGTGCGAGCTGAGGATGAGGCGACGGCCGTTGCTGCTGGCTACGGCCGGCGTCAGGTTCAGGGCCTGATTGATGGCCGTCACAATTTCGTCCAACAGAGTGGCGCGGGGGCGCGTTCCGGCGCAGTCAATGTCCACCGGGTCGCCGCCGTCGATGCGCAGGCGCAGGTAGCGATTTTCTCGCAAATCCACGCCGCGCTGCAAATCCACCTGTCCCACCACGCGGGCGTTCAGGGCGTCGCTGCCGCCGGCGCTGGCGCGATGGAAGCCAAAAATCGGCTCGGCGGCCTCGTCGGTGATGAAGGCGCGGCTGACAAAACGGTCACGGCGGCTCGCGGAGAGCGGTTCCACCTGCAAACTGCTGCCGCTGCCCTCGGTGGCGGAGACGATGATGAGGTGCTGACCGTCGGTCGCGCCCACGTCGGCGCCCACGGCCGCGTCGATGGCGTCGGCCAGTTCGCGGGGGGTGGCGGCGCGGATGTTGGCGGCGTGGCTGCGCAGGTTGACGGTGAGCGGACGGCCGTCGACCACCAGTTGCAGTAGATAACGGGCCAGCAAATCGACGCCGTTGCTCAAATCGGCCGTGCCGGTAAGGCTGGCGGCGGTGGCCGCATGGCCAAAAAAGTCGCGCGGACCGATGCCAAAGAGCGGCAGGGCGGCGTCGCCCGCATCCGGCGTCAGGAAGACGATCTCGCTGCCCGTGCCGGTGGTGGGCGAGGTGAGGGTGAGGAAACGGCCGTTATGCGTGGCAATTTGCGCCCCCGCGCCCTCGTTGATGGCCGCCACCAGTTCCGGTAGTTGGGTGCGGGCCGGATCCTGCCCGGCGCAGTCAATATCGGGCAGGGTTGTGCCATCCAGGCGCAGGCGCAACGTGGACTGCGCCGTCAAATCCACCCCGCCGCTGAGATCGCGGCGGCCGACCACCTGCGCGGCGCGCGGGCCGCGCCCGACGTGGGTTTTGCTGATGGGGCCAAACAAGCGGCCCAGCGCCTGCTGCGCGGCGGCCTGCTGGAAAACGATGCTGCTGCCCAGGCCGGGCGTCGGTGATTGGAGGATGAGGAAACGGCCGTCGTGGGTCACGGCGTCTTCCAGCCCAAGCGCGGTATTCATCGCCTCCACCACCTGATCGAGCAGGGTATGGGCTTCATCCGGCCCGGCGACGTCGATTTCGGCCAGGCGGCTGCCGTCGATGAGCAGGCGCAGGTAACGGCTCTCGCTGAGGTCGAGCACGCCGCTGAGGTCTACCGTGCCGCGCACGATGGCTGCCTCTTCGCCACGGCCGTTGTAGCTGCGCGGCGGCAGTCCCAGCACCTTGTCGGCGGCGTCGTTGAGGATGTCGTGGACCTCAATGACGTGACCCGCGCCGCGGGCGGTGGTGGCCAGGGTGAGGAAACGGCCGTCGAAGCCGGCAATCTCACCCACAGCGGCGGACACCTCGGCGTTGATGGCGGCGGCGATTTCGTCGCCGGTCACGGCGGCGGCATCCTCTGCCCCGGAGGCGATGTCAATTTCAAAGGGGCCGGCTCCATCAATTTGCAAGCGCAGGATATTGGCGGAACGGCCGTCTACTTTGCCGCTGAGGTCGACTTTGCCTTGTACCAGGGCGGCGGTGGCGGAACGGCCGTGTACGCTGGCGGCACGCATGCCCAACACCAGCTCGGCGGCGTCGCCGCCGCCCGCCTCGGTGATGGTAACGCTGTCATCGACGACGCCGTTGGCGTCTCGCCGCGTCCACCAGGTGTCCATGTCGGCGTAGGCGTCGGCGATGTGCAGGCCCAGCGCCTCGGCGGTGATGCGCAAGACGCCCTGCACGGTGACGGTACCATCCAGGAAGGTGCGGATGTACCGCTTGAGATGCTCGCGGAACTCTTCCACGCCCTCGTCGCTGCGCGGGGCCAGGCCGTACAGGGCAGCGATGCGCACCAGGTCGTCAATTTCTTGCGCCAACTGGTCGGCGTAGTCTACCCAATGGGCCTGCATGACGGCGGCCAGGCTGTTTTCGGCGTCTTGCAATTGGCGGCCAAAGGCGTCGACGACGGCGTGCAGGGTGGGGCCGTGCGGCCGTTTCTGGAAGGTCGCGGGCAGGTAGCTTATGATGCGGTCGGTTTTATTTGCCATAGGATTAGTTGTTAGTTGGGAGTTGGGAGTTGATAGTTGGGAGTTAAACGACTGACAACTATCAACTAGCAACTATCAACTGCTTTCTTGCAGGACAATGTCGGCTTGTTCGATGTCGAGGACGACCCAGCCGGGTTGGCCGTCTACTTCGGCGATGATTTGGAAGTCGCCGGCTTCGATTTGCTCGTCGGTGGCGCTGCCGCCGTCTAGAGATTGCAGCAGGCTGCGGTCGGGGATGCGGGTGCTGGTGGGGACGAGGGGCGGGGTTTGGGAAACGGCCGTGCTCACAGCCGCCTTTAACGCCGCCGGGTCGGTACCTGCGCCTTGAACGGCCGTAACAATCGCCTCCACCAACGTCTCCGACGCCGGTTTGCTCAGGTCAGACTTCCACACAATCACGTCCACAATGGTCGCTTTGCTGACGTCATCGACGCCTTGGACCGCCTCCAACAGTTTAGAACCCTCGGCGGGAGCGGCGCTGCCCAGGCCATCCACGTATTCTTGCAGGGCGGCGATCATCTCGTCGGCCACCTTCAATTTACCGGCGGCGGTGAGGCCGGGGGCGATGGTAGCGAAGATGCGCGGCTTAAAAAAGACGTAGCGGCTGACGATGGTCGCCTGCACGCCGGCGGCGCGGGTCTCCTGCACCGCCCCGTTCAAGCTGGCAAAGCGCTCCGGCTCCGCCTCCACCAGCAGCACCACCGTACCCAACTCCGAGCGATGATCGGGCGGGCTGTCGGGATCCCAGACTTCGGTCAGCTTGCCGCGCCCTTCAAAAATGACGCGCTGCAGGGCGGCCAGGGTGGCTTTGCCCAACGAGCGCAGCGCAGCTTTGGCGCGCAGGCGCAGTTCGGGGTCGGTCTCGTCATCCGCGCCTAAAAAGGTGGCGTCGAAATTGGTGACGCGGGCGATACCGGCGATGGGCTGCATCATCTGGCTGATGGCCCCGGCGGCGACTTTGCCCTTGTCGCCTTTGAAGGCTTCGCCGGCGCGAATCGGCGCGTCGATACGCACCTGCCCTTGCTGCAAGGTGCGCGGCTGGGTGGTCTGGAAGGTCACGTCGCCTTTGGCCGTGGCCAGCAGCGTGCCTTCAGGGATGGTGATGTTGCCCACACTGGCGCTGTCGCGGAAGAAAGTGGCCAGGCCGACGGCAAAATCTTTGGTCTTGCGCGTCAGGCCGAGGATGGCGACGACCAGTTCCAGCGAGCGCCCTTCGGCGGTGTCGATGAAGCCGGAGAGGTAGGCTAGGTTGATCTGGTTGTAGACGGTGGCGATTTCGCGGCTGACGGCTTCGCTGAGGGTGCGGGTGACGCTGCCGACGTTGATGTCGGTGAGCGGGGAGCTGCTGCTCTGGCGGAAGTAGTCGACGTGAAAGGTGGTGTTATCATCGGGCAGCGTGCCGGTGCTGTCCCATTCGACGGCGTTGCTGCCGATGTTGAAGAGGAAGTCGACTTCCTTGAGGAAGGTGTGGTGCTTACCGGCGGCCGTGCCGGTGACGCCGCGAATGTCCTGGGCGGGTTCGGCCAGGGGATAGAGGTCGCTTTTGACGTCGAAGATGATCGGTTCGTTGACCACGCCGCCAACGATGGCGGTGAGGACGTCGTCGACGATTTCTTGATACGGCCGTTCAATTAAAGTAACAGTTTCATCATTCATGCAAGAGCCTCCTCTGAAATCAATTTAACGCGCAGGCGCAATGGTGCAGAGGCGCAAAAGGTGGTTGGTATAAATAAATAAACGAAGTTCATGGTAATAATCCGCCACCGGCCAGCCCGGCTTCGATAAAAAAGGGGAAAACGAGGTTAAGCACGGTGTCGCTGAAGACGGGGCGCAGGTGGACGTCGATGTCCAGACGGCCGCGATCGGCGCGGTTGGTCTCTACGGTGACGCTGAGGACTTCGGCGACGCGGGGTTCGGCGGCCAGGGCCTCCAGCACGTAGAGCTTGGCCCGGTTGCGGTTGGCGGGTGTGTTGGGTTCGCCGATGAGCAGGTAGAGGCGGGAGCCATACGTCGGATGGCCCAGCCCTTCCAGTTCGCCCTGTTGGGTGAGGAAGCGGAGGAGGAGGGCTTGTTGGAGGTTGGCAACGGCCGTAACCGTTTCCAAATCCACCAGCCCCGTCGCCAGGCGCTCTCTGACAAACAGGTCGCGCCCCGGATGCCGATCATTCTGCTGGCGCAAATCCCGCAGCAACCGCAAATCTGTACCCCATCTTTCGTTTGCCATAAACAAAACCTTCTTTGGAGAGTGGAGACTAGCGACTCATTCAATCCCCAATCCCCAATCCCCAGTCTCCACTCTTTAGTCTCTTTCAGCCGCCAATCAAAACCGTCGGCAAGCCGCCCACAATCGTGCCGCCGTGCGCCGTCTGGTCGCCCATGCGGGCAGCGGGCAGCCCGTTAATCAGCACCGTCGCCGAACCGATGATGATGACGTCCGGCGGGCCAACGCAGGTGGCCATATCGGTGATGCGCGCCGCCGGCAGGCCGCCAATCAACACCGTGGGCGAACCCAGCAAGATGGGACCACCCACGTGGGGGACCACGCCATTCACCAGGGGACAAACGTGCATATCGGTCATTCGCGCTGCGGGTTTAGACATTTTTCGTTCCTAATTGATTTTCACCAACGTCCCTTTGACCTGGGTAATACCACTACTCTCGATGGAGGCGGCGGCCGAACCTTCTAGTTTGGCTTCAATACCGCCTTTCACTTCCACCTGGGAGCCGGCTTCCAGACTGGCGTTGATTTGACCTTTGATTTTCACGTTGGCCCCTTCCAGGCTCAGGTCGCCGGTGGCTTTGAGCGTCATATTGCCCACAGCCTCAACCTCCACGTCGCCGTCCTGGTTCATGGTGATCTTGGTGCGTCCGGTGACGACGGTGACGATTCCGCCGCTGCTGTGGGGCTGATCCAGCACCATTTCCGTATCGCCGGCGGTAGCGCGCACCGCGCCGTCGCTGATGCGCACGGTGATTTGCGGCGGCATCTCCACAATCATTTCGCGCGGCTCCGAGCCGCTGCCGGTATTGCGGATGGCCGCCTTGATGGTCTGGTCGTCGGGTTCGGCCAGGGGCAGGCGGAAGATGACCTCGTCGGTGGTGTTGACGGGCGGGCGATCCTCGTCGTTGTAGAGACGGCCGATGATGATCGGCTGGTTGACGTCGCCCATGTCAAACGTCAGCAGCACCAGGTCGCCGACGTTGGGGATGGCCACCGTGCCGATGTGGCCGGTGGCCACGGGCACGCGCTTGAGCAGCAAACCGCTGTTCTTCAGGCGCACGTCGCAGCCGTAGTTGTCGTTGTCGCTGTCGCTGCTGTGCGAATAGACCGCTTCGACGAGGCCCAATTCGGCAATGCGCATGGCGCGCAGCTCGTGGCGGATGATTTGTTGGAGGGTGTTGATGAGTGTGGTCATGTCTTTGGTAGTCCTGTAGTCGGGTAGTCTTGTAGTCGGGTAGTCAGGTAGTCGAGTAGGTGATTATTCGACTATCTGACTTTCGACTACTCGACTATCGCTCTAAAACCAATGCGGGTGGTGAAGCCGCCGGTTTTGTCCAGGCGATGGGTGACGCTGCGCACCTGGTAGGTGTCGTTGAGGCTGGCGTTGGGCAGGTTGCGCAGTTGGATGGCGTCGCCGAGTTTGACTTTGGGCTGGCCGGTGCTGAACAGCGTGCCGCGCAAGGTCTGGCGGGTGAGATAGGTGTGGGCGGCGTCGGCGGCAGCCTGGGCCGCTTCGGCTGTGCGCAGGGACGGCCGTTCCAACAACTGCACCGGGCCGCCAGAACCGGCCGTGCCTTTCAGCCCGTCGAAATCTTTGGTGAGCCAGGCCCACGCTTCGTCGGCCTGCGCGCCGCCGGGACTTTCGCCCCAGGCCTGCACTTCGCCGGCAGCGGGCGGTGTTTGCAAGAATTCCAGTTCCACAATTTGCTTGGCGTAATCAAAAATGTGGATGGCGTTGCCGCTGAGGAAGCGGGCGAAGACCAGTTCGCCGTCGGCATTGACGTACAGGTCGAAGCCGCACAGGTCGGCGAGCTGGCGCATGTGGTGGTGGAAGGAATTACGGCCGTCTACCACATACGCCGGAAAAGTAATGCCATCCTCTACCCGGGCCACGTCTACGCCTGCCTGCTGCGCCAGATCATTGACGATTTGCCCGGCCGTTTTGGCCTCGTAGGTCTGGTTGGTGAAGCTGTCCAGCAGCTTTTGCGCCGGGCTGTGGCCGATGACGCGGCGCACCGTCAGGCCGGATTGGGCGCTGATGACCTGCCCGACCATCACCTGGGTGAGGTCGTTGTCTTTGAAGCCCAGCTCGATTTTGGCGTCGTCGTCGCGCTGCGGCTGGAAGCCGCCCACCTGCCCCAACAGCAGGGTGAAGCTGTCGGCGGGGGTATCCATGTCCAGCGCGACGGTGAGGGAAACGGCCGTGCTGGCCTGCGGCTCATCGGTCGTGTCCACAATCTTTTCGCCAATCGTCAATTTGTAAGCCGGGTGTAGTAACATGATCGTTCTCTAAATTACGGATTAACAACCATCTCATCGGTCAGCACGTCATTGACGGCTCGCTCGAAACGGGCGCGAACCTTTGCGCCGGCGGCCGCCGGCAAGAAAATCGTGCTGGCCGTATCATTTTGCGTGTCACAGTTCGCCACCGCCTGAATCACCTGCGTATCGGAGACGAACCGATCCGTGCTGCCCTGGCGATGCAGGATGACAAAGCGGCGGTGGAAGTCCTCATAGCTGTAGCCTAGAGCCGAAATATCGAGCAAATCCGCAATGCGGTGGTCGCTGCCTGTCGTCCAGGGGAACATGCGGTCATTCAAGCGATGGCCCACGGGAGCCCCGCTCACCGCATCGCCCGGCACGAAAGGCACGCCGGGATGACACGCCTGCCACAAGGCCCAAACACGATCCACATTGCAGTGATGCAAAAAGAAAACCGGATCATTGGGTGAAGTGCCCGGCAGCATGGAACCGCCAACCCAAAGGTGAACCCGATTGTGCAGCCCAAGCGGCGGACTCCAGCCTTCAAATTGATTGCGGAAGCTGTTTGCGCTGCCACTATGCCAGGGGGCCGTGTCATACGCGCCAATTTGCAGCGCCGCGTTAACATCGCTCTGGGTGGGTAACGTATTAACCGTGGTGGAGCCGCTCACAAATTGACCAAATGCACGCACCAGACTCCCGGAAGGAAATATCGTCCATTGACCGGCACGAAATTCGCCGGTATTCACCGGATTGCCCTGCCCGCCCAGGAAGTCCTCTCTCCAGACCACCATCGCCGAACGCGCCGGGTCACTGCGATCGTCTATGGCGCTGTCTGCAGCCCAATCCCAATAGGGCAAACCAAAATTGTTGTTGCCCAGGGCAATTTGCATTTCGCGTTCAAACCGCAAAATAAATTCACGATGCCAGGGTAAAAATGCCGGGCCCTGATGGGCCGCGTTGCGGCCCAGCGGGTCGCCAGATTCACTGGGGTCAGGGGTCAGGGTATCCATCGATCTGTCGTGGATTTCCACAAACGAGTCGTACCGGTTTGTCGCCGTCAGGGTCAGACCTGGTATGCTGAGCGGCGGGCTGGTTTTCAAGGTTTTGACGCCCCTGATGAATTCTTGTTTTTCTGCGAGGGTCAGGTTGGTCACGCTTTTCCGAATCGCCATGATTCATTCTCCGTCTCGTTGACTCTGTTTCACGCCCGCATATTAATCACGTTGTCGACAACAGCTTTGGCCAGATCAACGAGCGACGTAAAACTCGCGTGCGGTAAATGCCGGATGGCGATGGCCGTGCCGGTCTGGGTATTTTGCCTGACCGGTATTTCCTCACCGTCTATGGTCATCTTGACATCATCACCTTCTCCGGCAATGATGATCTTTTTCCCTTTATAGGTTAGTTCTTGTTTCGCCATTTTGTTCTCTCCATTGGTCAAGTGGTCCAATCTCCAAGAAGCTTCATTCATGCGGTCATCATTCTCTTGGCAAATGAGCCGCCGCCAACTACCAGCTATTTAAGGCGGGCCGGCCGGGTCAATGGCGCCCATTGGGATCAGGGAGTCGGAGAAGGGATCGGTGTCGGCGCGGGGATCATACGGCCGTATGCGGGCCCCAGGAGGAGGCGTCGTCCATAGGGAAGCGCTGGCCACGCCATCGCTTACCACCGTGGGCGACACATTGAGATGCTCGGCCCACAGCTGCATACGCAGCCGCTGGGCAAAGGTCTCGCCGCTGGGATTGACGTCTTCAAAGATGACCGCACCGACTTCACTGTCGTGGGTCCAGCCGCGCTGGTTGCAGTTAGCCGAACCAATCACAGCCAGTTCGTCGTCAAAGATCCAGGTTTTGGCGTGGACATAGGTATGGCTGCCAAAGACAGGCGTCGTACCGGCCTGATTCGGCGGGGTCGCCAGGAAAAAGACGTGGACTTTGTGACCATTGGGACCGCTGGTTACACGATTGATGAAGTCCAGGCGGGCTGCCCAGCGGCGCGGCATGTCGGAAATTTGGGAGGCCGCAATCAGGATAGTCAGGTGTTCGATTCGACTCAGGGCCGCGTTTAGCAAGGCGGCGGCTTCCATGTTCACCAGGTATTGATCTTCCATGTAGATGAAGCGCTGAGCATTCTGGATACCCAGAGTCAGCGTCTCACGGATGGAACGCTCGCGCACGGCCGTTGTGCCAGCGGCCAGCGGCGTGATGGGGTTGAACGTGCGGGCGATGCGTATGGCGCAGTTGCCGCCTGTGCTGCCCACACTTGCCGGGGCCAGCGGCGCCGGTCGGGGCGTCGAACGGCCCAAAAGATTGCCCTTCGTCGGATCCGCGTCGATGGCCCCGTGATCGGGGTGGGCATCCCAGCGGCGGATAAAGGTGTCTAGCAGGTCCCAGGCAGCCGGGCCGACGATTCGACAATGGACATCGTGCAGGGGGCTGCCCTGGCCGCCGCTGCTGCTGCTGCCGCTGCTGCCGCCACAGAATGTCGTTGGGGTGGTCATGTCGTGGATGCGGTCCAGGTTCAGGTCAATGCCACCGCAAAACGTAATCAGCCCTTCCGAGCCATTGACGATCAGCACCTTTTGGTGATGGCTGCCGACATTGACCGGAAAACTGCTGAAAGTATGGTTATCCAGAATCGCCGCGCCGGCGGGCAAGGCGTTAATGTGGTCTACTTCGGCGGTATTTTGCGTGCCCAATTGATCCCAGAGCATCGCGCGGATTTGCACGCCGTTGGCGGCGCGGCTGGTAAACAGTTCCCGGACGGTCAACGGCGGCGACCCAGGCGGGATCAATGGAAAATCGTCGCACATCCACCAACCCAACAGGTAGATGTAGTGACCTGCGCCGGTAGCCGTCAGCATGGCGCGCCGCATTTCCTGGAACGTGGTTGGACCATCAATCAAAAAGTTCACCAAGTTACCGGTGTGTAAGTCCGGGCTGGCCATGATCCCGCTCCATCGGGCCGGGTTCAGGCTGGAGGTGAGGCCAGGACCAGGGCCGGGAGACGCCAGAGCGGTGCTGCTGACTTCCACAATCACCTGGGTGACGCCGGGGTCCAGTCCGGGCAAATCGGCGCGGAGGCGCACGGTGTCGCCTTCGCTTACGGCGTCTACGGTGGCGTCTACGTTGCCGGGTTGGACGAATTCCAGGGCGGCCGTTGCCGCGCCAGGCGGCCCTATCACCACGATCAAATCTGACGAGCCATCAAGCCGTTTGCAAACGATGGCTCCTTTGGCGGCCTGGGGCGGATCTTCGGCCAGGCGGGCCACCTGCCCCGGCGACAGGGTTACTTCCAGGGTGTAAGTGCCCACACCCTTGGGGTTGTTGGGGTAGCCCACGTTGCCGGCGCAGTCGGTGAAACGGCCGTCTGCATTCGTCTGCCCCTTGATTGGCGTGCCTTTGCGCCCGCCATTGGGGTCGCTGCACACCACCTCGCCGTTCATAAATTCGCCATCAGGGGCGATGAGGACGTAGGGGATGTTAGCGGCGGGGGTGCCATCGGCGAATTGGATACGGCCGTTCACCACAAACGTCCCCGGTTCAGCCGGCTGCACCAGCCAGCGCGTCTCATCGTTGGCGTCGAACGTCATGAAGCAGCACGGATTGGCCGGCGCTGCGCCCTGGTTGGTGCCCAGACACCAGCCCGTCGGGCTGAGCGGCGACGGTTTGATGTCCAGCGTCACCGGCTGCGGAATGTCGTCGCAGGGAAAGGCGCTGTCGGCCACAAAAAGCAAATCGGTGCGGCGGTTGGGCCGCCAGGCCGGATCGCCGCAGCCGCCCACCGGCACGCAGGGGTCGGACGCCGGCGTACCGCGCGGCGTCGAGGCCACCGGCATCTTCTCGCCACAGCCCAGCCACTGCACCACGCCGTGATCGCAGCCATCGGCTGCCCTGGCGTTGGGCATAAACTGCGCCGCCGGCACAGCCAGATTGTCCTGGGCCATGTAGGCACGGATGAGCACCGGCCAGGTCTGGTCGCCCACGTCGCCGTCCACGCCCAGGCCGTTGGCCGTCTGAAAATCGCGCACCGCCTGGTCGGTGGCCGCGTCATGGGTGTCGGTGATGGGGCCTTTGTAGAAACCCAGGTCTTGCAGCATGGACTGGTATTGGCGCACGCCCCAGGTATCGTTGATGGTGTGGGTCACGCCCACGGTGCGCGTTTTGCGCAGTTCATTCCATTCGGCGACGGCCGCGTCGGCGTCGGCCGGGCTGCGGCCAAACGTCAGGTAGGCATACGCCCCCCGCGCCCGCCGTTCAGACAACGACTGGTTGTACTGGTCGCTGCCCGATTCGTCGGTGTGGCCGACGATAACCAGCTTTTGGTCGGTGTGCTGCGTGGCGTATTCGGCTACTTTTTGCAGGACGTGGCGCATACACGGCTCCACAAAGGCTTTGTCGAACCAGTAGTGGATGACAAACGCATGGGCGATGGCCCGTCCCTGCCGCAAATGGATGACGACGCGGCGGCTCTGCCCGACCGGCAAACTGGTGGTGCCGGAACCGGTGAGACCGGTATCGGTCGTGGCGGTGGCGGTGTAGCTGCCCGGCGGGAAGGGCGACTCGGTCCAGACGTCGTCCAGGCGGTTGGTGAATTCGACGTTGATGGAACGGCCGTCATTGGTCGTCCCTTCCACCCGCACCCGCGTACCCGCATGGTCAAAATTGGGCTGCCCATCCACAATCACCTGAACTTCCAACGTGGCCTGTTCAACCGGCGGCGGCGGGGGGGGCGGCGGGGGCGGCGGAATGATCGTCTGCGGCGGCGTGGCCGGTTTGTATTCGCGCAAAGTGAAGGCATATTCAAAACGGGCCGGCTTACCGGCCAGTTCGCGCACGCCCATCTCCTCGATCAGCATTTGCTCCAGGCGCGTGGCCGTGGCAATGTCGGCCACAAAAGCGACCGGCTGCGCTGCGCGGAATTTCGCGCGCAAATTCTTCAGCCCATCGGCTACCTCGGACCCGGAGAGCACGCCGGTCAGGGTGATCTGGCTGGCGCGGCGGCCCAGTCCCTGGAGGAAGTCGCCTTCCAGCGCCGGAATGCCATGCTCCACCCACACCTGGTCGCCGTCCAGTTCTATGGTCTGCACCTGCTGCAGTTCGAGGTCGTCGAGCATTGGTCGTGCCACGGTTTATCCTAAGGTTTGCGATTAGCGGAAAGTGGAGATTAGAGACTGGAGATTAGAGATAAGGTCTATGCGCGCTTGCCAGTCCTTCGCTTTTAGTCTCCAGTCTCCCATTCTCATGCCGGTTTCAAAGAATTCAGGTGGGCGACGATGGCGTCGATCAAGTCCAGAATCTCCTGCTTCACGTCGTCCAGACCGGAGAGTCCGCCGACCACGTCGGCCACGGCGAGCACATCATCAATTGTCCCTGCCTGATCGGGCAGCAGGTTCTTCGCTGCGTCCAGGAAGTTTTTCACCATCGTGATGAACTGCGTCGCTTCTTCCAGGCCGGGAATGGCGCTGACATCCAGGTTTTGAATCTCGGTTTTCAGGTCGTTCATCAAGCTGACGAGCTGATCAAGAAGGTCTGTCACCTGGGGAATAAGCGAGGCGATAGCCTGGATGGCTGGAGCGATGGTAGGCACGTTGTCATCGAGAAAGGTTTTAAATTCTTGCAGAACGTCATGTAGTTCTTGAAATAAATTGGTGTCAGCCATTTGGTGTCTCCTTGATTAGCGATAGGTGACTACAGATTGTAGGAATCTCCAGTCTCTAACCTCTCCAAGTAATCAGTAGAAAGTTTTCAGAAGACCCGAAGGGTTTGAAACCGAGGATACTCGACTAAATTGATGCAAAACCCTTCGGGTCTAATTCCCAAAACCTTTTGCGGTTTACTTAATTGCTACCCCCCTGCGTTTGGTTGAACTGCCGCAAACGGGTAAGCATGTCGCCTAGAGGCGCGACAAACCGTTCCAGACCGGTGGCAAAATCCAGGCCGATGTCCAGGCCGTCCAGCAAGTCGTCAAAGAGGTCACCGGCGTCGTCGAGGATGTCATTTTCCAGAAATGAAGTGTCTTCCGGTTCCACCGGCTCGATGTATTCGCGCAAGGTGAGGACGTAGCTGTAGCGGTCGGGTTTACCGGCCAGCTCCTGCCATTGCAAATCGTCTATCACCATCTTTTCGATTTCGGCGTCGGCGATGATGTCGGGCGTGAAGGGCACAGGTTTTCCGTCACGGTATTTTTGCTCCAGCTTTTCCACAAACTCCAGCGCATCCGGTCCGGTTTTGACGCCCCACAAGGTGAGGTGGATGGGGCGACGGCCGAGATTTTGCAGCAGACTGCCATCCATGCCGGGCGGTTTATGTTCGGCCAGCATGCGCCGGTCGTAGGTAGTAATTTCCTGCACTTGCGGCAGTTCGAGGTCATCAAGCATCGGGCGCATAGTTAGTTGGTAGTTGGTAGTTGGTAGTTGGTAGTTGGTAGTCTTGCTAACACCTATCCACTATCCACTATCAACTATTCTCATACATCGATCCCGTGGCGGCGGGATTCTTCGTCTAGGATTTGTTTGAGCTTGCGGGCCAGGGTGTCCAGGTCTTCGGGCATGGCTTCGGCTTCACGGCGGGCGCTGCGTTCGGCGGCGCTGGCGGCGATGGGCGAAAGGGAGACACTGCCGGGTTTGGGCAACGGCCGTAACCGGGGCATCACCTCGGCCAACTGCGGCGGCGCAAAACGGGGCGCGGTAAACCAGCCATCGTCGGCGGCGTCGGGGGTCGGCGCGGATTCCGACACGGCCGTATGCCCCTGTTTGGCCGGTGCGACCGACGGCCGTTCGTGCAGCTCAGGCGGCAGCGGGACAAAATCTGGCCCGGCAGCCGGCGACTGCCCCGGCGAATACACCCCTTCGGCACGCTGGTTAGACCGGTTGGCGGCCGCGGCGGCCGCCGCGCCGCCTTTCTCGGACAATGGCTCAGGGGCAACGGCCGTAGGCCGGGCAGGTCTGGCCGCCGTGGCCGCTTCGGTCGCCGGAGCCGGGTCGGAACACAACCGCTGCAGCAAATCCGGCGGCGCAGCCAGCCCGGTCAGTGACTGCCGCCACTGCGCCGGTAAACCGGCGGGCATGGCCTCCGGCGGCGGCGAGCCGGCGGCGCGCCGTCTGGCGGCGTAGTCTTCAACCGGTTCGTCCACCTGGTGGGGGCTGACGGCCGTTGCCGGCGGCGCAAACTGCTGCCGCGCGCGCCGGACAAGCTCATCCGTCCAGGCGACCGGTGCAGACCGGTCGTTGGTGGGCAGCGGCGCGCGCTGCCAGGCGCTTGCAGCCGGGCGCAGGCGGCGTGGGGTCGAGGGGCGGCGCGCATGGGAAACGGCCGTTTTCCCGGCCCAGCGCTGCAATGCCTCCGGGCGCGCCCGCACACCTTGTGGCAGCGGCGGCGTCTCCCGGCGGGCAGGCGTTGGCGGCGCAAAAGGCTTTCTTTTGGCCGCCGACCGGGCGGTGTCCGCCGCGCGGGCAGGCGAATGGGAACCAGAAGCGCCCTCTGTGGCCTGCCCGGCCTCTGCCGGCGGCGCGTCGGCCACCAGTTCAGCCAGGCAGCCGCCCAACAGGGGGCCGGGCTGAAGTTTGGGCGCGGGCTGCCGCACCATGTCGTCTACCCAGGCGCAGGTTTGGGCCAGCGCCTCATGCCGTTTGGCGGCGCGATGAACCTGCCGCTGCCAGCAGGCAGGGGAACGGCCGTTCTGGCAAACGGCCGTCAGGTCGGGCACGCCCAGGCGAGGCAGACGGGTCATGCCGCTTCTCCGCCGCCGTGGGCCATTTCCAGGTAAAGCAAAATCTGGCCAATGGTCATGCCGCTCACTTCTTCCGGCGTCCAGCCAAACTCGCGGGCCAGGATGAAACAGGCCCGGGCCAGTGGCGCCTGCACCAGTTCCGCCAGCTCGTCACGCGGGGTGTCGATGCCGCTGATGGCGTTGATGCGTGCCACCAGGAAGCGCGCCAGCCCCGCCGGTAGTTGGGAAACTTCCTCAAACTTGAGCGGCGGCTCCACCAATGCCTGCTGGATCATCAGCGAGGCGGAGAGGGTTTCGTCGTCGCGGGCGGCTTTGGCAATGCGCTGTAGGGACCGGACGGTTAACGGCCGTAACGTTACTTCACTCTCTGCCGGTGCATGCCCATTCCGGGGCAAAAACTCCGTCGGGATTTCGACCGTATGGGTCAATGCCCCACCGGCCAGCAGTTCTTCCGCTGTCAGACTCATCTGTCCTCCAAAAGCTGTAAGTTGTAAGCTGATAGCTATAAGCCGTAAGCCTTTTGGCTAACAGCAAATAGCTAACAGCTAACAGCTTTTACGCATTGGCTGCGCCGCCGAAACCTTCAGGGACCTGGGCCACGGCCTCTCCGCCGCCGGCAGGCGCCTGTCTGTCCAGCACGCTGATGGTCAGCGCCTGGAAAGTGGCGTTTTCCATCACAAAATCATCTTCGGGCATGCGGTAGGCCCAATTTTGGAACTTGACGCCCTTCAATTCGAGCGCCGCCGACGTGCCCGGGACGGCCGGGTCGGTCAGCGAAACCGTCATGTTAAAGGTGGGCTGCACGTAAGGCTCGGCGATTTGCGTAGGGCCAGCCCCACGCCCCAGCAGCAGCTCCAGCAGCGCGCCGTTGATATAGGCCCGGTCCACCTTGCCGCTGATCCAGATGTTGCCGGGATGCAGCGACGTGGGATGGCGACGGCCGATTTCGTGAAACGCTTCCAGGTCTGTTTGCACGCAAACTTCGACGCCCGTCACCCGGCCCACCGTCGTCATTTCATAGGTGTCTACAACCGCTTTCGCGTCGCGCCCTTCGGGAGTGTCTTCGTTTGCCAGTGTCAGCGTGCCGTTGGCGCCGGTATAAACATTTGTCATTGCCATGAGATAGTGCCTCCAATTCTATAAATTGGTTCAACCTGGGAGATTGGACCAATTTTGATTATTCCAAGAACATCGTCACTTTGATGAAGTCGATGCTGAAGACCGGCCGCAGGACGATGGTGACGCGGGCGATGCCTTGCCGCTCTTCTTCGCGCGTAGCCGATACGTCCAGGTCATAGCTGATGAGCATTTCGTCCTCCACCATCTCGGCCAGGAAGCTGTTGATGGTGGCGCGCATCGCCCCGCGCACGCGGGCGTTGTTCAGCAAGCCGATGTAAGGATCGGCGGCCGAACGCACGCCGTATTTGGCGTAGTCAACGATGCGGCGGGTGGTGATCTGGTGCCAGGCCGTGTTGGTGGACGTGGTAATGCCCTTGACCACCTTGAAGCCGAGCTTATCTTGCAGAGCCAGGACGCGGTTTTGCACCAGTTGGGTCAGTTCCGCATTGGTGTATTTTTTCTGCAAATCGACGACCGGCAGCGGTTTGTTGGTCAGGCTGATGTGGGGGGAATAGCTGGCCATCAGGCCGGCGATAGCGGCGGCGGTGTAGGCGCCGGGCAATGTGACCCGGCTGCCGGTCGCCGCATCGGTGGCTACGATGCCGGGAGCCACAAATACGATCCGGTCACTGTTCAGATCATGGCCGCGCAGCGCGTCCAGGTTGTCACCTAAGGCGCTGCCCACCACGCCAATCCGCTCCCGCTTGTTCAAATCGGACGAAGCGGCCGTGACGTGGGCGGTGAGATCGGCGCCAATGTCGGTATGGCTTTGCCCGGCGGCCACCATGATGTGCGCCGGTTCATTGATCAGAAGGTCCAGGCCATCTTTGTAATCGGAGGCGGAGACGACGGCCCCATTGTCGCCGCGCGGGTTGCTGCCGGTGCCAAAGAACTGGAAGTCCAGGGCGCTGGCGAAGGCGGTGGGCAGTTCGGCAGCGTTGGCGGCGGGCGCGGCGCTGACCAGAGCAGACGCGCCGTTGATGTCGCCGGCCAGATCATTGCCGTTGGCCACGATGTAGACCTCTTCTTGCAAGCCATAGCGCACAGTGATTTTGGCGCTGGCGCTCTGGTTGACCACGTAAGAGGCGGTCACGACGTCGGCGGCGGCCGGGTCTTCGCCGGCGGCGAAGGTGAGCGCGCCGGTGTTAATGTCCAGGAGGACCTGGCCGGGTCCGGCCGTGCCGGTGTAAATTATGTTCAGGATGCGGGTGCGTTGGTCGGCGTCGATGAAGTGGGCAATGCGGTTGCGAGCGCTTTGCACGACCGGGGTGTAATTGAGGCTGATGGCCGCACCCCCGTTGTGCTGTTCGTTGCTAACGAAGCTGTGGGCGTCGGCGGCGCTGACGTTGACTTCGATGGCGTTGCCCCATTCGCCGGCGGACAGCGCCAGCAGTTGGACACAATTCCCGGCGGCGGAGGCGAGCATAAAGGCGGCTTTGCCAGCATCCGGGGTTGTGTCTACGTCGAGGCTGGAAATGCGCACGGCCAGGACGGTGGTGGCGCCGTGGGTGAAGATCTGCTCCAGGGCGCGAACCAGGGTTAGCTCGCCGGAGGCGCCATCCACCCAGGCATCGTAATCGCCGAAGGTTTCGCGGGCTTCGGTGTAGCTGCTGAGGATGATGGGGCTGTTGATGGGGCCTTTGCCGGCCGTGCCCACGACGCCAACATTGTTGACCGAGACTCGGCCAGGCACAATGAGACCTTCGGGCCGCACCTCAATATAGGTTCCTGGTAAAATCATTTCGGACATATCGGTCCTCCTCTAAATGTGGGAGTTGGTTGGGTGGTTTGTTGGCGGGTTGGTCAAGGCCTGGGACTAATTGGTAAACAAACCAACCAACGAACAAACCAGCTAACCATCAAACTAGACTGAGCGGATATAGATCACGGCCGTTTCATCAAAGTGAGGGTCAGTCGAGCCGGGTTGATAGATAAGCTGAAAGTGGTCGGGGCCGCCGGGCAGCATAATGGGCCGGGAAAATTCCAGCAGAAAGGCGTCGTAGGCGTCCAGCACGGCGTCTTCGTCCCAATCGCCCAGGGTGATGGGGTCGCCGGCCGGGCTGAAAGCGGCCAGGAAATCGCTGAAGGCGGCGAAGGTGACCTGGGCGTGGCGGTTGGGCGCGGCAGGATCGGTAACGGCCGTCACCCACTGCCCCAAATCGGCCAACTCTGTCGGCGCGCCCGCTGCCCCATCAAACGTGCGCCGCAACACGACCGGGCCGGTGGGCGACGCGCCGGGCACAAAGGCCAGCGCGGACAGCCCGGCAAGGGTTTGGCGGCCGCGCACGTCGAGCATGGGGGCGGTTACGTCATCCCAGCGGGCCATTTTGTCGGTGACCACGGCCGTTTCGCGCTGCGGCGAGTTCGGCTCTTCGGGGTCGGTATGCACGGGCACGCGGGCGATGAGGCTTTGGGCGTCGTCGGTGTCTGTGTAGCGGTACTCGTAGAGGACGTCGTATTCGGCCGTGCGCCGCCAGGTGTTGAGCGAGGAGACAAACTCAGCCGGAGGGGAATCCTGGGCCACAAAACGCAAAAATCCGGCGATCCACAAATCGTCTTTGGCGACCAGCAAACGGCCGTGCAGATCATCGATCGCCTGGTCTACGTCGTTGGGCGTGGCCGCCCATAGCTGGAAACGGGCGGTGGCTTGCAAACGGCCGCCTTTGACGACCAGGCTAAACTGGTTGGCCAGGGCTTCCTGACCGATGTAATTGCCCAGGCCAGCGGGTTTTTCTTCTACCTTGACGATGGAGACGTTGGGCGCGGGCTGGCCAACAACCGGCGGCGGCAGATAGGTTTCCAGAGCGGCGCGCATGGCGGCTAACACATCGGCCTGCGAGGGAGCGCTGTGGGCCAGGGAGAGGATGGCGGGGGAAACGGCCGTTGTCTCGGCGCTTGTAGCCAGCGCCGGAGGACCGGCCGCGGCATCCGACGCCAAAGCGCCGGCTGGCGCTGCCGGGGCAGCCGCCGGCGCTGCCCCCGGATTGTCGGAGCGACCGCGTAAAAAAGAAAAAATAGAACTCATAGAGTTTCCTCGAACGTGCCGAAGCTGAAATCCCATCGCTTCCAAATACGGCACAATGAAGGCAATGACGTCGTTGAGGTCTTCAAAATAGCGCCGCTTGTGGCTGGGAACATGGGTGATATGGCCACGCCAACGACCTGCCTGATCTTCTTCAGCCGTCTCTTCCAACCATATCCTGACGATAAAAGATTGAGTTGTTGTCTCAGGCAGGGCCATAATTTGTGCCTTTTGGGCGGTCAGGAACCTGTGGTAGCCGCCGAAATCATGCAGGCTGGTGGAACAATACCAGCCGTTCGTAGCGCCAGGCGTTGTTGGCGCGTATTACGAAGCGTTTTTTGCGATCGAATTTGGTGACGAAAATCAACGGGCAATCCTACTGAAGGCGTGCTGCCTGGCCGCGCCTGGTGCTATAATCGCCCCACCCTGACGACGATGGCATGACCCTGGGCTGCATAAGGATAACTTTATCGGCCGTAACCACTTGCAGAGAAGCCTATGAAAACCTGGCAAAAAATTATTCTCACCCTGATCGGTACCATTCTGGCCCTGGCTGTGGGCATCCTGGCATTTGCTTACTGGCCGGCGCGTGAAAATTTGAGTTATTTGACGGCCGTTAGCGACCAGTACAACGTGACGATTCTGCGCGATACCTGGGGCGTGCCGCACATCTTCGGCGAAACCGACGCCGACGCCGCCTATGGCCTGGCCTACGCCCACGCCGAAGACGACTTCGACACCATTCAACTGGCCCTGGCCGCCGCCCGCGGGCAGTTGGGGCCGATTGGCGGCGCCAGCCTGGCTCCCAACGATTTTTTGGTGCAGCTGCTGCGCATTCCCGAAGTCGTGGCCGACGGCTACCCCACCCTGGCCCCGGAAACTCGCGCTGTGGTGGAAGGTTACGCCGACGGCCTGAACTACTACGCGGCTCTGCACGCCGACGAGGCGTACCCCGGCCTGTTCCCGGTTACCGGGCAAGACGTGGTGGCCGGTTTTGTGCATAAGACGCCCTTCTTTTTTGGCGTAGAGGGAGTGATTGGCGATCTGTTTGGTGAGGAACGGCCGTTACCTGTTTCCACCAAACAAGCCGCCCAACTCCCGCCCAGCGTGCGCTACGGATCGAACACCTTCGCCGTCAGCCCGGCGCGCAGCGCCCACGGGGAAACATTCCTGGCCGTCAACTCCCACCAGCCCTGGGAAGGGCCGGTCACCTGGTACGAAGCCCACGTCCACAGCGAAGAAGGCTGGAACATGGTCGGCGGGTTGTTCCCCGGCGCGCCGGTGGTGCTGGTGGGCCACAACGAAAATCTGGGCTGGGGGCTTACCGTCAACAGCCCAGACCTGGTCGACGTGTACGTCCTGGACATCAATCCCG
>ERZ795053.852-NODE-852-length-38841-cov-5.945908_pt1 | contig 38841 bp, 39 predicted proteins | sample MGYA00375137_ERZ795053 | MGnify/ENA primary metagenome ERZ795053 (study PRJEB30182, sample SAMN05720284) | activated sludge metagenome | isolation source: Anaerobic digester | place: Hong Kong | collected 2014-12-17 ... | reverse complement strand
GGCAGCATTGGTGTGGCGATCGTGTTTGGGTTCTACATCCTGTTTGCCAAGTTCCTGCTCGTGCCGCTTCCCAAGGGTTGGTTATTTTACGGCTGACTTTTCATGAAGGCGGCTGTTGTCGGAAAGGCGAGCATGCCGATCGCATATCTATCTGGAGCCAGCCTGAGCAATGCCTGAAATCGTCATCACTGAATTCATCGATCTTGAACCCGTCGAACGCCTTAAGGCACATTATAGCGTACACCTTGATGAAGAGCTGTGGCAGAAGCCTGATGAGCTGATGGCTTTGGCGCGCGATGCCAAGGCGCTCATCGTGCGCAATCGCACGCAGGTGAGCGAGGCTGTTCTCAAGTCCGGTCCCGGTCTCAAAGCCATCGGTCGCCTCGGCGTTGGTCTCGATAACATCGATGTTGCCGCGTGCGAGAAGCGCGCAATCGCCGTGCTACCAGCGTTTGGCGTCAATGCGCGTTCTGTTGCCGAATACGTTCTTGCCAGCGCACTCATGTTGTTGCGCGGATCGGCCTACTTTGGAGCGGAGCGCTTGGCCGCGGGTCAATGGCCCCGCGCGGAAATGGGGCAGGGACGCGAAGCAGAAGCGCGAACCATGGGGCTCATTGGTTTTGGGTCCATTGGCCGGGTGACCGCCGGTCTCGCTCGTGCCGCAGGTCTGCGAACGATTGCCTACGATGCACAACTGGAGGCAGGCAAGACCGTTGAGGACACCGAGCTCGTTGATTTTGCCGCGTTGCTGGCGCGGGCGGATATCGTGAGCCTGCACTGTCCGCTGACGGCGCAAACGCGCAATCTCATTGCGCAAAAGGAACTCGCGGCGATGAAGCCGGGAGCGATTGTCATCAATACGGCGCGCGGCAATATCGTCAATGAGCAGGCCTTGGCGGATGCACTGCGCTCAGGCCATCTGGGTGGTGCTGCCGTAGATGTGTTCGCAAGCGAACCCATCACCAGTGATGCCGGTGCAATTTTCAAAGGCCTGCCCAATGTGATTTTGACGCCGCACATCGCTGGCATCACGGTGGAATCGAATGCCCGTACGAGCGCCGTCACGGTTGATAACGTCCTGCGTGCGCTTGGGAAGGAATAGCCATGACGACGCGTCTATTTCGCGACGAGTTGGAGAGACTCGTCTCATCGGCCTTGCAACGGTCGGGGGCAAGTGTCGATGCGGCGGATGCAACCGCACGGGCTCTGGTTCTGGCCGAGATCGATGGTCAAGGTGGACATGGCCTGTCGCGCGTCGAGAGCTATGCGGCCCAAGCCCGCTCCGGGAAGGTGGCCGGCAAGGCAACGCCGACGATAACGCGCCCGCGCCCTGGTGTGATCATGGTCGACGTCGCGAACGGCTTTTTCTATCCCGCTGCCAATGCCGCCGCCGTAGAAATCGCGAAGGCAGCGCGCGAGAACGGCATTGCGGCAGCCGGTTTTTACCGCTCGCATCATGCTGGCGCCCTGAGCCTTGTCGTGGAGAGTTACGCCAGCCAAGGTCTGATGGCGATGATGTTTGCCAATACGCCCAAGGCGATGACGGCGTGGGGTGGACGCACGGCATTGTTTGGCACCAATCCGATTGCGTTTGCAGCACCGGTGCCTGATGGCGCTCCGATCATCATCGATCTGGCGCTTTCTGAGGTTGCGCGCGGCAAGATTTTGAAATCCTCCCAGGAGGGAAAGCCTATTCCCGAGGGTTGGGCCAAGGATGCAGCCGGCAAGCCGACAACCGATGCAACGGCAGCTCTCAAGGGTACGCTGGAGCCGATCGGCGGGGCCAAAGGTGCGGCCCTGGCGTTCATGGTCGAAATCCTGGCAGCTGCGCTGATGGGCGCCAACCTTTCGCGTGAAGCAACGTCCTTCTTTGATGGAGAAGGCGCGCCGCCAGCCGTGGGCCAGGCGTTGATCGTCATCGATCCTGAAGCCTTTGCTGGTGGTGTGGCGGTTGCTGCAAAAATGGCGGTGCTTGCCAATGCGATTGAAGATGATGAAGGGGCACGTCTTCCCGGCAGCACGCGTGCGCAAAAGCGTGTTGATGCCGAACGCGATGGCATTGCCGTTAGTCCTGCGATGCTAGCGCATCTGCGCAAGGAGGCTGGCGCCTAAGCTTGTCGTGGAAATTGTTTCCAGTGCGATTACGCGCTACCCCAACCTTATGTGTTTCGGCAGGGGGGCTTTTTGATCCGATGGAATCTGATCGGTGCGCCGCTTGAGAAATAGAGTTGGGTCCGATACATCGCACGACGCTCTAGCTTTTTGGTTTGTCGCATTTTCTTCGACGAACCGATGCCCACTTTGTCGCAAGCAATGGTTTGCATTTTAGCGCTATGCGACAGTCTTGCCGCGCACCACAGTGATTGCGCACTCGCAAACTCATGCAATTTTGCCGAACGTTTCAACCGATGACTGGGGTGCGTCTGTCGTTTCCAGTATCTCATCGAGAAGATCCCAAGCGAGTTGCGCCTCTTCTTCGGAGACCTTCTGGATCGCATGGCCAACATGGATCAGAACCACGTCACCCACCGCAACCTGCTCATGCTGCATCAGGAATAGGCTCACCGTCCGCTCGATTCCTTTGGCTTCGCAGCGGGAATTAAATCCATTGATTTCAATTATCCTCATTGGGATGGCAAGGCACATGCCTGACGTTCCTCCACCCCCGGCTCTTGCTAGAGTAATTGCCAGATGTTTAATAAGCATACAGATAACTCAGGGGACTTACACTAATCTCGGTTAGACTCACCCCGGCGACCCTGGTCCCTTTGAAAGGCCCAAATGCAAAAATTTGAACACAAGGCAAAAAAGTTTCATGTCAATGCTGACCCGATCCGGTATGGCCAGACTGGGGTGGCCGTGACGCCGCTGCTGTTTCGCAAGCTGTCCGTTTTTGCGCAGATCACCCAGGAGCATATCGCCCAACTGAGCGCGATCGAATATGGCCATGGCACCCTTCCGGCTGGCGCCGACCTGATCCGTGCCGGTCAACAGTATGGCTCGATCATGCTGCTCAACAAGGGCTGGGCGATTCGCTGTCTGGTACGGGGAAACGGTCGGCGGCAGGTGGCAAATTTCATATTGCCAGGCGATTTCATGTGTCTCAATGCGATCGTGCTGGACCACTCTGACTACGACATCACGGCTATCACGCCGATTTCTTATTCCCAGTTTCGGATTGAGGACGTCATCAAGCTTATCGAAAGGCAGCCGATCTTGTGCGCGGCCATCTTATGGTGCACCTCGCGCGAGGAAGCGATCCTGCTGGAGCACCTCGTCAGTCTGGGCCGTCGCAGTGCTTTTGAGCGCGTCGCCCATCTGCTCATCGAGCTTTGGAATCGTTTGAAAATACTCGGGCTCACCGATGGCGGGAGTTTCGAGATGCCATTGACGCAAGAACTCATTGGAGATTGCGTTGGGCTGACCAGCGTGCATGTCAACCGGATGATGCGTGCAATGGAGGCTAAGGGCCTGATTGTATGCAAATACAAGCCTATTCAGCGCTGCCAGATCACCAACCTTCCTGGGTTGGAGGAAATTGCCGGGTTTGAGGACGGTTATCTGCACTTTAGGCAGATGCCACAACGCTCGCGTCGGGCACTGCGCGAGCTGGACCGCGCCGAATGATATTAGAGCGCCGAGCGCTATACACCTAGAGCGCCGTACGATAAATCGGGACCAGTTCTGTTTCTCAAGCGGCGCGCCGATCCAGAAGGAGAGCGATGCAGGCCGTAGTGGTGCTCTAGCGCCTTGACTGGTGATCTTGCGGGCCAATTGTTATTGGGTCTGACCCCTAATCCAGATTAGTGCTCCGGTTCTGCGAGCCTCGTACGCTTTGTTTGAAACTTCCATCAGTGAAGGAGCAACAATGCAGCGCGGCGGTGCAATCCTTGTGCTTGGTCTTGGCAATGCACTGTTGAGTGATGACGGTGTGGGCGTGCATACGATCGCTGCGCTTCAGGCAGAGCTTGGCTCGCACGCGGGCGTGAGGCTGTGCGATGGTGGAACCCTTGGTCTTGCGCTTCTGCCCGATCTGGAAAAAGCCAGTTCGCTTATCGTCGTCGATGCTGGCGAGTTGGGTGGCGCTGCTGGTGAGATCCGCTGCTTTGAGGACGAGGCCATGGACCAGCGCCTTGTCGGCAAGAAACGCACCGCTCACGAGGTCGCCGCGGCCGATCTGCTGGATGCTGCGGCCCTGACAAGCGGGCGCCCTGCGCATCGTGTCCTGATCGCCATTCAACCCGCTTCAACGGCTTGGGGGCTTGAGCCGACACCTGCTGTTCGCGCCTGCCTGCCAGAACTTTGCAGGACCGTCATGGCCTATGTCGAGAGGTGGTCGGCTGATGCGTACGCATGACGTGACGGACTGCTGTCCGCAGGACATGACTGGCCTTGCCGAGGCACTTGTTTTCGAGATCGCCGACCTACTCGGAGAGTTTGCTTCGAGTGGCAAGGGCGGGGCCATCGATCTGCGCGGTCTGCCAATGACCGAAACTGATCGCGCGGCACTCGCAGAGCGACTTGGTCGCGGCGAGGTTCAAGCCACGGTGCATGTGTCAGGCCGCTCGGAGGTTTGGGAGACCGCCTATGCCGGCGTGTGGTGGGTTCGCCATCTTGGCCCCGAGGGGCAGATCGTTGCCGAGCAGATTGCAGTGACGTTAATTCCGCAGTTTCTCGTCAGCCACCCAGACGATGTGCACGTGGCCGCCCGCAAGCTGAGGTCAGAATGCCCGGTGATTGCGCCAGGCACATCGGCAGAGCATTTCGAAAGAGGGGAAGGCACTCATGCGTGAACACAACACGCTCGGCCAAACGCTCCAAGAGCGCGGCATCTCGCGTCGCGCGTTCCTGAAGTACGCCAGCTATTTGGCGACATTGATGGCGCTGCCGCCGTCGGCCAGCCGCGTTATTGCCGAGGAGATGGCAAAGGCCCATCGCCAATCGGTCATCTGGCTGTCATTCCAGGAGTGCACCGGGTGCACGGAGTCGTTCACGCGCTCGATGAGTCCGACCCTGGAAGACCTGATCTTCGATTTCATTTCGCTCGACTACCACCATACACTGCAGGCGGTCTCCGGTGCTGCTGCCGAACATGCGCGTGAAGCGGCGATGAAGGCGAACAAGGGCAAATATATCGTCGTCGTTGATGGTTCGGTTCCGCTGAAGGACGGCGGTGTCTATTCGACGATTGCAGGCATTACCAACCTCGACATGCTGAGGGATACGGCGAAGGACGCTTTTGCCATCGTTTCGGTGGGCACCTGCTCGGCCTTTGGCGGCATTCCGCACGCCAATCCCAATCCGACGGGCGCCGTTGCGATCTCCGAGATCATCAAGGACAAGCCCGTCATCAACATTCCAGGGTGTCCGCCGATACCCGAAGCGATGACCGGCACGCTGGCTTACCTGCTCTCGTTTGGCAAGCTGCCGGAGCTTGACGCCAGCCACCGTCCGCTCGCGTTTTTTGGCGAGACGATCCACGACCGGTGCTACCGCCGGTCGTTCTATGAGCGCGGTATGTTTGCCGACAGTTTCGATGACGAGGGCGCGCGCAAAGGCTGGTGCCTGTACAAGGTTGGTTGCAAGGGGCCGATTGCCTACAACGCCTGCGCTACCTTGAAGTGGAATGGTGCGGTCTCGTTCCCGATCCAGTCCGGCCATGGCTGCCTGGGCTGCTCGGAGCCCGACTTCTGGGATAAGGGCGGATTTTACAAACCATTGTCGGCCGCTACTGCCGGCCTGACGCTTGGCGTTGGTGGCGCGGCGCTCGCTGGTGCGGCTGCGGGTGCGGCTGGCGCAGAACTCGTACGTCGGAAAAAAGCTGCGGCAGCAAACGCGGGAAAGAAGGAAGGCTAGTCAATGGAGCTTCTTGATTTCGCGCGCGGCCCTGCGCTCCAGTTCGGGCTTTATGTGTTTTCTTTCGGTGTGGCCTTTCGACTCGCCGCGCTATTGCTGCTGCCGCGTACCAAGGATTTGTCGAAAGCGCGCGCCAACACTCCCGGGGTTATCAAAGCCTCAGGCCGCGAGATCATCAGGCGCATGTGGCCACAACCCGCTTACGCCGAGGCAACCCGCTTTACGACGATAAACGGCTACATCTTTCATCTTGGGTTGGCCATCATCGTGTTCGGCGGCACGCCTCACATTCTGTTCTTGAAGGGTTTATTGGGCATTTCCTGGCCCGGCCTGCCGACCAATATCATCAATGGTGTGGCGGTGATCACGTTCCTGTCGCTCATTGCCGCCCTTGTGCACCGTCTGCAAAGTCCGGTGCTGAAGGCCATTTCAACGGCAAACGATTATACCACGTGGATTGTGACCATGCTTCCGGTGGTAACCGGACTTCTCGCGGTTAGCCACCTTGGCTGGCGCTATGAAACGCTGCTGGGCGTGCACATCCTTTCGATTGCCGTGTTCCTTGTCTGGTTTCCGTTCGGCAAGCTGATGCATGCCTTCTTGATCTTCCTTGCACGCGGCGAAACGGGGACTCACCTTGCCCATCGCGGTGCGCAGTTGTGATCGCGAGAGCTGTCCTGGGCATGAAATCAACTGACGTCAAGTTTCAGAACTGAGAATTGAAACCATGAACAACCGCGTCATCGTCGATCCCATTACCCGGATTGAAGGTCACCTGAGGATCGAGGCCAACACCAGTGATGGCGGCGCCATCGAGCAGGCGATCAGCTCTGGCACCATGGTCCGTGGCATCGAGATCATTCTGAAGGGCCGCGATCCGCGTGATGCCTGGGCCTTCGCGCAGCGCATCTGTGGTGTGTGTACGCTCGTTCATGGCATCGCGTCGGTGCGCGCCGTCGAGGATGCCCTCAAGTACCGCATCCCCGAGAATGCGCAGCTCATTCGCAACTTGATGATTGCGGCGCAGTACGTCCATGACCACGTCATGCACTTCTATCATTTGCATGCGTTGGATTGGGTTGATGTCGTCTCGGCTCTCAAAGCCGATCCCAAGGCGACATCCGATCTGGCGCAGTCGATATCGAGCTATGCCAAATCTTCGCCTGGATATTTTGCCGATGTGCAAAAGAAGGTGAAGACATTTGTCGAGCAGGGTCAGCTCGGCATCTTTGCCAACGGCTTCTGGGGGCACCCTGGCTACAAGTTGCCGCCCGAAGCCAACCTGATGGCGCTGGCTCACTACCTGGAGGCGCTTGCCTGGCAACGCGATGTGGTCAAGCTGCACGCTATTTTTGGTGGCAAGAATCCACATCCCAACTTTATCGTCGGTGGCGCGCCGGCCCCAGTATCGACCAGTCCGACCGGAGCTACTGGCGGTTCGGCGGCGACCAGCGTCAACATTGTGGCGTTGGAGGAAGTGCGCAACATCATTTACTCCATGCAGGCGTTCGTCGATCAGGTCTACCTGCCCGATACGCTTGCGATCGCCTCCTTCTACAAGGATTGGTTCCAGCGCGGCGAGGGTGTCGGCAACTTCCTGACCTATGGCGAATTCGCCACGAAGGGAAGTGATGATCCGGCAGGTTGGATGATTCCACGCGGCGTCATCCTCAATCGTGATCTCACCACGATCCATCCGATTGACCTCAACGATCCATCGCAGATCGAGGAGTTCGTTGCCCACTCCTGGTACGATTACGCGGGCGGCAAGGAGAAGGGCTTGCACCCTTACGCCGGTGAAACGAATTTGCATTATTCAGGTCCCAAACCGCCCTACGACGCGCTCGATGCGGAGAAGTCCTATTCATGGATGAAGGCGCCACGCTGGAAGGGCAACGTTGTGGAAGTCGGGCCGCTGGCGCGCGTGCTGATGCTCTACGCCAAGGGACACGAGCCGACCAAGGAGCTTGCCGGATACGCGCTCAAGAAGCTCGATCTGCCGCTTCAGGCGATGTACTCCACCCTTGGGCGGACAGCTGCTCGCACGCTTGAATCGAAGATCATCGCCGACCAGATGATGGGATGGCTCAACACGCTGATTGCCAACATCAAGGGCGGCAACGTCGCGGTCCACAACGCCGAGCTCTGGGATCCATCGACGTGGCCCAAGGCGTGCAAGGGTGTCGGCTTCATGGAGGCGCCGCGTGGTGCGCTGGCCCATTGGATCGTGATCAAGAATGGCAAGATCGACAACTATCAAGCGGTGGTGCCCTCAACGTGGAATGCGGGGCCGCGCGATCCGAAGGGGCAGCCTGGACCCTATGAAGCGGCTTTGATGGATCGGCACGTGCTGGCAAACCTCGATCAGCCGCTTGAGATCCAGCGCACCATTCACAGCTTCGACCCCTGTATTGCCTGCGCCGTTCACGTTGTTGACCCAGATGGCGAGGAGGTTATGCAGTTGAAGGTTCGCTAGTGTGATGGTCGAGTCGTTCGCTTCATTCTTGGCTGCGGGTTTAGAAGGCGGACGTCTCGTGCTCTATCACATGAGAGTATTGTTTTGACTGGTGTCGTTCAGATCGCGAAATTCGTTCGACGCCAGCGGTGATGTGTGACGGATTTCGCGATTCCGACACGAGGAGAGCCTGCCAATGTCCACCCCGACCTCAAGCGCGGCTGATCGCTCCAGACCCGTCGATGTCGATGCGGCGATTGCCAAGTTTCGTGCCGCGACGAGCAGCGACATGGCCATCTATCTCACGTCCTGCCTTCATTGCGGACAGTGTGCGCAAGCTTGTCACTTCTATCAGGTGACGAGCGATCCGCGTCACACGCCGGCATTGAAACTGCGGCCGATGCTCAAGGCGCACCTGGCCAATAGCTCACCTCTGTCCTGGATTGGGCTTGCTCCCAAGCTCACCGAAGCGGATCTGCGCGCCAGCGAAGACCAGATCTATGACACATGCACGATGTGTGGGCGCTGCACGCAGGTCTGTCCCATGGGCATCGACATCGCCTCTATTGTTGCAATTTCGCGCCAGGCTTATGCCGCGGCGGGATTGGGGCCAGCAGACCTCATGGAAGCGGCCGATGCCTCGCGCGACAAGGGCAGTCCGCTGGGATTGACGCCGGATAAACTTGAAGACCGCATTGAGTGGCTTGCCGACGAATACGAGCTGGAGATTCCGCTCGACAAGAAACAGGCCGATGTCCTGCTGACGGTCTCCTCCATCGAGACGATGAAGTATCCAACCTCGATTGTCGCAATGGCGAAATTGTTGAACCACGCTGGTGTCAACTGGACCTTCTCGTCCAAGGGCTACGAATCAACGAACTTCGGTTACCTCGCCGGCAAGACGGCGATTGCGCGGACCATGATTGAGCGCATCGCGAACGCAGCGGAATTAACCGGCGCCAAGATGGTCGTTATTCCCGAATGCGGTCACGCTTTCGGTGTCATGCGTTTCGCCGCGGCCAATATTCTGGGACGGCCGCTGCCGTTCGAAGTGCGCCATATCACTGAGTATCTGGCCGACCTCAAGCGCCAAGGCCGGCTCAAGCTGAAGCCGATGACAGAAGCTTTCACCTATCACGACCCGTGCCAGATCTCCCGGCGCGGCGGGGCGGCTGGCGAGGTGCGCTATCTGTTTGACGGGTTTGCCGAAGACTTCCGCGAGATGACCCCAACGGGCAACTTCAACTGGTGCTGTGGCGGCGGCGGCGGTGTCCAGGCGATGGGCCGTGCCGCTGATGTCCGCCACAAGGTATTCAAGATCAAGATGGAGCAGGTGGAAGCGACGGGTGCGACGACACTCGTTTCGGCGTGTTCAAACTGCCGCCTGACGATGGACGAGAGCAAGGCGCACTATCAGTGGCCTCATGAGCTTGGCAGCCTGGTCGAAGTTCTTGCCGACCATCTGGACGATGCCGGTGCCATCGCCGAGGCCGCCGAATAAATGGCTACCGGGCCTAACGCGTGCCTCGTGGATTTTTGAAAGAGCATAACGAGCAACGATCAAGAGGACCATCATCTGAGCGCAGCCATATTCTTGTTTGGTCGCATTTCCTTTGACGAATCGGTGTCCACTTCGTCGGAAAATCTTCCAGATGATGCTGGCGCTCTAGATCATTGACTTGTATATGTTTTTCACGACTCGATCGTGCAACATTTTGGCTCGGCATGCTGGAAAGTATCAATTTCTGTCCATCGGCTCAGCCGGTGTTCTCGACTTGCGCGAAGGGCTATCGGCGCTCAAGTTTTTTTTCAAATCCTGGTGCAATACGCTGCGTCGATGGCTGTAGCTTGGCCCCGCTAAATGTTGCCAGGACCCGTTGGGTGGCCAACGCGTAGCGCGATTTTCCAGGCCAACTCCCACCGCGCCTTTCCCTTGATAACAGTCAATCGACATTTCAATTGCCGATATAAGCTCCAAACAGGACATGTTTGGGATCATGACCCGCTTGGGCGGCCGGTCGGTGGCGCATGCAGGTTATGTTCGAGCTAAGTGAGATGTTGATGCACGCCCCGTGCGTTGAGTGTGGCCGTGTGATCCAACGCCACAAGAGGGATGTGCAGTACGAATTTCCTGGAACGTGAGGCAGGATTTGAATGCTCCAAACCAAGGCGATAGAGCGCCGATCATATTGCATCGGATTGCAAAGCGCTTTGGGTGGGCAGGCTTCGCATTGGAGTTCCTGGGTGGGTGCAGATGACCGGAGCATTGGGCAGAGGCGCTATATGGGTGTGTCCATGTCTGGGGGTGTGAGAGATCGCCATGGGGGAGTGACCTGAAGCATCGCGATTAGTCTCGAGCTTCCAAGGAAGCTAGGCGGATCGGCATCTGTACGCACGTGTACGTGGTGGCCGCAATTTGGGAAGGAATGCCCGTAATGACAGAAACCAACAAGAACTCAGGCGACAAACAGGGAGCTTCACCCGAGCCGGTGCCGTTCATGCAGCAGGTTCTGGATAATCCGTTTTTGCTGCTCTTCCTGGGGATCACGATCCCGACAGTGCTCTACATCGTGTGGGGCGTGATGGAGATCGCCTCCGTCCCTGTGGCCAAATAAGCGGAGAGGCGCGGCAATGGCAATATACCCTCCCTCAAACCGCCTCTGGTGGAAGGAGCCGATCCACGGCATTGAGCTCGGTTGGATCATTATCGCCTTCCTCTGGGGCTTGTTCATGTTTTTCTTCATGATCGCCTGGCACTTCATTGGCCAGCAGAACCTGTCCTCTGAGACGTATAAGATTCAGCCCGAAGCCTACGCTGAAAAGGTTGAGGCGTTTGCAGACAAATACAAAGTCGTGGACGTCAATGGCAAGGTGGTCGAAGAGGATGGCGTGCCCGTTGTGCGTCCACCGGTTGGTGGTGATGCGTTTCTCCTCGCGCGACTTTGGGAGTTCTGGCCGATCCTGGAGCTGAAGCGTGGCGAGAGCTATCGGATCCATCTTTCTTCCGCCGATTGGCAGCATGGCTTCTCGCTGCAGCCTACGAATATCAACATTTCAGTCCACCCGGGATACGAGCACGTGTTCACGCTGACGCCGACAGGCAGCGGTGTTTTCGGCATTGTTTGTAACGAGTTCTGCGGGATTGGACATCACACGATGACCGGGCGCATCCGCGTCGTGGACTGACGGAGGGAACCATGACCACCATTGACTCCGCAGCGGTTCCAGCCGCAGGCGAAGCTGCTTCTTTTCGCGTTTGCCGTTTCTCTGGCCTTAAAATCGAGGCCAACGCAGAGCGTCTCATAAAAGCCAACGCCGTTGCCGCAGTGCTTTTCCTTGCACTGGGCGGCCTTATGGGACTTCTCGTGGCGCTGACCCGCTGGCCTGCAGTGCAGATTCTTCCCGCCGAGTGGTTCTACCTCGTTCTGACCGGACATGGCGCAAATGTGCTTTTGTTCTGGATCATCTTCTTTGAAATCGCAGTTCTCTACTTCGCCTCGGCGGTGGTTCTTGGCAGCCGGCTTGCGGCGCCAAAGACGGCTTGGTTTGCCTTCGTGCTGATGGTCGTGGGCGGCGTGATGGCGAACTATGCGGTGCTGCGTGGCGATTCCACCGTCATGTTTACGTCCTACCCGCCAATGCAGGCCTCGCAGTGGTTCTATCTTTCGCTGATCATCTTTGCGGTAGGTGCGCTGATCGCGGTTTTCAACTTCTTTGGTACCCTCATTATCGCAAAGGCCGAGAACACCTATAACGGTTCGGTGCCTTTGGTTACCTTCGGTGCCATCACGGCGGGAATTATCGCCGTCTTTACGCTGGCCTCGGGCGCCATCATTCTCATTCCGACCTGGTTATGGTCGCTCGGTCTCGTCACCAACATCGATACGCTGATGTATAAGGTCGTGTGGTGGGGAATGGGCCACTCCAGTCAGCAGATCAACGTCTCGGCTCACGTCTCGATCTGGTACGCGATCGGCGCCATGGTGGTTGGTGCCAGGCCGTTGTCGGAGAAGGTCAGTCGCATGGCTTTCTTCATGTACATTCTGTTCCTCCAGCTCGCCTCGGCCCACCACATCCTTGCCGAGCCGGGAATGTCCTCGACCTGGAAGATCGTCAATACATCCTACATGATGTATCTGGCGGTGATGGGATCGATGATCCACGGCCTCACGGTGCCCGGAGCCATCGAGGCGGCGCAGCGGCGCAACGGCTTGACGCGCGGTGCGTTCGAGTGGCTGACCAAGGCGCCCTGGGGCAATCCGGCTTTCGCCGGCATGTTCCTCAGCCTCGTGATGTTCGGCTTTATTGGCGGCATCTCAGGTGTGGTGCTTGGGACCGAACAGCTCAACGTGCTGATGCACAATACGATCTATGTGCCAGGCCATTTCCATGGCACGGTCGTTGCGGGCACGACGCTGGCCTTCATGGCGATGACCTATCTGGTGGTGCCGCTGATCTTCCAGCGCGACATTATCTGGCCCAAGCTGGCGAAGTGGCAGCCGTTTGTTTTCGGAATTGGCGCGGCTGGTATTTCGCTGTTCATGATGGGTGCAGGTACGCTTGGCGTGCCGCGGCGGCACTGGGACATGTCTCTTACCGATGCAGCACACGCCTTCGAATATCCCGCTGCGGCCTATTTGATGATGGGGCTCAACGGCATCTCCGCGATTTTTGCAGCCGTGGGAGGCGTCATGTTCATCTCGATCGTTGTCGCCTCGATCTTCTGGGGGCCGAGGCTTGATGCTATCGGTGCAAAGATGACCTTCCCGTTGCACGAAAAGAGCCGCGAGGCGGTTTCGGAGTACGGCAGCCATGGCACGCTCAAGCTGCCTGGTACGCTGATTTTGGTTGGCATCTTCTTCACCAGCTTCGTCCTCTACTACTTCGTCAACTGGAAGTATCTCTCTGAGCTCTGGCTGTTCCGGTAACAGGAAAGGAGCTTGACCAATGCATGCCGCCCTCACCATGACCGTTTCGATTCTGAAACTCCGAATCGGCTCGTTTGTAGCCCTTGCCGCACTCGTCGGAATCGTTACGGCCGGGGGTGGCATGGATGTGGGGCGGGCGGCGGCCTTCACTCTCGCTGTTCTCGGGGCTTCGGGGGCAGCGGGAGCTTTCAACCAGTATTTTGAGCGAGACACCGACCGCTTGATGGCACGCACGCACGCACGTCCCTTTGCCTCGGGCGTGTTGAAGGAAGGTGCGATCTGGCCGGTTTCTTTTGCTGCCCTGCTTGGGGTATCGCTGCTGCTCGGCTGGGCAACGGGTGGTACGCTTGCTGCGACCTTGGTCTTCGCTGGCGCCGCTACCTATGGTCTTGTTTACACGCTTGTCTTGAAGAAGCGTACCGACTGGAATGTGGTGATTGGCGGGGCCGCGGGAAGCTTTGCGCTTCTCGCAGGGGCGGCGGCTGCCGCGCCGGCCGAAGGGCCGGTGTTGGGGCCAGTGCCCCTCTTGCTTGCCGCAGTGCTGTTCCTTTGGACACCACCACATTTCTGGGCGCTTGCTGCGGTTCGCAGCGAGGACTACCGGCGCGCGGGGATACCGATGCTGACCGTTACACGCCCGCCAGAAGTTTGGGCGCCGGCGATCTTTTATCATGTTGTGGCGCTGGTTGTTTTGTCGCTGACGCCCCTTTTCTTTGGCCTGGGTCCGGTTTATGGCGTGTTCGCGATTGTCGGCGGCGTTCTGTTCGCGCGCGCGGCATGGCGCCTGAAGCGTCATCCCAACGAGCACGCCAACGCCATTGCCACCTTCAGATCCTCACTTCTTCAATTCTCGCTGCTCTCGCTTGGCGTTTTCCTTGATCGCGGAACAATGGCATGGTTGGGTTGATCCGAGCCATTGTTGCGCTGGCCCTTCTGACGTTGCCGGCGGCGGCAAACGTGCCGCAGAAGATTGACGCCGAGGTTGCGTTCAAGCAAAGTCAAGCTGCAATTGGCAACACGGTCGCAGGCCATTTGCTTACCGATCAGCTCGGACACCCGCTTTCGCTCGCTCAATTGCGAGGTCGCCCGTTGGTGATCTCCCTTGTATTCACGAGCTGTGGGACGGTCTGTCCCATCACCACCGACCATCTGCGCGAACAGATTCTCAAGGCCCGTGCTGCACTTGGTGATGATGCTTTTGCAGTGTTGACCTTTGGCTTTGACGCTAGAAACGATCGTCCGGCGCAACTTGCCGCTTTTGCGGGAACACACAACCTGCTCGGCATCAAGGACTGGCACGTGGCCAGCGCCAGTGAAGCCACCACGATGGCGTTGCTTGATGAACTGGGCTTTTCCTATCGCACCGCGGCACGCGGCTTCGACCACGTCACGCAGACGACGATCGTTGATGCCAATGGTCGGGTCTACCGGCAAATCTATGGTCAGGATTTTCCTCTGCCCGTGCTCATTGAGCCATTGAAGGAACTGGTGCTCGGCATAAAGACGCGCTCGATCATGCCCACTGATCTTTGGGATCGGATCAGCTTCTTGTGCACGGTCTATAATCCATTGACCGGAGCTTACCGTTTCGATTACGGAATTTTCTTCGGAATCTTTTTCGGAGCTGTGTCACTCCTCCTCACGGGAATTGTGATCCTCATGCTCTGGCTTGAGCGGCGCCGCGCGGCGAAAGCATCGCATGATGGCCTTGCCGGCCATGAAGTAACTGGGCGGGGGACCAATTGATGGTAGGGGTGCGCACAACGGTTCGACGCGGTTTCGACCGTATCGAACGAGCGCTGGACCGTGTCTTTGGATCGGATTGGAATCCGCTTGCCCAACTCGGACCGCTTGGATGGTTCCTATTTTGGATCGTCGCCGGCACCGGTCTTTATCTGTTCGTCTTCTTCGATACCGGTGTGACCAAGGCCTATGCCTCGGTCAAATGGCTGAGTGACGACCTGTGGTGGCACGCAGGGGTTGCGCGCAGCCTGCACCGATATGCCTCAGATCTCATGGTGTTGGTGATGTTCACCCACCTCGTTCGCGAATGGGCGATGGACCGCTATCGCGGCAAGCGCTGGTTTTCGTGGGTGACAGGTGTGCCGGTGATCTGGTTCGTCTATATGTCAGGCATCACCGGCTATTGGCTTGTCTGGGACTCGCTGGCGCAATACGTTGCCCTGACGACGACCGAGCTTCTCGACACGCTTGGGATCTTTGCCGAACCCATAGCCCGGAATTTCCTGTCGCCAGAGCTGCTCTCGAGCCGCTTTTTCACACTGATGGTATTCCTGCATATCGCGATTCCGCTTCTCTTGTTGCTGTTGATGTGGGTTCACGTTCAGCGCATCACCGAGGCTCGGACCAAGCCGCCGCGCGGCCTGGGTGCGATCACCTTGGGTGCCCTGATCGTGAGCGCGCTTGTGCTGCCGGCGCCGCTCGGTCCGCCCGCCGATCTTGCCATCATCCCGGCGCGGGTCGAGATGGATTGGTTTCTTCTTTCGCTCTATCCAGTGATCGAAAGCGTACCAGCGGGTGTGGTCTGGGCCGGTGTTGTCGTGTTCACTGTCCTGCTCGCGGGCTTGCCTTGGATGCCGGGCAGGCGCGAGGGTGGCGCTGCTGAGGTATTTCTTGATCACTGCAATGGATGCGCGCGGTGTGTTGCCGACTGTCCCTATTCTGCAATTACGCTAGGGCCGCGCTCGGACGCACTGCCGTTTTCCCACGAAGCCAGGGTGAATGCGGCACGTTGCGTATCGTGCGGAATCTGCATGGGATCGTGCCCTTCTTCAACACCATTCCGCCGTACAAGTGACCTCATCACCGGAATAGATCTTCCCGACCGCCCACTCGCCGCGCTGCGCGCGGAGGTGATCGCCACGGCGAGCGCGCTGCAGGGACAAGGCCGCGTGCTGACGCTTGCCTGCGCGTATGGTGCGGCCGGTGGCGAGGCAGAAGGCCGGGTCGTCCTGCCCTGCGTGGCCATGGCGCCGCCCTCCCTCATCGATTTCATCATCAGCCGTGGTCTTGCCGACGGCGTCATGGTGACGGGCTGTTCCGAGCGCGACTGCTACAACCGGTTAGGCGGCCAGTGGACACGCGAGCGGTTCGCACGCGAACGCGACCCTTACCTGAGAGCGCGCGTGCCACGCGAGCGTATTCGTGTCGTCTGGGCCGGTCCAACTGAAATAGAACGCTCGGATGCTGCTCGAGCCGACTTTTCCAGAGAACTTGCTGCTCTGCCTGCCTATGAGCATTTGCGCCCGCTCGATGAAGATGAGGCTGCAGAAGCAGAGGCGAGTGTTCAAAAATGGATCGCTCAATGACGCAAGAGACAAACTTCTGGCGACACCGCGCCAGACACCTCATGATGGGTGGCATGCTGACGTTGGCGCTGTTTCTTGGCGTGGCGACGTTGTCGGCCAAGCCCGCCTGGCAGAGCCATCCGCCCGATGCTGCTTTCATTCGATTGAGCTTCAACCACTCTGGCGTGCGCAACTGCCGCAAACGTACGCCCAAGGAATTGGCCAAGCTGCCTCCAAACATGCGAGCCAAGGACTTGTGTGACCGGCGCCGCGCTCCGGTTCGGGTGGAAATGGACATCAATGGGCGCCGCGCATTTGCAGCCAAGCTGGCGCCGAGCGGATTTTTCGGCAGCGGTCCCTCGCGCATCTACCAGAAATTTGAAGTGCCGGCGGGAGACTATCACGTGGATGTGCGCCTCGCCGATGACCCAGCCGTAGCGGGCTTCGCTTATAGTGCCAGTTACGATATAAAGTTGGCTCCGGCACAAAGCACTGCGATCGATTTCAACGCCGCAAATGGCGGTTTTTTCCTTCACTGACCGGGAGACAGAACTATGGCTCCGATCATCTGGAAACCTAGTTACAGTGTTGGCGATCCAGCGGTGGATCACGAGCACCGCGAACTGATTGAACTTGTCAACACGGCTGCCGCAAGAATCCTCGAAGGTGGCCCGGATGTCGATGTCGATCGCAGCTTTGGCGATTTGCTACGCGCCATCTCAGCGCATTTCGCACATGAAGAACGACAAATGCGCCGGGCCAGCTACGATCAACTGGCGCAGCACAAAGGCGATCACGAGCAGCTTCTGGATGCGCTTCGCGATATCATGGACGATACGCGCAGTGACGCCTCGGCTGCGGCTGACCGCATTGTCACGGTTCTTGAAGCCTGGTTCACCGAGCATTTCCGCACCCACGATGCGCGGCTGCATCGGCGTCTTGGACCGCACGAACATTGATAGGCCGGCAAAGGGCCGTCTTGTGCGACGCTGCAGCGCTTGCAGCAATGAACGGCAGCGTCGCGCCATTATCTCGTTGCTTTGTTACCTGGTTGCTTCGAAGCGCGGAAACAGGACGTTGTTTTCAACATAGATGTGCTCCAGCAGGTCGCTCGTCAATTTTTCGAGACCGTCATACAGCGTCTGCCATGTTCCGCAGGCATCTTCTGGAGTAGTGAAGCCGGCGGTGAGTATTTGCAACTCACGGACTGACTTGGCATGGTCATCATGCTCGTGGCGCATCACGAAAATCGGACCGAACAGGGAGCCGCGGTAGCCTGAGCATATGGAGGGAAATAAAATACTCTCCTCCTTATGCATGTGGTCTTCAAGATCTCCCTGGATTTTCTCAAGAAAGCTCGCCAGCCCATTGGGAGCGGCTTGATGCTCGTGGTGAACCGTTTCCACGTGCCAGGCGAGACCCACCAATTCGCGCAACTCCTTGCGGTGAGTTTCGTGGTAATGAGAGATGATGAAATTGACCAATTCACCGGAGTCCTCAGGCATGCTGGATGGCGTCTTTTCAAGACGCGTGAGCTCGCGTTGCAAAGCCTCATGGTCGATACCATGCGTCTGCGCGGCCTCCTCCACGCTCATATCTGCCATGGCGCAGTAGTTGATACCGGATTTGCTCAGCACTCTTGCGGCACCTGAAACGGTGGCCGCGATGTCGCCGATCGTCATCGGGTTGCGGGCGCGAGGGTTGGGGTCGCAAGGCTTGTGGGCTGAAGACATGGCTACCTCGAAAAGTAGAAATTGCTGCGGGCTTGCGAGAGTTTCCTGGTTCGATTGATTTCAAAACAGATATTCTAGGAACCTCTTTTCCGACGTGCGATCAGCTGTCCAGTCATCGTTGGCGCCGTGGTTGGCACGTCATCTCGCGGGGCTTTCTTTATCGCGAGCGATGTTGGCTGCAACTTCCGGGGTGCGAGCTGTGTCGGTTTGGCTCGTGCCGGGAGGTTCGGGTGACAATTCAGCGAGCTTTCCTTGGCGCCCGTTTTGAGCGTCCGCATCGGGTAGTGGCGCAATTCTGATCGTGATATTTGGCCATAGATCGGCGAATTGGCGGTTGAGCTCGAGCCAGTGTTCTGTCGCGGTCGGGTCGGTATCCGATACGATCGCCTCGGCCGGACACTCTGGCACACAAACCCCACAGTCAATGCACTCGTCTGGATGGATGACAAGCATGTTGGCGCCCTCGTAGAAACAGTCTACGGGGCATACTTCGACGCAATCTGTATATTTGCATTTGATGCAGTTCTCTAAAACGACGTAAGTCATGACCTTCGCTCGCTTAGATGTTCGTCCTTATGATCGTGAGCGTGGGGAAACGAAGTCTGGCGCTGCCGTGTTCAACGATCTGATCGCCAGAGTTCGCCTGCAAGGCGTTCACCAGCTCATTAATGTTGTGCTGCCGTGTGGCTCAATGTTTCACCGCATGATCTCCTTTGAAAAAGAGTCATATGAAATGAATCTTTAAAAGATTGCGATCGGTTCAAAGGTATGTCAAGAATGAATCTATTCACCAATGCGTGTTGGAGGCATAATGCAGCTTACTTGCTTTTCCGACCTCGCGTTGCGTGTGCTGATGTACGTGCACGCTGCGGGTGGTCGCCTCGTTACCATCGAGGAGATTGCGTCGGCCTATCGGGTTTCCAAGCCGCACCTGATGAAAGTCGTCAGCGCTCTTTCGTGCGCGGGCTACATCACCACCGTTAGGGGGCGCGCGGGTGGAATTAAGCTTGCCCGGAATGCTGATAAGATCAGGCTTGGTGATGTTGTCCGGCATACGGAACCAAACTTTGATCTGGTTGAATGTATGGCGACAGGCAGCGAATGCGTGATCGATGGGTGTTGCCGCTTGCCGAACATTCTCAAGCGTGCCCTTAAAGCCTTTCTAGATGAACTTGATCGACACACGGTGGCAAGCATTGCGCTGCGTCCCAAGGACTTGCGACAGGTGTTGCCAGGCGCCCTGGTCAATTCGGAAACAAGAGTTCGGTGATGTCGCACACCTCTCATGATGCATGGCAAGACACGCTCCCTGGTGCGTTGGCTGCAACGATCGTCAAGGAGGCTCCGGATGCAATCTTGTATTGTGATAGCGAGGGGATAATTCGGTTCTGGAATGGGGGATGCGAGCGCATTTTCGGTTATACGGCCGATGAGGCGAGCAGCCAGTCCCTTGATATCATCATCCCGGTAAACCTTCGCGAACGGCATTGGCAGGGTTATCGTGAAACCATGCGGACGGGTCATACCAGGTACGCAGCGGGAGATCTTCTCGCGGTTCCGGCGGTGCGCAAGGACGGTGTTCGTATTTCGATTGAGTTTTCCATAATTCCGTTCAGGGATGCCAATAGGATTATCATCGGGATGGCGGCGATCATGCGCGATGTGACAAAGCGCTTTGAAGAGATCAAGGCTCTGCGCAAAAGGCATGCTGCAGGTCCGTGATCGTGGGCTTTGCGCAATCGGCTGCGCCCCAATAACGGCTGACTGTGGGTGGCGTTTGCTGACGCTCGGCGCCCTGGCTTTGTGGTCTGTCGCATTTTCTGCGCCGAACCGGCATCCACTTCGTCGAAAAATGCTCCAGGGACAAATCGCTCGACGTGACTTGGCGCGCGCCGCTTGGAAACCCGAAGGGCCGGGCGAATTTGGCCCAATCTCTTCGCCGTCCGTCTTGATCGTAACACCGCTACGCCCGGCGCCGGCCAGCTTGATCTTGGGAACCAAATTCGCCGCGGCAGAATGATCCCGATATTTCGCACGGCGCTCTAGTCCGACCTACTCATCAGAGAGCGGATGACCCGCAGGCGCACTTGAGGGTAAGGCCGATTTCAAACAGTCATGGAAATATAACGATCACAGATAATATTGATGCTGTTGATGATGTTCTGCTTGCCAATAATATGATCTGACGACGGATTTTAATGGAGTGTCCTGACAGATTGTCAGGGTGATGGAGCGCTCAGGCTGACAGATTGGCAGTTGTCTGCTCTTATTCCAATTTCGGAATAATTAAAAAAACAAAAACATAAGTATCTACAGTATGTTATAGTGTAAATAATTGGTGGCACGATGATTGCTAATTATAGTTTAACCATACGCAAAAAAGCTTGTTCGAGGGGTTCGCATGAAGCCGAGGGTTGTCCTTCTTTCCTCGTTTGCCTTTCTGGGCATGATGGTTGTCTCGACGTTTGAGGTTGGCGCTGAGGTGCGGGTTGTTGGTGGTGTAACGCCTGACCGCCGTCCGGAAGGGTCGCCGACACTTAGTTCGTTTGATCTGGACCGGAAGCGTGCTCTGCACGGTATCAGCAAGCCATATCCTACCAGCATCGAACACTGGCTCGATGACCAGGGAGCGTGGTTTACGCCGTTCAATCACCCTGGCATGAGCCACCCTTACGACATACGCAACTGGCACGGTAAGTCTGATGGCTGAAGTTCGCTCGCCTGTGCGGCAGAGCGTCTGCTGTTGGGCTGGCGTCGCTACGAGTTTGCGACGTTTTACTCTTGGAATCATTGAAATCGCAGTCGCTGCACACGTGGTGACTGTCACTAAGTCTCGCTTACCGCGAGATAACGAGGCAAACGCCTCGCTTCTGGTACGCCGCCCATATGGCGAATTGTCGGTTGGGCTGCGGGCCACGTTGTTAACCCCCGCTTTGGAGGAATTGAAATGAAGAGGACGTTGGGAACCCTGCTGGCATTGTCCGTTTCAGCGCTCGTAATCGCTGGCGGTGCACATGCCCAGCAGAGAGGTATGTCTGGCATGTCCGGAATGTCTGGTATGGGCGGCATGTCTGGTATGGGCGGCATGCAGGGCATGCAAGGCATGGGCGGCATGGGTGGCATGTCCGGAATGTCTGGCATGGGCGGCATGTCGGGCATGAGCGGCCAGCAGGGCATGGGTGGCATGTCCGGTATGGGCGGCATGTCTGGAATGTCGGGCATGGGCGGCATGGGCGGTATGTCTGGCATGGGCGGCATGCAGGGCATGCAAGGCATGGGCGGCATGGGTGGCATGTCCGGAATGTCTGGCATGGGTGGCATGCAGGGCATGGAAGGCATGGGTGGCATGGGTGGCATGTCCGGAATGTCTGGCATGGGCGGCATGGGTGGCATGTCCGGAATGTCGGGCATGGGCGGCATGGGTGGAATGTCGGGAATGTCCGGCAGGAAGTAATCGCCCTAAGGGGGTGCCGCGGAAACTCGCGCCGCGGCACCTACCTCCTTGTCAATCTCTGCACATGAAGGAGAGCTGCGCTATGGCGACCAGCTCGCACAATCAAGTTTCACGCACCGTTGTGTCGGTGATTTTGACGAGCGTCGTGATTGCCATTGCGGCTTCCGTTGCGTTCAACGGCAGCACTGATGCTGGTGAAAAATTGCCTTCTGCAATGCAAGCCTCACCGCATACCGATAGCGCCGCGTCCTCACTTAGCTCTGCCAAGACAGGACATGAGCAATTATCTCGATCTGACATTGTTACGGGGGCGATATCCAAGAAGAAGGTCCGCTACCTCGACGCCGTTTATGATCCGATCCACTTCAAGCCGGCGATCGACTCGGCGACGAACGAACAATGCTTGTCTTGCCACAGCGAAATTCTCAAACGTGACGTGCGCAAGTCGTCACCGGCCGGCGTCAAGGCGAATGATGTGCTTGCCTGGTATCAGACGCTCGATACCTATGCCGGTGATCAGGAAACATTTCACGCGCGCCACCTTACCGCACCCTTCGCCAAGAAGGTGATGAATCTGAAGTGCAACTTCTGTCATCAAGGGCATGACCCACGCGATGAGGCGCCCGGATCAAGCGCAACGACAACTTTGGCGGCTCTTGGCAATTTCACGTTGCGAAAGCAGATCAACCCATCGAATAGCTGTCTTCGGTGTCATGGATCTTTCCCCGCCACCAACATGAACCTTGAAGGTTCGTGGAGTGACTTGCGCGAAGGTCTGGAGAACGAGGATGCGCCCAACGGCTGTTTGAGCTGCCATGCTGATCAGTTCCGCACGGTGCGTCATCAAGTGAATTATCTCAACGCGAAGGCGATTGAGGATCTTGCCAAGTCAGGTTCCTCTGACACTTGCTATGGTTGCCACGGCGGCCGCGCGTGGTATCGAATCAGTTACCCCTATCCGCGCCATCCTTGGCCTGACATGGATCCGGAGGTTCCTGATTGGGCGAAGAGTCGCCCCACTGAATCCGCTCCCGAAGATCAGTTGAAAAAATAGTTGAAAGCCTGGGTGTTTCCGCAAGATTTTTTTCGGAGCACAAGCCGCAAAATAAAATCAGGAGAAGAGATTATGCGTTGGACCATCAAGCCCCTTCTCGCCGCCACTGCATCGCTAGCCGTTTTAGCAGCAATCTCGGGGTGTTCGGAAGAAGAGAAGAAGGTCGAGAAAGCGCCGGAGCCTAAACAACAGGGCATGAGCGGTATGTCCGGCATGAGCGGCATGTCTGGCAGTAGCGGCATGTCGGGTATGAGCGGGACGCAAGCTCCAGCTGCGAACGGCATGTCAGGCATGAGTGGTATGTCGGGTGGCAGTGGTATGTCCGGCATGAGCGGTATGTCTGGCAGTAGTGGCATGTCTGGTATGAGTGGGACGCAAGCTCCAGCTGCGAGCGGCATGTCTGGTATGAGCGGTATGTCGGGTGGCAGTGGTATGTCCGGCATGAGCGGTATGTCTGGCAGTAGTGGCATGTCGGGTATGAGCGGGACGCAAGCTCCAGCTGCAAGCGGCATGTCAGGCATGAGTGGCATGCAGGGTACAGGTGGCATGAACGGTATGTCCGGCCAAACCCCGCAAGAGCCGAAGCCGCAATAGAACGCGAACTTATTCCGGAAGCCGTTTTTCCCATGGTCTTGTTGTGACAGGCGGCTTCTTTCCTTTCCCAATCGTTCCACGCATGGAGCGCGCGGCCGCAGTCGCGCGGCGACAGGAAGGCAAACATGGACGAGCGCACTCAGGCCGATAAAGTTCGGGCAACACTCTTGAAGGCAGGTCTTAATCCCGATCGGCGCGACGTGTTGAAGGCTGGCGCCAGCGCCGCAGCCGTGGCCGCAGCAGGGCTGGGGCCACTGACATCGAGCCGCGAGGCGAACGCTTTCGCTTACGAGCCCTACCCCCGCGACAACGATCTGACCACGGTGGTGACGAGCTGCGCGCACAACTGCGGCTCGCGCCACATGCTCGTGGCGCACAAGAAGGGTGACGTCATCGTCCGCCTTTCAACCGATGATGGACGCTATCAGGCCGACGGAGCATTCGGCAAGGATACGGAGGAGGAGCCGCAGGTACGCGCCTGTCTGCGCGGGCGTTCTTATCGCTCACGTATCTACTCGCCCGAACGCTTGCTTTATCCAATGAAGCGCGTTGGTAAGCGCGGTGAAGGCAAGTTCAAGCGCGTCACTTGGGACGAGGCCTTGAGCGAGATTGCCGAGCGTATGGTCTACCTCAAGACCAAATATGGTCCAACGGCCCTTGTTGATCAGTCGTATGCCGGCGCCTCCTACGGTGTGTTGCACAAGTCCGACCAGATTGAGGGTCTTCTTGGCCGCTTCCTTGGCATGTTTGGCTGCCGCACCAGTTCCTGGTCGGTGCCGTCCTATCAGGGCACCACATTCTCCTCGCGCATGACTTTTGGCACGATTGAAGATGGCAACGAGGACGACACGTTTGCTCATACCAAGTTGATGATCATGTGGGGTTGGAATCCAGCCTACACGTTCCATGGTGGCAACACGTTCTATTACATGCGCCTTGCCAAGCAGCGCGGGTGCAAGTTCGTCTGCGTGGATCCGCAATATACCGATTCTGCTGCTGCTTATGATGCGTGGTGGATCCCCATCAAGCCCAACACCGACGCGGCGATGATGGCTGGGATGGCCCACCACATCTTTGCCAATAACTGGCACGATCAGAACTTCATCAACAAGTTCGTGCTTGGGATGGATGCGGGCACGATGCCCGACTGGGCAAAGGATCGAGAGAATTTCAGGGATTACATTTTCGGCAAGTACGATGGTCAACCCAAGACCCCTGAGTGGGCCGCGTCCATCTGTGGCGTGAAGGCTGACGACATCAAGAAGCTGGCTGAGATGTATGCAACTACCAAGCCGGCCGCGCTGAAGGCATCCTGGTCACCCGGCCGCAATGCCTATGGCGAGCAGTACAATCGGATGGCAGCTGCTCTGCAGGCGATGACTGGCAACATTGGTGTGCTTGGTGGATCATCCGAAGGTGTTGGCAAGGCGTGGCACGCCGAAGGTGTGGCTTATCCCTATGATGAGTTTGCCAACGTATGGTTTGCCTCGATCAAGTCGGACCGCTGGGCCCATTGCGTCCTCAACTATCCCAACGTCCCGCGCGAGGAGATCGGATTGTGGCCGCGCAGCGACCAGCTCGACGGCGTCATTCCCAATATTCGCGGCATCTTCTGGCAGGGTTCCGATTGGCTCAATCAGCTCACCAACGTCAATAAGGAGATCAAGGCGCTTAAGAAGCTGGAAGCGGAAGGTGAAAAGGAAAGCCTGCTGGTGTGCATGGATTCCACGATCACACCCACAGGCATTTGGGCCGATTTCCTGCTGCCCATTGCAACGCACTTTGAGCGCCATGACGTCGCTCTGCCCTGGTACAAGGGGCACTACTACATCCATCGCCCGAAAGTGATCGAGCCACTGGGCGAATCCAAGACGGACTTCCAGGTCTTTACCGAGCTGGCTTTCCGCCTCGGCTTTGGAGAGCGCTACAACCCACGCGCCCCACGCGACTACTTCGTCAATCCAGATGCAACGGATGAAGCCTATCTGATTGCCTGGTGGCATGACCGCGTGCAGCACCATCAGGGTGTGACGATGAGCTGGGAGGATTTCAAGCGGCACGGTGTCTACAAGTTCAAGCTGGCGCGCCCGCACGTAGCCTTCCAGGACAACGTGGAGAAGGGAGTTGCCTGGAACACGCCGTCTGGAAGGATCGAGATATTCTCGACGCAGTTGGCGAAGATCACCGACTGGAAGCGAACGGCCTACGGCTACGAGATTCCCTCGATCCCCAAATGGATTGAACCGTGGGAAAGCCTCAATGCGACCGACAAGCTGGCCAAGCATCCCTTCCATCTCGTGTCGCCGCATCCGCGCCATCGCACGCACTCGATCTTCAACAACATTCCATGGCTGCGTGAGACGTATGAGCAGGAGGTCACCATCAATGCCTCCGACGCCAAGCGGCTTGGCATCAAGACGGGAGATACCGTCGAGGTCTACAACGATCGCGGCTCGTGCATCGTGCCGGTCTATGTCACCGAGCGTTGCATGCCGGGTGTTCTTGTGCTGCACGAAGGCGCCTGGATGGATGTGGACGAAAAGGGTCGGGATAGAGCGGGCAACCCGGACTTCCTGACGCTGGATGAACCAAGCCCTGCAGGCGCGTTCGCCTACAACACAGTTCTGGCCAACATTCGCAAGACGGATGCAGAGCATCGTCCTGGCTGGGACAAGCTCGCGACCTCACGGTCGCACGTATTCCGCCGCGATCTTTGAGCCGAGGGAGAGTGAAAGATGGCTGAACCCAAGGACAAGACAAAGCTCAAGGAAGCGGTGAAACGCAGGAAGCGTGAGGTTTACACGCCTGTGAAGCCCGAGATGCAGCTCGGCTTCATTCACAACAACGTCGATTGCATCGGCTGCCGCGCCTGCGAGATGGCCTGCAAGGACAAGAACGGCTTGCCACCGGGTCCACGCTTCCGCCGCGTCATGTACGTGGAAGGCGGTTCCTTCCCGGATGTCTATGCCTACAAGGTCAACATGTCGTGCAATCACTGTGCCGAGCCGGCCTGTTTGCCAACATGTCCAACGGGTGCGATCTTCAAGCGCGAAAAGGACGGCATTGTCGACATCGATTCGACGCTGTGCATCGGTTGTCGCCGCTGTGAGGCGGCCTGTCCTTTCGGTGCCCCGCAATACATTCCAGAACAGAATATCGTGTCCAAGTGCAACATGTGTGTTGACGAAATCGACGCTGGCCGCAAGCCATACTGTGTGATGGCATGCATGATGCGCGTTTTGGACATCGGCCCGATCGACAAGTTGATCGATGGCAGCTACGACACGAAGGCTCGCTACCAGGGCCAGGAGGTTGTTCGCCAGGTCAAGAATATGGCCGATCCGCAGCTGACCAACCCATCGATCGTGTTTGTTCCCCACTCGAAGGGTGCGGTTAAAAAAGACGGCTGAGAGAGCAATTCAGGGAGAAGGCATGTTGCCCTACGAAAGAGGTAGCTCGATGGGTCAATCCGTGGCAGGCGGTGATCGTCTTGTGGTCCCCCAGTCGGGGGCAGCAACGAGGCAGAACGCGCACGCGTGCCTGCCGGTTTCTCCTTCCGATGATATCGAGTCTCTCGTGCGAGATGCTTTCGCCCGCGATCTCCAGTTGCTGGCCACCTTGAATGATCGTGAGCCGACGGCGGAACTGCTGGAAGGACTGCGGTCCACCTCGAGCCAGGATTGGTTTTCCTTCAAGGTTACGTCGGAAATAGCCAATGCGGCATGCACGCTTCTGGATACGGCGCTCGATGCCATGCCCTATCCGATTGGCGCATCGACGCTCGACGAACTCGCAGGGGACTACGCCGCAATTTACCTCATACACTCCTATCGTGCGCCCCCGACCGAATCGCCCTGGCTTGACAAGGATCAACTCGAGCGCCAGGAGCCGATGTTCGAAGTCGCTGCCTGGTATCGTCGCTATGGTCTTGGCGCGCAGGATCGGCAGCTGCGTTCGGACGACCATATGGTGCTGCAGCTTCAGTTCCTCTCGTATCTTTTTTCCGCGCCCGAATTGGATATGGCTGCGAGTGCATCGGAAGCCGCGCGCTTTCTGGATCAGCACCTGCTGCGCTGGATCAGTAATTTTGCCGAACGCGTCGCTGCTAGGTGCCAGACCCCCTACTACTGCGGGGTCGTCACTCTGACGGATGGGTATTTGCAATCCATGCGTGATTATCTGGCCGAGCGCTACCACCTGCCGCGACCTGTGCCCGACGCGTTGGCCAGTGCGCAGAAGTCGAGTGCTGAAAGGGATGAGGAAGTTGCGCGGTACATGCCAGGTGTCGCGCCGAGTTGGTAGCGGTGTCTGGGCGTGATGTGACGCACGTTGGTCTCCTCTCCGTGTGGCATTTTACTCTCCGATACCCGCGGAGCCTTGTGCCCGGTGGGGTATCTGGGCGCGCCTTTCGAACTGATGGAATTGGATCAGTGTTCCAGGATCCGTACCCAATAGCATTGGGTCCAAGACAGATGGGGTTTGGTCGCATTTTCTTCGACGAACTGATGTCCATTTTGGCGGATAATGCGCCAGAGATTGCACCTGATGAGGGAGCGCGCATCGCTCCGCTTGGTTCGTAGCAATGCTGGCGATATAATCAGCGGATGCGATTGAAAGAACAGTAAGAGTTGGCGGGAGTTGGCGAGGCAGATCTGTCGAGACACGGGAAGCCCACGATCGATGCTGAACGCTGCGTTCACGGCCGCAGTCCCGTTGCGCAATGCGGGGCTTGCGTCGTGGCTTGCCCGATGTTGGCGCTGGTGTTGGATGACCAGAGTCTGACGTTCGATGAGGATTTGTGCGACGGCTGCGCCTTGTGTGTGCCCGCGTGCCCCGAGCAGGCTATTGATCTGGGATCAGTGACGCATCCGCTTGTTCGTCCATCCGTGGGTGCTGAGACGGCTTTCCTGGTATGCGAAAAAACTGTCACAGCCCGTGAGCCCGGCATGGTTTCATGTTTGCATGCTGTCTCGACGGCTGAGCTTGCTCGGTTACATGCACGGGGCGTGCGCGCGCTGGTGGCCGCAGAGGCGAACTGCGCGGATTGCCGCCGCCGTCATGGGCTGACGCTGAGCGATCGCATTGCAGATTTGACACGGCTGACGAGTGATCGTGGTCTGCCGCACTTGATGCTGCGCGAGGTCGATGTTGCCACCTGGCGCGAGGAACGCGATGATGCGGGGCGCGTAACCCGCCGCTCTTTATTTCGTGCGGCGCTGGGCGGTCGTTTGCCGGCAAGTACCCCACCTGGCAAGGATGGTACGGCAGGCAACCTCGCAGCAGGCTCCAATGGCCCCGCTCCTCCCGATGCCCTGCTCGACGGGCGTGATCGGGCAACTCTGGCGAGCTTCAGCCCTGCGATCGATCATACCGCCTGTGTTGCGTGCGGTGCCTGTGTGGAGGTTTGTGCGTACGGCGCGGTGCGCCTGTCCGTCGGCCCCAGCAATGAAGCACGATATGAAATCGATGCGCGGCTTTGTACCGGCTGTGCTTTGTGTATCGACAGTTGCGAGCCCCATGCCATCACCGTGCTGCCATGGGGGCCTGCGCAACCACCACCGGTACCTCTTGTTAAGGGGAAATGCCGCTCTTGCTCCAGTCCATTTTATGCTGTAGCGCGAGCTGTGGGCGACCAGAGCCTGTGTCGCATTTGTGCATCGAAGTCATCCCACCACAAGCTCTTCCAGGTGTTGCCATGATCGCAGGAAATGCGCCACGTGTTCCTTGGCTGGCCCCGATGGTATCGGCGCTGGAGCGGCAAAATAACAACGGCGCCTTTCTGGTGCTATTTGATATCTACCGGCCAGATCTCGTCCGTGCGATGGCGCATGCGCTGTCGATGCACTTCATCGATTTTAGAAAGCAGTATTTGCTGCCGCTTGGCCGCGAGGCTGCGCGCATGCCCCTGGCAAGGATTGACGAGGTGATTGCCGAAACGTATCAGGAAAGTTCCGGACTGGGCGCTTGTGAGCACAAGCCGAAGGGGATTGTGCTTCACAATGTCGAGGCGCTGCTGGCGACGCGCGGGCGAGATGAGCGGGGTAGGTGGATGGCCAGGTTCATTGCAGAGCCGGTGCCAGCACCTGTCCTCGTTCCGCTAGCCGTCTTTGCTGACGAGGCCCCCCAGGCAGGCGACCACGTCACACGCATTGATGCGTCCGGCGTGCCGCAAGAGAAGCTGCTGTTTCGATTGGCAGGGCAATGATCGCGTCCATCCGACCATGGGTTTCCGCTCGCCTCTCACGCCAGCTCTACGTTGCGCTTGGTGCCACCCTGACAGTCCTGTCGATCGCTTTTCTCGTATTGTTCCTGGGCTACTACCGCGGCCGTCTTGTTGATGAGCGGGCGCGCACCTCCGCCGAGATCAACGACTTGCTGCAGGTTTCGCTCGAAAACGCGATGTTGAAGCGTGACATTGAGGGCCTGCAGGAGATTGTGGCAAGGCTCGGGACGCGTAAGTCGGTCAAGGGCGTGATGATCCTCAATACCAAGGGGGAAGTTCGCTTCGCCTCAGATAGGTCGAAGCTGGGTCAGCGCTTCGACATAACGGCGGGCGATTTTTGCGCCAGATGCGATTTGACCAAGGGTGGCAACCGGGGCACGACATTTGTCAGAGATGGTAACACCGGTGGAATTTTGCGCAGTGTCAATGCTGTCGCGAACCGTGAACCGTGCCAGCAGTGTCATGGCGATATCGCAAGTCATCCCGTCAACGGTATTCTCGTCGTTGACTACGATGCTGGAGAAATAAAGCACGAAGCGATGACGATGGGGCTGGCCATGACCGGAGCTGGCATCCTGGTGCTTCTGGGGGGGGCGACGGCAATCGGTCTGGTTCTGCAGCGCTCGGTTTTGCGGCCCGTTCGCGCTCTTCAGGAAGCCAGCTCGAACCTTGCCAAAGGTCGCTTTGATACCCACATCGATATCGGCGGCCATGACGAGTTGGCTCAATTGGGCAATGCGTTCGCCTTTGCCAGCCGGCAGATCGAATCGCAGCAAAAGGAGTTGGCGGCGCGTGAGGAATTTCTTCAGACGCTGATCGATGCAGTGCCCGACGGTATGCGAGTCATCGGCCCTGACTATGCGGTGCTCAAGGTTAATCGCGCGTTCTGCGAGCAACTGGGCCTTGATCGTAAGGCCATTCTGCACAAGCCCTGCTATGCGTCGAGCCACCGGCTGAGTGAGCCATGCGCGCCGACCCTTGTCACATGCCCGCACTATGAGATTGGTAGGAATGGACGTGCGCTCACCTGTCGCCATACGCATAAGCGCGCTGACGGCAGCGAGATGCTGGTTGAGGTCTCTGCTGCGCCCCTTGAGCTGAATGTCGATGGCAAGACGGTGTTGGGGATTGTGGAATCCATCCGTGATTTGAGCAGTGACATTCATCATTCCCATGAGCACCGCCTCTCCGAGATCGGGCAACTTGCTGCAGGCGTTGCTCATGAGATCAGAAACCCGCTTTCCTCCATCCACCTGACGTTGCTCGCCATGCGCCGCAAGTCGAGCGATTCTATTTCTGCTGAAGCTTCCGATCACCTTGATCTGATGGAAGGCGAGATTGACCGCTGCATCCAGGTCACCAACCGGCTGTTGAGATTATCCGCGCCGCCCTCCGAGCTGCCCGAGCTTGTTGCTGTCGATTCGGTGATCCCTGAGGTCATATCTCTTCTCAAAGCCGAGGCCATCGCTACCGGCACCCAGATGCAGCTCGACCTTGCTCCCTCGCTGCGGGTCATCGCGACCGACAGCGATATCCGGATGCTGGTGCTCAATGTCGTGCAGAACGCTTTCCATGCCATGCCGAGCGGCGGTAAATTGACGATCAAAGGGCGCTGCGAGAACGACAATGTCGTTATCGAGTTTCGCGATACGGGATGCGGTATCGCCCAGATGGACCAGCCGCGCATTTTCCAGCCCTTCTGGAGCCGACGGGCTGACGGGGCCCACGGCACCGGGCTTGGCTTGCCGATCTGTCGCGAGATCGTGAGGCGCCACAATGGTACAATCACCGTCGAAAGTGAGCCGGGTGTGGGGTCCAATTTCATCATCACTCTGCCGTGGGCTGAAGCGAGCATTGAAAAGACATGAGAAAGCGGCGCAAACGCATCCTTGTCATTGAGGATGACAAAACGCTCTGCCGCCTTGTATCGGAGCAGCTGCAGGGAATGGGCTATATCGTCGCGACGGCGAATTCGTGGGCCGAAGCGAAGGCGACGCTGGACGGTGTTGATCCCTCGCTCGCCCTGCTCGATATTCGCTTGCCGGATGCCGACGGCTTGCGCTGCCTGCCGGATCTGTCGGTGCAATGCCCCGTGATTGTTCTAACCGCCTTTGGCTCGATTAAGCATGCGGTCGAAGCCATGCGCGCTGGTGCCGCTGAATATCTGGCCAAGCCCGTCAACCCTGCTGAGCTGGAGTTGGCCGTCACGCGGACGCTTTCGGCCGATTCACTGCGCCGCCAATACGAGTATTGCCGCAATCAGCTGGCTCCCGCGATCTCCGGAGACATGGTTGGATCAAGTCACGCGTTTCGCGAACTGGTGCGCATGATTGAGTTGGTTGCGCCGAGCGATGCGACCGTTTTGATCGAGGGTGAAAGCGGTGTCGGCAAGGAACTTGTCGCCCGTGCAATTCACGAGATGTCCTCGCGCGCGCAAGGCACGTTTGTGCCCGTCGATTGCTGCACGCTGCAGGAGAACTTGTTCGAATCGGAGTTGTTCGGCCACGAGAAGGGGTCCTTTACCGGCGCCGACAAGCGCAAGCAGGGCCTTATCGAGGTGGCCGAGGGAGGAACGGTTTTTCTCGACGAGATTGGCGAGCTGCCTGCCTCGCTGCAATCGAAGCTGCTGCGGCTTTTGGAAACTGGTGAGTTCCGCCGCTTGGGCGGCACGCACGGGCTGGCGAGCGATAGCCGTTTTGTCGCTGCGACCAACCGCGATCTGCGCGAGTTCAGTGCGCAGGGGAGTTTCCGGCGCGATCTTTATTACCGTCTTGCCACTGTTGTCATCCGCGTTCCCTCGCTGCGCGAGCGCCGTGAGGACATTCCCCTGCTTGCCGAACGGTTCATGACCTCCCGCACATTCCAGCGTGGGACGACCAAGCAATTGACCGATTCTGCCCTGCGGGCACTGACGCACTATGATTGGCCCGGCAACATCCGTGAGTTGCGCAACGTCATTGAGCGCGCGCTGCTCGTGTCAGGTTCACGCTCGACGATCGAGCTTGAGGATTTGGCGCTGCCGGTTTCCGTAGCTGCGCCTCGCGCTGAATTGCGCGACCCAAGTTGTGAGCTTAGCTTTGATGCAGAGCCGACCCTGGAAGAGATCAAGCGCACATATCTGGATTACCTGATCGGGCGCCATCGCGGACACCGCGGACGCATCGCCAATATCCTGGGTGTCAGCGAGCGCAACACCTACCGGATGGTCAAGAAGTTCGGCTTGGAGGACAAATAGGTTGCGGCCGTGCGTGCGATGTCGTGTGCTGCGCCCCGACAGCGGGTCCCGAGAGGGGCCAGAGCATGTTGAGCTGTGGTGTGTGCGCTATATCGGAACCAATTCTGTTTTCCAAGCGACGCGCCGATCCAGAAGAAGAGCCATGCAGGCCGTAGTGGCGTTACGGACAAATCGCACGGCGCTCTATTCGATGGAGATCAAAGCACAATGGCCGGGATCATCTCCCGGCCATTATCAGTTTTGCTCTCTTGTTCGCCGCTGATCGCGTCATTGACTGGCCGCTTATCGGGCCTGCGCGGGGTACGGCGCTTGTCTTATCTGCGGGTCAGTTTGATGTTCCCGCCACCGAGCGAGCCACCATTCAAGCTGACACTTTGCGATTTGCCCCGCAGTCGAATGTGGATCGAGCCGGAAACATTGTACTGGCTGTTGTGGAAGTTGCCGGCATACTCGTTGTTGCCGACGCGGTTCACGGTTGCGGTCTGGTTGACGTGGCCCGATGGTGTCGAGCATGAGGCACTCATCCGGTAGAGCGTGCCCGAAACGTGTGAGTACGTTGCGCGGCACCTGGCGCGCTCACGTTTGTTCGAATAATGAACCGATCCACCGCCGGACCAGCTGCCAGAGAGTGAGCCGGCGTGTGCTGTGGTGTCGGTGGCAAACAGTGCGGCAGCAAAAGCAAAGAGAAAAGCGAGCAGTGGCATCTCATGATACTCCCAAGTGGTCTGGAAACATTGAACCCGCGCCGAATGGATCTATTGAATGGTTCGGTGCGGTGAGAACTCGCCTCAAATATGGCGACACTCAAAGCTGTCGTGACAGATGGGTTACAAAAAAATCTGCCTCCGGCGCTAATTTATTCAATTGCGGGACGGGTTCCAATGGGGCTCAGGCGTCGCGATCGCACAATTCGTCGCATCGTGCAGGCGACGGCAAACGAAGATCGTAACCTGAAAAACAAGCTAATTCAACGTGGTCATGGCTGGAACGGCGCCATTCCCTGGCGCGCCAGCTCATCGGCGCGCTCATTTTCAGGATGGCCCGCGTGCCCCTTCACCCAGTGCCATGTGATCTGATGGGGCCCGGTTGCCTCGTCCAGGCGCTGCCATAGCTCCGCATTCTTCACGGGTTTGCGGTCTGCGGTGCGCCAGCCATTGCGCTTCCAGCCGTGGATCCACTGGGTAATTCCATTTTTGAGGTAGGCGCTATCGGTGTGCAGATCGACGCGGCTCGGGCCCTTCAGCTGCTCCAGTGCCGCAATGGCCGCAAACAGTTCCATCCGGTTGTTGGTTGTCGCGCCCTCGCCCCCGTTCAGTTCCTTGCGATGCTGTCGGGAAATAAGGATCGCGCCCCAGCCGCCAGGTCCCGGGTTTCCCGAGCAAGCACCGTCAGTGTAGATGACGACGTGTGGGGTACGTGAACCGCTCATCAGGCGTCCTCGCCGGTGTAGCCCGCGATTGTCGCGATGGTGCGGTGAAACCTGAGCCGGCGCAGGTAGTCGAGCGGATCGTGTGGTTTGACGATGGCGCCCGCCGGCGTGTTCAACCAGTCGTAGGCGCGTGTCAGCAGGAAGCGAAGCGCCGCCCCGCGTGCCAGCACTGGCATCGCTTTGCGTTCGGCCGCACTGAGTTGTCGCACCGATTCATAGCCGCGAAAAAGGGCGCGGCTCCTGGTCAAGTTGAGTTGAAAATTCTTCTCAAAGCACCAGGCATTGAGGCAGATCGCCAAATCATAGGCGAGATAGTCGTTGCAGGCGAAATAAAAGTCGATCAGTCCCGACAACGTGTCGCCGATGAAAAAGACGTTATCGGGAAACAGATCTGCATGAATGATGCCCGACGGCAGCTCCTTGGGCCAAAGCGTGGCCAGTTGGTCGAGCTCATCCGAAATCGTGGTCGCCAGCTGTGGTGCAATGGCGTCGGCTCGCGCCTGAAACCGTTCCAGTAGCGGGCGCCATCCGCCTGGCCCCAGGGCGTTCGCCCGGTGCATCGGGAAATTCTGCCCTGCCAAATGCAGCTTCGCCAGCGCCTTGCCGACTTGGGCGCAATGGTCCGCTTTCGGTTTGCGTGTCCAAAAGCCCTCAAGGAACGTGACGAGCGCCGCAGCGCGCCCAGCAAGTTCACCCAACACCTCGCCGTTGGCATTGGCCACGGGCAGCGGGCAGGGGACGCCCTGGCGTGACAGATGCTGCATGAGGCCGAGGAAGAACGGCAGCTCTTCACGTGCGACGCGCTTTTCATAAAGCGTCAGAATGAACGGACCCTTGGTGGTATGCAAAATGTAGTTGGTATTCTCGACGCCCTCAGCAATCCCCTTGAACGACAAGAGTTCGCCGACATCGTAACTGGCGATGAAGGTCTCCAGGTCCTCGTCGGTGACTTCGGTATAGACGGCCATGGCTCTCTTGGATGGGTGGTCGCGAACGGCGGGTTGAGATTTGCGGCACATTGATGCGCAGTTACGGGATGCGCAGTGATTGCGCAATCGCGGGGCGTGGGCCGAAGGATATTCGCCAGCATCAGCGGTCTATCGGTCGTGTCCCCCAAATTTCATGGTGGTGGGGTTGGTGGGTCATGCCGCCGGAGGTCTCAGCTCGCGCGGGATGTTGAAGGCAATGCGTTCTTCTGCGGTGCTGACCACGTCCACAGTGACATCGTAACGCGTTTTGAGGGCTGCGATCACCTCGTCGACAAGCACTTCGGGAGCGGAGGCTCCAGCTGTTATACCGACCGTGCGTGCCCCGTCCAGATCTTCCCAGGAGATGTCATCGGCCCGCTGGATCAACCGCGAGCGCGCGCATCCCGCGCGCCTGCCGACTTCGACCAGACGCAGCGAATTGGAACTGTTGGGGGCGCCAACGACGATGAGGTAGTCGACATGCGGGGCGATCGCCTTGACCGCATTCTGACGGTTGGTCGTTGCGTAGCAGATGTCCTCCTTATGCGGTGATTCGATCGTCGGAAACCGCTCTTTCAGCACCTTGACGATTGCTGCGGTATCGTCCAGCGACAGCGTCGTCTGTGTGACATAGGCAAGCTGTTCGGGATGCAGCGGCATGAACGCGCGTGCATCTGCTTCCGTTTCGATGAGATGCACTGCCCCCTCGGGCAGTTGCCCCATCGTTCCGTCCACCTCGGGATGGCCGGCATGTCCAATCAGGACAATTTCCCGGCCTGCGCGGTGGTGCCGCTGTGCCTCGAAATGTACCTTGAAAACCAGTGGGCACGTGGCATCAAGTACAAACAGGTTGCGTGCCTTCGCGGCAGCAGGAACCGCTTTTGCTACGCCGTGTGCCGAAAAGATCACGGGCTGGCTGGTTTCAGGGATCTCATCGAGCTCTTCCACAAAAATGGCGCCTTTCGCCTTGAGGGTGTCAACGACATACCGATTGTGCACAATCTCGTGCCGGACATAGACCGGCGAGCCATAATTGGCGAGCGCCAGCTCGACGATCTGAATGGCCCGGTCGACACCCGCGCAAAATCCGCGTGGAGCGGCCAGCAACAGGCGCAGTTTCGGGCGCGTGGGGCTGGTGGGGGTTGAGGTGGAGCAAGCCTGGGTTGTCTCGCAGTCGTGGCGCTCGGACATTGATCGGGGTTGCCTTTGTTATGGTTAACGTCGTCTCTCAACAGGGGCGAGAGGCACCCGGCTTGGCGGGTGCCTTCGGGGGATGCTAAATTTGAGTCGGAACACGCGTGAACGCCTCTTGGGGGGCTGGATCAAGGTCTCGCGCATGAAGTGGCGAGGGTTTATGGCCTGTCGAGCCATCTTCGGTTGGCGCGATTATGCGGATTGGGGCGTCATGACGCAATCCTTGGCGGCGCTTAGGCGTCGCACAATTGCTGTTGGTCTGGCGGGTGGTCTTTCGCTCGCGCTGGCTGGGTGCGGCATGTCTTCCATAACCTCCGGACTGGGCGGGGGCATGTTCGGCTCATCCAAGCCGAATATGGCTGATTCCGCGGGTGGGGTGAGTGAGGAGCAGCTTCTCTCGGCTGCCAAGGCTGACGGGTCTTCGGCTGGTCCCACGGTAACCGGCGGCATCAATCCGGGCTGTCCACGCCTGATCGCCAAGCCGGGCGACAACAACATTACCTTCTATGAACCTGGGCGGACCGGTGATGGTCTTGCCATCATGCATCGTGGTGAGATCACCAAGACCGCGCGCGAGTGCCACATCGATGCTGGCCGCATCACCGTGAAATACGGGTTCTCCGGCCGCGTCCTGCTCGGCCCACGCGGGCAGAACGGTACGGTGACGTTGCCGATCAATGTCACGGTCACCGACGGGTCGAATACCAAGGTCGCCGCCGATGCGATGAAGATCGACGTCGCCGTCGCGCTCGATAACCCGATTGGCTACTTCTCGGCAGTACGTGAGGTCACCTTCCCAATCGCAGAAGGATCGCGGCCGGGTGAATACGAGCTGTTCGTTGCCTTTGATCGCTCCAAAACGCCGGGCTCAGGTTAACCCGATCTCTTCGCTAGAGCGCTGACCCCGATTCCATTGCGGCGGGATCTGATCAAGGACGCGCGCTCGATTGTTGTTGGGCACTCTGAGCGGGCGCAAGAGTTGCTCCGTACTGCTTCCTCGTGATTGACAAAGGGTCAGCAACGTTGACATATCTGCCGTCGCACCGGGCGCGCGGTTGTGGTCATCCTTGCCTCCATCGCTGCCGGCAGCCGACCACAGACCGCTCATATCAGTCGTCTTGCCTGTCAGAGGTCCATCCATGTTCGAGCCGCGCTATGCAAGGCGGGCGGAGGCCATGCGTGCTTCCGAGATCCGCGAGCTTTTGAAGCTCCTGGAAAAGCCCGGCATCATCTCGTTTGCCGGCGGCATTCCCGATCCTGCCCTGTTTCCCAGGGACGCGGCGGCCGCAGCCTACGCGCAAATCCTCGCCGATCCGGTGGCATCATCGCAAGGCCTGCAATATTCGGTCAGTGAGGGCTACCCGCCGCTGCGCGCGTGGATCGCCCGGCATATGAGCCGCCTTGGCGTGCCGGCGCGGGCCGACAATATCCTGGTGACCTCGGGCTCCCAGCAGGCGCTCGAATTTCTCGGCAAGCTGTTCATCACGGCAGGCGACACCGCGCTTGTCACCGCGCCGACCTATCTGGGTGCGTTGCAGGCGTTCTCGGCCTATGAGCCGCGCTATGACACGCTGCGGCCAGAAAGTGGCAACCGCACACCCGCATCCTACGCCGAGGCTGCCGCGCTCAATGGCGGCTCGGTCAAGTTCGCCTACGTCGTTCCCGATTTCGCCAACCCGACCGGCGAGACGCTGACGGCGGATGCGCGCCATGGCCTCATTGCGCTGGCTGAGGAGCTTGATTGTCCGATCATCGAGGACACGGCCTATGTTGATCTGCGTTTTGCCGGCGAGAGCGTGCCGGCGATCCAGGCGCTCGACGTTGAGCGCCACGGCGGCGATCTCAATGCCTCGCGGGTCATCTATTGCGGCACGTTCTCCAAGACGCTGACGCCCGGCCTGCGCATTGGCTGGGTGTGTGCGGCCGAATCTGTCGTGCGCCGGTTGACGCTGATCAAGCAAGCGTCCGATCTCAACTGCTCGCTGATCAACCAGATGGTGATGGAGCGCCTTGCCGTCGAGACCTACGACGCGCAGGTGGCCAAGGCTGGCGCCCATTATCGCGCACGCCGCGATGCGATGCTCGCAGCCCTCAAGGCCAACATGCCCGCAGGCGTGACCTGGACCACGCCCGAAGGTGGTCTGTTCATCTGGGTGACGTTGCCCCGGCACATGGACGGCGCCGAAATCCTGCAGCGCGCCATAGTGGAAGCCGAGGTTGCCTTCGTTCCCGGCGGTGCGTTCTTCACCGACGGCTCGGGTAAAAACACGATGCGCCTGAGCTACTCGCTGCCCAGCGAAGCGCAGATCACGCAAGGCATCGCCCGCCTTGGCAAGCTGATTGCGTCGCTCTAGCTCGCTCACGAGCCGCACCGGCCTTCGGCCTGGCTCTGCGCGGGCGCGGCGCACTG
>ERZ795053.851-NODE-851-length-38868-cov-10.058176_pt1 | contig 38868 bp, 32 predicted proteins | sample MGYA00375137_ERZ795053 | MGnify/ENA primary metagenome ERZ795053 (study PRJEB30182, sample SAMN05720284) | activated sludge metagenome | isolation source: Anaerobic digester | place: Hong Kong | collected 2014-12-17 ... | reverse complement strand
TGGATTATTTTGAATGGGGAACGGCCGTCTGTCAAGGAGTCATTGACATGAGCAAAAAGCCCCTGTCGAAACGGCAGCAAAGCATTTTAACGTTCATCTACGAATATCGGGAAGAGCACGACCGTCCGCCGACGATTCGAGAAATCGGGCGCGCCGTTGGGATTAGCTCCACTTCGGTGGTTAACTATAATCTGACGCGTCTGGAGGAGCGTGGTTATCTCAATCGAGATGCCGAAGTCTCGCGCGGGATCAGTTTCACCGACAAAGCCAACGAGTTTGTCGGTGCGGTGGTGGAGAAAGTCAACGATGTCGCCACGGCCGTTGTTGAAAGCGTGGGTGGCTTGATCAAAATCCCCCTCATGGGCGACATTGTCGCCGGTGAACCGATCGAAGTGGGCAGCGGCGATTTTGCCGTCTACGACGAAGATGACGCCATCGAGGTTAGCTCGGCGATGTTAAAAGGGCGGGTCGACGATCTCTTCGCCCTGCGCGTCAGCGGGGAATCGATGATCGATGCCATGGTCAACGATGGCGACATCGTGATCATGCGCAAGGCGGAGACGGCCGCGAACGGTGACATGGTGGCCGTGTGGCTGGCCGGTGATACCACGACGCTCAAATATTTTTACTATGACGGCGACCGCATCCGGCTGCAGCCGGCAAATCCGACGATGGACCCGATTTACGTGGAGCCGGAAGACGTGCAGGTGCAGGGCAAGGTGATGATGGTCCTGCGCCAAACGGCTTAATGATTGGAAAAGCGTAGTTGAGAAAGGACGGCCGTTGCTGGCCGTCCTTCTTTTTTATCTTGTCATTGGAACTATTGTTCTAAATCTTATGGCTATTAGCAGAGAAAGGCGACGGATGCTCCAGGAGCAGCGCCTGAAGCATCGGTATGAAATTCAATCCCGGCAGATTGAGCGCGTGTTTGCTCGTCACCAGCTGCCGGCTGAAGTGAATGGTGGTGTGGCCGGCCAGCGATCCATTCGGTTTGATCTGCAAACGCAGTTGGTCACCGGTTGGGACCGTCTGCGTGATCTGGCCGGGGAGTTGAAGTCCGCCCTGGGTGTGCCCGACGTGGCCTTTAGCCGGCGTGACGGCCGTTGGCAGTTGGACGTGGCTTTTAAGGAAGATCCCCCGGTTGCTTTATTGGATTTATTGGTGGGGCTGCCCGATTTACCACCGCTTACAGCGGCGCTGGGATTATCGGAAGACGGCCGTCCCATCTTATTGCAGTTTGACGCGAAAGATATGACTCATATTTTGCTATCCGGCTCTAGAGGAGCGGGCAAGACGAGTTTGATCCGCACCATGGCCGCCTCATTAGCCCTGACCAATCGCCAATCCAATGTCCAGCTCATCATCATGGAGCCGCAGACTGGCGGAGCCAGCCCGGCGTATACGGAGCTAGAACCGCTCAATTTTCTGCCACACATGCTGACTTCGGTGATTTATGATGAGCGCACGGCCGTTGAAACCCTAAACTTTTTGGTCAATGAAATGAGTTACCGGGAAGAAAGCAGCGTGCTCGTGCCCAATCTCATCGTCTTTATCGACCAGGCGGCCGCCTTCATGGAATCGGGCGGCCCGACAGTGGTCGACATGATTACTCCCCTGGTGCAGCGGGGTGAAAAAGTTGGCATTCATTTGATTTTAAGTACCGAGCAGCCCGACGCCGAAGTGTTCGATGCCAATATGCGCGCCAATCTGCCGGTGCGCGTTGTCGGGCGAACAGCCAACCGGCGCGCGGCGCGCGATGCCACGGGTCTGGAGCATAGCGGGGCCGAGAATTTGTTGGGCAGCGGCGATTTTATCGCAGTCACCAATGGGCGAATGATTGGATTTCAGGCGGCGTATATTGGCGATTATGACCTGCACATGAGCCTGACGCAGCTGCGTCGTCCGCCGACGCCTACTTTGATGGCGCACCCGCACTTCATCCGTCCGAATTTGCATGACCATTCGTCACCTGGCGAAGAAGTTAATAAGCCGACCGTGATGTTTTTTGACGCCAACGGCCGTGTCTCGTCCACTAAAGGGGAAAAATAATGAACGTGGGGATGTTGTGGCTGGATAACGACCGGCAGCGGTCATTGGACGAAAAAGTAAACCGGGCGGCGGAGTATTATCTGGAGAAATACGGCCGTTCGCCAGAACTGTGCCTGGTCAACAGCCGCTCGCTAACTGAGAAAAAAAAGGTTGGACAAATCGAAGTCCAACCTGCGCCAACTGTCTTACCCCACCATTTTTGGCTGGGCATGAAGTCTTAATTTTGTGGCTGTCTAAGGCAGCGGTTCCAGCAAGATCGACCGGTTGCCGCCTTCGATAAATGTCATCTCTGCCTTGAAAAGTTGGCCGCTGGGAACCCTGAGTTCTCGGCTGATGGGCGAGCTTGCTTCTGGCGATTGATTAATGAACTCCAGAATGTCCCCCTGCAAAATATCATCAATCGACTGACCAATCGGATTTTCCCCATCGACAAAACCAAGATGTTTACGCGCCGCCGAATTGCTCAGCAAGAGGCGGTTTTTAGGATCCAGGACCATGATCGGGTCGTCGGATAGATCCATCACAGCGCTCAGCGTGTTTTTCTCGCGCTCAATCTCGCTGTAAATGTTGGCGTTGTTGATGGCGATGGTGGCATAGCCGCCCAATGCGGACAGGGCGCGGGTGTCGTTGCTGTCGAACGAGGTTTCTTTCAGGCGATTGGTTACGCCCAGGACGCCAATGGGCTTGTTTTGCAGGATCAGCGGGACGTAAATGAGGGATTTCACCAGGAGGGCAGTGTGGGTGCGTTTCCACTGGGAATCGTTGCCAATGGCAATGGCCCGTTTGGTTTGCAGCACCTTACCGGCCAGGCTGTCGGAGACGCGCTTGCGCATGGATTGGGCTTTGGAATCCAGGTTTTTCGAGGCGCGAATGTACAGTTCGCCCTGTTCTTCATCCAGCAGCATCAGCGAGCCTTCTTCGGCGCCGACGACGTAAACGGCCGCTTCTACCACCCGGTGCAGCACTTCCTCCAGATCAAGCGAAGAGGCGACCGATTTCCCCACGCCGTACAGAACGTTGAGTTCTTGGGCACGGCGCTGTAATTGGGAATTGCTTTCCATCAACTGCTGAACGAGCTGGTCCCGTTCCCGGGCCAGACGGCTTTCGCGCAGCGCTTTGTCTACGGATTCGCTGATCTCGTCGGCATCGAAGGGTTTGATCACATAGTCGCGAATACCCAGGCGGAAGGCGGCTACGGCCGTTTCTTCCGAGCCGTGCGCCGTTGCCAGGATGGCCGGAATCTCAATCCCCCGCTCCTTGAGCTTTTCCAGTACCTCCAACCCGGTGAGGCGCGGCATTTGCTGATCGACGATCATCAGATTTGGCTCTTTGGCAATCGCCATTTCCAGCCCCATGAGGCCGTTGGAGGCGGTTAGAACTTCAAATCCTTTGGGCTTCAGTATGTATTCGCTTAAAAAGTCACGAATTTCTTCGGAATCATCAATAATCAGTACGCGTTCGTACATATTGAGCCTTTCCTTAGGAGCATTGCGAGGTTATGACCCTAGTTTACTACTCGCTGGTTGACATGGCAAATCGGAGGGTGTGTTTGGGTTTGCATTCAAGCGTTTGGCAAAATGGCGCCTTGCGGTCCATGCCGGGCCATGTCATTGGCCGGTTGTTTGCCGGCAGTTTCCGGCTGTTGCCCCAAACTTTGCGGCAATTGGCGACCTGGCTGCCCTGCTGCCTGAGAATACTTGCCCGCCAGGGGGGCATGGGATAGCATGACGCGCTTATGAGAAGATATGCAGTTCATTTCGTGATGGGGCGGAACGGCCGTTTCCTCATCGCTATCCTGGCCATTCTAATTGCCATCCTGGCTCTGGGCGCCTGCGACGACACGCCGGTTGTCGATGTCGTGGTAACTGAAGTGGTGACGATTGAAGGCTTTGAAGAGGTTGTGACGAAAGTAGTGCAGCAGACGGCTACGCCGACGCCGGTCGTCATCAACCAGCGACAGCCGGTGGTGTTGGACGTTGGCATGCCTGGGGTTTTCCCCAACATCGATCCGCAAAAAACCGACGACGACAACAGCGCCACCCTGATGGAGAATTTGTTTGCCGGCCTGACCAATTTCAACCTATCCACCAACCTGGTCGAGCCGGAACTGGCCAAAGGGTGGGAAGTCAGCCGCGACGGCCGTGTCTGGACTTTCTTCCTACGCGACGATGTGTATTGGGTTCGCGCGCCGGAAAGCGTCGTCGTCGAAGACGCCTTGCCCCAGCCGGAGATTGTGCGCCCCGTGGTGGCGGCGGACGTGGTAACGGCCGTGCACCGCGCCTGCCAATCGGCCACCAAAACGCCCGAAGCCTTCATTCTCTTCATCATTACCGGCTGCGAACAGGTGTATGGCCTCACCGAAGTCGCGCCGGGTGACCTGGACGCCATCGGCGTAAAAGCCATCGACGATTACACTCTCCAGATCACCCTCACCAAACCGGCTGGCTATTTTCTCACCATTACCAGCCTGGATCTGCTCAAGCCGGTCCCGGGAGAGCTCATTGATGAATTTGAGGACGACTGGCAGATGCCCGAAAACATCTACACCAGCGGCCCTTACCTGCTTACCTCTGGCGCCATATCGGAAAAGCGCACCATCCTCCAGCGTAATCCCGAGTGGCCGCTGCCGCGAGGCGGCAATGCGGAAGTGGTGAACATTTACTTTTTCGATGACGACCAGGGCATGGTCGACCTGTGGCTAGATAAGCAGTTGGACATCGCGCCGCTGCCCTCGGGCAGCCGCGAGGAATTCTTGCTGGAAAATGCCCCGCGCGCCCGCCTGGTCACCGATCAGACAGTTTTTTACATCGGCTTCAACTTTGAAAGCGGCGTGTTTCGTGATCCCAACGTGCGGCGGGCCTTCAGCGCAGCGATTGATCGCGATTTGCTGGCGCAGGATTTGTACCAGGGCCGGGCCGAATCTCTGCGGCATTTAGCGCCGCCGGGTGTTGTGGGGGCGCCGGCAGTGGATGTGACCGGTATGGGATACAACCCTGATTACGCCCGCCAGCAGTTGGCTGAGAGCAGCTTTAGCAGCTGCCGCCTGATGCCCAACATTAGATTTACGGTCAGCTCGCTGGATCTCTCGCTGCGGCAGGCGGAGCTGATTCGGTCGATGTGGATAAAGGAGTTGGACTGCACCGAGGAGCAAATTATTCTGGAGCAGGTGCAGTTTGGCACGCTGCTGGCGAACACGCGGGCGGAGGCCGGGGGGGTGCGTCCGGACGTGTGGGAACTGGGCTGGTCGTCATATTTTCCCGATGAGCAAAACTGGGTGAACGAACTGCTGCACTGCTCAGACAGCGAGAATCGGATGATACGGCCGTGTTCCAACCTCGATGACCTGATGCGCCGCGCCTCGCAATCGATCGACTTGCAGGAACGGCTTGATCTCTACCGCCAGGTGGAAAATGGCTTTTTTGGCGAAGGCGGGGAAACGCCCATCGTACCTTTGTACGTGCGTGGGGATTTGTTGATGCAGCAAAACTGGCTGAATTTTACGCCGGCTCATTTTGGCGGTGAGCAGTACGACACATACGTCATTGATGCCGAGTTGAAACGCCTGGAGCGCAGCCGCTGATGGGCGAAAGCGGTTGGCTGAGCCAGGCGGCGGCCTGGGGTGTGGCGTTATCTTCGCCGCAAGTGGCGCAATTTGGGCGTTATCTGGCGCTGCTGCTGGCCTGGAATGAGCGCTTAAACCTGACGGCCGTACGCGAACCCGCAGCCATCGAGCAGCGTCACTTCCTCGATTCACTCTCGTGCGCCTTGGTGACCGGGGATTTGAACGGCCGTGCCTTCATCGACGTGGGCAGCGGGGCCGGCTTCCCTGGTCTGCCGCTCAAAATCCTCTTCCCGCAAATGCAGTTAACCTTGGTAGAAAGCGTCGCCAAAAAGACCGACTTTCTCCTGACGGTGGCTGCGGATTTAGGCTTTGATGATGTGGCGGTGGTGGTGGAGCGGGCCGAGACCCTGGGCCAATCGCCGGCGCACCGAGAGCGGTACGATTGGGCGGCAGCGCGCGGCGTGGCGGAAATGCGCGTTCTGGCCGAGTATTTGCTGCCTTTGTGCCGGGTTGGCGGGCAGATGTTGGCGCAAAAAGGGAGTGGGGCGATGGCGGAAACGGCCGTAGCGGCCCAGGCCATCGAGACCTTAGGCGGCGGGACGCCGCACTTTACACCCGTGCACCTGCCGGGCCGCGAGGAGAGCCATTACCTGGTGGTGATCCCCAAGGTGGCGGCCACGCCTTCTGCTTATCCGCGCCGACCGGGGATGCCAGGGAAACGGCCGTTATAACTCAATCCGTAATCGGCGTGCGGCCCACAGTCGTGCGATAAAGCGTTTGCGGCGGGGTGATGCCCTTCAGGGCAATCGGTCCGATCTTCTCAAAGCGAATGGTGCGCAGAAAATCCGGCACTTTTTCATGCAAAGCCTGGTACACCACCTGCGAAATGATAATCTGCCCATCTTCCGCCAGGTCCACCAGGCGGTGTGCCGTGTTCATTGGTTCGCCCACCATACGGTAGCTCATGCGCGATTCCGCCCCCACATTTCCTAAAACCACGTCCCCCAAATCCACGCCAATCCCCAGACCCAACTCTGTGCCTGCCTGCTCATACCAATCCCGCCGCAGCACGTTGAACTCTTGCTGCATGGTCAGCGCAGTTTGCAAGGCGCGCAGCGGGGCATCTGGCTGGTCAAACGGCGCGTTGAAGCCCACCAGGATTTCGTCACCTGTCATTTCAAAGACGGTGCCGTCGAACTCCAGGGCAATTTCCATCATTTTGGTAAAGAACTGATTCAGCTGGTTGATGGCTTCGTCAGGCTCAATCTTCATGATCATGCCGCTGGTCCAATTGCGCAGGTCGGCAAACATCACCACAGCGCGGCGGCGTTCGCGCCGCGAAAGCAGCCCTGGCTCGTAGGACATCACATGCTCTACCAGCCGTTGGCCCATGTAGCGCGAAAACGTTTCTTTCAGCAGTTGTTGTTCGCGCCGCTCTTCCGCCAGGCGCATTTCTTCGATTTTCTTGAATTCGGTTACATCTTGAATAACGGCCGCATACCCGACTTCTTGAATTGGGGAGATGCTGGCGTATAACGTCTTGCCGTTTTCCAGATGGACTTCCTCTGGGGCGACGCGCCCGGAGGCGGTTTTAAAGATCGGTAGCAGCAGCCGTAATTCAGGAACGTCACGAATCGATTTATTGGTCACTTCCTGGGCGTCCAGGCCAAAGAGAGCCTCGGCCGCATTGTTGATGCGGGTGATCAGCCAATCTTCGTCTGTGGTGATGATGGCGTCGGTGGATTGGGTGAGAATGGCGCCCAATTTGCGCCGCTCTTCACTGATTTCCGTGAAGTAGTTGGCGTTCTCCAAAGCTGAGGCAACCGAAGTGCCAATCGTTTCTAACAACGACAAGTGCTGTTTGTTGAAATAGCCTACCTGGGGATGGTTCAGGATGATAACGCCCACCACCTTGTTCGGGCTGACCAGGGGCACGCCAATGGCAGAGCCCTGCTCCAACGGGTCGTCGGGCAGGGTGATCCAGCGGCTGTCTTGCTGAATGTTTTCGATGATGTCGCCCAGGCGGTGGCGCACCAGCCAGCCGCCCAGACCACGGGTCATCACTTCGTTGGTCACCCGGTCGCTAATTTCCACTGCTGAACCGGCGCGCACGAGGAACTTGTGGTCTACTTCGCCCGCTTCGTTCAGCAGCATGATGTTGCCTTTGATCGCCCCAACGGCTTTTTGTGTTTTGTCGATGATGGTGGCCATTAGGATGTCTGGGTCCAGTTCGGCGCTGATGGCCTGGCTGATGTCATAAAGCAACTGCAGGCGGTTGCGCTCTTCTTCCAGCCCCACTCTGGCACGTTTAAGGCGAATGAGGGTGCGCACCCGGACGAGAAGTTCTTCGCGGTTATGGGGGCGGGAAAGGAATTCGTCGGCGCCGGCTTCTATGCCTTCAATCCGGTAATTAATGTCGCGCAGCGCGGTAACCATGATCACAGGGATGATGTGGGTGGGCGGAGCGGCCTTTAATTGTTTGCAGACTTCGAAGCCGTTGATGTCGGGCATCATCACGTCGAGGAGGATGATGTCTGGGTCGTGCTCGCGGGCGATGCGCAGGCCATCGTGACCGTCGTGGGCTTGTAAAATTTGGTACCCTTCCATGCTGAGCTGGGAAGATAGAAGCAGGCGATTTTCCGGGCTATCGTCGATAACCAGGACGGTATCTGGCGTTTCGAGAGAACTTCCAGGTTTTTTCACGTTAACTTCTCTTATTGGCAAAGGGCGATTTTGGCTTGGCGGGATGTGGTCGCCCTTTGGTCAGAAATGGAGCTGATCCTACGTTGTTGTTTGGATACGGCCGTTTGCCACCTGAAAAATGGCCGCTTGCCTGAGAAAGTCTTGGGTAAACATGGTGGGGTCGGTGGCGGTTAATAATGCCTGGTTTGCCCCTTTTACATAATCTAACAATAAAGCGCGGCGGTGTTCGTCTAATTCTGCCACGACTTCGTCTAATAGCAAGATAGGCGTTTCGCCGGTAAGTTTGGTCATCCAGTTGATTTCTGCCATCTTGAGGGCCAGAAGGGCGGTGCGCTGCTGGCCGCGCGAGCCATAACTGCTCAGGGCACGGCCGTTTAATTGAAAATACCAGTCATCCCGATGTGGTCCGACGCTGGTGGCGCCTCGGGCTATGTCGGCCTGGCGCACGGCCGTTAACGCCTGGCTATAGCGCGCCTGAATGGCTTCTGGTTTGGTCTGATTTTCTTGCAGCCAAAGGCCCAACTGGCTCAATTCGGGCAGTTGGCCGTTGCGTCCAGTTCCGGCATCTTCCAGACGCGGCAGGTAATGCAGGCGGATGGTTTCGCCGCCATCCGTCAGCTCTTCATAATGAATTCGCTGAGCTTCACGAGAAAGAGCTTCCAAAAATGTCGCCCGCCGGGCGAAAATCTGGCTGCCCAGCTTGATGAGTCTCTCCGAGAACACAGGCAAAACTTCTGGCGAACCACTCCCCTCCGCAATCTGGCGCAGGAGTGCATTTCGTTGTTCCAGCACCTTATTGTAATCGGAGAGGCGGCGGCAGTAAACCGGATCAATCTGGCACAAGGTGATATCCAGGTAACGGCGGCGCTGGCCGGGTGTGCCGTTGATTAACTGGATGTCCTCAGGCAAAAACAATACCACCCGCAGATTGCCCAACAAGTCCATCAGCCGTACTTTACGCCTGTCGACCAGCACCTCGCGCCGGAAACTCCGTTTGTTTTGTCGTAAGGCGGGGTTTTGCTCCAGGATGAGGCGCATTTCCACGTGCCGCTGGCCGGTTTCGGTTGCCAAATGGGCCTGAATGCGGCCTACGATAATGGGGTCTGTTGATTGCAGGGCTTCCCAATTGATGAGCTGCTGATCCTGGTCGGCTTGCGGGGAGCGGGTGGTCGCCAGGTAAAAGATGGCTTCCAGCAGGTTGGTTTTGCCCTGGGCGTTGTTGCCGTGCAGCAGCGTGGGACCAACCGGCAGGTCTAATTCTAGACGGCCGTAATTGCGAAAATTAGTTAATGACAGGTGAGTGATATGCATGAGCAGTACAATGTAACATGAGCCTTGATGGCATATCTTCATTCTAGCATAAGCGAAAATTATTGTCATAAATACCTGGCAATTATCATCGCCAGAGTAAAGTCCTTGACAACGGCCGTGTCCTGGTCGCCAAGACGTGTTGCGATGCGCCCCCCACCATGCTATCCTTGATCCTTATCCTGGCCACGACCTGGCGTTATCTTCAGCACTTTTCTCCGGGGAACCATCCCTTTTGCCGAACGCCAAATAGATAGGGGCCTGCAAAACTGTAAAAAAGGTGTTCTATGGATGAAAGTAACCGCTCTGGTCGTTCACCCTTAACCATCATTCTCCTGATCATTCTCGTGGTCATTGTTCCTCTGGCTGTTGGTCTGTTGGCTGCACCCCGCCTCATACCCGAACCGAAAATCGGCGTCATCCGCCTGAATTATGAAATTGCCGCCGATACAGCCTTCGAGATTACCGAGCAATTGGCTTATGCGCGCAACGATCCTGCCATCAAAGCCGTCGTCCTGGTGATTAACAGCCCTGGTGGCTCAGCCGCCTATAGCGAGGAGCTGTACCTGGACGTTTTGGAAACACGCCGCCAGATGCCGGTGGTCGCCACGGTCGATTTATTGGCCGCCAGCGGCGCCTATTACATGGCCGCCGCCGCCGACGAAATCTACGCCAAGCCCACTTCCAACGTGGGCAGCATTGGCGTGATCGCCTTCCTACCCGGCGACGTCTATCTGGAAGAAGATTTGCTGACCACCGGGCCTTACAAAGCCTTTGGCGGCACGCGCGATGGCGTGATTCGCCAGATTGAACGGGCCAAATTTGCCTTTCTCCAGGCAGTGGAAACCGGACGCGGCGAAAAATTGACCATCGACCCGCAGACACTTTCCCGCGCGGAAATCTATACCGGTGTGCAGGCGATGGAATATGGCCTGATAGACGGCCTGGCGGCTAACGAAGAAGTGCTGCGTCGGGCGGCTGACATGGCCGGCCTCAATCATTATGAAGCGGTGGAACTGTATCCGCTGACCTTTCCGGATGGGTCCGGGCTGACGCAGCCGGCTTTTCAGGCGGCGTCTCTGGACGTGGCGCGCCTCTGGGCGCCGCCGACCAACCTGGCTCCTGGCCTGTATTACCGCCACGTTACCCAGTCTGGCGGCCAATAACTTTATCTTCGTCTGACAGCAGGCGATTGCCACAAGGTTGAATTATGCGTAAAGCTATCTTATTTGTGCTAATTTTTATCGGGTTATTGGTTGCGCCCTTTGCCGTGCGTTATTTGCAGTTTTATCGCCTGTCGGCGGCGGAGAGGGCGCCCGTGCCGGTTTATGAGCCGGCCGACATTCAGCCGGTGCCCACGCCTGACTCATTTGCTTTTGTGGATGTTCCGGCTGTAAGTGACGGGCTGGTTTTGCTGGATGAGGCGCATCGCAACAATTTTCAATTGGACGACATCAGCTACCTGGACGGCCGTCTCGCGGCGCGCGGCTTTGAACTGCTGCATTTTACCGACGGTGACCTGGCGCGGCAGCTGCGCCCCGTCACAGCCTTCATCACCATTGCGCCGCTGGACGCGTTTAGCCAGGAAGAGATTCAGGCCATCGACGCTTTCATCTCGCGAGGCGGCCGTTTGCTGATGATTGGCGACCCCACGCGCTTCGAGGTGGTCGTGGATGAGTCGGATCCGTTTGCCTTCACGTTTCAACTGGACACTGACCGCATCCCATTGAACAGTCTGGCCAACGAGTTCGACCTGATTTTTAACGGCGATTACCTCTACAACACCGTGGAAAACGAGGGCAATTTCCGCAACATCATTTTAAAACAAGCGGGCATGGGCGAAGGCGACCTGCTGGGTGACGTGTCGCAGTTGGCTTTTTACAGCGCCCATTCGTTGCAGGTTGGGCCAACGGCCGTGCCCCTCATCACCGCCGACGACAACACCTGGTCCTCGGCCACCGACCGACCGGGCGGGCTGGTGGTCGCGGCGACCGGGCAAAACGGCCGTGTCCTGGCCCTGGGCGACATCCATCTCTTCAACAATCCCTACTATACCGTCTACGACAACAGCCGCTTCATCGCCCACATCGCCGACTTTCTGACCGAAACCGCCGAACGGCAGTTGACGCTGGGCGATTTCCCGTACTTTTTCCAGCAGCCGGTTAATCTGGTGTTCAGCGGCAGCCCGGATTTAGGCGCGGGCGCGTTCGACGACATCATCGCCCTGCAAGGCGCGTTCCAAAAAGTAGACATCCCATTGACCCTGGCCGCTGAGGCTCAGCCCGACCACGACGTCTTGTACCTGGGTTTGTACAATCAAGCGGACGACGTGGCCGACATCCTCGCCACGGCGGGCGTCAGCCTGACCATCCAGCCGCCGATTCTGACGGCGGCGGAAGAAGAGGCGCTGGCGGATGCGGCCCCAGCCGACGAAGAAGAGGCGGAAGCCACCCCCACGCCGTCGGAGGAAAATGGCAACGGCGCTGGAGAGGAAACGGCCGTGCGCCTGGTGCAGTCCAGCCTGGGCAATGTTCAGATGGCCGGTACGTCCCTCATTGTGCTAGACGAGGCTGACGGCCGTCGCACGGTTGTGGTGTTGGCGGCCAGCGCTGAAGGTCTGCAAAACACCGTCTCCCGCCTGTTAGACCTCATCCCGCTGGACGTGCAAACCGCGCTGGCCAGTTGTCTCCTGCAAGATCCCATCGCCCTCTGCCCCACCGACGTGGCCGACGAACCCGTCGAAGCCGAGCTGCTTACCGCCGAAATCGGTGCGCCGGCCCAGCCGGGCGGCGAAACCCCGTCGGGCGGCGATACCGGCGGCGGTCAGTCCGTGGCTGACCTGAGCGCGGAACTCCAGGGTTCCATTGGCCTGGGCGAATCCGTGGAAGGCGTGCTGGACGTCGGCGTTTCTCACGCCTGGGTGTTTAGCGACGGCCCGGCCGTCATCGATATCACAGTCACCGCCGGGGAAGATTTAGACGCAACCATCGAGTTGTATGATCCCGACAACGTGCTGCTGGAGCAGAAAGACGCCGCTTTTGCCGGTGAAGACGAAGAAATCTTAGGCGTAGACATTCCCGACGACGGTGACTACACCATCGTTGTGCGCGACTTTTTCGACGACGGTGGCAGCTACACGCTGTCGGTGACTGAAGGAGAATTGGCCTCCGGCGGCGGGCCATCCGGACAGGGCATCTTCTTATTTGTGCAAGATGATGGCGACCCGTTAAACGGCGGGGTCTCCAGCGGCGACGCGCTGCTGGCGCTCTTGGAGCCGCAGTTTGAGGTGACTGTCTGGACGGCCAGCGTGGACGGACCGCTTCAGGATGGCGACCTGGATGGATACGCCCTGGTCATTTGGGACACGGGTGATTACCAGAGCCAGGATGGGTTTTTTGATGAGAATACGGCCGTTATCCTCAATTTCCTGGACGGTGGCGGATCCCTTTTCGTCACCGGCTCCGCACCGCCCTTGTTTGGCGATTTGCCGCTCACGCCCATTGCCGACGTGGAAGTCAGCGGCGATGACCCCGTGTTGATAGACGGCCTTACCTCTGGCGACGTCTTCCCCCTGGACCAAACCTACGACGCTTACCTGTCCGACATCATCGGCGACACCTTCGACGACGCCTCTACAGCCTTTTTCCTGCGCGGTCCGGACAGCGATACGCCCGGAGCCGTGGCCGGATTCGCCGTTTATGACCAGGAATTTGAACAGCGCACCGCGTTTGTCATGTTTCCCTTTGTGGCGCTCCCAGAAGACGTCCAGGCGACCCTGTTAGGCAACATTATCACCTGGTTCCAATTGGAGAACGGCTAACGCCACAGTTTGCGAGCCTCACCATGAGCCAAAAAATCCTCATCGTCGATGACGATACCGCCCTGGCTAAAACCATTGAGCACATTTTGCTGAAGGCCGGCTACCGTACGCTAGTCGCCTATACTGCAGAGGATGGATTGGATCTGGCCAGAACCGCCTCGCCCGACCTGGCTCTGCTGGACGTGATGGTGCCCAGCATGGGCGGCTGGGAATTGTGCCGCCAGATGCGCAGCTTTTCCGAAGTCCCCATCATTTTCCTCACGGCCCTGGGCAGCGTCGATAATGTTGTGCGCGGCCTCGAAGTGGGGGCAGACGATTACATTGTCAAGCCCTTCGACCAGGCGGAAATTTTGGCCCGGGTGATGGCCCATTTGCGCCGCTCGTCGGGGCTGGGCAAAACCATCACCCACTTCAGCTTTAACGATGGCGCGCTGATTGTGGATCTGGCGGCACGGACCGTGCAGGTGGCGGGCGCTCAAGTCGAGTTAACCCCGCGCGAGTTTGATCTCCTGGCCGTTCTGGTAGAGCGGGCCGGCAATGTGGTTAAAACGGCCGATCTGGCCAATCTGGCCTGGCAGATGAGCGACCCCAGCGCGATCGACAACGTCAAACCTTACATTCATTATCTGCGCAAAAAAATAGAAGCAGACCCTGCCCAGCCTCAGTGGATTAAGACCGTTCGCGGGGTTGGTTATCGCCTGATGGGCGAGTAAAATTGGACTTCATTATGGCTGTACGTTGCCAGACCCGAAGGTTGATGCTTGAACAGGCTGTTTTGGACGCCTAAAAACCCTTCGGGTCTTTGTTTGGCGGGGCAGCCGATCGTGAAGATTTGTTGATTGTTTATGAAAAACCCAGATATTGTTTTGATTGTCCTCGATACGCAGCGCGCCGACCGGCTAGGCGCTTATGGTTATAAACCGGATCTGACACCCAACCTGGATCGGTTCGCTGAACAAAGCGTAGTTTTTGAGCAGGCCGTTTCGCCGGCGCAGTGGACGATTCCCAGTCATGCTTCCCTTTTTAGCGGGCTTTACCCCACCGCCCACCAGGTCACGCAATCGTCTCATTCGTTAAGCCCGGAGATTCCCCATCTGGCAGAAATTCTGGATGAGATGGGTTACCAGACCGTTGGCTTCTGCAATAATCCGTTGGTGGGCATTTTAAATAATGGCTTTAAGCGTGGGTTTCAGGCGTTTTACAATTACGGCGGCGCTTTTCCCAGTTTGCCGCAAACGGCTTCGCGGTGGCCGGCGCCAATTGCCCGGCTGACGGAGTTGTACACACAGTTTTTGCGCCGGATTTCTTACCCGGTGCAAAACTTTTTTGGGCGGTCAGACCTGGCTTTTCGCCTGTCGCTCAACAGTTGGACAACGCCGCTGTGGTCGAAGTTGGCGAATTTTAAGGGGCAAAACGCCCGCTCGGTGCGTGACGTGAGTCGTTTTTTGCGGGAACAGGAGACGAAAGGGGAGGAACGGCCGTTGTTCCTCTTCCTCAATCTCATGGAAACCCACCTGCCTTTCTGGCCGCCCGGCGACGTGGTCGATCGGGTGATGCCCTATTTCCGCCACAGCAAAGAGGCGCGCGAGATTATGCGCGCCTGGAACCGTGAGGCGTATCGTTGGGCCGCGCCCCTGGCCGAGCCGCTGGGCGAATTGGAATCGCGGGTGCTGAATGACATGTACGACGCCGAGGTAGCTTATCAGGACGGCTATCTGGGTGAACTGTTCGAAGTGCTTAACAGCCGTGCCCGCCGGCAAGATACCCTCACCATCATCGTCGCCGATCATGGCGACGGGTTGGGTGACCACCAATATTTTGGCCACGCCTTTGTGGCCTACGAGGAATTGGTCCACGTGCCGCTGATCGTCCAATGGCCTCGCCGCCTGGCCGGCGGCCAACGGCTGGCTACGCCGGTCAGCACCCGGCGCATTTTCCATACCATCTTGGACGCGTTGGGCCAACTACCGGAGAAGCCTAATCTGGACCCGGTGCGCGTGCATAACCTGACGCTGCTGCATACGGTCCACGGCCGTGATCCCGAGCAGGGCACGGCCTACAGCGAAATTTATCCTCCGCTCAACTTTGTCCAGGCCATCGAAAATCGTCAGCCACAGTTGTTGGCCCCGTTTCGCTGCCTGTCGTCGCGTCGCGCTGTGGTGCAGGCCGGTGAAGAGGCGACGTTTAAGCTGGTGCAAGTGGATGATGAACCCGACGAGCTTTTTAATTTAACCGCTGATCCGTTAGAATTAGAGGATACGCTGGCTGCCCGGCCGGAGACCACGGCCGTTCTGGATCAGGCCATCAACCGTCTGGTAACCAACCTCAACCAGCAGCGCCAATCGCTCGCGAGCGGCGCTGAAATTGAACTGGATGACCAGCTTCGCCAACAACTACGCGGCCTGGGGTACATCGAGTAAAAATCACAGGGATGGTCGAAGGAAACGGCCGTTCCGGATGTAAAGGAAAATGCCATGTTTGACGGAATTCAAATTGATCCCATTGCGTTCACCATACCCATTGGCAATGGCTTTGCCATCTACTGGTATGGCATCATCGTCACCGCCGGTATTTTGGCCGGGGTGTGGTGGGCCAGCCGGGAAATTGAAAAGCGCGGCCAGAGCGTCGACGACCTGCTCAACGCGGCCATCCTGGTCATTTTTTCCGGATATGTGTTTGCCCGCCTCACCTACGTTTTTCTGGATATGCTGGGCGGCGGCCAGTACAACTCCCTGGTCGACGTGATCAACATTCGCGCCGGCGGCGTGAACATCCTGGGCGGTTTTATCGGCGCGGCTGTAGTAGGCGGGATTTACGTCCGCTGGCGGCGGCTAAAATTCTGGCATTACGCCGACGTGGCCGGGCCTGCTTTGCTGCTGGCGCAAGCTATTGGCCGGTGGGGTAATTTTGTCAACCAGGAATTGTACGGTCCGCCGACGACGCTGCCCTGGGGCATTTTGATCAGTGCGGAGCACCGCATTGCGCCTTACAACGATATTGTCCAATACCCGCTGGATACGCGTTTCCATCCCACCTTTTTGTACGAGTCGATTGCCCTGTTTGTTGGCTTTTTGCTGCTGGCGTGGCTGAACGGCCGTTACCGCGACGTCTGGCGTCCGGGCACATTGTTTGGCGTTTTCCTCATCTGGTGGGGCGGCAACCGCGCCTGGATCGAGCTGTTCCGGCCAGATCAGACCACCGTGGGCAGCACATTTATTACCTATTCCATGCTGTTGGCTTTGGCTCTGGCCTTGGTGGGCGTCTGGATAGTCCTGGCGCGGAATGACAAAATGCCCAATTTCTTTGAGCGTAAAAAACAACGCGTTTACAAGCCCAAACCGCGCCGCGAAACAGGCAGCCGCTAGCCGCAATGGTAAAACCGCAGATTCCGCCGCTGACGCAGATTTTTTTTCTGCGCCTTGGGGCCATTGCGTTAAGTAAATCGCAAAAAGTTTTTGGTATTAGACTCGAAGGGTTTTGCACCAATTGAGTCGAGTATCCTGGGTTTCAAACCCTTCGGGTCTTCGGAAAACTTTCTACTGATCACTTAATTTATTTTCACAGAAGGTGTCGTTTTTAAGCACTTTTGGGGAGGTCCATTTATGGAAATCAGCGAAAAAGTAACCGGGTTGGCGCTCACTTTCGACGACGTACTGCTGCTGCCCGGCTATTCCAGTGTCTTACCGGCCGACGTGAGTTTGCGCACGCGGTTGGTGCGCGACATCCATCTGAACGTGCCTGTCCTATCGGCGGCGATGGATACGGTGAGCGAGGCCCAGATGGGCATCGGCCTGGCGCGCCTGGGCGGGCTGGCGGTGATCCATCGCAACCTGTCACCGGCGGAGCAGGCGGCGGAAGTGGACAAAGTGAAGCGCTCCGAAGCCGGGATGATCGTGGACCCGATTACCCTGAAAGCCAGCAATACCCTGGCCGACGCCGAGGCGATTATGAGCCGCTACCGGATCTCCGGCGTGCCGATTACGGATGATGACGGCCGTCTCGTGGGCATCCTCACCAACCGCGACATTCGGTTTGTCACCCCCGGCGAGCAAAAAATCGCCGATTTTATGACCAGCCAGAACCTGGTGACCGCTCCGGTCGGAACTACGCTGCCGGAAGCGCGTGAGATGTTGCATACTCACCGCATCGAGAAACTGCCCCTGGTGGATGCTGACGGCCGTCTCAAAGGACTCATCACCGTCAAAGACATCCTCAAAAAAATCGACTACCCCGACGAAGTAAGCGATGCAAATGACCGGCTCCTGGCCGCGGCGGCCATTGGCGTGGGCGATAAGGGGTTGGCGCGGCTGGAAATGCTGGTAGAGGTCGGCGTGGACGTGGTGGTGATCGATACCGCCCATGCCCATACCGCCCTGGTGCTGTCCACTTTGGAGGAGGTAAAGCGCCGTTACCCGGATTTGCCGGTCATTGGCGGCAACGCGGCCACGGCCGTGGCCGCGCGTGATCTAATCAACGCCGGGGCCGATGCGGTGAAGGTGGGCATCGGGGCCGGGTCCATTTGCACCACGCGCATTGTGGCCGGGGCAGGCGTGCCGCAGTTAACGGCCGTGATGGAATGCGCCGCCGAGTGCCACAAACACGACATTCCCTGTATCGCTGACGGCGGCATCAAATACAGCGGCGACATCGTCAAGGCGCTGGCCGCCGGCGCAGACGCGGTGATGCTGGGTTCCATGCTGGCCGGGCTGGAAGAAAGCCCCGGCGAAATTTACATGTACGAAGGCCGCCGCTACAAAGTGTATCGCGGCATGGGCAGCCTGGGAGCCATGCAAGGCTTTGGCTCTGATCGGTATGCCAGCGGCGTCAAAAAGAACGGCGAACGGGACAAATTGGTCCCCGAAGGCGTAGAAGGGCAGGTGCCCTATCGCGGCAAGCTGGCCGACATCTTATACCAGATGATGGGCGGCTTGCGCTCCGGCATGGGATACGTGGGCGCGGCCAACCTGGAGGAGTTGCGCGAAAAATCGCGGTTTGTGCAGATCACCAATGCCGGTCTGCTGGAAAGTCACCCCCACGGGATTCTCATAACCAAAGAAGCGCCTAACTATCAGGTGAGAAGGTAACTGGTTGGTTGGGTTGGCGTGGTTTATTCGTTGGCCGGTTAATCAATTCGGGCAAACCAGCCAATGGGCGAACCGACAACCCAACCAATTTCCGGTCCGGGTGAGGAGTTTGGATCATGGCGAAGCGGAAAATAAAGCTCACGGACGAGCAAAAGCGAAAAAACGCGGAGATTTTGTCGCGGTTACAGGAGGAGCGCAAGCGGCTGGTTGAGGAGACACGCGCGTTGCAAGAGGAAACGAAGCGAAAACCGGGTCGTAAGCGGAAAAAGCAGGTGAAAACGGCCGTTGAGGAACAGCCTGAATGACCTTCGACCACCAAACCTATATCTCCCCGTATACCTGGCGCTATGGTAGTCCGGCCATGCGCCAGATATGGTCAGAAGCCCACAAGCGGCGGCTGATGCGCCAGGTATGGGTGGCCCTGGCGACCGCCCAGCATCAGGCCGGCCTGGTCACCGCGGCGCAGCTCGCCGACCTGCAAAGCCAGGCAGACAACGTCGACATCCCCCGTTCGCTAGAAATTGAGCAAGAGACACGCCATGACGTGATGGCCGAAATTCGCACGTTTGCCGAGCAGTGCCCTGTCGGCGGCGGCATCATCCATTGGGGGGCCACCAGCGCCGACATCACCGATAACGTGGACGTTTTGCGCCTGCGCACGGCCGTTGATTTGCTGTTAGACCGGCTGCAAGGTGTGCTGCTGCTGCTGGCGGATAAAATTGAGGCAACGGCCGTGCTGCCCACCATGGCCCACACCCACATCCAACCGGCCGAGCCCACCACGCTGGGCTACCGTTTCGCCGTCTACGCCCAAGATTTGCTGGAAGACTACCGGCAGTTGCAAGCGCTGCGCCGCGATTTGCGCGGCAAAGGCTTGAAAGGCGCTGTGGGCACCCAGGCCGCTTTCCAGGAACTGCTCAGCGACACCGACATGACGCCGCAGGAGATGGAGGCCGCCGCCATGCGCCTGCTCGATCTGCCCTATTTTCCCATCGCCACGCAAACCTACACGCGCCAGCAAGATTTGCGCGTGCAGCAGGTTTTGGCAGGCATCGCCGCCTCGCTGCACAAATTTGCCCTCGATTTTCGCATTCTTCAATCGCCGCCGTTTGGCGAGTGGGGTGAGCCGTTTGGCCGAAAACAGGTTGGGTCGTCGGCCATGCCGTTTAAGCGGAACCCCATCAACATGGAAAATGTTTGTTCGTTGGCGCGCCAGGTGGCGGCGCTGCCGGCCATTGCCTGGGATAATGCCAGCCAGGCCATTTTAGAGCGCAGCCTGGACGATTCGGCCAACCGGCGGATTTTCCAGGCGGAAGGCTTTTTGGCCACCGATGAACTGCTGCTGCGTGTGGGGCGTATTTTGGACGAAATGGTCATCGATCGGGAAGCGATAGCTCGCAACATGGCCGCTTACGGGCCATTTGCCGCTACCGAGCGGGTGTTGATGGCGGCAGTGGCAGCCGGCGCTAACCGCCAGGAGGCCCACGAGTGGATTCGTGAGGCCAGTATGCAGGCCTGGGCGGCGATACGCCGCGGGGAGGCCAATCCGTTGGTGGCGCTGCTGCAGGCCGACGAGGATCTTGGCCGATTTTTGCCGCCGGAGCAGATTCGCGGGCTGATGCAGGCGACGGACCACACCGGCACGGCCAGCGCGCGGGCGCTGTCTTTTGCCCAGACTGTGCGGATTTTTGTGGGCCAGGCGGCTTTTAAGCGCGGTTGAAGGCGGGTTGACTGATAGCAAAGTCGCACTATAATTCTGGTCTGTCTTTACAAATTGACGTTTGGGCGGGTGACCGAGAGGCTGAAGGTGCAGCATTGGAAATGCTGTGTACGGTTTTCCGTACCGTGGGTTCGAATCCCACCCCGTCCGCTGGGAAGGCACAGTTAACTACTGTGCCTTTTTTGTTTATGACGGGCTGCTTAATTGCCACCGCCAGAAACGGCCGTTACAATAAGCGCCGTTCGCGATGGGTTTTGGGCTGTGTCCCCGTTGGCCGGCTCAGGCATGTGGTGTTGAATGGACATGTTGGGAATTAAACAACCATTAGCAGCAAGTGATGACCGCAACTGAGCTTGTCTTTATCCTTCCCCTGTTAGCGGCCGTGGCCTATACGGTCTTGTTAATTGCCCCTTCCCTGCGGCGCAGCCGGCAAGAATTGGCCTTGAAATGGTTTCTGGCTTTTTTGGGCGCGTCGATTGTTTGGGAGTTTTTGCTGTTTTTTGTACCGGCCAGTGATCTGCCGCCGAATCTGCCGATCAAAGCGTTGCTGGTGGGCACGACGTTTTTGGGGATGACAACGGCCGTTTACGTCCGTTGGCCCCAGCAAAGAGGCTGGCTTATTCTCTCCGGTGTGGCCATTTTGGCCACCATCCTTGTTGATATCTTTGTCCCCAATCAGCCCTTCCAACTTCTGGCTTCCTCAACCTGGGCCACCATCACCATCAGCAGCCTGATCTCCTTTCTCACCTGGTTTGCCCTCAGCTACATCATTCTCTTACGTACCTGGCGCGATTATCGCCGGACGAAATTCCCCTGGCACGCCAACCGGCTGCTGTTTTGGGTGCTGACGCTGCTGCTCGTCTTCAGCGGCGAAGCGCTGATGTTTGTCCGTCTGACCGGCCTCACAGTTGCGGGGCAGATCATTCGTTACCTCGGGGTGATCGGGCTGGGGTATGCCGTCGCTTCGCATCGTATTTTTGACGTGCGCACGCGCGTCCGCCGTGGCATAGCCTACTTCATCATCGTCCTGATATCCGCTCTGCCTCTGGCCGGCTTAATCATTTTGGTGCAGCAGATAACCCAAAATCAGTTTCGTACCACGTTGATCGTGACCAGCATCACCGTGGTCGTGAGTTTTATTGTCTACCAGCCGCTGCGCACGTTGGTCGAACGCTACACCTATCGTTTTTTGTTTGGCGAAGGGTTTAACCCGAACCAGGTTGTGCGCGATTATAGTCAGGCTATTTCCCGCACGCTGGACGTGCAGCAGTTGTCCTCGCTGATTTTAGGCATCTTGAGCGATAAATTTGAGACCAATCGTGGTGCGCTGATGTTGGTAACCAGTAAAGATGGCGTGGTGGAAATTGAGGCGGTTCCCGGCATGGGCGCCATTCCGCGCAATAAGGTTCGGCTGCCGGCCGACAATCTGTTTATTTCGACGTTGGTGGGGCAGCATCAACCGCTTTTGCAGTATGAGTTGGACTTTAATCCGGCGTTTGGCAAGGTGGGGGATACGGCCGTTTCCTGGTTAAAAGACATGGCCATGGAAGCCTTCGTGCCCGTCGGCGCAGGCAGCGCCCTGGACGGCGTCATTGCAATTGGTCCCAAACGATCCGGCGTACCCTACCAGCCCGGCGAATTGGATCTCATGCAGGTGCTGGCCGACCAGACCGTGGTGGCCCTGCAAAATGCCCGCCTGTACAGCGAGCTTGAGGACCAAAACCGCCAGATCAACACCCTCAACGTTGACCTCGTTCGCCAGAATGATCGGCTGGAAGTGATGGATAAGGTCAAATCCGATTTCATTACCATCGCTTCCCACGAATTACGCACACCCCTCACGCAGGTCAAAGGGTATGCCGACATCCTGGCGGCAATGAATGATTCCAATTCGCTTACCCAAGATCAGACCAAAGAGATTGTGGGGCACATCAACCGGGCCACCATTCGCCTGGAAAGCCTGATCAGCGCCATGCTCGATGCCAGCCAGATCGACGTTGAAGGCATGCAGCTGACGTACATGGACACCCGGATGGAAACCATCATCCGGCTGGCCCTGGAGCCGCTCAACCAGGCTCTGCGCGAACGTCGCATCACCTTAACCATCACGGGGCTGGCCGAGCTGCCAACCATCCAGGCAGATTTTAAGCGCTTGGTCCAGGCTTTTACCAATATTTTGGGCAATGCGGTCAAGTATACGCCGGATCACGGCAGCATTCTGGTTGAAGGGCTTATCATTCCCAGCGAAGATGGCCAGGAAGATTACATTGAGATTGTCGTTGCCGATTCGGGGATTGGCATTGACACCCGGTATCATGAACTAATTTTTGAAAAATTCTTCCGCATTGGCGACCCGCAATTGCACTCGACAGGCAGCACGAAATATAAGGGGGCGGGACCAGGTTTGGGGCTGCCGATTGCGAAGGGAGTGGTGGAAGCCCATGACGGCCGTATCTGGGTCGAATCCGACGGCGAAGACGAAGCCCGTTTCCCCGGCAGCCGCTTTCACATCATCTTGCCGGTCTGCCCGTCCGGCGCCAAGGAGCAGGCCATCAAATTGAGTAAAGCCGTCGACCGGCCGCCCTGGCTTTTTGGCTAGAAGAGCAAGATTCGTCCAAACTCAAAGATTGGGCCATTCTGTGAACCCGATCACCCAATTCCAGGAGGAAACCCATGCCTTCAGAAAATCGAAAACGAGCTTTGGTTTTGTCTGGCGGCGGCGGGCGCGGCGCTTACCACGTCGGCGTGCTGCGCTTTCTCGAAGAACATGAATGGCAGCCCGACGTCGTCGTGGGCACGTCGATTGGCGCGGTCAACGGCGCAGCCATCGCTTCCGGTCACAACGCTTATTCTCTCTGGTCACTCTGGCAGCGCCTGCGCACCCAAGACGTTCAAAAAGCCAATCTGAATCCGCTCGGCGGCAACTTTTTACTGGATACCGCCCCGCTGCGCGAAACTTTGCAGCGCGACGGCTGGGTCAATTTCGACCGCATCAACTCAGCAGAAGCCAGCGTCCATCTACGGGTCACGGCTACAGAAGTCAACACCGGACATTTGCATGTCTTTGGCAATTCGGCCGACGTCTACCCCAGCCGGATGCGCCTGGAGCCGTTGGGACTGGACCACATCATCGCCAGTTGCTCCATTCCCATTGTCTATCCGGCCACCCAACTGCACGAAAATTTGTATTGGGATGGGGCGACGGTGGCCAATACGCCCTTAGGTCCGGCCATCGACGCCGGCGCTGAAGAAATTGTCGTGGTGTTGATGACGCCCTGGGAAGAAGATGAGGAATATGAGACGGAGACGCCGGGCAATCTGCTGTCCGCGGCCAGCGTGACTTTGGAATGGGCCTTGCTGGCCTCTTTCCAGGCTGACCTGAAGCTCTTCCGGCGCATCAATGACCTGGTCCGTCTGGAAGTGGAAAACGCCCGCCTGCGGGCTACCAATTTGCTGCTCGTTGAGAAAATCAGGGCCGGTCAGGACATCGATCTGGAAGACGCCGACGGCGATGGAATTCCCGACGTTTTCCAGAATAAGTTTCAGGCGCTGCCCGACCCCATCATCGTCTCCCCGCGTAAGCCAATTCCTGTGGAACAGATCGTGCGCTACACCCGCGAAGGCCACGAAAAGCTCTACGAGATGGGCTATCAGGACGCCAAACGCGCCTGGAAAGAAAGCGGCAGGCAGGTGGAAGGGGAATAGATAAGAAGAGACTGGAGACTGGAGATTAGAAAAGTCTCCAGTCTCCAGTCTCAAATTTCCAATCTCCAGTTCCTACCCCCCAATCTCTAGCGGGTACAACGGATCTACCCCCTCGCGGTTCAGCACCGGGGAGCGCTGCAAATCGGGCCAGGTGTACATGCCGATGTGGAAATAGGCGGGCGGTTCAGCGGGGCGGGCAAATTCTACCCAGGTAATCAGGTGGTCGCCTTGCCGCCAGGCGCGCGATGAGGTGTACACGTCTAGCACCTGGCCGGGCGCGTCGGCGCCGGGCAGGTAGAGGTGGTTGAACTGCTGGAAGTGGCCCTCTTGCGGTTCGCCGAGGATTTGCCAGTGAGTGATCAGGCGGATCTGGTCAGTGTCTGGCAAATCTTGCACCTGCCAGCCCAGCAGAGCCGCGCCGTTGGCCAGTTGATACGGCCGTTCCCCCGCCTCAAACCCCGCCAACGTCACCTCATCCACCGTCAGGGCCACAAATGGCACGTCGCCTGCGCGGCGGGGCAGCTCTTGGACTGTGCCGGTCAGGCCGACGGCCGTTGCCACCTCCCATGCCGGTAAATCAGCTGACGTAAACAGCAGGTGAGCCGGTTCATCAGGGATCAACAAAACGTGGCGCGCGTCCACAATCTGTTTCGGATAGTCCCACAGCAGCACCTTGAAGATGGCCGCGTCGCCGTCAAATTCGGGGATGTCGCCAAAGGTCTCCACCACAATGGGACGGCCGTCAGCCATCAATTGGCGCACGGCCGTTTGCGGATATTTTAGCGGCGTGCCCATGCCGCCGGGGACGAAGGTATCGGCCACGGTGTTCAGGGTTTGCGACACGGCCGTTACTTGCACAAAGGCTATGAAAACGGCGGCGAAAGCGACGGCCGTCTGCCAGCCCCGTTTTGGCCGCAGCGCCGCCGCCGCGCCAGCCAGCAAAAGAACTGCCGGTAAGCCCACCAGTTGGTACTGCGGATAAACCGGGGTGCGCGGAATCATAAACAGCAGCGGCGCGGCAATGGCCCACACCAGCACAAACCCATTCAAAATTTCCCGCGCCGTCAGCGGTTCCAGGCGCGGCTGCCGGGCGCGGCGCAAATCCCGCACCATCTGCCAGCCCACCCAAACAGCGCCGGCGATCACTAAAACGGCCGTCAGCACACTGGCAGCTTGCAGGCCCCCCGCCAGCGCCGGCGGCCAGGTCCAATCGACGTTGAGCCAGAACTTTTCCCAGCCCTGGCCGACGCCTAACTGGGCGATTTGCCGCCAGGCGGCGAAGCGGTCGGCGGCCGTGGCCGTGCCCGTCTGCACCAGATCGCGAATGACGGCCTTGGCCCCGTCGCCATTGCGCCAGATGATGTTGACCGTGGGCACGGCGGCCAAAATTGCCAGGAGCAGACCGGCGGTAACGGCCGTCCACCAGCGCCACAGCCGGAAGCGGAAGCCAAGCCACAACGAGGCCAGCGCCAGAGCAAACCCGGCAAAATGAATCTGCCCGGTAAACCCGGCCAGGAAGGCGTGCAGCCCAAGCCACCACGGATTCTCGTTTTTCAGCCCGGCGACGATAGCCACGGCCCACAACACGGCCAGCGGGGCGAGCAAGTTTTGGCTCCAGATGCTACGGCCGTAAAACACCAGATACGGCGAGGCGGCGAACAACAAAGCGGCTGTCAACCCGGCCGTTCGGCCCCAGGCGGAACGCCCCAGCCACCAAATGCCCGCCACCGCCAGCACGTTCAGCAGGGCGACGAGGTTCGTAGCGACCAGCGGATTGGTGGAGACGACATAGGGCAGGGCGAAAAACCAGACCGTCGCCGCAAAATTGGGCACGCCGGTCGACGACTGCATCCCCAGAGCGGCAAATTTGCCTTCGCGGGCCATTTGCAAGGCCATGTCGCTGACCCGCGCCTCGTCGAAGCCGAAGGAGTTGACGCCGGGCCAGCCCAAACGCAGCCAGGCGGCCAGCAGCAAGATCAGCAGCAGGGCCACAGATTCGGCCAGGAATTTCGGATTTCGGATTTCGGATTTCGGAGTCTGCGGGGTTGCTTGGATGGTGTTGGGACGGCTCATGGGGTTTATTCGTAGCCGAAGTTCCAGGGGACGTTGTCCATGGGCAGGTCATCCAGGCGGGCGCGGCGCAAGGCAGCGAAGCGCGGGCGCATCTCGTCCAGGCTGTCGCCGCCCAGTTTCTCCAGCAGGGCGTTGGCCAGCGTCCAGGCGACCATGGCCTCGCCCACCACGCCGGCGCGGGGCACGGCGCAAAAATCGGAGCGCTCGTAGACGGTGGTGGCTTCCGCGCCGGTGGCCAGATCGACGGAGTGGCGCGGGTTGAGCACGGTGGAGATGGGTTTCATCGCCGCGCGCACGACGATGGGTTCGCCGGTGGTGATGCCGCCCTCGAAGCCGCCGCTGTGGTTGGTGCGGCGCACCAGGGTTTGACCGTCGGCGTCCAGGTAGATTTCGTCGTGGACCTGGGAGCCGGGGCGAGCCGTGTTGGCAAAGGCCGGGCCAATTTCGACGCCTTTCACGGCGTGGATGGAGCCGACGGACCACATTAACAAAGCGTCGAGGCGGCGGTCCCAGTGGACGTGGCTGCCTAACCCGGCGGGCACGCCCAGGGCGACAATCTCAAACACGCCGCCAATGGTGTCTTTGGCCTGCATGATGTCGCTGATGTGCTGGCGCATGAGGGGCACGGCCGTTTCCAGCGGGCAGCGCACGTCGTTGGTTTCGGCGATGGCAAAGCGGTCGGCGTAGGCCATGTCGGGCGGGATGGCGGCCGTTACCTGCCCGATGCTGACCACGTAACTGCCAATCGTCACGCCAAATTGGGCCAGCAGCTGCTGGCAAATCGCGCCGACGGCCACGCGCACGGCCGTTTCGCGGGCCGAAGCGCGCTCCAAAGCCAGGCGCAGTTCGCGGTAACCATACTTCACCGCGCCGGTCAGGTCGGCGTGGCCGGGGCGCGGCACGGTGATGGGGGCGATGTCGCGCTCGCGCCATTTGGCGAAGTCGCGGTTGGTGACGTGCAGGGCCAGCGGGCCGCCGGTCGTCTGGTTGTTCATGTAGCCGGCGGAGATGCGCACGGCGTCTTTTTCGATCTTCATGCGGCCGCCGGAGCCGTAGCCAAGCTGGCGGCGGGCCATCTGGCGGTTGAGTTCGTCCATGTCCAGGGTCAGGCCGGCGGGGAAGCCTTCGAGAACGGCCGTTAACTCCGGTCCGTGTGATTCGCCTGCGGTTAAAAATCGAAGCATGAGGGTATCCTTTTTTTAATGGGTCCAATCTGCGAAATTGGACCTATCTTTCTCTATTCTGCCTGCCAGCCCAGGTTAACAGCCTTGTTCAGGTCGGCGCCGTTGATTTGCGCTCGGTAGTGGGTGCTGGTCGGGCAGTCGCATGCCTGGCAGACCATTAATTCGACGGTTTCCATCTGGTAGACGGTAATCCCGGCAGCCGTCAGGTCGGCGCGGGCGTCTTGCTGATTGGGGTAGGTGTAAGTACTGGTGTCGGCGCATTGCCGTCCCAACGGGTGCAGCACCCACACGTTCCCGGCTTCACCGGTTTCGGCGGCCGGATAGGGGTTGTAGGGTGTAGGTGTGGCGGGCACTGGGTAATTTTCGGGGTACGGGGTGGCTGTGGGCGGCGGCGGGGGATAGCCGACCTGATTGTTTTGACCGCCGACGTTGGGGTTGGGGTTCAGCAAAGAGGAGTCGGATGTGGGTGTGGCGCGCCCCGGCTGCTCTGGGGCCGGGGAAGCGGTAGGCGCCGCAGCGGATGGGCCGCAGCCGGCCAAAAGCAGGAGAAACAGCAGGGTGATGATCCAGGTTTTCATCTCAGGTGAACCTCCGCGACGAGACGGGTGACGCCTGAAGGAGCCGCTCGCTCAGTCGATTGATGGGCATTAAAGTCTGGTCATTTTACCCTTAAGTCCCGTAAGCAGGTAGACCGGTCTTTGACGATTGCCTTTCGATCTCTGTGCTATGTGCAACTTGAAGCTGTGGCCAGCGTATAGTGCGCTAAGAAAGATGCAAAAGCAGGCACGGCCGATACGGCCGTTACAAAATTGGAGGTAAAACATGTCAAACGGTGAGAAAAAATTGATGCGTGCGCGCAACGATCGGTGGTTTGCCGGGGTGTGTGGTGGGTTGGGGCATTATTTTGGCATCGACCCCACAGTGATCCGGGTTCTGTTTGTATTGTTCTCGATTTTTGTGGGCGGCGGCATTATTGCCTACATCATTTTGTGGATCGTTATGCCTGAGGAGCCGGCTGAGGCGGCTATGGGTAAAGTCCTTTCCGAAGACGAACCAGATTTGGACTGAACCACAAGCGAAGCGGGCTGTTTTTTACTAGAGGGCGATGGGAATCATCGCCCTTTTTTTGTGTTGGCCGGAGACTTGAGACTGGAGACTGGCTGCTGGCGGCTCCAGTCTCCCCCGGCGGAGGAGGAAATTCACCGCCATCCGATCTAAGAAAATTTGCAGTTTATTATTTTTAGTCGATCATGGTAGAATGCCTCGCCGAGACGGGCAAAATTTGCTTAGGAGAAGGTTATGAGACGAGTGATCTGGTTGTTGTTTGGCGTTTTGTTTTTGGCAGCCTGTGGGGCAGCCACGCCGTCGGCGTCACCGAACGCCACGGCCGTTTCCCCCACTGCGGCTCCCTCTACGGCCGATCAGGCCGCCCCGACCCAAGATCTGACCGTGACCCTGGAGGAAGCGAGCATCGTGCGCGAGCGCGATTGGGTCAAAGGGGCGACAGTCCCGGTTGTGACTATCATTGAATATGGCGACTTTCAATGACCGGGGTGCGCGGGCATCTCGCCCGTGCTGGAGCGTCTGGTAGACGCCTACCCGGATCAAGTACAGCTTGTATATCGCCATTTTCCGTTGAACCAGATTCACCCCAACGCCCAGAAGGCGGCCGAGGCCAGCGAAGCGGCCGGAGCGCAGGATGCTTTTTGGGAATACCACGACCTGCTGTTTGAACGGCAAAGCGAATGGAGTTCTCTGGCAGCGTCGGCGGCGCGTGATTATTTTATCAACCTGGCCACCGAATTAAACCTGGACGCCGAGCGTTTTGCCCAGGAATTAGATGAGGGCGTGTACGCCGCTTACGTGACCAATTCGGAGCAGGAAGCCATGGCTTTGGGTCTGCCGGGCACGCCGACAGGGATTGTGAACGGCCGTATCGCCACCGAACTACCGCGCGAGATTTCTGTCTGGCAGCAGTACATCAATTCGGCCGTCGCCCTGAAAGATCTGGAAGCCCGCCAATATGACGCCCCACCACCGATGACCCTGGAAGAGGGCGCGCAATACCTGGCGCACGTCAAAATGGAAAACGGTGGCGAATTTACCATCCAATTATTCCCCGAATCGGCCCCGCTTACGGTAAACAATTTCATCTTTTTGGCCAACGAGGGCTGGTTTAACGGCGTCACCTTCCACCGGGTGCTGCCCGGCTTTGTGGCCCAAACCGGCGACCCTACCGGCACAGGCGGCGGTGGGCCGGGGTACACCATCCCCAACGAAATTGACCCGGCGCTGTCGCACAACCGGGCGGGCATGGTGGCCATGGCCAACGCCGGTCCAGACACCAATGGCAGCCAGTGGTACATCACCCTGGGCGATGTCAGCCAGTTGGATGGCGGCTATACCATCTTTGGCGAGGTGACCGAAGGGATGGATGTGGTGCAGGCGATCACGCCGCGCGATCCTTCTGTTGATCCAAATGCTCCTCCTGGTGATAAAATAGAGTCGATTACGATCGAGACGGTGCAGTAACGGCCGTTTCTCATCACCAAGAACTATGTTTATACGAACAGTGAATCGGGCTAAATGAAACACAAGTTGTGGGCGCTGCCGGGCTTTATTTTCCTCCTGGCGCTGGCCTCTCTGGCCTGCGCCGTGCCGGGGACAGGCCCGGCTGCGCCTGCCCCCACCCCCACACCGCCCGGCGACACGCTCATCCTGACCATTCCCGCGTTTGGCTACAATCTGGCTCCCGGAGACCAGGTGCCCGGCACCGGTTTGCAATTTCTCGACCGCCAGGGAGACGCCTTTGAGGTAAGCATTGACGGGCAAACGGCCCTGAAACGGGCCGGCGATTCCTTCTTTTGGAGCGGTGTTCTGGCTCCCGGCGTGTTTGCCAATTTCAATTTGCGTCTCACGACGTCCATCTTTGGGAGCCTGCCGGTAGCCGGTATGGTCGAATTCATCGTGCTCAATCCCCAGCCGGTGGAAGAATTGGGCGTGCCGGACAATACCGGCCGGCTGCATTACACCAACGTGGTGGCCGATTACACCGTGCCGGTGGGTTATGTGGCGCCGGGCACCACGGCCGTTTTCCAGGGCATCGAAGAGCGCGGGCAGGGCGGGCAAACCGTTCGCCTGGCCCGCTTTTCCGGTATGTCGGGTTACCCCTACCTGGCTCTGGGCGACTCGTTTGTCTGGACCGGCCGCGTCCGCGATAACGTGCATCTGGCTTACAATTTGCGCGTGACCAGCCTAAACGAAGATGGCATCCGCTTGACCGGCACGGCTGAACTGTGGGTGGACTCGCCCCGCTAACCCCCGGCGTCCGGGCGATTGGGCGGCACGGCCGTCAGCAGCGCCCGCGCTCCCAGCTATGGAGTAGTATCTATCATGTCCCAACCAACTTTTACCCTGCCGCCCGACCCACTGGTAGATAAAAACCCCTTTCGCCAGCGAACGTACCAGGTAACCTCCATTCCTTCTTTCAATGACGCCAGGCCGCTGCTGCCCGTGCCTGTGCTCCCAGAACATCCCGGTTGGCTGGAAATGTATTGGCGCGCCTGGGAAATGGCCTGGTCCAATTTGCGCCGCCCCAAATCGGGCAGCGGCCTGGTGGCCAATTTTGTCGATCCGGCGTTTAACGACCATTTGTTCATGTGGGACACCTGTTTCATGGTGCAGTTTGGCTGGTACGGCCGTCGCGCCTTCGACTTTATGGGCAGCCTGGACAACTTCTACGCCAAACAGCACAACGATGGCTATATCTGCCGGGAGATTGACAGCGCCTCCGGCCTCGACTTTTTCCATCCCTTTGATCCGAATGGCACCGGTCCCAACATCATGGCCTGGACGGAATGGCGTTATTTCCGCGCCACGGGGGATGACGGCCGTTTCCCCCAGGTTTTCTGGCCGCTGCTGGCTTACCACAATTGGTGCCGCGCCCACCGCACCTGGCCCAGCGGCTTGTATTGGGCTACCGGCCTCAGCAGCGGCATGGACAATCAGCCCCGCGTGCCCGACAGCCGCCTCTATCACCGCCACTGGTCCTGGATCGACGCCAGCTTCCAGGCGATATTGGACTGCCGGGTGTTGGAGCAAATCGCTGCCCTGCTGGAAGAGCCAGACATCGTCCAAGACCTTTCCGGCGAACGAGAAACGCTGATTCGTCTGGTTAACGAGAGAATGTGGAGCGATGAGGCCAATTTTTACCTGGATATTGATCCTAACGGCCGTTACAGCCAGGTGAAAAGCATTGGCGCATATTGGGCTTTGTTAGACAGAGGCGCCATTCCCGAAGCCCGCCTGGGGCCGTTCGTGCAGCACCTGCGCGAAGGCTGGGCCTTCAAAGTCGCCCACCGCATCCCCAGCCAGTCGGCCGACAGCGAAGGCTACAACGCCGGCACCGGCAACTACTGGCGCGGCGGCGTCTGGCCGCCGACCAACTACATGGCCCTGCGCGGCCTGCGCAACATCGGCCAGGACGCCCTGGCCCACACCATCGCCGTGAACCACCTGACCAATATTTGGGAAGTCTACCAGCACACCGACACGTTTTGGGAAAACTACGCGCCCGAAGCGGCCAGTCCTGGCGAACCGGCCAAGCCGGACTTCGTGGGCTGGACCGGTCTGTCGCCTATTGCTATCTTGCTGGAGGACGTAATTGGTTTGCAGGTGGATTGGCCGCTGCGCCGGGTGTTGTGGGACCGTCGTTTGGAAACTGAGGCGGCCTACGGCGTGCGCAATTACCCGCTGGGCCAGGAGGGCACGCTGGAAATTTTGGGTGACCAGACTCAGGTGACGGTGAATACGGACGTGTCGTTTACCCTGACCATCCGCGATGGCAGCCTGAATTTGCAAACGGCCGTGCCCGTCGGCGTCACCACCATCGACCTGACCTGACCATGCCTGCTGTACGCGTCGCCACCATCAACCTGCGTAACCGCGTCGACCGGTGGGCGGAACGGCGGCATCTGCTTGTCAACCAGATCGTCGACGCCGCGCCCGACCTCGTCAGCCTGCAAGAGATTTCGCTGCCCATTCGTCAGGGCTACTGGCTGCGCAACCAGATCAACATGCGCCTGACCGGCTCGACGAAACGGCCGTATACCCTCATCCAGCGCCGCAAACATCACCTCGTCAAAGGATATTACGAAGGCATTGGCATCCTCACCCGGCTGCCGGTGCGCTACCACGATTCGCTGGCCCTGGGTTATGGCGGGCGCGTTGCCCTGCGCGTCAACGTCGAGCTGCCTAACCGGCAGACGCTCGATTTTGTCTCGACCCATCTGCACCATGTCGCCTATGAAAAAGAGGCTCGGGTGGAGCAGGTGATGCGGTTGTTGGGCTGGCTGCGCGACCGGCGGCACATCCCGCAGCAAATTGTGGCCGGCGATTTTAACGAAGCGCCGGATGGCCTGGCCATCGAGCGCATGAAGCAGGGTTTCCGCTCCGCCTATGCCCTGCAGCACGGCCACGAGCCGCTGGCCACGTTTCCCACAGCGCTGATCGAGCCGTTTGTCCTGGCGCAAACGGACGGGCGGGAGGTGTGGGCGGCTTGCCTGGATTACATTTTTGTGTCGCCGGCGGTGCGGGTAACGGCCGTTTCCCTTTTCTGCCACCTTCCTGCCGACGAAGACGATACCCTCTACCCCTCCGACCACGTTGGTCTGCTGGCCACCGTGGCAATCTAGCTCTCCTTTCCCCCGCGTAATCGCCCGATTTTGTTGCCCAGCCGCCATTGCCTCCGTCTGCCCGATAGGGTATCTTCTGGTGTGTGGTGTATAAATGATACAAGTGCGCCGCACTTGTCGAAATCATGAAGCAACGAGGTCGTATGAAACCTACTTTTTCCGTCATTGCCCCGGTTTATAACGAAGAACCCGTCCTGCCGGCTCTCTATGAGCGCATTCACGCTGTTATGGAGGGCGTTGGTGAGCCGTGGGAACTGGTTCTGGTGGATGATGGCAGCCGTGACCGGTCGGCGGCGGTTATTGCCGAACTGCATCAAAAAGACGGCCGTGTCAAAGGCCTGAGCTTTTCCCGTAACTTTGGCTTTCAAGAAGCGGTCACTGCCGGCATGGACTACGCTCAAGGGCAAGCCGTCATCCTCACCGACGCCGATCTGCAAGACCCGCCGGAAGTCATTCCGGAAATGATCGCCAAGTGGCGCGAAGGCTACGACGTGGTCTACGGCGTGCGCAGCGAGCGGGAGGGCGAAACCTGGTTCAAGCTGGCGACCGCCAAGCTGTTCTACCGCATCATCCACCGCATCACCAGCGTCAACATCCCCCTGGACACCGGCGATTTCCGGCTGATGGACCGCCGCGTAGTGGACGCCCTGGGCCAGATGCGCGAACGTAACCGATTCTTGCGCGGCATGGTCCCCTGGGTTGGCTTTCGCCAGACCGGCGTTTACTTCAAGCGCGCCCCGCGTTACGCGGGCGAAGCCAAATACAGCTCCGTGCGGCGCATGGTCAAATTCGCCATGAACGCCATTACCAGCTTCTCCTACGTGCCGCTGCAATTGGCCACCTTTTTGGGCTTTATCATTGCCGTTCTGGCCGGGCTGGCGATTCTGACGGTGGTACTGCTGCGTCTGTTTGGTCCCCACGACCCGCTGGTGGGGCAGGCCACGACACTGGTGGCGGTGCTCTTCCTGGGCGGCGTGCAGTTGATCAGCCTGGGCATCATCGGCGAATATTTGGGGCGCATTTATGATGAGGTGAAGGGACGGCCGTTATACCTGGTGCAGCAGCAGTGGGGCTTCGACGATCCGTCTACCGATGTCCCGCCGGCCGGAGATAGTGCATAGAACTTTCATCATTTCTGCACAACTTTTGCAGATTTTATCGCTAAAATACAACCGAAAACTGGTCAAAAACAGAACGGCGTCCCTACCCAGGGGCGTCGTTCTTGTGAGATAGGAGTCCTTGCATGGAGAACAACAAAAAACGGAGACGCCTTTACGGGATCATCGGGATCGTGGTGGTCCTGACGGCCGTTGGCGGATTTCTGGCGCTGCGCAGCCGGGCGGCCAATCAAACCGACGCCGCGGCGACAGCCACGGAAACCGTCACCGCCTTCATCGGCGACCTGTCCGCCAGCGCCACGGCCAGCGGGTCGGTGACGCCGGCGCGCGAAGCTGCTTTATCGGTGGATGTGCCCGGCCGGGTGCAGCAGGTGCTGGTGCGTGAAGGCGACGCGGTGCAGGCTGGCGACGTGCTGATGGAGCTAGACGCCACGGACATGGCGCTCAATGTGGCTGTGGCCGAGCAAAATTTGCGCCTCAAAGAGGCCAACCTGGCCGATTTGCTGGCCGAGCCAACTTCGTCAGAGGTGGCGGCGGCGGAAACGGCCGTGGTCAGCGCCCAGGCTCAACTTGACGATTTACTTAGCGGTCCCAGCGCCGAAGAAATCGCCGCTCAGGAGGCCAATCTGGCCGCCGCTCAGGCCAATGTCTGGTCGTCGTCGGCGCAGTTGGATCAGGCCCAAAACGCCATCAAGCCGGCCGATATTGCCGCCGCCGAGGCCAACCTGGCGGCCGCCGAAGCCAACCTGCGCAGTGTGGAAATTCAATACACCCGCAACCCCGACCCGGACAACATTGCCGCCAATACGGCGCTGGCCCAGGCCCGCGAGCAGGTGGCTGCCGCCCAGGCCGCGCTGGATAAATTAAAAGCCGGCCCGGATCCCAATCAACTGGGCAGCGCCCAGGCCGGTCTGTCGGCGGTGGTAGCCCAACGGGACGCCGCCGAGGCCAACCTGAATAAACTGACGTCTGATCCGGCCAATGCCCAGGTGGCTTCCGCCCAGGCGCAGTTGGCGCAGGCCCAGGCCAGCCTGGACAGCCTGCTGCGCGGAGCTACCGAAGAGCAGATCACCGCTGCCGAGGCGGAAGTGGCCCAAGCTAAAATCAACCTGGAAGACGCCCAGGCGACGCTGGATGGGATGACAGTGACAGCGCCGTTTGCCGGGGTGGTAACGGCCGTTAACTACAGCGAAGGCGAATTTGCCAGCGGCCCGGTGATCCGCATGGTGGACAGCGGCAGCCTGGAAGTGGTGCTGGAGGTGGACGAAATTGACGTGGGCAGCTTGCAGGTGGGTCAGTCGGCCAGCCTGACGCTGGAGACCTGGCCCGACCAGGAAATCGCCAGCGAAATTACCGCCATTGCTCCCAGCGCCACCACTGAATTGGGCAGTTCCGTGGTCGTTTACGAGGTCCACGTCCGGCTGGGCCAGACGGATTTGCCCGTGCGCGTTGGCATGACGGCAAATGCCAACTTGATCACCGCGGAAAAGAAAGACGTGCTGCTTGTGCCCAACCAGGCCATCAACGTGGATCGCACCTCGGGCAAATACAGCGTGAACCTGCTGCTGGCCGACGGCCAGACCGAGGAAGCGCCGATCACGATTGGGCTGCGTGACGGCCGTAACACCGAAGTGACCAGCGGCTTAAACGCCGGCGACGAACTGGTGGTCGGCAATGCCGCGCCACGCCTGGATTTGTTCTCCGGCCCACCGCAGAATTAATACTAGTTGACTGTTGATAGTTGTTAGTTGGGCGTTCATGCTACTAACTTCCAACTAACAACTATCAACTAACAACTTCTCAGAGAAAACCATGAACGAACGAAAACGTAGTAATCGCAAAAGATGGATTTGGATTGGCGTCGGGGTGGTGGTTGTACTGGCTGCCGCCGTTCTGGCGGTTCCCTTGTTGTTTGGCGAGCAGTTAGCCGCCCGGCAGCAAAATCAATTGGCCAGTACCGGCGACACGGTCACCGCTTTTATCGGTGACCTGACGGCCAACGCCACGGCCAGTGGGCAGGTGGAGGCGCAGCGCGAGGCGCGCCTGGCTTTGGCCACGTCGGGCGAGGTGGCCGAAATTTACGTCGGCGTGGGCGACCAGGTGGCGGCGGGCGATCCGCTGCTGAAGCTGGACACGGCCGTTTTGGAACGCGCCGTCCAATCAGCCCAGGAAGCCGTGCGTATTCAGGAGGCCAACCTGGCCGCCATGACCGCCCCGCCAACCGACAGCGCCCTGGCATCGGCTCAGGCTGGCGTCGCGTCGGCGCAGGCGCAGCTCGACGACCTGAAAGCCGGACCGAGCGAGCAAGATATTGCCGCTTCGGAGGCTAACGTGCGCGCGGCCCAGGCAAACGTCTGGGCGGCCAACGAGCAGCTGCAACTGGCGCAAAGTGGGGCCAGCGAGGCGGAAATCGCCTCCGCCCAGGCGGAGCTCATCGGCGCGTTGGGCAACCGGGATTCGACGCAGGAGTTGTACGACAAGCTGATCGAATGTTTCGACATCAATACGCCGGACGGCCAGAATTTTAACATTTGCCCCGGCCTGGGGAATCCCGAAGAACAGACACGCTTCCAGTTGGCGACGGCCAATGCTAATGTCGACGCCGCTCAGGCTAAATTGGATGCGCTGCTGGCCGGCCCGGACGGCGACGCCGTAGCGATTGCCCAGGCCAGCCTGGCCGCGGCCAGCGCCCAGTACGACGCGGCGCAGGCCAACCATGAACTGCTGCTAAAAGGCGCCTCGGAGGCGCAAATTGTGGCGGCGGAGGCGGCGCTGGCGCAGGCGCAGGCTAACCTGGACGCGCTGGTCGATGGTCCGTCGGACGCGCAGGTGGCGGCGGCGGAAGTGGCGGCGGAGCAGGCGCGCATTAGCTTGCAGCGGGCGGAACGGGATCTGGCCGAAGCGACGCTGGTGGCGCCGTTTGACGGGGTGATCACGGCCGTTAACGTCAACGTAGGCGAAACAGCCAGCGGCGTGGTCATGCAGATCGTCGACGAGCGCAGCCTGGAAGTGGTGCTGTCGGTCGACGAGGTGGACATTGGCGATATTGCCGTCGGCCAACCGGCCAGCATCACCCTGGAGACCTGGCCCGACACCGTGCTGAATGGCTCGGTGGTGTCGATTGCCCCCAGCGCGACGCAGGATAATACGGCCGTTGTCAGCTACAAAGTCTACCTGACCCTGGGCGAGACGGACTTGCCCGTGCGCGTGGGCATGACGGCCAACGCCGATCTGCAAACCAACAACTACGAAAACGTTCTTCTGGTCCCGAACCAGGCCATCAATGTAGATCGCAGCAATGGCACTTATTCGGTCAATCGGGTGACCACCGACGCCGACGGCAACCAGACCATCGAAGAAGTCCAGGTAACCATTGGCCTGCGTGACGGCGGCAACACCCAGATTACCGATGGCCTGCAGGAAGGCGACGTGCTGCTGGTGGGCAACGTCTCGCCGGTCTTCCAATTTGGCAGCGGGCCGCCGCCCGGAGCCGGAAACGGCGGCGGACCATTTGGCGGCGGTTAATCCTGGAGGTGGACCATGATGATTGAAATGAAAAATATCACTAAGATGTATGAAATGGGCACCCAGGTGGTTCACGCGCTGCGCGGCGTGGATCTGCAAATTGCCGAAGGCGAATTTGTGGCCATCATGGGGCCGTCCGGTTCCGGCAAGAGCACGCTGATGAACATGTTGGGCTGTCTGGATTCGCCCAGCGGCGGCGTGTATCGGCTGGATGGCATCGACGTCAGCGACATGAGCTCGGACGAACGCTCGCGGGTGCGCAATAAGCGCATTGGCTTTGTGTTCCAACAGTTCAACCTGCTGCCGCGCACCCCGGCCATCAAGCAGGTGGCCCTGCCGCTGATGTATTCGGGTATGCACCGGAGTGACCGCTTGAATCGTTCGCGGGAAGCGTTGGAATTGGTGGGTTTGGGCGACCGTATGCACCACCGGCCGGATGAATTGTCCGGCGGGCAGCAGCAGCGCGTGGCCATTGCCCGCGCCCTGTCCAACGACCCGGCCATCATCCTGGCCGACGAACCGACCGGGGCGCTGGACACCCAGACCGGCGAAGAAATTCTGGGCATTTTTGAGAAGTTGAACCGCGAAAAAGGCATCACCATCATCATGATCACCCATGATCCGGAAATTGCGCAGCATGCGGCGCGCACCATCTGGATTCGCGACGGGCTGATTCAAGAGAATGGGGACGGCAGGTACGATCATGAATCTGAGTGAAAGTTTTCTGACGGCACTGGACAGCTTGCTGGCGAATAAGCTGCGGGCGGTTTTAACGATGTTGGGCGTGATTATCGGTGTAGCGGCCGTCATTGCCCTCATGTCGATTGGCAACGGCGTCAACGCCTCGATTACCGGCGAAATTCAGTCGATCGGCACGAACTTGATTGCGGTTGCCACGGATTTTGACAACAGCGGCGGCTATCCGGCGTTAAGCTTATCAGACGTGGAGGCGCTGGCGGATCCGTTTAACGCTCCGGATGTGAGCGCGGTGTCGGCGTCGGTACAGGGGTCGCAGGAAGTGGTGTATGGCGGCAACACATCGCGGGTGACGGTGACCGGGGTAACGCCGAATTATTTTGCGGTTAACAACCTGGACAACATCCTGGGCGGCGATTTCTTGACGCAGCAGGATTATGACACCGCCGCCCGGGTGGCGGTGTTGGGTTATACGGTGGCCGAAGATTTGTTTGAAGACGTATACCCGGTGGGGAACAGCGTACGGATCAACGGCGTGAGCTACCAGGTGGTCGGGGTGATGGACAAGTCGGGGAGCAATTTTAGCCAGACAGACACGGCCGTTTTCATTCCCCTCTCCACCGCCCAG